>Ga0209066_10002612_pt1 | contig 21644 bp, 20 predicted proteins | sample All_14_2_FD_187198 | JGI IMG/M metagenome (GOLD analysis project Ga0209066, IMG submission 187198) | Freshwater microbial communities in response to fracking from Pennsylvania, USA - Allegheny Zone_MetaG_DW_15 (SPAdes) (version 2) ... | reverse complement strand
CCGCCCCCCCCCGCGGCGCCGGACCCCCTCATCGATCTGCCACCTGATTTCCAGCTGCCCACCGCAGAGGAAATCGAGCGCATGCATGAGGAATTGCGCGCAGCCGGTTTCGAGGAAGGACGCCGTCAAGGGCATGCCGAAGGGCTTGAGGCCGGCTTGCGGGAAGGTTATGCAGACGGCAAGGCACGCGCTGAAGCCGAGGCACAACGTTTGGCGGCGCTGGCAGAACAGTTGGATACCGCGCTGACCGGGCTGGACCACGAGGTGGCCGAAGAGCTGATGGCACTGGCGATCGAACTGGCCCGGCGGGTCGTGGGCCAGATCGCCACGCGTCAGCCCGAGCACATTCTGGACACCGTGCGCGGCGCGCTGGCACAGGTGCCTCACGTGCATGCCCACATCCGCCTGCACCCGGACGACCTGGCTTTGGTACGCGAGCACCTGGGCGAACAACTCACCCACGCCGGCCACCGTTTGCTGGAGGACATGAACCTCGCCCGTGGTGACTGCCGCCTCGATGCACAAGGCGCACAGGTCGACGCGACGCTGCAGACACGCTGGCGACGCGTGCTCGAATCGATCGGGCACGAGGGCGCCACGCTGGAGGCCGCAGAGACACCGCTCGACACCACGCCGCCACGCACCTCCGACGAAGAAGACGCCGCACCATGAGCCGCCACGGCGCCTTGTGGCGCGAGTTTCTCAATGACGGGCGCAGTCTGATCGCGGGCAGCAATCCCTTCGAAGTCGCGGGCAAGCTGACGCGGATCAACGGCCTGGTCATGGAGGCTGCCGGCCTGAAGCTGCCGCTGGGCTCGGGCTGCCGGATCCTCGTGCCCGGCGGCGGAGCCGTCGAAGCCGAGGTCGTCGGCTTCAACGGCGACAAACTGTTCATGATGCCCACCGATGACGTGTTCGGCCTGGCCCCCGGCGCCAGCGTGCTGCCGCTCGATGCCAGCACGCCACGACTGGTCCCCGGCAAACCGATCGGCCCACGCCGTCGCGCGGCGGATCGGGCAAAGCACCTGCCGGTGGGCAATGCGCTGCTGGGACGCGTCGTCGATGGCGCAGGCCGGCCGCTGGACAGCCTGGGCCCGCTGCAGACTCAGGAAACCCGCTCGCTGCAGGGGCGTCCGATCAACCCGCTGGCACGGGCGCCGATTGCACAACCGCTGGATGTGGGCATCCGCGCAATCAACGCCTTGCTGACGGTTGGCCGTGGCCAGCGCTTGGGCCTGTTTGCCGGCTCGGGCGTGGGTAAATCGGTGCTGATCGGAATGATGGCGCGCTACACCTCGGCCGAAATCATCGTCGTCGGGCTGATCGGCGAACGGGGCCGGGAAGTGAAGGAGTTCATCGAACACAGCTTGGGCCGCGAGGGACTGCAGCGCTCGGTGGTGGTGGCCGCCCCAGCCGACACCAGCCCGCTGATGCGCATGCAGGGTGCCGCTTACGCCACCACCGTGGCCGAATATTTCCGCGACCAGGGCAAAGAGGTGCTGCTGATCATGGACTCGCTGACACGCTACGCCATGGCACAGCGCGAGATTGCGCTGGCGATCGGCGAGCCGCCCGTCACGCGGGGTTACCCGCCCAGCGTGTTCGCCCGACTACCGGCGCTGGTCGAACGCGCTGGCAATGGCCCCGAGGGCGGTGGCTCGATCACGGCGTTCTACACGGTGCTGGCGGAAGGCGACGACCAGCAGGACCCGATCGCCGATTCGGCCCGTGCCATTCTCGACGGCCACTTCGTGCTGTCACGCAGCCTGGCAGACCAGGGTCACTACCCCGCGATCGACATCGAACAATCCATCTCGCGCGCGATGCATGGCCTGGTGAGCAACGAGCACTTTGCCGTCGTGAGGCAGTTCAAGCAGATGTTTTCCCGTTACCAACGCTCGCGTGACTTGATCGCAGTCGGGGCCTACCAAGCGGGTGGTGACCCTGCACTTGACGCCGCCGTGCGCCTCTATCCCAAGCTGGAGGCCTTCCTGCAGCAGGGCATCAACGAGCACGAAACCTACGAAGGCGCGCTGCAAAGACTGGCCCAGGTCTTTAGCTGAGGCACCCGCAGGCCGCAAGATTTGCACGGTATACTTCCGCACGAACTCCAAGACGATGTCCTCCTCCGATGAGCAAGAATTTTCATCTGCAGCCCTTGCTCGACCTCGCCCAGACCCGCACGGATGACGCAGCACGCCGCCTGGGCGAGTTGATTGCGGCCGAAAACGACTCGATGCAGAAGCTGAAGATGCTCGAGGACTACCTGCAGGAATACCGCAACCGCTTCACCGAGGCTGCACGCGATGGCTTGAGCCCGGACGCTTGGCGCAACTTCAGCCTATTCATCGGCAAGCTCGACGAGGCGATCAACCAGCAGCGCAAGATGGTCGAGCAGTCGCAATCGCGTACCGCCCAAGGCCAGCAGGCCTGGATCGCGCAACGCAGCAAATTGAAGGCCTTCGACGCGCTCGCTCAGCGCCACGAAAAAACGCTGGCGCGCGAAGAGGCACGACGCGAACAAAAACAATCGGACGAACACGCAGCCCGCCGCAACCCCCTATCAAGCCACGAAGACGACAGCGTGTAAGCGCTTTTCCCTTTGATACACAGCCCTATCGTCCACTCCGCTCACGCTGGCATCACATTTGCTTTTAGGTCTGCAGACACTATTCATCGAGGGTCGTCGTCATGTCTGCCAGCCTCAATCTACTGAACCCCACCGCGATATCGGCCGGCACCGGCACGCGAATCGGCTACAGCACCGAACGCGCCTCGTCGGGGCAAGACCTGTTCCGCACCACCTCCAGCCGCGACTTCGACCGCGCACTGCAGCAGCAAGTGCAACGTCGAGAAGACCAACCGCAGCAACGCACGGCGGCGACGGAGCCCCGCCCGAATTCGGCGCGCAATCCCGTGGAGGAAAAGGCTCGAACGGCTGAATCAAGTCCGGAGGCCCGCAATCCGGCGCCCCCGCGCACCGAGGGCGCTGAGGACAAGGCCGCAGCCCAGACATCGACCGACACCCCTCCCCAGACCGATACAGCCACTACTGCTGCGATAGCCAGTGAGGACGCAGCGGTCGATCCCTCTGCCGGTACCCGTGACGAAGACGGCAATCTGATGGCCGAGACGACCTCCGTGCAGACGCAAGCGACCCTGCCTGAGCAGATTGCCGCCTTGCTCGCACAGTCGCCCATCAAGGCCGAGCCCGCCACCGCAAACCTTGCCGCCTTGCCGGCAGCCCTTGCCGCCCTCGATGCACATCGCAATGCCTTGCACACACCGCTGCACAGCGACGCCAGCGCAATGACCACCTCCGACCAAACGGTTGCCGGCAACCTGCAGACCGCGGGCGTTGCATCCTTGCTCAGCGACACGGCAGCCCCGGATGGGAGCAACACGGATGCGCCGATGCACCCCAGCACGACAACAACGGATGACAGTCCTGCAAAATCACTTCAAAATCGCGCGCTGCTGTTGGGTGACGCACGGACGGCCGCCAACGATACGGCACGCAGTCCGGCCACCGACGCCAGTGTCAAGCTCGCAGAGCAACTGACGCCGGCAATCGGCAAAGCGGCGATGGAAAGCGCGGGTGCCGACACACAGGGTTTGCAGAGCAGCGGCAATGGACAGTCTGGTCAAGCGACACTTCAGCCCGGCCACGCAGCCTTTCATGCTTTGGTGAGATCAGCCGCGTCGAACCAGCACAACGTACCGCAATTGCCGGTTCATACGCCCGCGGGTCAGCCTGCATGGGCGCAGGACGTCGGCAACCAGGTGCACTGGATGCTGGGTCGCGCCGAGAACAAGGCCGAGTTGGTATTGACCCCACCGAACATGGGCAAGCTGGAGGTCTCTATCAGCCTCAACGGGGATCAAACGACAGCACAGTTCATCGCCGCCTCCCAGGCTGCGCGCGATGCGCTGGAGCAGGCCATGCCGCGTTTGCGTGAGATTCTGCAGCAGGCAGGGATCAGCCTGGGGGAGACCCAGGTCAGTACCTCTGGCGAGCAGCGTACCCAGGACGGCCAGCAGGACGGTAGCAAGCAACACGGCGAGAGGCTGCCGGGGGGAGTGAATGAGGTTGCGACGGCATCGACGCCGGTCGCGGCCATCAGACGACACGACGGGATGGTTGACACCTTCGTCTAAAGCGCGTGAATTGGGGCCGCTCTGCCCCACTTTTCCGCGCTTCGCAGTGTGCGACCATCCTGAATAATGCAATTGTGAAAAAAGGAGAGTCGCATGGCCAAGGCGCCAGCCAAACCCGAAACCGAAGACGAAGCCGCCCCCAAGAAAAAGGGCAAGCTGCTGCTGATCCTCGTCATCGTCGCCGTCCTGCTGCTCGTTGTGGTCGGCGGCGGCTTAGCGGCCCTGCTGCTACTGAAGAAAGACAAGTCGGCTGACGAAGCCCCGCAGGCAGCGGCGCCCGTTGCCCCGGTTTCCAGCACGGTCGATCTCACCAAGCCCCCCACCTTCGTGCCGCTCGACGCCTTCACCGTCAATCTACGGCGTGACGAAGGTGACCACTACCTGCAGGTCGTGATGGTGCTGCGGGTCGCGGATGCAAAGATGGGCGACGCATTGAAGAACTTCATGCCCGAGATCCGTCACCGTATCAATCTGCTGTTGTCGAGCAAGCTGCCATCCGAGCTTGCGAGCAGCGCCGGTCGCGAGGCCCTCGCCACCGAGGTTGCTGGCCAGGTCAACGAGGCGCTGGGGTTTCCCACCCTGATGAACGCCAGCGGCCAGCCCGTATCGAATGGCCCTGTCCAGGCAGTGCTGTTCAATTCGTTCATCGTCCAGTAACGGATCGGAATCATGGCCTCCGACTTTCTCTCCCAAGACGAAGTTGACGCCCTTTTGCGGGGCGTCACCGGGGAGACTGACGGACCCGAGCCGGTCGAAGAATCGACCGATGGCATTCGACCCTACAATCTGGCGACACAAGAGCGCATCGTCCGTGGCCGCATGCCGACGATGGAGCTCATCAACGAACGCTTTGCGCGTTACCTTCGCATCGGCCTGTTCAACTACATGCACCGCAACGCGGAAGTGTCCGTAGGGCCGATCAAGGTTCAGAAGTACACCGAATTCGTGCGTAACCTGGTCGTACCGACCAACCTCAACCTGGTCACTGGCAAACCCCTGCGTGGCACCGGCCTCGTCGTGTTCGATCCGAACCTCGTGTTCCTGGTGGTCGACAACATGTTCGGCGGCGATGGCCGCTTCCACACTCGCGTAGAAGGGCGAGAATTCACGCCGACAGAGCAGCGGATCATCCAGGGCATGCTCGAGGTCGTATTCACCGAATATGCCAAGGCTTGGGCGCCTGTATTCAACCTGCAACTGGAGTACGTGCGTTCAGAGATGAACTCACAGTTCGCCAACATCGCCACGCCGTCGGAAATCGTCGTCTCGACCAGCTTCTCCCTGGAGCTGGGCGGCGCACAGGCCGAGATGCACATCTGCTTTCCGTACTCGATGCTCGAGCCGATCCGAGATGTGCTGTATTCGACGATGCAGAGCGATCACCTCACGTCAGACCGGCGCTGGATCAAGCTGCTGTCGCGCCAGTTGCAGACGGCGGACGTCGAACTGACCTGCAATCTTGGAAGCGCGAAGATCACGCTGCGCGACATTGTCGACATGCGGGTGGGCGATGTGATTCCGCTCAACGTACCCGAGATCCTGCAGGCAGAGGTCGATGGTGTCGGTGTGTTCGAATGCCGCCAGGGCACCAAGAACGGACATTACGCGATCAAGGTGGAACGCTTCCTCGGCCCCGAGGAAGTCGATCCGCCACCCATTCCCGGAGGCCATAATGGCTGATGACGACCAGATTTCCGACGACGATTGGGCCGCCGCCATGCAAGAGCAGGCCGCAAGCGAAAGCCTGGGCGGCGACACTGAAGCCAACCGCGTCGCGGCCGAGCTTGCTGCGGCCGCGATGGGCGACTCGCCCTACCAGGCCAAACCTGCGAGCCAGCTTTTCGAAGACTTCGGCGGGAGCGCGGTGAAGTCACCGAACTCGCTCAATGACTTCGACATGATTCTCGACATCCCGGTGCAGATCACCGTAGAGCTGGGGCGCACCAAATTGTCGATCCGTAACCTGCTGCAACTGGCCCACGGCTCGGTGGTGGAACTCGACGGTCTGGCTGGCGAGCCGATGGACGTACTCGTCAATGGCACGCTCATCGCGCAGGGTGAAGTCGTGGTGGTGAATGACAAGTTCGGCATCCGCCTGACGGACATCATCAGTCCGACGGAGCGCATGCGGAAGATCCGCAACTGAACGCCTCCACACGCACCATGACCACTCCGACACAGGCTGCCAGCAGCGCCGGCACCAGCGCGACAAGTACGGCCAGCACACCTGCGGCGCCTGACCTTGCCGCCAGCCTGGGCCAGATGGCTTTCGGGCTGGCCGTCGTCATCGTGCTGCTGTTCGCCAGCCTGTGGCTGCTGCGACGCCTGTCCGCCCCGCGCGGCAACGGTGCGGCATTGAAGGTGCTGGGTGCAGCCGCCGTTGGCCCACGCGAACGCGTTGTGCTGGTCGAAGTCGGCGATGAGGTGCTGGTGCTGGGCGTCGCCCCCGGCCAAGTCACCAAGCTGCACGACCTGTCCAGAGACGCACTGGCTGCAGCGCAAGTTTCAGCGGTCAAGTCTGCGGAAGCAGCCCACCCACGAGGGTTCGCCAGCTGGCTGAAACAGGCCATGGAACTCCGTCAGGGACGGAACGAGTAATGCGCTTCGTCCTATTGCTGCTCTTCACCGCGCTGCCGCTTCTGGCACACGCCCAAGCCCTGCCCGCGCTCACCGCCACCCCCACCGCGGGCGGCGGCACCAGCTACAGTCTGACCATTCAGACGCTGGTGCTGATGACGCTGCTCAGCTTCATCCCGGCGATGGTGCTGATGATGACCAGCTTCACCCGCATCATCATCGTATTCTCGCTGCTGCGTCAGGCGATGGGCACACAGACCGCCCCGCCCAACCAGGTGCTGCTGGGCCTGGCCTTGTTCCTGACGTTTTTCATCATGGCACCGGTGGCCGAGCGGGTGTACAACGACGCCTACCTGCCCATGTCCGAAGGCCAGATCCAGTTCGACGAAGCGCTGACACGCGCCTCGGTGCCCATGAAAACCTTCATGCTCAAGCAGGTGCGCGAACCTGACCTGACCCTGTTCGCAGGCCTGGCCAACGTGCCCCCGGTCGACAAAGCCGAAGACCTGCCGATGCGCGTCATCATTCCCGCATTCGTCACCTCCGAACTCAAGACCGCTTTTCAGATCGGATTCATCATCTTCATTCCCTTCATCATCATCGACATGGTGGTCGCCTCGGTGCTGATGTCGATGGGCATGATGATGATGTCACCCGTGATCGTGTCACTGCCATTCAAGATCATGCTGTTCGTGCTGGTCGATGGCTGGACGCTGCTGATCGGCTCGCTGGTGCAAAGTTTCGCGCTGTAGCGCGCGGCACGCAGGAGGACACCCTCATGACCCCCACCGCAGTCATCGAACTCGGCCGCCAGGCCATCGAAGTCACGCTGATGGTGTCTGCTCCGCTGTTCATCGCAGCCCTGGTCACCGGCCTGATCATCAGCATCTTCCAGGCCGCCACCCAGATCAACGAAATGACTTTGTCTTTCGTACCGAAGCTGGTCGCGATCTTCGTCACCCTGGTGCTGGCCGGCCCCTGGATGATCACCGTGCTCACCGACTTCATGCGCCGCCTGTTCGAACTGATTCCGACCATGATCGGATAGCGCTGCCCAAACCATGATCAGCGTCACCGCCACCCAACTCGATGCCTGGCTTGCCGCCCTGATGTTTCCGCTGGCGCGCATCCTGGGGCTGTTCGCGGCGGCGCCAGTGTTTTCAAACCGCGGCGTATCGGTGCGCGTGCGTCTGGCCATTGGTCTGGGCATCGCCCTCGCGCTGTTGCCGGTCATGCCTCCGATGCCCGACGTGGCGCCCAACTCCGGGCTGGGGCTGGCGATCTTCGTACAACAGATCTTCATCGGCATCGCCATCGGCTTCATGATGCGCATCATTTTTGCAGCCATCGACATGGCCGGCGCCCTGATCGGCATGCAGATGGGCCTGTCCTTCGCGATCTTTTTCGACCCCGACGCCGGCGGCCAGACAGCCGTACTTTCTGACTTCCTCAACCTGCTCACCACGCTGATCTTCCTGGCGGTCAATGGCCACCTGCTGATGATCGAAGTACTGGTGCGCAGCTTCGAGTGGTTGCCGATCGGGGTTGAGAGCGTCAATGCCAGCGGTTGGGGCTACATCGCCCGCGCCGGCGTCACGGTGTTCGCCGCCGGGCTGTTGCTGTCGCTGCCCGTCGTCGGCATCTTGCTCATCGCCAACATCGCTCTGGGCGTACTGACCCGCGCCGCGCCGCAGCTTAATTTGTTTGCGGTGGGCTTCCCGGTAACGCTGACGGCAGGCTTCATCGGCGTGCTGTGGCTGATGACCAACTTCGCACCGGTGCTGCAGAGTTTGTTCGAGCGGGGGTTCGACGATATCGGGCGAATGCTGGAGGTATTGGCACCGCTGAACAGCGCAGCCACTTCCGCACCAAGCTTGGAATAAGGTTGAGATGAACGCTAAGGATGCGGTAATGCTCAGGCTGAAACGTTCGGCACTTGCCCTCGTCATCTCAGGCATCGGATTGACCGGTTGCACCCTGCCGAAATACCCGATCTATAAGCCAGCGGCCACGACACCACCCGCCCAAATCACAGGCAGCAGCGCTACGGCCGGTACTGTGGCGACACCACCTGCGTCGGCGGCCCAGCCCACGGCCTCCCCCGCGCAGCCTGGTCCCGCAATAGCCACGCCACCACGCCCAGCCGAGCTTTGCCCCGCCAACCCGGGCACACCCTTCGCGCACAAAAAAAAGCTGGCTTTGCTCAGCCTGAATCTACCCTCACCGAGAGACGCGCAGGATCTTCCGGGTATATCGGCCGCCTGGTCCCTAGCCTTGCAAAGCAAGCTTCGGCAAACCGACCGCTTTCTCCTGATCGACGCCAGCACCCACACCCTCGACCCTGGCACACCCGATACAGCACAGATCCTCGGATTGGCCGCACGAACGGGCGCCCAATTCGTCGTCACCGGCACGATCACGGATCTATCCATCGAACGCAATCGGATCAAGCTCGGCGGGCTATTCGAGATTCCGCGCGGCGATGGCGATCGTCGTCGCTTGGCGGCAACCTTGCGTGTCTACGACGGATTTTCCGGAAACGTCATGCAGCGGATCGATCTGCACGCCGAGTTCAGCGGCGAAGTGATGAACCCGTCACACCCGACCCTGAGCGGGCGTTTCTTCGAGACAAATCTTGGAGCCGCGTTTGCGCGCCTGCTGAATGACCAGGCATCTGCACTCGAAGACACGCTGGCCTGCCTACCGATGATGGCGCGGGTGTTGCGCGGGCAACGCAACGAAGTCGTGATCGACGCGGGGTTTTCCAGCGGGCTGCAGCCCGGTGACAGGCTCAAGGTGTTCCAGCGCGCCAGCAGTCCCACGCTACCCGGGACCACAATCCACACCGCCACCGAGTCAAAGGTCGCTGAACTCGCCCTGGAACGGGTCTTGCCCGAGACCAGCATCGGGCGTATCGACTCGGGCATCACACCAGACTGGGTTTTCGGTGGTTTTGTTAGATCATGGTGAATCTTACAAAAAATAAGTAAAAATTCGTGAGATATTCACTCAAGAAACGCCATGCAACTCCGTTAGGCTTAGCAGCAAGACATATTCCGTTATCGACCGCTCAAAGGCATCAGCGATTGGCCGACTGCGATTGATGTGACGCTTGCTCACCCTGACCAGGAGAAATCGAAATGCAATCCCAACTCAAACGTGTGGTGCTGGCACTGGCCTTGTCTTCGGTGGCGGGCGTGGCCGCGGCGCAAACCTTCGAGGCGACCGCAACCGTACAGAACGCCGTCACCATTGCCGAAACGACCCCCTTCTCGTTTGGCACGCTCTTCGCAACGGCGACTGCGCTTGGCCTGGCGGCCGGCGCAGCCGACAACACCTATTCACAGAAACTGACCCTCAATCCCACCACCGGCGTCGTATCGACCGCTACCCCGGGCGCCAACGTCGGCCCGGCTATTCAGTCGCTCGGCGGCGGAGCTGCGGGTGCTTATAGCGCGCCGGGGCTACCCTCCAATGCAACGGTGGTCGTCGCCATTCTGGACAACGATGACACTCAGGCCGATTTTACAAACGCCGCCACGGTTGCAGCCGCCGAGTGTGTCTACGACACGCCTGAAGATGCGCGCCAGGACGGAAGGATTGTCATGAGCAATGACATCGGTGACCCGACCATTGCCTTTTTCTGCATCGACAATTTCACCAGCAACCGGGCCGGTCTGCTTGATGCAGCGGGGGGCACCGGCTATGCACTGGGGTTTGGTGTCACTGAGCTGACCTTCCAACTGGGTGCCACGTTGGTTGCACAAGTTCCCGCAACGGCAATTACGCGTAGCTACGAAGCCGGTACGTACACCGCTTCGTTCGACATGGAAGTCCGCTTCCCGTAATGCCGCCGCGCATCGACCGATCCAAGGTCGGTATGCAGCATCGCCCGCTTGCCAAAACTGTTTTTTTTGGCAGCGGGCTGTTTTTTGTCATCTTGCTGGGCCTTGCCCTGAATATTTCAAGCTGCTGGGCCGCGCCCGAGATGACCGAGCTGCAAGCCCTCGACTTTGGCACCATCGCAGTCCGTGACAACGCCTCGGTGTCGACCGCCAAGGTCTCTGCCAACGGCACACCGGCATACACCGGCAGCATTTTGTTTGTCACGGCGCCGACACCGGGGCGCTACCGTATCAGCGGCCTGCCTCCTTTCGTCACCGTCACACCTAGCCTGCTGGCGATCACTGCGGCGGTCGAAGGCCAAGTCGGTGGTGCCGTGCTCACTCTAAGCCAGCCCGTTCTGCAACCCGCCGACCTGCGCACCAATGCTCAAGGTGAAGTGGAGTTTCGGCTTGGCGCCAGCATGACGACCAGCGGCAACACGACGCCCTATGCAGACGGTGTTTATCGCGCCTTCCCCACGCTGGAACTCGACTTCTCGCTGGACGGCGAACTACAAACCGCCAAGCTGGATTTCAGCACAGCCATAACCCTGCGCTCGACGTTTGAACTCACTGAGCTTCAAGCCCTGAACTTCGGCCGCATCGTGGCCCTCAACACCGCAACCGACCAAGCCAGCTATACCCTGCAGCCCAACGGGGCCACCGCCGTTGCGACCCCCGGCACTGCGCGCCTGATCCGCTACGGGGATTCCAGCCCGGCACGCATCCGTGTCAGTGGCGGCGCGCCCTTTGCCAGCATCAGCGTGACCCTGCCGACTGAAACCGTGTTGCTGACGCACACTTCAAAGTCTGCCGATGTCGCCCAACTGGAAGTTGACAACTTCACTGTTCTTCCCGTGCCGGGCGAAATCAAGCTTGACGCCAACGGCGTGATCGATCTGCGCATCGGCGCCACGCTCAAGACAGAACAATCCAACCGCCGCTATGCTGACGGCGAGTACGTCGGCACCTATTCCGTCACCGTCAATTATTAGAACTGAATCCATGCGCCTTCAACCAGCAGTGTCTCAACCCAACACTCATGCCTGCGGCTGGAAGGCTGCCTTTGTTCTCACGGCGAGCCTGCTTACGCAGGCCAGCTGGGCCGACATCCTGATCAGCCCGCAGCGTGTGGTAATGAACGACAGCACGCGCCAGGCCACGGTCAGCTTGCACAACCCGGGCGACAAGGCGCGCAGTTATCGCCTGCAATGGGTCGAACGCGAACAAACAGCGGACGGCGGTGTGCGTGTTGCCGAGGGCAAGAGCAACCCAAACTCGGCAGCAGGGCTGGTACGCTTCTCGCCTCGCCAAGTCACGGTGCCACCCGGCCAAACCCAAACCGTACGCCTCGACTATCGCCCCAATGCGAACCTCGCCACAGGCGAGTATCGTTCGCACCTGCTCATCGGCATAGAGCCTGCCAAGGACGCAGCGGGTCGTCCCAGCGGTACGGAAGTGGCTCGCGAGCAGCGCGACGGCATGACCTTTCGGCTTGAAGCGCTCATGTCATTTGCCGTGCCGGTATTCGTTCGTCACGGTGCCGGTAGCGTCAACACCGACATCACCGGCGTCAAGCCGGCCTTTGTCGAGCGTGATGGACAACGTCAGCCGGCGCTGGATATCACGCTGAGTCGCAGTGGCGAACACAGCGCGTATGGCAAGCTCATCGTCTATCAGCAACAGAACGCGTCCGCCCCCGTCGAGAAAATCGGCGAAACAGCAGGCGTGGCTATTTACACCGAGCTGCATCAGCTGACCCGCAACGTTCTGTTGCGTCCCGGTACGCAGCTCACGCCCGGCAGCTGGATCAGGGTGAGCTACGAGGGAGAAGGCCCGCAAACAGGGCAAGTGTTTGCGGAGCGGGTGTTTCAGCTCGGCAACTAAACGTTTAGTGTCGGCGAGAGCCTGATCAGCCCTTCAGTTGCTTTGGCCGTAATAGCATAGGGCCCGCACGCGCGGGTCCGTCAGGGGCCCGTTGGAACACAGAGACGCCAGGCGGTCAGGTGCAACAATGGGCGCGCCCTGCGGCATCACAGGGGCAATTACCGCCTGGGTTGCAATGACCTCGACCGGGGCATTCAGTGCCTGCGTGGACGGCAGCGGGGGGGGCGACGACGACGGAGCCACAGCCAGAGGCTCAGCTGGCGCCGGGCCTTGTCCAGGCATGGGCGCAAGGCTGACAGGCGTCAGGCTACCAAACGACAGCACCTCAACGGGTTTCACCCCGTCTCCGGTGGGCACAATCTGCCGCCCTGCCACAGGTTGCGTGGCCAAGTGCCTGGCGCGTTCGCTTTCGTCGCTGAAAATCGAGCGCTTCCCAATCAGGAAACCTACGATGCCGCCGATTACCGGCCCAATCGGGTGTGCAGTCAGCGCGCCGCCGATGATGCCGCCGGCAAGCGACCCGGTCCGCCGCGGATCAGAAAAATAGTCGGCCATGTACTCAGCCGCCACCTCGCGAAAACCGGGTTCATCGGCTTCAGCTTCCGCATCGTTTGCCCAGGCCGGTAGCGGCTGGCTCAGTGCCACCAGGGCAGCGCCAGCACAACATGCGCGGACGAGAACACGTGTGCGACAGTCAAGCGGTTTCATCTGCCTTCCTCCTCCTGTGACGGCCACGTCTATACATCAGGGCATCGCGGTAAAGCACGTGTCTCCTGCCCCTTTAAGGCGGCGACACAGCGCCTCGGCGCTCCCCTGCCCGGGGCTGGCGCGGACGATCTGAAACACGCCCCTGGCCCCACGATCGGACTCGACGATTTCGATCTGGTCGGCTGCAATCAGACCGCGCCCGACGAGCTCATCCACCCGGCTGTTGGCGCGCGCCCGGTCGCTGTAAGCGCCCAGTTGCACGAAGCGACCATCCCGTCCGGGTCGCAAGGCCTTTGGCTGAGCTGCCCGCGCAGGCGCTGCCGGGATGACAACGGCTGGAGCTGCCATTTGCTGTGTCGGCTTTGCTGCGGCAAGCGGCGCCAGATTGCGTGGTGCCTCATTGATCACCGGCGCAGCAGGCACCACAGCCGGTGTGATGGAGGTCGGCGCGGGAGGCGTCAGCGCCGGCACACTCGTTTCAGCCGCAGCGACAATCAGATCGACATCCGAGACTGCAGGGTAATCACGGCTGACGACGACCAGCGGCCGGTTTTCGCCTCTTACCCCCTGGTTGTCCGCAATCGCCAGCTCATAACGGCCATAAGGCACCTGCTCGAACACGTAATAACCGTCGTGCGCGCTGGTTTTGCTGTGATAAAGCTCGCCCTCCTCGCCACGCAGCTCGATCAGGACGCCCGCACGAGGCCGGCGCAGACCGTCTTTGCGCTCCAGGACCTTGCCCTGGATGTCCCCCGTGGGCACCACCGGAAAGTCGACCTGTGTCACCAGCGCAGGGCGCGGTGACACCGACTTGCCCGCATGGGTCGGCATCAAGTCGGCTGCAGGGAGCGAGCCGTTGTCGATGCTCACGTCGGTCGCCCGCCGTGCCGGCAGGCTGGTGAGCAAGGCCACGCCATCCGCACCGGTTTCAGCACGGGCGTAGGCTTGCGGGGCCTGGATCTTGACGTTGGGAAGTGGCGCGTCACCTGGGCCGAAAACCCGGTCGCCATCATTGTCGAGGAAGGCCCGCGCGGCAATCGAGCCGCTCGTGGCCATGGAGCGGCCGCTCATCAGCACGCCTGTACCGTCCGGTCGCGGTGCGAGCGAGAAACTGGCGTACACGTAACCGCCGTAGTTACCATCCGAATCGTAGGTGATGCGCGGACTGAGCGTGACCTCCGGCAAGGTCCAGTTCAGGCCCGCCGAATAACGCGTCATGCTGCGGATGAAGCCGAATTTTGGCGTGTGAGTCAGCCCGAACGCCATGCTCATGTCACGCGCGACACGCAGGCTCGTGTCGATGAAATAGCGCTGAGCACGCGCATCGGGACGCAGTATGTAGTTGAGGCCTCCGCGCAGCGAAAGCGGGTTGATCCGGGTGCTGAAAAACAGATTCCCGTCGACACGGTCATCCAGACGGATGCCCCCCTTGTCCGCGCTGTAGCGGTAATAGTTGAGGGTGTTGCCAAAGCTGAAGTAGCTGACGCGCTGGGTGAAGCCGGCGGAGAACGAAGTGGAGTTACGGTCCTCGTCACGGTTATGGAAAGCCCCCAGGCGAATCGCCGTGCCGCTGAAATTGCGGTTCAGGTTCAGCCCTGTGCGGCTGCGCAGCTTGAGCTCGTATTCCTCTTCGCCCAGTTCGGTGTCTCGCAGCAGAGCGGATTGAGCGTAGTGGGTGTGGGTAAAGCGCGTGTCGAAACCCCAGAGGCGGAAGCTGGCGGGTGCCTGTACAGAGGCGTCCCAGCGTGTGCCGCCACGCAAGGGGTCGCGGGTGGCATCGACACCCACTGTCACGCCCGCCACGTTGGCACGGCCGCCCACGCTGTAGTAGTCGAGCCGCTCGCCGTCCACTACCACACTGTTCCACGAACTACGCAGCGCCAGACTGGGCAGAACGCGCACTTCCAAGCCACCTGCGATGCGAGCCGTACCGATGTCGCTGAGGCGGGCGCGAGCGTCGCGCTGAGTGTCGCTCTCGTAGAGTTGCTGCCCCTTCTCCGACACCGACAGTTGATAGCGCACGCTGCCGGGCTGATCGGGCTCAAGCCCGCTGTAGCGGGTGACTTTTTCGGTGCGACGCTCGCCGGCTGGCCCGTAAAAAACCAGCTCGAATTCGTTGGCACCCGACATCGGGTCCAAGCCAGGAAAGCTGTATCGACCATCCGGCCCCACGGTCTGGAACCCGACGCGCATGCCGTTCTGGAACACCTCGACATCCCAACCCGGCAAGGCATCGCCACTGAGGTTGATGTAGTCGGTGCCGATCAGGTCGTCGCGGCCCGTGACCGACCCCCCGCCCTGAATCATCACCCCGCGCTCGACGCCTGAGGTGGTCAAGCCCGGCACGTAGGCCGGCACGATGTCGCCGATCTCGATGTAGCGCAGCCCGAGCGGCGCACCGAGATTGTCGCGTGACACGCTGGCACGGAGATCGGAAAGCGAGTCATCACGAGTGCCACTGAAAAACACCCGCGCATCCATATAGCCCAGATCACCTGCGACCAAGCCCGAGTAATTGAAACCCACCTGCGCTTTGTCGGACGCTTCGCGGCGGCTGATGCTGTAGCCCAACCCGATGTCCGCAACGGGTGGACCGATCAGGCGATAGGGCGTCTCGATGCGCGGTAGCGTAGCTGGCCCCACGGCATAGGAGGACTGCGCCCCTGCCCGCCGCGCTTGTCGGGCCTGGACGGGCAAGGTTTCGCGCGGTGAAACCTCCAGTGCCAAAGCGCTGGTATTCAAGCTGAAATCGACCGGAAACCAGCGGGTCAGCACCTCGACCGACACCAGTAGCGCGTTGCCATGAAGCATGGCGTCATCGGCAGACAAGGGCAGCACCTTGCCGTCCGCCTTGACTTGCCTGCCGCGAAGATCGAGCTCGAAGACACGTTCGGGGCGAATGAGCCAACCACTCGCGCGACCTGCAGCAGGGTCCACCGCGATGGGAAACTCCAACGCAGCAGCCAACTCGGACAGCGACACGTAGGCTTCATCACCCACTGCATAAGCCGTGACCGAGGACGCCAGGGTCTGGCGCTCGAGCACGATATCGAGCAGGAGCAAATCGTCCTCAGTGACTTCGACAGCGAGCGCCGGAAGGCTCAGCAAACCCGCACAAACGAGTCCCACAAACAGACGACGCAGACCGACCGGGCTAGCAACCGAACGCAAGGACAACTTTGGGGATCTTTGAGAACTTGCGTATGCGAAAAGAGTGGGCACGTTCATGATCTTGCTCTCCAACCTGTGGCAGCACAGATGCACCGCTCCACAAGTAATTGGCAACAAGTCTAGTGTGCGTGCCCGAATGACCGTGCCCGGATAAGCAGGATCTTCACCCCGCATTTACATCGGCAACCTGCAGCCCGGCGGACGATTTCTAGCGCGATTACAAGTAATTGAACAACGACAGTCCAGACAGCCGCATGAAGCTCTGCTGCGCGGCTTCAAGCGAGCTTTGTTGTCGCGTCAGGCGAGAAATCGCCTCGGCGTAATCCAGATCCTGCAGATCGGACAGCGTGCTTGCATACTGGATATCGCGGTCGCTCCCAAGGTCGCGCAACGCGGCAGTTTCCGTCATCTGCGAGCCGACCTGGGTGCGGGCACGCAAAATATCTTCCTGGCTGACATCGAGCTTTCCCAAAGCCGTCGATACAACCTCGGCGATGCCGCCAGGAAGCGCGCTGGGGTCTTCCAGTCCGCGTGCCAGCTCACCCAGGGTTTCCAACGCATTGGTAAAAATCTGGTTACCAGGCAGACTGACCGACATGACACGCGACGCTGACACCTGGATGCTGCGCTCACCCTGATCCCCGTCGTAGGTCACGACATCGACATCGCCGCTAAAGGGCTGCGTGTCGGCCTTGTACCCGGAAAACAGATAATCGCCGACACCATCCTTGGCATTACCGATCGCCATCAGCGCCTCGAACTGGGCTTTGATATCGACCGCCATGTTCTTCAGGTCAACCGCGTTGAGGCCCGCATTGCCAGCCTGCACCGCACGTTCGCGCACGTAATGAAGAATGTCGCCGGCACCCTGCAGATGGCCTTCCATCAGACCCATGGCGTCATCGGCTGCCCCGATGTTGACCAGGAAACGTTCGTTGACCGACTTCGATTGGCTGATCTCAACCGAGCGCGCCGAAGCGACCGGATCATCTGCCGGCGTGAGCACGCGGCGACCCGTGCTGAGTTGCTGCTGTGTCTGCAGCAGATTGCTCCACTGCTGCTGCATTCCACCAACGCCACGGTCATAAATCATGCTGGTCGAGATACGCATGATCGTCTCCTGAATTCAGTATTAGCGAGCGAAGGACAGGACTTCGTCGAAAAGCGTCTGGGCAATCGACATCACCCGCGCCGAAGCCTGGTAAGCCTGCTGATAGCGAATGAGGTTCGCCGCCTCTTCATCGAGATTGACACCCGACACCCCTTCCCGCGCATCTTCGGCCTGATTGAGCAAGGCGGTCTGCGCACTTTCGTTCACGCGCACTTCACGCGTCTTGTTGCCGACCTCGCTGACCATCTGGGCGTAGGACGATTGATAGGTGGCGTTGCCCCCTGCCATCGTTTTAGCCGTCTGCAGACCGGCAAGCTGCAAGGCGTTGCGGTTGTCGGCAACGCCCGTGGCATTGGGCCCGAAGGTGAAGCTGTCACCATCGACAGGGGTGCCGGCGAGCTTGAAGCTGAACTCGAAAGTCGCTGGCGCGGCAGTTCCAGTCAGCGTGAATGTCTTGCCGCTGTTATCGACTGCGGGATCGAAATCTGAAGGCGAGAGGCTGAAGCCTGCCGGCGCAGTCAAGGTTCCACCCGAGTACGTGATCGAGATCGAAGCGAAATCGACCTGAGGCCCGACAGTGGTCATGCCTGTCGTATCGCTGATTCGCACATCGCTGACTTTCGCCGAACCGGCATTCGCCGCGACCGCGCTTGAGATGACGGGGCTGGCGGCCGCGACCTGGCGGGGGTCGCTGATGTTGACTGACAGCCCCGAGATGAATTCACGCGGCAGAACGCCCGTAGGAGGCAGCTTGAAGAAATCCTTACCCAGCACACCGTCCAAGTCCGCACCCAGCACATGCTGTGCATTGAAGTCGGTCGCCAGCGTGGAGGCGATTTCATTCAGGCGGGTTTGGGTTGTCTCCAGGCTACCGCTACGAAAACTCAACAAGCCGCCCAGCTTGCCACCGGTCAGCAGACTTTCCGGCAAGGGCAAGCTCACGCCATTCGCCGCAACCAATGCAATATCATGCTTGAGCGGGTCAGCAGCGCTCGGCACAGCGGCAAATTGTGCCGCCGTGCCGCCCTGCACCAAGCTTTGACCTGAGCCAACGAATACGGTCAGCGACCCATCACCCTCCGCCACCACACTGGTCTTGACCAAGGTGTTGAGCTCGCCGATCAGCAGATTGCGCTGGTCGAGCAGATCGTTCGGCACGGCCGTGCTGCCAGACTGAGCCAGCACGATACGCTTGTTGATATCGGCGATCTGGGTGGCGTAATTGTTGATTTCATCGACGGCAAGGACCAGCTCGCCTTCCACCCCCTGACGCACTTCGTTCAGACGCTGGTCGATGGCCTGAAATCCGGACACGAGCGACTGTGCGTTGGAAATCAGCGCCTGACGCGATGCAACGCTCGTGGGGTTGGTGGCGACTTCCTGCACACCGGCAAAAAAGTTCTCCATCAACGGTACCAAACCCGCTTCGGGGTCTGCCAGCAGGGTGTTGATCTGGCTGATGTGCTGGTTGTAGGTGGCGTATTCAGCGCGACGCGTGTCCGCCTGCAGGACCTGGGTTTCCAGGAACTGGTTATATGAACGGCTGACGTCGGTGATGCGGGTGCCCTGGCCAAAAAAGCCCGAGCCCACAAACATCGGGTTCTGATACGTCTGGCCGACGGTCTGGCGGTGGTAACCCGCCCGATCGGCATTGGTGATGTTGTGACTGACGGTCGACAACTGCGCCTGAGCCGCATTCAGACCGGTGAGTCCGATGTTGAGCAAGCCCGCCATGATCATTCCCCTGAAATTGCTACGTTTGCCCTATCTCAGCAAGATCCTTGCCAGCGATCGAGCGGCAATTTCAGCCGCTCAGGCAACCAGGGCGTTACGCAGGGTTTTGCCGCCGATGATGCGGGTGATCTTGTCGGCGTACATGGGGTCGGTGGCAAAGCCGGCTTTCTGCAGGCTGCGGGCAAAGCCGTCGGGCGTGCGCTGGCCGAGCACATCGGCGTAACGTTCGCTGCGCGACAGCAGGTTGGCGTAGTCGTTGAACGCCTCGGCATATGAGCCATAGCTGCGAAACCGCGATGCCTCGGTGTAGGTGGTGCTGCCTTGGTACTCCTTCACCTTGCGCCCCACCGATTCACCCTGCCAGCTTGAACCCGCCTTGATGTTGAAGAGGTTGTAGCTCGAACGCCCGTCAGCATGACGGATGACCTTCTCCCCCCAACCCGTTTCCAGCGCGGCCTGCGCCACCATGAACTGCGGCGGAATACCCGTGCGCCGGCTGGCGGCTTCGGCATGCGGCCACACCTCATTGACGAACTGGCGCGCGCGCTCCGAGCCGCCCTTGCCTGCAGCAATGGCTTTCGCCTCGCGTGCAGCGGCACCGAGTTGTGCGTTCTCGAGCGCGGTCTCGCCAGCCTGGTTGACGGCCTGGACGGTCATTTGCTGCGGCGCCGGCCCCTGCCCAGTGGCTTCGATCGTAGCCTGGCGCATCTGCGCGGCGGAATTTGCCGGCTGCCGAACGACGCGCGACATGTCGAACGCGGGTGCGGGGGCTAAAGCGGCCGCACTGGCCTCGGCCACCGCGGCGCCCGCTTCAGCAGGCGACGGCGTCGCGTTGCCATTCAAGCCACCCAACTGACGATATAGCGCCTCGCTCAGCCCATTGTTTTTTCCGTGCGCCATGTTCAGCGCCATCTGCTGGTCGAGCAGCGATTGGTAGGTCTTGGTCTGATCGCTCTCGCCCAGCCCCGGGCCGAGCGTGGTCTGGCGCATCGACTTCATCACCATCTGCATCAGCATGGCCTCGAACTGCTTGGCTGCAGCGCGCAGGGTTTCGGGTGCGTTGGGCTTCTCGCGCGCAAGACGCTTGAGATCGCCCGTGGAGTTGGGGTCGAGTGCGTTGAGCTGGAAACCCTTGTCCAACGGTGACATGTCAGATGATCTCCAGTTCGGCCCTCAGCGCACCCGCCGCTTTCATGGCCTGCAAGATACTGACGAGATCCATCGGCTTGGCGCCGAGTGCATTGAGCGCCTTGACCACGTCGGCCAGATTGGCCGCACTACGCACGTTGTGGATCGTGCCGCCTTCCTGGCTGATGTCCACCTGCCCGCCCGGGGTGACCACCGTCTGCCCGCCACTGAGCGGAGGCGGCTGGTTAACCTGGGGTTGATTGCTGACCGTCACTGTCAGGCTGCCATGCGCCACGGCCACGTTCTGCAGGGTGACACGCTTGTTCATCACCACCGAACCCGTGCGTGCATTGACGATGACTTTGGCTGCCTGCTCGACCGGCGTCACCTGCAGGCTTTCGATGTGGCCAATGAAGGCGACGCGTGCGGTGGGGTCGATCGGCGCGCGGACCTCGATGCTGCGCCCATCCAATGCCTGAGCCGAACCCGGGTAGGCGATGTTGATCGCATCGACGACACGACGTGCGGTACCAAAATCGGTGTCGTACAACTCGAACATCACCGTGTCGCCCTGCCCCACCATGGCGGGCACCGCACGCTCCACGGTCGCGCCGCCGGGGATCCTGCCCGCAGAGAGGTGATTGATGACCTGCGAGGCGCCGCCGCCCTGGGCACCGGCACCACCGACCACCATGTTGCCCTGGGCAATGGCGTAGATCTGACCATCGGCCCCCTTCAGCGGCGTCATCACCAAGGTGCCACCGCGCAGGTTCTTGGCGTTGCCGATGGACGACACGGTGACGTCGATGTTCTGCCCCGGGCGGGCAAACGGTGGCAGGCTTGCCGTGACCATCACGGCCGCAACGTTCTTCAACTGCAGGTTGGTGCCCGGAGGCAAGGTCACCCCCATATTACCCAGCATGTTGATGATGCTTTGCACCGTGAAGGGTGTCTGGGTGGTCTGGTCGCCTGTTCCGTCCAGACCGACGACGAGGCCGTAACCGACCAGCTGGTTATCCCGCACCCCGGCGATGGAAGCCAATTCCTTGATGCGCTCACCGCTGGCTTGGGCTTGGGCCTGTGCCCTGCCCTGGGCCAGCGCCGGGGCACTGACGAACACGAGGACCACCAGCACGGCGGCCAGTCCATAGGCGATCACGTTACGCAAGGCGTTCATGAGGTGCACGCTCCCGCTCAGAAGGGCAGCACAGCGACAAAGAAGCGCTGCAGCCAGCCCATGGTGTTCGACTCGTTGATGAAGCCGCTGCCGCGGTATTCCATGCGCG
>Ga0209066_10002611_pt1 | contig 21651 bp, 17 predicted proteins | sample All_14_2_FD_187198 | JGI IMG/M metagenome (GOLD analysis project Ga0209066, IMG submission 187198) | Freshwater microbial communities in response to fracking from Pennsylvania, USA - Allegheny Zone_MetaG_DW_15 (SPAdes) (version 2) ... | reverse complement strand
CGCCACGAATCGCAGATTTGAAAGTGAACAGGAAAGTCAATGAAATCAACGATCTACCAACACCACCTCCGCGCCAGTGCTAGCTTTTCGTACCGTCACTTATTGCACTGAAAACGAGGAGACCCCCAATCGAGTTCGTGATGGCCTGATCGACTTCGGGCAGGCCATCCGGGGGCGGCGCCCGGTCAGTGCGACGGATCAGCAGGCCAGTTTCCGTGATGTCCACATGCTCGTTGTCCGGAAATCGGTCATCGACCTTCTGCGACACATCAAGCAACTGTTGCTTGAGCAGCGCGACAAGCGCGCTGCCATCGGCCGGCAAGCCCACCATGGCGCCGTAGTCGCCGACCTCGGCGTCGAACTGCTCCCAGCTGACCAGGTGGTCGCGGTAGTCGTCAAACTGGTCGCTGTTCTGCACATACAGGTCGCCGGACTTCAGCTCCTCCATCACATGGGAGAACACGCACAGCTCCAGGTACTTCCGATGCACCAACCCGGAAGATGGATCGCTGCCTTCGATCAGCGCACGCCATTTCTTGTCAACCAGCCAGTCCAGTTCGACGGCGCCGAAGCCGGCGTCGGCACGCACATGCTCCTTGTGGCTGGAGCGAAATTGGGTGATCCAGGCGATCACCCGCAGCAGGCTCTCGTCCGGCGACGAGGACTTCAGCAGCATCGCATCCAGGCACTGGAACAGCAGCGCACGCTTGCTGCGGTAGGGCTGGAGCATGAAGGGGTAGTAGTTGTTCCCGGCGAAGGCAATGTGCTCGTCACAGCGCTCGATCCACGTGGCCGGGTCATCGCCCAGCACGCCGCGCATCTTCTCAATCCGCTCTGGGTCGGTGCCGTCGTCATCGAATGCGGTCAGCACCTCGCGAAACTGCGCGATCAATGCCTCGCCCTGTTCGACGTGTTCGAGCTGGTACTCCTTCAATCGGTCGCGGGCGACGTTGTGCATATTGCGGACCGAGCGGATGAAGATCTCGGTGTTGGCGCCGACCGAAAATTGACCATCCAAGAGCTGTAGTGCCGAGGTAAAACTGACCAGGGTGAGCGACCTACCCTGCTGCAATTTGCGGCAGGGGTTCTGGACAGTGATCACCATGGCCTTGAAGGGCAAGATCCGGGCGCTGCATCAGCGCGAAGGCAAGTCGATCAGTGAGATCGCCAGGCGAACGAGCCTGTCACGCAACACGATCAAGAAGTGGCTGAAGGCGCCTGTAGAGGAGGTGCCGAAGTACCGGCGGGAGCGCACGCCCGGCAAGCTGGGGCCGTTCGTGGCCACGTTGACACAGGCCTTGAAGGCGGACGCACACAGGCCCCGACACGAGCGCCGCACGGCGCGAGCATTGCTGGTGCAAATCCAGGCGCAGGGCTACAGCGGCGGGTATAGCCGCCTGACGGACTTCATCCGCCAGTGGCGGCAGGGCGAAGGCCAAGCGGTGCTGGCCACAGCGTTTGTGCCGTTGAAGTTTGAGCTGGGGGAGGCGTTCCAGTTTGACTGGAGCGAGGAAGGCCTAGTGGTGGGCGGCATCTACTACCGGCTGCAGGTCTCGCACCTGAAGCTGTGCGCGAGCCGCGCCTTCTGGCTGGTGGCGTACCCAAGCCAGGGCCACGAGATGCTGTTCGACGCACATACCCGGTCATTTGCGGCGTTGGGTGGAATTCCGCGCCGAGGCATCTACGACAACATGAAGACGGCCGTGGACAAGGTCAAGAAGGGCAAAGGCCGCATCGTCAATGCGCGCTTTGCCGCGATGTGCAACCACTACCTGTTCGACCCGGACTTCTGCAATGTGGCCTCGGGCTGGGAGAAGGGGGTGGTGGAGAAGAACGTGCAGGACAGCCGCAGGCGCATCTGGATCGAAGCTGCGGAGCAGCGCTTCCACACGTTCACCGAACTCAACGCCTGGTTGGCTGAGCGCTGCCGCGCTCTGTGGGCAGAGCTCCGGCATCCGGAGCACAAGCAGTTCAGCGTGGCCGAGATGCTTGAGCAGGAACAACCGCACATGATGCCCATGACCGAGCCGTTCGACGGCTATGTGGAGAACACTGCGCGGGTGTCGAGCACTTGCCTGGTATCGGTGGCGCGCAACCGGTACTCGGTGCCGTGCGAGTTGGCGGGGCACCAGGTCAGCACTCGGCTATACCCAGGCCACGTGGTGGTGGTGACCGATGACGAAGTGGTGGCCCGCCACGAGCGGCTGAGCGATCGGGGCCAGACCTGCTACGACTGGCAGCACTACATCCCACTGGTGCAGCGCAAGCCCGGGGTCCTGCGCAACGGCGCGCCGTTCGCTGACATGCCCGAGCCACTGCTCCAGTTACAGCGCGCGCTCATGCGGCGCCAAGGCGGTGATCGGGTCATGGCACAGGTGCTGGCCGCGGTGCCAACGGCGGGACTTGAAGCGGTACTGGTGGCGGTGAGCTTGGTGCTGGAGAGCGGCGCGGTGAGCGCAGAGCACGTGCTCAACGTGCTGGCCAGGCTGAACGCCAGCCCCGCGCCGGAGCAGGTAGAGACGGCGCTCAAGCTCAGTGAGCCGCCCAAGGCCGACACCGGCCGCTACGACAGCCTGCGCAGCGCGACACAGGGGGAGGACCACCATGCCTGATGCACACCGGGATGTCAGCGCAGCGCTCAAGGGCCTGCGGCTGTATGGGATGGCTGCGGCCTGGGTAGATCTGAACGAGCAATCCGGGCCAGGCGGCGTCGACAGTGGCCGATGGCTGATCGATCATCTGCTACAGGCAGAGGCCCGCGACCGGGCCGTACGCTCGGTGAACTATCAAATGGGTGCAGCCAAGTTCCCCGCCCATCGGGACTTGGCGGGCTTCGAGTTTGAGTCCTCCAAGGTGGACCGGGCACTGGTCGAACAGCTGGCCGACATGGCGTTCACCGACGCTGCCCACAACGCCGTGTTCATCGGCGGGCCGGGCACGGGCAAGACCCACCTGAGCACGGCCATCGGCGTGGCCGGCATCACCAAGCATGGCAAGCGCGTGCGGTTCTATTCCACCGTCGATCTCGTCAATGCGCTCGAACGTGAGAAGGCCGAAGGTCGCGCCGGACGCATCGCCCTGACGCTGATGCACATGGACCTCGTGATACTCGACGAACTCGGCTATCTCCCGTTCAGCCAAGCCGGTGGGGCCCTGCTGTTCCACCTGCTGAGCAAGCTCTACGAGCGCACCAGCGTGCTGATCACCACCAACCTGGCCTTCGGCGAGTGGGCCAGCGTGTTCGGCGACGCCAAGATGACCACCGCACTGCTCGACCGGCTGACCCACCACTGCCACATCATCGAGACCGGCAACGAGTCCTACAGATTCCGGCACTCAACAGCCACAGCCAAAACCAAGATCCGGGCTCGCGAGCAGGCTCGCAAGTCCGTCACCCCAGACATCACATTGGAAGGACCTTCACCGACCAGCGAATAGACTTATCCACAATCGGCTGTCTCCTCGACAGCCTCCCGTCCCTGGTCAATATTCAATCGGCACGGGTGGTCAAAATTCGGTCGGCGCCAACAATCTCGGCAATGTCGTCCACCGCCTTCTGCAACTGGGCGTGGATCAACAGGACGGCCAGCGCATAACGCTTGATGGGCTTGAGCGCCATCATTTCGCGCACGTTCAGCGCCCTGGCCTCCAGAACGAACTGCGTCCGCTTCGAAACAGGCACATCCTCGGGTTCAGGGAGACTGTCGGCCAGTTTGTGCACCGCCTCGATGTGCGTCAGGAAGCTCGCCACCTCGCGCACATTGGGCTGCTTGGGCTCGCGCTTGAGCTGCTCCCACTGGCTGCGGCCGGCGCGCGTCGTGAACAGGTGGTCGATCTGCCCGCGCTGCTTGTCATTGAGGGCGGCGGCGATCCGACGCTGAATCTCATCGTTGACTTTGGTCCGGGCTCGGCTTGCCGCACGGGACAAGGTCACAAAGCCCGGCAGCTCGTAGCGGTGATGAAGCAACTCCTCAAGCAGCACGTTGATGATGTCCGGCAACTCCTGCTTGGTCTGGGCGGCCTTGACCGCCTGATCCTCCAGCCAGGCCTGCCCGTCAACACCCAGAACGCGCAGCCCGACATAGTCACGCAACAGGCGCTGATGAATCGACTTGCTGCCGGATTCGTCGTAGGTCTTCAGCGCTTCAGAGCTAAAAACTGGGATGCGCAGACGCTTGCAAACGTGGCGGACGATCACCTCTGGCACATCGGCCACCATGGCGAAGTAGCCCAGGCGCTGCAGCACCTTGAGCTGAATGGCGATCAGTGCCTGTGTGGTGGCTCGGCGGTAGGCGTCGGCGATGAAGCGCCGCTCCTGCAAAGTCGGCGTGAACAGCGCGAGAAGGTCTTTCTCTGCGATGTCGGCACGCAACTGGGGGTAGGCAGTTTCGTTGATGCTGCTCATCGGGCACAGATCCTTGGGTGGGGTCGGCTTCAAGCCGAATTCCAGTTGGATCGTGGCCCCAGGACTGCCCGCCTCAATCCGCTGATGCCGTCAGATGGTAGTCAAAAACACCGCCGTTGGCGATGTTGTCAGGGGCGCTCTGCCCGGCCGGCGTCCTCAAGATCGGGCGTGCCGACGTTCGCCCTTGCATGAGGCTGCGCAGAGCGCGTCGAACCGCTCGTCGCGGCCCAGAGATTCGCCCTGGTCAAACACCAGCAACCCCCGAAATGCTCTCCGACCGAGCCGCAGATGACTGCAGCGGCTTCACGATGTTTGTTCAAACCGCACGAGGCACAACGGTCGGTGCTTTGTGCAGACCTTCCCTAGTCTTACTGTGTCACAAGCGTAGTCTTTCGCTTGCTCTGCCGCAGCAAGGACACTGCCCGAGTCGGGCGATCAGTGCGTAGCTCAGGCGATGACGCAGGGTCGTGATCGAGTTGTCCACGTGCCGCTGCGCGCGCAGGGCTGCCTCTGGGAAGGTAATCCTCGGGAACAGCAGGCACTTGGCATTCGATGAAGTTTTTTTTGCCGCCCACTGGCTTGTCGGCAGTGAGTCTCTCGGCCATCAAGAATCCGTAAGCCGCGATGCTGAGGCTGGCATGGTGATGGAACCCTCGCCATCCACGGCCTTCGTAGTGGCCCAGCCCAAAGTCCTGCTTCAGGTCTTGGTAGTCCCGCTCAATACGCCAGCGCTGATAGGTGGCGCTGACCAAGTCGGCGATGGGCGTGTCTTCGGGTAATGTGGACAGAACGTACTTGCAGGGTTCGGCCTGATCAGCGGGCCACTCAATCAGCAGCCACTGCAGCGGGCGCAATCGCGCCTTGCCGGTATTGCCGCCCGCGTGGCGAACGCGCAGTGCAGCGAACCGTCCACTCAGCGGCGCATTCGTGCCTTCTCGCCAAGTGATCGTCTGGTAGGCCTGTGCGGGTAACGACAAGGCAAGCGCCTTGACGCTCATGGGCTGCAACTCAGGGGTGCGGCGCGGCACCACCGGTGGACGACCTCTGCCGCTGTAGGCTACTGGGGGCAGCGGCTCGACGCCGGGTGGCCAGACCACGACTGCTGACGTCACGCCCACCGCATACGTCAGCCCCATGTCACTCAAGGCCTGGCGAAAGGCGTTGTCCAAACCGTAGCCCGCATCGGCCAGCACGCAGTGGCGCGGCGCACCCTCAGCCAGCAGCGCACGCAGTTGCTGCAAGGCGATCTGCGTCTTGGTCGCAAACTCCACCTGTGGCGGCACACCGGCCTGAACCCGGCGAACCGGATCCGCCGCCCACTCCTCGGGCAAGTAGAGCTGCCACGCCACCGGGATGCTGCCCTGATCGCAGGCCAGCGACACGCTCACCGCGACCTGGCAGTTGTCCTGCTTGCCCAGCACGCCGCAGTATTGACGAGCCACACCCACCGAGTGCTTGCCCTTCTTCGGGAACCCGGTGTCGTCAATGATCCACCAGCCACCCCGGCTGAAATCCATCTTCGGCACGACCCACTGGCAAACCCGGCGCAGCATCTCAGTGTCGGACCACTCGGCCTTGGCGACGAAGTGATGCAACGCCTGATGTCGAGCGCTCGCATGCAAGGGATCAACGCGCGCTGCCATCGGCTCCACGCTCTTGCGAGCCAGCGGCAGCATCAGTCCTGTGCAGTAGCCCTTGAGCCCTGAATGGCGGTCCGAATGGCCCAGCCCCTCTGCCAAGTGCTGCATGTATCGATCAAACCGTTCGATGGCATCCATCATTCCTCATGTGAACAATGAAGAAGTCAGGATAATGCCATGATTTTATTGACACAGTAAGACTAGTTCAAGGACTTAATGCAGGATGACGGTCCTCAAGTAGGCTGCAGAGTTCGCCCACCCTTTCTTGCTAGCGCGATCAAGTGTTCGGCCACCTGCAGCGAGCGCGGGTTCGACCCGGCCAAGGACCCGGAGGTCAGCCACCTGCCGTCCACGCCGAGTGACGGCGTACCTTCGATCTTGTAGCCGCTGGCCAATGCAGTTGCCTGATTGGCCTTGCCGGCAACTCCGAAGGAGTTCATCGTCTCCACGAGGCGCTTGCCGTCGGCGCCGTTCTTTCCGACGAAGGCGGCGATATCCGAGGCCGTCGCAAGGGACTGTTGATCAACATGGATTGCCTGAAAGAGCTTCCCATGCAACTGCTCGACCAGGCCAAGCGCCTCCACTGCGAAGTAGAGCTGCTGATGGATCACCAAATTCTTGCGGAAGGCGACTGGGATACGGCGGAACTGGACATCGCGCGGCAATTGCTTCACCCAAGCTTCCAGAGCAGGCTCGAACGCGCTGCAGTGCGAGCAGCTGTAGGCGAAGAACTCGAGCACTTCGACTTGTTTCGGGTCCTTGGTGGTCTGCCGTGGAGAAACCTCCCGGTAGTGCTTGCCCGGGACGAACTGCTCCTGGGCTCGCACGGCGTTGGGTACGGCGAGGGTTAAAGGAATTGCAAGGCTGCAGAAAGCGCGTCTTTTAATCATGATGACTTGTGGATGCATGGAGGAACGAAAAATGAACCCGCTCAGCTTTCGGAGAGCAGCCGGTCGATGAGTTGATGAAGTTCGACAAAATCCGGTTTTCCCAAAAAGCGCTTGACGATCTCTCCTCGCTTGTTGGCGAGGAAGGTTGTGGGGGTGAGCTTGACTTCGCCCCACGCCTTGGCGAGCGCGCCGGTGTTGTCGATGGCGACCGGGAACGGAAGCTTGCGTGTTTGCGCGAAGTTGACGACATAGGCTGGTAGGTCGTAGCTCATGGCCACTGCGATGGTTTCGTAGCCGCGCCCGCGGAACTTCTCGTAGGTGGCCACCAGCATCGGCATCTCTGCCACGCAAGTGCTACAGCTGGTCGCCCAGAAGTTGATCAACGCCACTTTGCCTTTGAGGTCGGCAGTGGTGCGGGACGAGCCGTCCAGCAGCGTGAAAGAACTTTGTGGCGCGGCCGACGATCTCATGCAGCCTGCAAGCGTTAGTACAACGGCGATCACGGCCAGAAGATTGCGGAAGTTAGGCATTCTTGCTCCGGACAAAAGGTATCTACTGACGCTCGCGCCTATCGATGTCTCAACCCTCACGACGCGCGCCGCCGATATCGCCCGTCGACTTGATTGCGGCTGTGCGGATGCTTGGGGCTCTGTCTTCAGATCGATGTCGTGCGCCGTGTTCATGTTGAAATTCCGAGCGACCTATTTCACTGAGACTCTTTCGCGGCGCCGGGGTTATCAACGCTCACCAGCGACTGAAGCACCAGCGCGATCGCCCCGCCAATGATGGCCATGTCGGCAATGTTGAAGGCGGGCCAGTGCCAGCCGCGGAAGTGGAAGTCAAGGTAGTCGATGACGTGCCCGCGCAAGGCGCGGTCGAACGCGTTGCCCAGGGCTCCGCCCAGGATGAGGCTGTACGAAAGGGCCTCCAGTTTTTGCAGCGGCCGGGACAACTGCCAGACCAGCCAGGCCGATGCGGCGAGGGCAATCGCAAGGAAAAACCACCGCTGCCAGCCACTCGCGCCAGCGAGGAAGCTGAACGCCGCGCCGGGATTGAGAACGTGAATCAGGTTGAAAAAAGACGTGACCTCATGCGACCACCCCAAAGGAGTCGCCATGTCGATGCAGGTCTTGGCAGCCTGGTCGCCGATAAGCACAGCGATTGCCAGTAAATACCACGGCGCGTTGCGAGGGGGATGGTTCATCTATTACTTCTCGGATTGAGGGATGTCCAACTCCGGCACGGACCAGCGGCGGTGACGCACGCCCAGCCCAGTGCCAAGCCGGCGATGACGTCCACCGGAAAATGCGCGCCCAGCACGATGCGTGACCAGCCCACGGCCGCGGCGAACAGCAGTAGGCACACCCTGCCGGACCATCCCAATACGGGCCAGAGGGCCGCCGCCAGAACGCCGACGTAGACCGAGTGGCCGCTGGGCATCGTGTATCGGCTGTCAGGGACCGAGCCAGTCCGGTAGACCGCGTCGCCCAGGAGCACGAACGGACGCGGCAGCGCAAACACCGCCTTGGCGAGCGCTGCCGTGGCGATCGCAAGCACCGACCCCAGCGCAAATCTGCACAACGGCACATCGAGCGGCATTGCCCCTTGCCGAGCCTGCCTGCGCCGCCAAACCAGCAGCAAAACCACGACGACTGGCGCGCCCCAGTAGCTGCCGAGCGCACTCAGGACTTCGGGCAGCCAGATCCAGCCGTCAGGCAGGGCACGCTGGATGGCCAGGAAGAGATCCATGTTGGCTCCTCCCCAGTCATACAGCCAATGTTTCGTCCACTGCGTCGCGTGGTCCGGCGTCTGCATGTCCGTCAGGCCGTCTTGAGCTTCAGCAGGCGCAGGCCATTGACGACCACCAGCAGGCTTGCCCCCATGTCGGCAAACACTGCCATCCACATCGTGGCATGCCCCGTGAACGTCAGCGCGAGGAACACCGCCTTGATGCCCAATGCCAGGACAATGTTCTGGGTGAGGATCGACGCGGTGGTGCGCGACAGCCGGATAAACGCGGGAATCTTGCGCAGGTCGTCGTCCATCAGGGCGACGTCCGCAGTTTCGATCGCTGTGTCGGTGCCGGCCGCGCCCATGGCGAAGCCGATGTCGGCCCGTGCTAAGGCGGGCGAATCGTTGATGCCGTCGCCCACCATACCCACCTGGCCCTCACCGCTGATGAGGCTTTCGATGGTCTTGAGCTTGTCCTCTGGCAGTTGATCGCCACGGGCCTCAGAGATTCCGACCTGGGCCGCGATGGCGTCGGCCGTGTGCTGGTTGTCCCCGGTCAGCATCAGTGTGCGCACGCCGAGTGCCTGCAGGTCTGCCACGGCTTCACGGCTGGTTTCCTTCACCGTGTCAGCGACGGCGAAGATGCCGAGCACTGTGGTTTCGTCCATCAGCAGGATGGCCGTCTTGCCCTGGCGCTCAAGGGCTTCCAACCGCGATTGCAAAGCGACCTCGCTGAGGCCGAGTTCTTTCGCGAGTCGGTGGTTGCCCATCTGCAGCATGCGGCCGGCGATGCGGCCGCGCACACCGCGTCCGGGCAACGCCGCAAACTCATCGACTTCGTGCATTGAAACGCCTTCCCGGTTCGCCTTGCGGGCAATCGCTTGGGACACCGGATGATCCGAGCGCGCAGCCAGGCTCGCAGCCCAGATGGCAACCTCGTTCGCAGCGCCGACCAGGGGCAGGAAGTCGGTCTGCTCGGGCTTGCCGTGGGTGAGCGTGCCGGTCTTGTCCAGCGCCAAGGCCTTGAGCTTGCGCCCGCCTTCCAGGTAGACGCCGCCCTTGATCAGGATGCCGCGTCTGGCGGCAGCGGCCAGGCCGCTGACGATGGTCACGGGGGTGGAGATCACCAGGGCGCAGGGGCAGGCGATCACCAGCAGTACCAGCGCCTTGTAGATCCAGTCGAACCAGGCGCCGCCAAATGCCAGCGGCGGAACGACTGCGACCAGCACGGCCACCGCGAACACAGCGGGGGTGTAGACCCGCGCGAACTGGTCAACGAAGCGTTGCGTTGGGGCGCGACTGCCCTGCGCGGACTCCACCGCATGAATGATGCGCGCAAGCGTCGAGTCGCTGGCGCCCGCGGTTACCTTGTACTCAAAAGAGCCGGTCTCGTTGATGGTGCCCGCGAACACCTGGTCGCCCTCGGCCTTCTCGACGGGAAGGCTCTCGCCGGTGATGGGAGCCTGGTTGATGGCCGAGCGGCCTGCAGTAATCAAGCCGTCCAGCGCAATGCGCTCTCCGGGACGCACGCGGACCACCGCCCCCTTGACGACCTCCTTGGCCGGCAGTTCCTTCCATGAGCCGTCGGCCTGCCGCACGGTTGCGGTCTCCGGGGCCAGGTCCATCAGCCCGCGAATGGCATTGCGGGCACGGTCCAGCGACTTCGCCTCGATCACCTCGGCCACCGCGAAGAGGAACATGACCATGGCCGCCTCGGGCCAGTGGCCGATCGCCATGCCGCCCGTGACCGCAATGGACATCAGGGCATTCATGTTCAGGTTACGGTTCTTCAGCGCGATCCAGCCCTTTTTGTAGGTGCTGAGGCCGCCGGTGAAGATCGACACCAGGGCCAGCACGATCACCGCCCAGTGGTTGCCATCGTTGACCCAGTACACGCCTTCGGCGAGCACGGCCGCAATGCCAGACACCGCCATGGGCCACCACCGGGTCTTCTGCACGGTGGCGTGCGATTCGCGTGGTTCGTCGGTCTTCTGCACCTCGGCTTCCATGCCCAGCGACTCGATGGCTTCGACCGCCGGCTTGATCGCGTCGGGCGCGTGCCGGACGGTGAGCGTGCGTTGCATCAGATTGAAGTCAAGGTCTTGCACGCCTGGCATGCCTTCCAGCTTGCCGCGGATCAGGCTTTCCTCCGTCGGGCAGTCCATCTTGGCGATACGCAGCAGCGTGGTGACCGTCTGCGGGTCCTGCCGCTCGGCCCGCATGCCGATGGAAACAAGCGCCTTCTCGATCGACTCCGTGGAAGGCAGGGTGTGCTGAACTCCCAGCACCCGCTGCATCAGGTTGAAGTCCAGCACGGTCACGCCCGGCTCCTTGCCCAGTCGGTCGCGGATCAGCGCTTCTTCCGTCGGGCAATCCATGTTCTCGATCCGGTACGTCACGCGCTCTCCGGCCGGCATTGAGGACGCCGTGCCGGACGATTGAGGCTGCTGGGCTTGAGCCGCCAGGGGTTCAACCTGGGCCGCAGATGCCACCGGGCTCTCGGGACTCGCGGTCTGCTCCTTGGCACGCATGCCGATGGAGGCCAGGACCTGCTCCATCCGCGCGCGCGCCTGGGCGAGGTGCTTCACCGACAGCGTGCGCTCGGCCAGGTCAAAGTCCAGGTCCTGGACCCCCTCGACCGCGCCCAGATGCAAGCGAATGAGTTTCTCCTCACTCGGGCAGTCCATGTTCTCGATGCGGTAGGCAGTCAGCACTGCGGCATCGTGGACGGCCTGTGCCATCATGCCCACCGAGTTCAACGCCTGCTCTAGGGCATCGACCGTCACCACGCTGTGGGAAACGATCAGCTTGCGCTGCGGAAGATCGAATTCGAGCTGCTCGACGCCGGGCATGGCCTCAAGCGTGCGCCGTACGAGCGCTTCTTCGTTTCGGCAGTCCATGTTGCTCACATGGAAAACCGTGGTCTCGGTGCTGGTTTGCTCCTTGGCACAGCCCGCCTGTTGGCCATTACCGCCCGAGCAGCCGCATGAGTTGGAAGGGTCGTTGTTCATTTGATGGCTCTCCATTGGGTTTCCCCCGCATGCCATCATTGGACAACCTCTAGTTGGTATAGAGTCAAGTTTTTGCGGAGAAGAACGTGCTGCGAATTGGTGAATTGTCGAAGAAGGCGGACTGCCTGGTGCAGACCGTGCGCTTTTACGAGTCCGAGGGCCTGCTTCCCGAGCCCGCGCGCAGCGAGGGCAATTTCCGGCTGTACGACGATGTGCACCTGCAGCGCCTGCTGTTCATCCGCCGCTGCCGGGCGATCGACCTGACGCTGGATGAGATCCGCCAACTCCTGAGCTTCCGGGATCGGCCCGAACTGGACTGCGGCGAGGTAAATGCACTGGCAGACTCCCATATCGCCCAGGTGCGGGCAAAGATCAAGGAGTTGCGGGCACTGGAGCACGAGTTGATGGAATTGAGGCGCTCCTGCGACACCACCCGCACCGCGCGCGAATGTGGCATTCTGAAGAGCTTGGCCGAGCCCGCCTGAAGCTCAAGCGGCGCGATGGGGAGCCTCATCACAATGAAGCGGATCTGCATTCCCGAGGAGCGCAGCTGTTCTGCCGCGAGTTGGCAGAGGCGGCCGGCGACGCTCGATCCACTGCACTGCTGGTTCCGAGCAAAAGCGATCTCATGGGCCGATGTTATCGGCGCTGCAAAGTAATTGGGTCCAGCTCCGACGGCCAGGTGCCGTGCTCCATCACGCCAAATCGCCCGGTGCCGACGTTCTGAGGCGGGGTGCGGCCAAGGGCATGGCCCATGGGAGCCAGCGCGAGACGGACGAACTGGGCCAGCACCTCCGAATAATCGCGAGTCCTCCAGGCCAGACAGAGCATCGCGGAGTGACTACGCAGGTGCAGGCCAAGGTAGGGCTGGGACACAATGTGTCCCAGCTCATGCGCACGCCATGCAGCATGCAGATCCCCGGCAGCCTCGCGGGAGGCCGCGAGGCCTGTCTCGCGGAGGAACGCGGCGCGGGCGAGCGCGTAGTCCCCGGCGAAAGCATCGGCCGTAGCCGGCTGGCTACGGAAGGGGTAGACCAACTGTGCGCCGTAGCCCATCGGAAAGGCCAGTTCCTTCAGGCCCACTTCATTGGCGCCCAGCTTGTGCTTGGGCAGCCGGAAGGTGCCGAACAGGTGGTCCCAAACCATCCAGAACTCACCGTAGTTGACCTGGGCGTCCTCGTACTCCCGCTTGTGATGCCAGCGGTGAACTTCAGCGGCACCGATCACGAAGCGCAGCGGCCCGACCCGATAGTCCAGGTTGGAGTGCTGGAAGGCCAGGTGCACGGCCAGCAGGCCAAGCCATGCGCCGACAGCCAGTGCGGGCGCCCCCATCAGCACCACGGCAAGCAATCCGGGCGCGGCCATCATCCCCGCATGCAGGGGGTGCCGGCGCTCCCCGTTGAGCCAATAGAGGCGTTCCGAGCTGTGGTGGATCGCGTGGAACCGCCAGAGCCAGCCCACGCGGTGACTCAGCCAATGGACGCTGTAGAGGCTGAGATCGAGGACTGCACCAACGGCGAGGGCTTGCGCCCAAAGCGCCCACTGATCCGGCCACCACGTACCGGCCGACCACAGCGGCGCCAAGGCAGCAATAACACCGTGGACGGCGAGGAGCACGACGAGATTGACCATTGCGTGGATCGTGTCGCAAATGCTGTCCCGGCGGTCGCGACCCCAGGCCGCATGAAAGGGCAGCCGCCGCTCCAGCAAGGCGACTGAGCCAAGGGCGGTGGCCACCGTGAGCGGCACCGTGGGGAAATACGGCCAGCCGGCAGTGAGCCCGCCGAAGAGCACCAGCGCGGTGGCGCCAAGGATCAGCGGGTAGCTGCCAAACCGGATGAAAGCCTTCAGGAACGGGGATTCTTTCGTACTCATCATCTTTCCTCACAAGGGTCTGGCGAGTATTGGAAACCCTCTAGTTGGAGTAGAGTCAAGCTGGCCTGATAGAACCCCCGGCAGGCCGAGGTTGCTGGCAATTCGCGCCGGGAATGTACCTATAGTCCCGGCCGATGGCGTGCATCTCGCGCCCGCAATCTTGTAGCGTTCCATGTTCATGCCATCTACGTCCCTGACCGTCCGCCTGCTCATGTTGCTGATCCTGCTGTGGGGCGGCGCGGCATCGGCTCAGTCAGTGGGCAAGAGCGTGGTGGTGACCGAGCGCACCCGCGCCGAACTGTTGGCCTATGCGCCCGAGGGCATCGAGCCGGGTAAGCCAGTCTGGGTCGGCCTGCAGCTCGCGCATCAGCCGCAGTGGCACTCGTATTGGAGAAATTCCGGCGACTCCGGGCTTCCCACGAGGCTTGAGTGGAAGCTGCCGGACGGGGTACTGGCGGGCGAAATCGCATGGCCGACGCCCAGCAAGCATTCGCTTGGCACGCTGATCAACTACGGCTACGAGCACACGGTGCTGCTGCAGGTGCCGCTGACCATTGCGCCGGAATTCAGATCCTCGCGTCTGACAGGGGCGCTGGAGGTCACGCTCATGGCGCATTGGCTGGTGTGCCGTGAGATGTGTATTCCCGAGGAGGGTGAATTCTCGTTAGCGATTCCCGCCAAGAGCTCGACGGCCGTGCACGGCCCCATCTTTCAGGCGAACTTCGCTGCGCAGCCCAAACCGCTGACGGGCAAGGCAACCGTCGTGATCGATGGAAATGCCTTGCAGCTGCGGGTCAGCGGGCTCCCCGCGAGCCTCAGGGGCAAGCCATTGGAGTTCTTTCCCGAGACACCGGAAGTGATTGAAACTTCCGCGCAATGGAGTCAGGCATGGGACGGTCAGGTCTGGACCGCGCAGATCCCGCTCTCGGCTCAGCGCAGCAAGAGTCCCGCCGTGATGCCGATCGTGCTGACACAGGGGAATGAGGGTTGGAGCATTGACGCCGGGGTGCAGGGGTCATGGCCCGCGACCGCCGCACCGGTGGCCGTGTCGCCAGCCCTGCAAGAAGCGCTGCGCAACAACGTGGCCGCAGCCGCAACTGGATCAGGCGCCGGGCTGACGTTCACGGCTGCCTTGCTGGGCGCATTGCTCGGCGGGCTGATTCTGAACCTGATGCCTTGCGTCTTCCCGGTGCTGGCGATCAAGGTGGTCGGTTTCACCCAGCACGGCAGCGACCAACGGGCTCGGCGCCTGGACGGGGCGGCGTATTCCGCCGGGGTGATCGCGTCGTTTGCGGCACTGGGACTGCTCGTCATCGCGCTGCGCGGCGCGGGGGAGCAGCTCGGTTGGGGCTTCCAATTGCAGATGCCCGGAGTGGTCGCCGCGCTGGCCGTGTTGTTCACCCTGATCGGTTTGAACCTGGCCGGCGTGTTTGAGGTACGCCAGCTTATCCCCACCCGTTTGGCTTCAATGCAGAGCAGCCACCCGGTGCTGAACGCCATTCTATCCGGCATGCTTGCAGTTGTGGTGGCGTCCCCCTGCACGGCCCCTTTCATGGGCGCTGCGCTGGGATTCGCCGTCGGATTGCCGGCCGCCGAGGCCCTGCTGATCTTTGCGACGCTGGGCGCCGGCATGGCACTGCCGTACCTGGTCGCCAGTTGGGCACCGGCCTTCGCGCGGCTGCTGCCTCGCCCAGGTGAGTGGATGGTGGTCTTTCGCAAAGTGATGGCCTACCCGATGTTCGCGGCGGTGGTGTGGCTGTTGTGGGTGTTGGGGCGGCAAAGCGGGATCGATGCAGCCAGCGCTCTGCTGGTGGTCTTGATCGCCACCAGCATGCTGGCTTGGAGCCTTGGCTTGTCGGGTCGCGCGCGGGTGATCGTCGGTTTGATCGCGGCTGCCTGGACGGCCGGATTCGTTTGGCTGCTTGCTGGCCAGATCAGCGCACCGCGGCCGCAACACGCTGTGGCCGTGCGTGACGGCGCCTGGCAGGCCTGGGAGCCTGGTCGGGTGGAGCAACTGCAAGCCAGCGGACGCCCGGTGTTTGTAGATTTCACCGCGGCTTGGTGCGTCACATGCCAGTACAACAAGAAGACGGTGCTTGAGAAGCCTGAGGTGCTGGCTGACCTCGCAGCGAGGAACGTCACCCTGTTGCGCGCCGACTGGACGCTGCGCGACCCGGCGATTACTGCCGCGCTGGCAGCGCTCGGCCGCAGCGGCGTTCCCCTCTACGTGCTCTACATCGGCAACGCTGCGCCGCGGATTCTTTCCGAGATTCTGAGCCCGTCCGAACTGCGGGAGGCGCTTGCGGACGTGCCGTTGGCGACTTCGCAAACAGCCGAGCGGCCGCTCACGCGCCGCTCCGCGATCGCGCCGTAGCAGCCTCGTTGCTTTGGCGCTTGACTCTCTAGTCGCTAAAGACTTCAGGATGCGGGGGGCATGGAAAGGACGAGTGATGACTGAAAAGGATGAAGACGACGAACTTGGCGGCTTGGTGGCGAGCAATGCCGCGGACCGCAAGATATTGTGGTCCGTTTTGCTGATCAACCTGGGACAGTCCGCCGCCGGCATTGGCCTTGGCATCTGGGCTGCCTCCACCGCGCTGATGGGCGCCGGCCTGGACAACCTTGCCGATGCGTCTGTCTATGCGGTCAGCCTTTACGCCGTCGGGCGGACGGCAATCGTCAAGGTGCGTGCGGCGCGCCTGTCGGGCTTCTTGCTTATCGGGCTCGCTGTGTTACTGCTGGTGGAGGTGCTCCGCCGCTTCGCCGGGGGCGAGGAGCCAGTGGGCCCCGCCATGATGGCCATGGCTGCAGTTAACGCAGCACTGAACCTGGTGTGCCTAAGGCTGCTGCGCCGACATCGCGGGGAAGATGTGAACTTCAAGGCGTCGGCGATCTTCACGAGCAACGATTCCATCGTCAACGGAGCCATCGTGCTGTCTGGGGCGCTTGTGATGTGGCTGGGATCGAACGTCCCGGATCTGGTGCTGGGGGTCGTCGTGGCCGCGATCGCTGCAAACGGCGGCCGGGAAATCCTGCGCGAGGCATCCGAAACGGCGCAGCCCAAAGCCAGCGCATAAGATCCGTTGTCGGTCAAGCCTTCATCTCGAAGGTCATGCAGGCGGCAACCGCCGGCCGCTGTATCTGTTCATTGCAAAACCCGAGATCGCGATCAGCAGGACGATGATCTGAGCCATTACGGTCTCCGTGGATGGGTACATGCCCAGCAATTCGATCCGCGGCGCCGCGATGGGGCTGGCTCCCAGCCAACCTGCTTCCTGAAGGCCAGCCACGCCTTTCCCGGCCAGGACAACCGCCAGCACAGCGACCAGGATCGAGCTGATGCTGAAGAACTTCCCGATCGGCATCCGGGCGCTTGTCCTGAGCATCGCCCAGGCAAGAACGGCCAGGAGGGCGACGCCCAGGCCGAGTCCACCCAAAAGGGCATCACCATTCCCATCGGCCGAGAGAGCCGAGTAGAAAAGCACGGTCTCGAAAACCTCGCGGTAGACCGCTAGAAACGAGAGGCCGAACAAAGCCCACGCCGAGCGCTTCGACATGACCGAGGACAGCTTTTCCTTGAGATACGTTTGCCAGCGGCCTGCGGCGCTCTTTTGGTGCATCCACAAGCCCACGCTCAGCAGAACGAGCGCGGCGAAGAGAGATGAAAGTCCTTCGGTCACCTCACGGCTCGCCCCACTGATGTTCACGAAATAGGTTGCCACACCCCAGGTCAGCCCGCCGGCGGCCAGGGCCACAATCCATCCGCCGTGCACGTAGCGCAGCACGTCCGGTCGATTGGCCTTCTTGAGGAAAGCCACCATGCCGACGACGATCAAGAGCGCTTCTAAGCCTTCTCTCAGCAGGATCGTCAGCGAGCCCAGGAAGGTGGTGAGCGGGTCTGCCGATGCGCCCCCCAGCTCCTTTTCCACCTCTGCAAAGAGGTAGTCCAGCTTTTGAGCTGCGGCCTCGGCTTGGCCAAGCGTGCCATTGGCGATGGCCGAGCGATAGGCCAGCATGCCGTTCTCCACCTCCGTCAGCAGCGCCTTGTTGCGCGCGCCAAGGGACGGCTCCAGCGGCTCGAAGCCGTCAAGATAGGCGGAGAGCGCCAGCCGCGTGGCCGCCGGCTTATCGCCCGCGCGAATTGCCGCCAGGCTCCCGCCAAGGCGCGTGCGGGAAAGGGTCAGTCCGCCGGCGTTGACGGCCGCAGTCGCCACCTCGGGTTGGCTGCGCAAGAAGGCGGTCAGATCGCGAGCCGCGTCAGGTCCGATTCGGCCGGCCGCGGCTGCCTCGGTGACCGTGGTCACAGCGGCCAAGTCGGCAAACTCCTTGTGTGCAGTTCCACCACGCTTCCATAGCTGCTCACCTCGTTCACGCATCCCGGCATCATGAGAAAGCGTGCCTGTAAAGAACGCCAGGGCCCACCGGTCCTCGTCGGGCAGTGCAGAAAAACTCGGCATCGACGTGCCCGTAACGCCCTGGGAGACAACCTGGTAGAGCGCCATAAGGCTTCGCGACCGAGCGCGTTCCCTGTCCGTGAAAGCGATCGGCGGCGGGTCCAGTTTTGCCGCGAGTGGTCCGTCTCCACCGCCTGCCGCACCGTGACAAGACGCGCACTGGGCTTGGAAGAGCACCGCACCTCGTTTGAGGTCAGGCAGCGCCCTCGGGGCAACAGGGAATGGATATGCGGCGACCAGCAGCGCTTCTGCTTCATGAGCCAGCCGCGAGACATCTGCGCCGGTTGCCTTGTTGGCGACAGCCTCCTGTAACTTGCTGGCAGCAGCGACCACCGCGTCTTTGGATGCATGCGTTGGAAGGATGCGAGCCTGGGACACCGCGTTGGCGGTGAAATCGCGCATCTCTGCGTACTCCGTCTCGTTGACGATGGCGCCTTTGTCAACCGCACCACCGTAATCCACGGCGACATAGTCCAGAAGCTGCCATAGCTGACGCGGTCCTTCGTGCGCTGCAGCAGGCGGGCTTTGCGCGAGAGCAAAGCCAGACGTACAGAGTCCAACCCACAGAATCAATAGCAAACGCTTCATCGTCAACTCAAACAGTAATGACAACCATTCTCGTTCAGGTTAACAGACTTCTGCTTGAACGAAGCCGACCAGCTTCAAAATACTGCCTCTTCGAGTGTTGATTCGTGACGCTCTAGCGCCGAAGGCAATACAAGGAACGGAGCGTGACTTGATCGTGCAGTGAATCCGCGCAGTTGACCTATTTCACGACCCAGCCTGCGCGGTGCGCGCCGGAGGTGGCATCGTGCCGAGCATCTTCCTCGGTATGCACATAGATGCTCGTGGTGGCGATGTTGGCATGCCCTAAGTTGTCCCGCACGGCCTTGAGGTCGACCAAATCACTTTGGTGGGTTCCAGCGGTGTGACGCATCCAATGCGTCGAGGCTTGTTCAATGTGATCGGCGGCCGCTGCAACAGCGGGATCGCTGCTGAGTCTCAGCCTATTGGCGGTACTCCGCATAACCGCCTTGACCACTTCGTGGACCGCGGTGCGGGCCATCGCCTTGATCGGGCCGATGTTGGGCAGCAGCAGCGGAGTGACTTCGTCATGGGCGGGCAGTGGCGACAGGCCGCGCGATCGCCGGTACTGCATCAGTTCGGTCATCAGCTCAGCAGTCGCAGGTATCAGACGGGTTTTTTCTCCCTTACCGGTGACCTCAAGCCACCAGCGCTCCTTGCCGTCGGCGGCGCGCCGGCAGAAGAAGCCCGACATCGTCGTGTCGCAGACTTCGGTCACTCGCAGCCCGCCGATATACAGAATTGAAAACAGCCAGCGCACACGCGCGGCATGCATGCACTCGCGGTCGGTTCCCGTGGGCAACGTTTCGATGGTCTGCTTGACTTCTTGCCAGTGCGACATGGGCAGAAAGCGCGTAATACGAGGTGCACGGTGGTTGCTGCGGCGCCGGGCCAGCGCGAGCGGATTACCTGCGAGATAGCCGGCTTCGACCAGCCAACTGAACAAGCTGTTGATGATGCTCAAGGCCTGGCGCACGCTTTGAGGGCTCAGCGGTCCGGCAAATGGCCGCCAGGATGGGGAACTGCGGGCTAGCTTCTGGCCCCGAGTCATCACCCACAAATGTGCAGGTTCAGGGTTGGCCAGGAAGCGCTGATAGACCAGCAAGTCTTCATGCGTCAGGTCGGACAACGCCACACCACGCTGCAGCACGCACCACAACAGCAGGCGCTCGGACTCCTTGCGATAGCTGGACAAGGTGGCAGGCGAGTCGGCATAGCGGGCAAGCCAAGCCAGCAGGGCGGAGCGGTCATCCTCGGCCGCAATCTGCATGCGACCGACGCCGCGGTTGCGGCCGGTACGTCCATCCAGCCGTTCGGGCACCATCAATTGATCAATTGGGACGATGTCAGGCACTTGATGGTTTGCAAATGTGTACTTCAGGCAATTATGGACATTAGATTACTTATGTCCACAGATCAAATTATGGAACACTAATACAAACGTTTTACGTTGTAATATTCATTGATGAGCATCGAATCCGAAATCCAATCCGAGATCGAGTCCCTCAAAGAACGATTCAGCGAAACCAAGGCCTTGTATCGCGAGGTCTGCGCGCTGCTGTTCTTTCGGTACGGCATCACGCCCACGGCCAGCAAGCTCTACCAGTACGTGCGCAAGGGCTCGATGAGCGCGCCGGCAGATGCGCTGGCCAAGTTCTGGGGCGAATTGCGCAGCAAGGCCCGCGTGCAGATCGATCATCCTGATCTGCCTGACGCGCTCAAATTGGCCGCTGCGGACGCGGTGCAGACACTCTGGGGGCAGGCCACCGAACTGGCCAGGACAGAACTGGCGGCCTTGCGGGTCGAGGCACAGGCCGGATCGACCAAGGCCGTGGCCGACCTGGAAGCCGAGCAGCAGCGCAGGCACGCGCTTGAAGCTCGTGCGCAGGGGTTGCAGGCGCGCCTGGATGAGATGGCGGCCCGGCACCAGGCGCTGAGCGCGGAGCTGGAGGGCGAGCGCCGTGCGCACGCGGCCACAGGCGCGCGAACCGACGCCTTGCAGCGCCAAGTGGGAGAGTTGCAAGCCCAACAGGAGCGGATCAGGGCGGACTTCAGCGCCGAGTTGGACAAGGGGCGCGCAGCCATCGAGGCCGCCGACGTGCGGGCGGCCGGGGCCGAACGCCGCGCGCTGCGCGAGATCGAGCAAGAGCGCACGCAACGCGCCGCCGCAGAAAAGCAGTTGGAGGCATTGCGCATCAGACTGGGCGATACCGAGCGTCAAGGCCAGGCCAAGGCTATGGAGTTCGCCACCACGAACACCCGCATCAGCGCCGAGCTGGACGCGGTCAAGACCACCGTCGGAAGGCTCACGGCCACTTGCGACGAACAGGCCCAGCTGTTGCAAACAGCCCAGCAGCAAGCCTCTCAGTTCAAGGCCGAAGCCGAAACGCTGCGCGCCTTGGTCGCTCAGTTCAAACCGACCAAGGTGACTGCGCGCCCACGTCGAGCCGCGAGCGGCGCCAACAAGCAGGCCAAGTAGACCGCGATAAGGCGCCCTGCGGTAACCTGCGGAGCATCTTTGAAACGCTATTGAACCGCCCCGGGTTTCGTGGAGGCTGTTTGGTTTAAGTTGTCATGCCGTCGCCACCGATTGCTCGGTGAGTTGACGGTAGTAGTTTGCCTCGGCCTCCGCCGGGGGGACGTAGCCCAGGGGCGCCATCAATCGTTGGTGGTTGAACCATGCGACCCATTCGAGGGTTGCCAGCTCGACCGCCTCGCGGGTCCTCCAGCTTCGTCGATGAATCACTTCAGCCTTGTATAGCCCGTTGATCGTCTCGGCCAAGGCGTTGTCGTAGCTGTCGCCCTTGCTGCCCACCGAAGGCTCGATGCCGGCCTCTGCCAGTCGCTCGGTGTAGCGGATGCTGACGTATTGCGAGCCCCTGTCCGAGTGGCAAATGAGCGAACCGTCGCGTTCGGGCTGGCGTGCGTACAGCTGTTGGCGCTGGTGCAAATCCGCGTCTATTCGATGGCGAGGGCGCGTTTTTGATTTCCGACCTGTGAGGGGCCTGGAAGTCGGCGTGAAGAAGAGATGGCCCCGTGAGGGGCCATCAGTGTTTTGGA
>Ga0209066_10002610_pt1 | contig 21654 bp, 20 predicted proteins | sample All_14_2_FD_187198 | JGI IMG/M metagenome (GOLD analysis project Ga0209066, IMG submission 187198) | Freshwater microbial communities in response to fracking from Pennsylvania, USA - Allegheny Zone_MetaG_DW_15 (SPAdes) (version 2) ... | reverse complement strand
GTTGAAATCGCCGTCCGAGGCCAGGACCACCCGGTTGTTGCCGCCGGGCATGAAGGTCTGGCGGGCCAACTGGTAGGCGGTGACGATGCCCTGCGAGGCATGGGTCGATCCCCCCGACTCGAGGGTGGCGATCGCCGCCAGCAGGGTCTTCCTGTCAGCGCCTGCGGTCGGCGGCAGCACCACCCGCTCGCAGCCGGCATAGGCGACGATCGCCACCCGGTCGCGGCCGTCGAGCTGGTCGACCAGCAGGGCCATCGCCCGCTTCAACAGCGGCAGCTTGTCGGGGTCGCTCATCGAGCCGGAGACGTCGATGAGAAAGACCAGATTCGACGGCGGCAGATCCTTCCTGTCGATATCACGGGCCCGCAGACCGATGCGGACCAGCCGGTGCTCCGGCAGCCAGGGGCAGGGCCCGCCCTCGAGGGTCAGCGACAACGGTCCCTGGTCCGGTTGCGGATAATCGTAGTCGAAGTAGTTGATCATCTCCTCGATGCGGATCGACCCGGCCGGCGGCAGGCTGCCCTGGCCGATGAACCGCCGGATATTGCTGTACGAGGCGGTGTCGACATCGATCGAAAAGGTCGACAGCGGATCGTTGCCGACGGCGACAAAGCCGTTCTCCCGGTTGGGGGTGTAGGACTCGGTGTTCATCGACGGTGGCTGATACGGGACGTGATCGGCGGCCACCAGCGGCGACGCCGGGCCGGTCGCCATGGGCGGGACCCGGTCGCCGGACGCCGCCGGCACCGCGGGCATGATCGCTTTCTCTTCCCGCCGCTCGGCAACGACCGCCATCAGGTGCCGCTCTTTCCCCCGGTCCTCGGTCACGGCCTGTCCCTGTTCCGCCGGCGCCTGACCCGGGGTCGCATCGGTCCGGGGCTCAGTCTGCCGGCTGCAGCCGGCGATCAGGCAGAGTGCGACCAGCAGCAGATACCATGTCCCTCTCTTCATCTTCTGTCCTCCGTTGTGGTTAAGGTTGACGGGACCGCAATCTCGCCGTCCCTTCCTTCCCTGACGGACCCGATGATCGAATGTGTCGCAAAAATAATCGCGAATGAGTATCTTCAGGCCTCCGACGGCATGGCCGTCAAACCACCGACCATCGCCCCAGAGACCATCGGCATGGAGCACAAGGACAGGGTGTTAGCCGAACTCGGCATGCTCAACCGCCTCGCGGCGCGACGCTTCACCAGCCCGGCCCTGGCCGAGGAGGCCGTCCTTTATGTCCTCGACGCCCTGGAACAGGACGACTGGCAGCGGGTCAGGGACCATACCGGGCCGGGACCGTTCGCCACCTATCTCGCCTCGCTGTCCTGGCGCCTCATGGAAGACTTCGCCCGCCGCCGTTTCGGCCGCAAGCGGCCTCCGCGGTGGATCCGCGCCCTGGGCGGCATTCATGCCCTGCTCTTCCGCCTCCTCTGCCTCGAACGGCTGGAGCTGAACGCAGCGGTCGAACTCGTGGCCCAGCGGCAGGAGTTCCCCGATCGGGAGGAGATCGAGGCGGCGGCCTGGGCCGTCCTCGACCGGATCATCGACTGCCGCGCCCACCAGGCCCTCGAGGTCGATATCGGCGAGGCCGACGACTGCCGCCGGGGCAGTACCCCCTTCGACCGCTTCGAGGACGATGACCGGGATTGTTTTCTGGAGACGCTCTTTGCCGGGGTGTTCGATCGCAGCGATGGAGAACGGCGTGCCCGGACCCATGCCGCCCTGCGCCGCCTGCGCCTCGATCTCGACACCGAGGAACGGCTGCTGCTGCAGATGTGTTATCAGGACGATCTCAGTGTCACCAGGGCCGGCGAACTCCTCGGCCTCAACCGGCACCAGGCGCATGGCCGCCTGCGCCGGCTCCTGGCCCGGTTGCGGCAGACGCTGGAGAAGGCCGGGCTCGCCGCCGAATTGCGGGAATTGCTTGACTGAGGCCGTCGATGGGACACAATGCGATGTCTGGTCCGTCAATCAAACATACACTTCCAACCCTTGCTGTTGCGTGATTGCCATGGTTGAAGATCAGATCGCCGAAAAATCGGCAGCCCGGAAACGAACCGCCCTGCTGGCGTTGGCGACGGAGAAGCAGGAGGCGGCGGGGGAATGCCTGAGCCCGGAGGCGATGACCGCCTTCGTATCCGGGTACTGCACCGCCGACGAAAAGCAGGAGGCGCTGCGCCATATCAGTCTCTGCCGGCGCTGCTACGGGGAATGGCTGGTCCTGATGGAACTGCAGTTGGAAAGCGGACGGCAACGGCGGGGAGAGAAGATTCCCTTCTACCTGAAACCGGCCAACCTCGCCGCCCTGGTGTCGGCGATGGCGGCGGTGATCTGCGTCGGCCTGTTCCTCGACATCAACCCCTTCGGCTACCGGATCGACGGCGAACCGCCGCCGGTTGCGACGAGGCAGCAGGAATCGGCACCGGCCCCCGCTGCCAGCGATCAGGCCGAGGGCACCACCGAAGCCCCGGCCCGTCCCCGGCAGGGCGACAAGGCGATCCGATCGGAGCAGATCCCGAGCGCCAGTGGCCGGACGACCGCAACGGGGACCATGGACCGGAATGCCGTGGAACCATCCTCACCGGCGTTGAAGAGTGCCGGTCCGGCCCCGGCTGTCCCTCGACCCGAGGCCGCGCCGCCCCCGCCGGCAGAGATCGACCTGCAGGCCGATGCGGCGGCACCGACGGCGGAACGGGAGTCGGCCGGAGGCCGGGGCCCGATGCCCCTGCCCCTGTCGTTGCGGCAATGGCACCAGGAACTGACGGCGGTCTGCCGCGACCGGGAAGGTCAACGTGGTGAGCGGATGGGTCTCGACGATCTGTTCCGTGCCGGCAAGAGGGCGCTCCCCGCCTGGCGCCGGCAGGCGCCGTCGTCGCCGGCGGAACGCACCCTGCAGCAACGGCTGCTGCCCCTGCTGGACCAGGCCCGGGACATGGAACAACTGCTCGACCACTGCCCGGAGATTGCGGCGGCAGGCGGCACGACCGGGGAATAGTCGCTTTTCCCCGACTCCGGCCACCCGGGGCAAAGCCGGCGATCGTCAGAGATACAGTTGCGGTTCCCGCCGCGCCGTGCAATGCTCATGGAGCCACTGCCGTACCTGCCGGACGGGAGCGGCGTCGATGACCAGGGCCTCCTCCGGGCACGATTTGATGCAGGCGCAGCAGAAGATGCAACGCTCGACGTCGATTGCGATTTTGTCCTGCAGCGTGATCGCCTCGCTGGGACAGGCGGTGAGGCAGATTCCACACTGGGTGCAGGCCGCCTCGACCAGCGACGGCGTAAGCGGCAACGGCGGCGCCCCTTCCCGATAGGGGACGTTGCCGGGCAGATCCGGACAGCAGGTGGCATCCAAGGCCTCCAGCGCTGCCAGTCGTGCCCCGATCCTCGCCCCGAACGCCTCGGCGATGCCCAGATCCGGGCCATCCGGCCGGCCCGCCGCGATCGGGGTCTCTGCTCCGGAAAAGGAATGTTCGCCGATGAAGGCGGCGGCGGCCAGCGGCACGAAGGACGCCTGGCGGGCGATATCCCGCAGTTCGACCAGGGCGTCTTCGAAATCGCGGTTGCCATAGGTGGCGACGATGACCGCCGGGGTACGGTCGCCCTGCAGGGCTTGCAGTCGCTCGACGGCCAGCGGCGCCACCCGGCCCGCATACACCGGGACCCCGATGATGACCAGCTCGTCCGGCCCGAAGCGCCGCGACCCGACCCCGGCGGCATAGGTCAAATCGCATTCTTCACTCGGAATACCCGTCATCGCTGCGGCGATGGCGGTGATTACCTTTCTCGAGCCCCCGGTCGGGGAGAAGGGAACCAACCATATCCTGTTTATTTTCATTGCAATCCACTCCGTTCAGTCTGGATTTGGTCTTCCGCCGGCCTCGGCGTCAATCAGCGACGTGCTGCCGGCACTCCGCCCGGTGGGAGTCCATTCCGGCCGGCAGATACGGCCGGGCGGGACATTTCGGCGCGGTATCAGGTCAGGCCCCAGATGCCGTAATTGGGACCGAACAGTTCCCAGTTGCTGGTGTTGCGGTTCATGAACCAGGCCATGAACTGCAGGTCGGTTCGGACACCATGGAAAGGAAAACAGAGATAGAAACGGGCATAGCCGTGCCGGTCCGGCTTGCGGCTGAGCCGCATGTCGGGGTATTGGCTCCGGGCCTCGTCGAGGAGAACAATCGCCGCGTCGAGGTCCGCCAGCGGCACCGTCAGGTTGAAATTATATTCCTCTTGCATGACACCCTCCTCGCAAAAAGGGGACAATGACCGCGAACGGCCTCGCGTTGCCTGTCCAAGCGGCCGGGGCGGAAAATATCAACCGAGCAGCAGCGAGTCGAGGGCCAGCTCCTCTCCCTGGGACGTATAGAACCGGGCCAGGAGATCGCTGACGGTCAGCTCCTGCTTGTCCCTGCCGCTGAGATCGAGGATGATCCGCCCCTGGTGCAGCATGATCAGCCGGTTGCCGAAGGCGATCGCATGCTTCATGTTATGGGTGATCATCAGGGTGGTCAGCCCCTGCTGGGCGACGATCTCCCGGGTCAACTGGAGGATCTGGCCGGCGGTCTTGGGATCGAGGGCGGCAATATGCTCATCGAGCAGCAGGACCTCGGGCCGGACCATCGTCGCCATCAGCATGGTCAGGGCCTGGCGCTGGCCGCCGGACAGCAGGCCGACCTTATCGAGCAGGCGATTCTCGAGCCCGAGGCCGAGCTTTTCGAGGTGGCGGCGGAACAGGACGCGGTCGGCGGCCTTCACCCCCCGGGCCAGGCCCCGTTTCATCCCACGGCGGATGGCCAGCGCCATGTTCTGTTCGATGGTGGCGGAGGGGCAGGTGCCGAGCAGCGGGTCCTGGAACACCCGGGCGATCAGGCGGGCCCGCTTGTATTCCGGCCAGCGGGTGACATCCTCGCCGGCAATCGCGATCGTGCCGGCATCGGGGAAGAAGCCGCCGGCGATGCAGTTGAGCAGCGTCGACTTGCCGGCCCCGTTCGAGCCGATGACCGTGACGAACTCGCCCTCGGCCACCCGCAGGCTGAGGTCGTTGAGGGCGAAGACCTCGTTGACGCTGCCGCGGTGAAAATATTTGACGATGCGTTCCAGCCGTATCACCGTTGTATCAGCCTCTGTTTGAGATTGGGGGTGATCAGGGCGACAATGACCAGGACGGCGGTGATCAGGTTGAGATCGCTGGGGTTGAACTTGAAGCCGCCGATCTCAAGGCCCAGCGCCAGGGCAATCGCCAGCCGGTAGACGACCGAGCCGAGGAGGGCGGCGACAATGGCCCGGGCGATGGTCCGGCTGCCGAACACGGTCTCACCGATGATCACCGAGGCCAGCCCGGCGACGATGGTGCCGATGCCCATGCCGACATCGGCGGCCCCCTGGTTCTGGGCCACCAGGGCCCCGCTCAGGGCCACCAGGGCGTTGGACAGCCCGACCCCGAGGATGATGATGGCGTGGGTGTTGACGCCGAGGCTGGTGATCATCTGCGGGTTATCGCCGGTGGCGAGGATCGCCTGGCCGATCTCGGTGCCGAGGAACCGGATCATCAGTCCGACCACCAGGAAGGCGAAGGCGCCGAAGACCATCAGGCCGGCGAAGTGGGTCGGGACCCCGAGGCCGGTCACCGCATCGAAGACCGTCGCCGACCCGAGCAGGGCGACATTGGGGCCGGCCATGATGCGGATGTTGATCGAATAGAGGGCGATCATCGTCAGGATCGAGGCCAGCAGGTGGAGAATCCTGAACTTGGTGGTCAACACCGCCGTCACCGTCCCGGCGACAAAGCCCCCGGCCAGGGCGAGGAGCAGGGACAGAAAGGGATTGATCCCGTGGGTGATGGCGACCGCCGAGATCGCGGCCCCGAGCGGCAGACTGCCGTCCACCGTCAGGTCGGGGAAATCGAGGATGCGGAAGGTCAGGTAGACCCCGATGACCATGATGCCATAGACGAATCCCTGCTCTATCGCCCCCAGCGCCGCGTACAGTGTCATCCGCCGAACCCGTTACTGATGGACCTTGGTCGCCTTCTGCAGCAGTTCGGCCGGCGGGTCGATTCCCATCAGCCTGGCGTACTTGAAGTTGATGTCAAGCTGGAGGTCTTTCTGGAACTCCACCGGGATATCGGCCGGTTTCTCACCTTTGAGAATCCGTTCGGCCATCGCTCCGGTCTGGTAGCCGTGGCGGTAGTAATCGAAACCCATCGCCGCCACCGCCCCGCGGGCGACCGAATCGACGTCGGCGGCAAACACCGGCAGTTTATTCTCGACCCCGACCTTGAGCACCGACTCCAGGGCCGAGACGATGGTGTTGTCGGTCGGGATGAAGATCGCATCGACCCGGCCGACCAGGCTCCTGGCGGCGGCAAAGACGTCGGCGGTCCTGGCGGCGGTGGCCTCGACCACCGTAAAACCCATCCTGCCGCTCAATTCCCTGATCCCGGCGGCCACGGTCTTCGAATTGGCCTCGCCGGCGTTGTAGAGCAGCCCGAGCCGCTCGATATCGGGCTTGAAGGTCATCACCATCTTCATGTGCTCCGCCAGCGGCAGGAGATCGGAGACGCCGGTGATGTCGCCGCCCGGGTGCTGCAGGTCCTTGACCAGCCCGGCCGAGACCGGATCGGTGACGGCGGTGAACAGCAAGGGCCGCTTCATGTCGGCCGGGGCCTTGGCCAGCGCCTGGGCGCAGGCCTGGGCCGAGGGGGTGGCGATGGCCACCAGCAGATCGGCCTTCTCACCCACCATCTGCTGGGCGATCTGGGTCGCCGTGCCCATGTTGGCCTGGGCGTTGTGGATGCGATAGTCGACCGCCACGCCCTTTTCCTTCAGGTAGTCCTGGAGACCCTTGAGGACTGCATCGAGGGCGGGATGCTCGACAAACTGATTGACCGAGATCACCGCGGTCTCCGCCGAAACGCCCTGCGCCATTGCCAGCACCAGCAACAGGGCGGCAATCACTGATCTCCCCATGTCTTCCTCCGCGCAAAGTGAGCACTGCTGTATCCGCCGCGTCCATACCGGGCCGTCGGTACGGGTGCGGGCCGTCCGTCCCACAAGACATCTAGCCCACTTTTCCCTTTTGGTCAACGGGGCGCAAATAAAAAAAACCCCCAGACGGCAGGGCCGTCTGGGGGGTCCGGGGTGGGGAGGAGGTACCCCGAAATTCAGGTTATTATGTTACATTCTGCCGCCCATCATGCCGCGACCACCATGGGGGCCCATGCCCATGCCCCCGCCCATACCCATGCCCATGCCGCATCCACCGACACCGACATACTGGGAAACCCCGGCGGCCCTGGCCTTGTCCTGCATCGTTGCCTGGAGGTCGAACAGTTCACCGCTCAGTTTCGAGGCGGCGGCCGGATCGGCATTCTGGCTGGCCATCAGGGCCCGCATCGCCGCATGTTTCATGACGATCTGCTTCCGCAGGTCCTGGGTGTCACGATAGAAGGCGTCGACCTTGGTCCTGGTGGCCTCGTCGAGCTGCTGGTACTGGCCAACCCCCTGGGGGCAGCCCACGCCATTACCCGGGCCCATGCCCATGCCGCCCCGGGCCAAAGCGACGCCGGAAGTAGCCAGACCTAAGACGAGAACGACTGCTGCGATTTTCTTTTTCATGGTGTTTCTCCTTGTTCGATTGGTGATGAAGACCCGAAACCGAATTATCCGGGCTTCTTCGCATCTTCCTGAGGGGTGATGGCGACAGCCGCCATCGCTCCAATTGCCTTGTGCCATAGATACTGCAACAACGATGCCAATGATCAACTATTTATATATCTATACTAATTTACATGTTTTAATAATTTGCTACATGTTTCCGTCTTCCTCCGGCAAAAAAAATGTGGGTAAAAAATACCCACTCTTAGGGGCAGAGTGGCACCCTTTTTCCTACCTGCGGGCGGCCTGGTCGGTTCACCGACCGCCAGGGGCAAAGCGCTTGTCTATTTGGAGCAGGATTGCTATCATTTTCACGGCTGCGGAGTTCAGCCGATCTCTTCAACTCGTCTGTTTGACGATGGCAGACACAGATTCCGGCTCCACCGACGCCCCAGGATGCCCCATGCCACAATCGATCCGGACGCAGATCAAGGAATTCTGCACGGCGGCGAAACAACCGTTCAGCTACGATATATTCAACAATGTCTATATCTGGTTCGGCATCTTCTGGGGCCTGCCCATCCCCCTGGTGACGATCAGCCTGCACTATGCCTTCCTCAGCTCCCATACTATCCCTTCGCCGCTGACCACGGTCCTGGTGACGCCGGTCCAGTGGTTCTTCATGATCCATCCGCTGTTGTTCGGCGCCCTGTTCGGGATCCTGGGCTGCGTCAGAAGGCAAAAAGACCGCCAGGTAACGGCCCTGATCGAAGAGCTGCAGGAGCAGTCGACCCACGATCCCCTGACCGGCCTCAGCAACCGCCGCAACTTCACCCATGTCTTTGCCGACGAACTGGCCCGTGCCCGCAGACGGAATTCCGCCCTGTCGCTGATCTTCGCCGATCTCGATCACTTCAAGGTCATCAACGATACCCGCGGCCATCAGGTCGGCGATCAGGTGCTGAAGGCCACCGCCGCCCACCTGCGGGCCTGCTGCCGCCCCTATGACACCCCGGCCCGCTGGGGCGGGGAGGAATTCGTCATCCTGCTGCCCGATACCGACGAACTGGCCGCCACACTCTTTGCCGAACGCATTCGCACCAGCCTCCAGGCCGGCCTCGGTCCGGACATCTCCTTTCCCATCACCATCTCGATCGGGATCGCCCAGTTCCTTGAGGGTGAGTCCCTGGAGGCGCTGATCGAACGGGCGGATCGGGCCATGTACCACGCCAAGCAGCAGGGCCGGAACAGGGTGCTGCGCTGGCAGTCCCTTCCCCCCGCCTCCCGCTGAGCCGGATCAGCGGCCGCCGTCCCGCGGGCAGTCACGGTGGCGGACCGTGAGATCGACCGGCAGGTCGAGCAGGTGCCGTCCCAGGGTCTCGACTACCGCCACCGAGCGGTGCTGACCGCCGGTGCAGCCGATCGCCAGCCACATCTCCGGCTTGCCGGCGGCCAGGTTCTGCTCGACGAGAAAGGCCAGGAAGGGTCGGGCCAGCTGGAGAAACCGGCGGCCGACCGGATTGTCGAGGACATAGGCGGCAACCCGGGGATCGCAGCCGGTCAGTTCCCGCATCTCCTCGACCCAATAGGGGTTGGGGAGAAAACGGACGTCCCACAGGTGGGTCGCCGCCAGCGGCGCACCATATTTGAACCCGAACGAGGAAAGGGTAAACTGCAGCCGGTCGTCCATCACCACCTCTCATCCATTGTCGCCGATAGCCTCCATCGCGCCTGCGGCAACCGATGCCGCAAACAAATGCTACCCAAACATCCGGTCTTCGGGTAAGAGGACATTCGACCCTCAAACCTTCCCGACCGCAACCCTTCCCGAGACCATACCGCCGCATGTTCCCAATGATCAGCCATTGGCGCCGTCGCAGCCGCTACCGTGACGTCGTCCGGGTCTGCCTGCCGCTGGTGGCGAGCATGTCGGCCACCACGGTGATGGAATTCACCGACCGCGCCTTCCTCGCCAACTACAGCCTCGAGGCGATCTCCGCCGCCGCGCCGGCCGGCATCACCGCCTTCCTGTTCATGGCCTTCTTCGGCGGGGTCGGCGGCTATGCCGGGGTCTTCATCGCCCAGTACAGCGGCAGCGGCGCCCATCGCCAGATCGGCCGGGTGCTGTGGCAGGGCATCTATTTCACCCTGTTCTCCGGCCTCGTGTTCTGGCTCCTGTCCCTGGTCGCCAGCGGGCCGCTGTTCCGCCTCGCCGGCCACAGCCCGGCGGTCCAGGCCCTGGAGCGGATCTATTTCGATATCCTCTGCCGCGGCGCCGTCCTCCATGTCGCGGTCGCCACGCTGTCGACCTTCTTCGCCGGCCGGGGGTTGACCCGGCCGGTGATGCTCAGCGCCCTCGCCGGCATGGTCGTCAACATCCCGCTCGATTACGCCCTGATCTTCGGCCGCTGGGGCCTGCCGGAGATGGGGATCGCCGGGGCGGCGCTCGCCACGGTCGGCGGCTGGGCGGTCAGCTTCCTGCTGCTGAGTCTGCTGATCTTCACCCGCGACCACGACCGCCGCTTCGCCGTGCTCGGTAACCGCGCCTTCGACGCCGGGATCTTCCTCCGCCTGATGCGCTACGGGATTCCCGGCTCCCTGCAGTTCAGCATCGACATCCTCGCCTTCACCTGCTTCATCCTGCTGGTCGGGCGGATCGGCACGATCGAGCTGGCGGCCACCAACATCGTCCTGTCGATCAACGCCGTCGCCTTCATGCCGTCAATGGGGGTCTCCCAGGGCATCAGCGTCCTCGTCGGCCAGGCCCTGGGCGCCAGGCAGCCGCCGCAGGCCCGGGCGGCGGTGTGGAGCGGCATCCATCTGCTGCTGATCTATATCGCCATCGTCGACCTGTTGTTCATCCTCTTCCCGCAGGCCATTCTCTCCCCCTTCCTCGCCGCCGGCCGCGATCCCGCCGCCAGTCATGCGGTGCTCGCCACGGCGGTGCCCCTGCTCCGCATCGTCTCCGCCTACCTGTTCTTCGACGCCCTGTACATGGTGTTCAGCGGGGTGCTCAAAGGGGCCGGCGACACCCGCTTCATCATGATCAGCATCGGCCTCGCCTCGGTACTCTGCCTGATCCTGCCGGTGTCGGTAGGAATCGCGGCGTTCGGCATGGGCGTCATCGGCGCCTGGCTGTGCGTCCTGCTCTTCGTTCTCGTCCTCTTCCTGCTGGCGGCCGGCCGCTATCGCCACGGACGGTGGCAGCGGATGCTGGTGATCGAGGCCTCGGCGCGCAGGCAGCCGTCTTAACCCCCCTGCCGTTCAGGCCAGGTTTCTGACCGCCCGGCTGAGCCGGCGCACGAACAGCAGGGCCAGGACCAGTACGCACAGCAGCGAGGAGAGAAAGACCTGCCAGCCGAACCGCTCGAAAAAGTAGCCCGGCAGAAACGACCCGATCGTCCCGCCCATGTAGTAGAATGAGATATAGACGCCGTTGGCGATGGCCTTGTTGTCGTGCGCCAGCTTGTTGACGAAGCCGGAAAGCAGCGAATGGGCGAGGAAGGAGCCGGCGCAGAAGACGAACATGGCGAGGAACATCACACTGTAGCGTTCGACCATGAAGATCATCGTGCCGATGAAGAAGATGCCGATGCCGGCGCCGATGGCGGTGGTTTCGCTGCCGAACAGGCGGATGATCCGGCGGCTGTTGAAGGAGACAAAAACGCCCATGGAGTAGCCGAGATACAGCAGGCCGACCCCGGCCTCGCCGAACAGGGTCCCGACCTTGCGCAGTTCGAAGGGGAGGATGTTCATCAGGGCGGAGAAGACGAAGAACAGGCAGAAGATGGCGAGATAGAGCCACAGGAACTCACCCTGCCTGAGCAGGCCGGCGATCTCGGCGAACCGCGGCCGGGCGTAGGTCATCTTGACGTCGCGCTCGAGGCAGGACAGGAGATAGCTGGCGATCAGCAGCAGTACCCCGAGGGCGAAGAAGAAGACCCGCCAGCCGAACAGTTCGGTCGACAGACCGGAAAGGAACCGACCGAGGAAGCCGCCGATGATCGTCGCCCCGACATACATGGCGATGGAGTGCTGCACCTCCTCCCGCGCCGAAGAATAGGAGATGTAGCTCATCAGCGAGGTGAGGATGGCGGGGATGATCAGGCCCTGCACCGCCCGCAGCAGCAAGAGGGAGACATAGTCATTGGTCAGGGCGAAAACGAACTCGAGCAGACCGAGGAGGGCAAGGGCCCAGCGCACCAGCAGCTTGGCCGAAAAGGCCTCGAGCAGATAACCGTAAAAGAGCGGGGCACAGCCCAGCGGGGCCATCATCAGGGTGGTGAACAGGATCGCCTGGAGGCTGCTGAGCTGGAACTCCCGCTGGAACACCGGTTGGATGGGTTGGGCGGCGTAGAGAGAACAGATCGTGACGATGGTGGCGAAATAGATGAGACGGATCGGTGTAACTGACAAGCGCGTTCTCCCCCCGGGTTGGAAAATGTCATCACAAAACGGAGGCTCACCATACCAGATCTTTGCCGGATTGCCACCCATGCAGACGCGTGCAATATCCGTCCGGGGAGGTTCAGTATCGCTGCCGGCAGGGATGACAACCGGGTCTGGTGAAGGAGGATTCGCCGGCCGGATAGCGACTGGGAATTACAGGACAGCCTCGATGGCCGCCTTGAGGGACGTCATATCGAAAGGCTTTTCGATATGACCGCAGAACCCATACTGGCTGAAGTTTATCATGCTGGGATCGTTGGAATATCCGCTCGAAACCAGGACCCTGGCCTGCGGATCAAGGGCGAGGAGTTCGACCACGGCCTCTTTGCCGCCCATACCCCCCGGGATCGTCAAATCCATGATGACCACCGCGAAGGGATCGCCTTCCTCGAGATGCTGCCAGTAGAGCGAAATCGCCTCCTTCCCGTCGAACACATGCCAGGCCTCGTAGCCGAGAAGGGTGAGCATCTGACAGGCAATCTCGCCGATCATCTCCTCGTCATCCATAATCAGGATCTTCTTCTTGCCTGTTGCTGAACCCACTCAAACCTCCTGATTGATCGCGACCGCCCCTGGCCCCATCTCAGTTGAAAGTATGCCAGAACGGATCTGTCGCCGTCAAGCCAATTGCCTTGTAAAATCACTGTTTTTTTGACAGGATAGGCAAATCGGGTATAATGGCGGAAGCACGATGCATTTTCATTTTTGAGAGAAATCCGTCCCATGGACACGGCAAGCGGCGAACTCCTCCACCGGGAGGAATGGAATGGCGATCTGGTCGAGATCATCGCCAGCGACGGCCTCCGCTCGCTCTTCTTCGCCTCCCGTTTTCTCCAGAGCAGCATCTCTGTCGACCACCCGGAACGACTGCAGCTGTCCTATACCCGCTACATGCTGCTCGGCCTGCCGGCCCTGGAATCGGTCCGGCACATCCTGATCATCGGCATCGGCGCCGGCTCGCTGATCCACTACTGCCACCACCACTACCCGGAGAGCATCATCGATGCGGTCGACTATTCACCCCGCATTATCGCCCTTGCCCGCCAGTATTTCATGCTGCCGGAAAACGATCGCGTCCTGATCCACTGCGAGGATGGCCTCTCTTTTCTCGAGGGGAGAGCCGCCGACCGAGATTACGACCTGATCCTGGTGGATGCCTTCGATCACCAGGGCATGGCGGCCAACATCTATTCGCCCCCCTTTTTCGAGCGATGTTCGACCGTGCTGACCGACGACGGCATGCTGAGCTGCAATCTGTGGAGCGGTGACGACCAGATCCTCGCCACGATCAGGCAGGGCATCGCCGCATGCCTGGGCGGCCAAATCTATGTGCCGGTTCCGGACCGCGGCAATGCCGTCATCCTCGCCTTCCGGCAGCCGGTGCCCTGGAGCCGCCTCACCCGCAGCCGGGGGGAGTGGCTGGAGATGGAGGCGCGATTCGACCTCGATTTCCGCACCATGCTCAAGGTGGCGCGGCAACAAAGCCGAAGCCTGCTGCAGCGTCTTTTTCCCGTTTTTCCCTGGAATTAAGGCCACACGGCCGACATGGCCGCCTCAGAGCAGGTTGCCGCCTGCGGACGGGGCGCGGCGGATCTCCGCCAGCTGGTCATGCAGGTCCTTGATCTCCCGCTGCCAGTATTCCGCCGAGCCGAAGTCATCGATGGCCCGGGTGTCGCCGTCGTCGCAGACCTGATGGGCGCACCAGGCCATGTAGTGGATGTAGCGCATCGCCCGCAGCGGCTCGATCAGTTTGAGGCTGCGGCGGTCGAAGCGGCGGAAGGTTTCGTAACCCTCGAGGAAGAGGTCGACCTCGGCCAGCGAATCCGCCAGTCGGCCAGGCAGCAGCATCCACAGGTCCTGGACCGGTGGTCCCATCGCCATGTCGTCGAAATCGATCAGGTACAGCGGTTCGCCGGGCCGTTGCAGCAGATTGGCGAAGTGGCAGTCGCCGTGGATCCGGATCCGCTCGCTGCCGACGAAGAGCGGGCGGATCTCGTCGAGGATCGCGGTGCAGATTTCCTGCAGGCTGTGCTTGAGGTCGTCGGGGAGGATATCGCCGTCGAGCAGGGTGCGCAGGTGGCGGGCGGTGGAGTGATCGGGGGCCATGATCACCCGGTGTCGGGCGCTCCGCACCGCCCCGACGCTGTGGATACGGCCGAGCAGCCGGCCGATTTCGAGCCACTGATCGTCGCTGTACTCGTCGTGGCTCCGCCCGCCGCGCTTGACGAAGATGGCATAGCGCAGCCCTTTGATGGTGCCCAGCGTCGCCCCCGATTTGAGCTTCAACGGCGGCACCACCGGAATCTCCCGCTCGGCGAGTTCAAGGAGGAAGGCATGCTCGTCGAGCAACGCCTTGTCGGTCCAGCGGCCGGGCCGGTAGAATTTGATGATCAGGCCGCCGCCCCGCCGCCGTTCGAGCTCATAGACCTTGTTGATATAGCTGGTCATGGGCCGGAACAGGTTGGTCAGCGGCAGGCCGAGCTCCTCTTCCACCAGGCCGAGCACCAGTTCGGGCACCAGTTGGTGAAAAAGATGGGCTTTCTTTTTGATCGATCTGTTCATGGCTCGGGGATATCCTCATCTCCTGGCGGTGGGCTGCCGTCACGTCGTTGTTTCTTCTTTTTAGCCGATCGGGTAAAAAATCGCTCATGATTATCCGTTCCCCTGACCTCGGCGGCCCAAATGATCCCGGCGGACACAGCCCCACCTTCCCCCGCGACCACCGCCGGCCTGACGACCAGGCGCCCGCCGGCCGCGGTTACTGCCGGGCCTGCGGCCGCGAACATCTCCTCCATGGCAACGGGGCCCAGCGCCACGGCCTCGAGCTGATGGAGTTCCTCCGCACCCGCCGCTCCCTCGATCTCGGCGCCGCCGCCACCGAGACCGATCCCCGGCTGTCCACCGCCTGGCTCTACGGCGAGGCCCGGGGCAAGATGTTCGGGGTCCTGGAATGCCTGGCCGCGGACGGCTCGACCCGGATCCTGCGGGCCTTTTCCGGCCAGTACAACGGCCTGTGGGAGATCGTCGGCTGGGCCCCGCCGCTGTTCGACCACCGGCAATTGGCGGCGATCAGCGCCGCCACCGAACAGGAAATCAAGCGACTGGGAGTGGCACTGGCGAACGCCGGCGATCCGGGGCAGCGGAGGACGCTGCAGCGCCGCCGCCGCCAGCTGTCGCAGGATCTGATGCGGCGGATCCATGACCTCTACCGCCTGACCAACTTCCACGGCCGGGAGGCCTCGCTAGCTGCCGCCTGCGGCACCACCGCCATTGCCACCGGCACCGGCGACTGCTGCGCCCCGAAGCTGCTCAACCTCGCCGCCCGCTCCAACCTCGTCCCGCTCGGGATGGCCGAATTCTTCTGGGGCCGGAGCAACCGCTCCGGAACCAGGGAGGAGGGTCGGTTCTACCCTGCCTGCGTCGAAAAGTGCGCGCCGATCCTCGGCTTCATGCTCTGCGGCCTGGAGGCCCGCCATGCCGGCCCCGCTGCCTGACCCCGTCGTCATCTTCAGCGACGCCTCGCTGCTGGTGGTCGTCAAACCCGCCGGGCTGCTCGCCGTCCCCGGCCGCGGCGCCGACAAGCAGGACTGCGTGGTGGCCCGGATCCGCCGGCTGGCGCCGGTGATGATCGCCCAGCCGGCGGTGCATCGGCTCGACATGGCCACCTCCGGCCTGATGCTCCTCGCCGTCACCGCCGAGGCCCACCGCCGCCTCAACCGGCAGTTCGAGGCCCGGCAGGTGGAGAAACGCTATACCGCCCTGCTCGACGGCATCGTCTCAGCGCCGGCAGGCGAGATCCGCCTGCCCTTCCGCCTCGACCCCGACAACCGCCCCTATCAGATCCATGACCCGATCCACGGCAAGCTGGGCGTCACCTCCTGGCGCCGTCTCGCCATCGAGGGCGAGCGGACCCGGATCGAATTCACCCCTCTGACCGGCCGCACCCACCAACTCCGGGTCCATGCCGCCCACCGGCTCGGCCTCGGCATCCCCATCGTCGGCGACCGGCTCTACGGCCGGGGCGGCGAGGGGGAGCGCATGCTGCTCCATGCCTCGTTCATCGCCTTCACTCATCCCGTAAGCGGCACGGCGCTGACCTTCGCATCACCGGCGCCCTTCTGAAGACCCGCGACATCGGGCTTGCACCGCCTCCCCCGATGTGGTATATTAGCTCTTTTTTCGTCGCAACCACGCCATGATCCACCTCACCAGCATCAGCAAACAGCACGGGACCCAGGTCCTGTTCCACGACGCCAGCCTGCAGATCCTGCCGGGCAGCCGCACCGGCCTGGTCGGCCCCAACGGCGCCGGCAAGACCACCATCTTCCGCCTGATTGTCGGCGAGGAGGAGGCCGACCGCGGCGAGATCAGCTGCGCCAAAAAGACCGTCATCGGTTATTTCTCCCAGGATGTCGGCGAGATGGCCGGCCGTTCGGTATTGGCCGAGGTCATGTCGGCCGCCGGCGAGATTGTGGCGATGGGGGAACAGATGCGGGCGATGGAGGCGCGGATGGCCGAGCCGATGGACGATGCCGAGATGGCCGAGCTGCTGGCCCGCTACGGCGACATCGTCGAGGTCTTCGAGCACCGCGGCGGCTACGACCTCGACGCCCGGGCCAAGGCAGTGCTGTCCGGCCTCGGTTTCGCCGCCGAGGATTTCGAGCGGCCGGTGGAGCACTTCTCCGGCGGCTGGAAGATGCGCATCGCCCTGGCCAGGATCCTGACGGTCAATCCCGACGTCCTGCTGCTCGACGAGCCGACCAACCACCTCGACCTCGAATCGATCGTCTGGCTCGAGGAATGGCTGGCCAGCGACTTCAAGGGCGCCCTGCTGATGACCTGCCACGACCGCGATTTCATGAACCGCATCGTCACCCGGATCATCGAGGTCGCCAACCGCGGCATCACCACCTACAGCGGCAACTACGATTTCTATCTGCAGGAGCGGGAGATCCGCCGCGACCAGCTGCTGGCCAGCTACCGCCGGCAGCAGGAGATGCTGGCCAAGGAGGAGGAGTTCATCGCCCGCTTCGCCGCCCGCGCCTCCCATGCCGCCCAGGTCCAGTCGCGGGTCAAGAAGCTGGAGAAGATCGAGCGGATCGAGCTGCCGCCGGAGCAGCGCAGCATCCGCTTCGAATTCCCGACCCCGCCCCGCAGCGGTGACGACGTGCTGCACTTCCGCGAGCTCGGCAAGGTCTGGCGGCTGCCCGACGGCGGCGAAAAACCGGTGTTCAGCGGCCTGACCGGCACGATCCGGCGGCAGCAGAAGATCGCCGTGGTCGGGGTCAACGGCGCCGGCAAGTCGACCCTGCTCAATATCATCAGCGGCGTCACCGAGCCGACCAGCGGCCGCCTCAGCCTCGGCGCGGGTGTCAGCTGCGGCTATTTCAGCCAGCATGCGATGGACAGCCTGCAACCGCAGCAGACGGTGTTCGAGGCGATCCAGGAGGCGGCGCCGCTCGAGAACATCGGCGTCCTCCGCAACCTCTGCGCCGCCTTCCTGTTCCGCGGCGACGACATCGACAAGCGGATCGGCCGGCTCTCCGGCGGCGAGAAGAGCCGGGTGGCCCTGGCCCGCCTGCTGATCCAGCCGCTCAACCTGCTGGTCCTCGACGAACCGACCAACCACCTCGACATCCAGTCGCGCGAGGTCCTGCTCGAGGCCCTGAGGAAGTACGACGGCACGGTGATCCTGGTCAGTCACGACCGCCACTTCCTCCGCCATCTGGTCGACCGGGTGTTCGAGATCGACCACGGCGCGATGCGGAGCTACGACGGTGACTACGACGATTACCTGCGCCTGTCTCGGCAGACCGAAGCCAACCACTGAGACCGGCCGGCCGCCGGTCGAAACCCACTCCGCCCCGCCCGCCTCGGGCCGGCGGAACTACCCCATGGAAACCTAATGATCCACGCCTCCAACATCGCCCTGTCCTACGGCAAACGCGTCATCTTCAAGGACGTCAACATCAAGTTCACTCCCGGCAACTGCTACGGCCTGATCGGCGCCAACGGCGCCGGCAAGTCGACCTTTCTCAAGATCCTCGCCGGCCAGCGCGATGCCGACCGTGGCGAGGTCTTCGTCGGCGCCGGCCTGCGCATCGCCTATCTCAACCAGGACCAGTTCGCCTTCGACGATCAGACCGTGGCCCGCACCGTGCTGATGGGCCATCCCCGCCTGTGCGAGCTGATGGCCGAGCGCGAGGCCCTTTACGCCAAGAGCGAGTTCACCGAGGCCGACGGTATCCGCAGCGGCGAGCTGGAGGCCGAATTCGCCGAGATGAACGGCTACGAGGCCGAGTCGGAGGCGGCGGTGCTGCTCAGCGGCCTCGGCATCGCCGAGGAGCTGCGGGAGCGGAAGATGAAGGAACTCGACGGCGGCGACAAGGTCCGGGTCCTGCTGGCCCAGGCCCTGTTCGGCACCCCCGACATCCTGCTGCTCGACGAGCCGACCAACAACCTCGATGTCCGCTCGATCACCTGGCTCGAGGGCTTTCTCGAACGCTTCGCCAACACCGTCATCATCGTCTCCCACGACCGTCATTTCCTCAACCAGGTCTGCACCCACATGGCCGATATCGACTACGGCCGGATCCAGATCTATGTCGGCAACTACGACTTCTGGTACCAGGCCAGCCAGCTGGCCCAGCAACAGCGCCAGGACGCCAACAAGAAGACCGAGGCCAAGGCCAGGGATCTCAAGGAATTCATCCAGCGCTTCTCCTCCAACGCCTCCAAGGCCCGCCAGGCCACGGCCCGCAAGAAGCTGCTCGACAAGCTCGAGCTCGCCGACCTGCCGGCCTCGTCGCGCAAATACCCCTTCATCCTGTTCAAGCCCGGTCGTCCCTGCGGCGACGTGATCCTCGAGGTCGACGGGATCGGCAAGAGCATCGAGGGGGTGGAGCTGCTGCGCAACTTCACCCTGACCGTCAACCGCGGCGAGAAGATCGCCTTCGTCGGCACCAACGCCCCGGCGATCACCTCCCTGTTCCAGATCCTGGCCGGCGAGGAGACGCCGGATGCCGGCACCTTCCGCTGGGGCCAGACGATGAGCACCGCCTACTTCCCGAAGGAGAACAGTGCCTTTTTCAATAACGAGATGACCCTGGTCGACTGGCTGCGCCAGTACACCCCGGTGACCGAGGGCGAGAGCTTCGCCCGCGGCTTCCTCGGCAAGATGCTGTTCTCCGGCGACGAGGCGCTGAAGAAGACCTCGGTGCTGTCCGGCGGCGAACGGGTGCGCTGCCTGCTGGCGAAGATGATGCTGAGCGACGCCAACGCCCTGATCCTCGACGAACCGACCAACCACCTCGACCTCGAATCGATCACCGCCCTCAACAACGGCCTGCAGGCCTTCAGCGAGATCATCCTGTTCTCCTCGCACGATCACACCCTGGTCCAGACCGTGGCCAACCGGATCATCGAGATCCTGCCCGGCGGGACCGTCGACAAGATGATGCCCTACGACGACTACCTCGCCGATCCGGAGATCCAGGCCCAGCGCGAGGCCTTCGGGGCGCCGCGGCGGGGGTGAGCCGCGGCCGCTCCATCAGCTCATGCTGTCCGGCTGTTCCCCTGGCGACCGGGGACAACCGTGAATTTTCTCTTGCCTCCCCCCGACCGACCCGGTACCTTGACGCCCAAACAAATTCCTGAGGCATTCAGGAGACATGGTTCCGGATGCCGTTCATTCCCTGCCATCGTATCGGAGGCGTCTGCATGCGTTGCCTTTACCCTGTTGTTGAATTCGCCATTACTCTGATCCTGTTTCTGGCCGTCATCCCCGGTTCGGCCCGGGCCGAGACGGTCAATCTCCTCTCCCTCCAGGAGGGCTGCCTGCCGCTGCTCGTCCCGGAAAATTACGGCGGCTGGGACGCCCACAACCTGCTCGACGACAGCCCTGCCAGCGGCTGGGCCAGCGCCACCGGCAAGGTCGCCGACAATGTCTTCGTCTTCGAAATGATCGGCGAGGCGATGATTGAATCCTTCGAGTTCGACACCGCCGGCGTCGATACCAAGGGGTCGGCGGCCAAGGACATCGTCGTCGAGATATCGGCGCAGTCGGCAACGGCCGGATTTGCGCCGGTCCTCAGGACCAGCCTCGCCGACATCACCAACGGCCAGAAATTCAAGGCCGAAAAGGCGGTGTCCGGCCGCTGGGTGCGGCTGACCATCGTCAACAACCACGGCAGTGGCGAGTATACCGAGATGTTCAGTTTCCGGGGGCATGGAGAAGCCCCGAAAACGGAGAATTTCGCCGATATTTCAGGAACCTACGCGACCGACTACGCCAATTTCCATGTCCGCCGGCAGGGCACGGCGCTGACCGGCTGCTATGAATACAATGACGGCCTGCTGACCGGGGCCATCGACGGCCGATTGATGAAGATCACCTGGCAGGAAGGGCCGGACAACACAGGGCCGGCGGTGATGGTGTTTTCCCGCGACGGCCAGTCGTTCAAGGGCTTCTGGTGGCACGGCGACGCCAAGGGCGAGCCGTCGGGGGTGTGGAACGGCACCAGGACCGGCAAGACGGTCGGCAGCTGCCCGCACTGGTCAGGGTCCATCGGCGGCGAACTGCACAAACAGCTGCAGGAGACCGGCCGAGCCAGGATCTACGGCATCCGCTTCGCCCTCGACTCGGCCGACATCGAGCCGGAGTCCACCCCGATCCTGGCCGAGATCGTCACCATGCTGCAGGCCGACGCCGCCCTGCAGCTGTCGATCGAAGGTCACACCGACGCCACCGGCAGCCCCGAGCACAACCAGCAGCTGTCGGAACAGCGCGCCGCCGCGGTCAAGGCCTACCTCGTCGGCCAGGGCATCGCCGCCGGGCGGCTGGCCACCGCCGGCTTCGGTCCGAATCAGCCGGTGGCCGACAACGACAGCGAACTCGGCCGGGCCCGGAACCGGCGGGTGGAACTGGTCCGCCGGTAATTCGCCATCCCGCGGCAGTCATCGGGGCCAGTGGCTTGAAGGAGGTCTTCAGCCGAAGTGCCGTACTGCACCAGGACTGAGACCTCTCCGTCGGTCGGTTGCCGGCGGCACCGGCAACCACCGTCCCGGCGTTCGGCGGTCCGGTCGCCTGCGCCTACAGCCGCGCCGCCTTCGGGAAGAGGATGTTGTTTTCGAGGTGGACATGCTGGTGGAGGTCTTCCTCGAACTCCTGGAGTTTGCGGTAGGTGAGCATGAAGGTGTTGCAGGCGTCCGCCGGCAGGGCATAGCCGTGGGCGAGGTGGCGGATGGCGTGGACATCATCGCCGATCTCCTCATGCTCGCGCCCCAGCGTCACCAGCGATGCCTGCACCACGTCGCGATCCGCCGCCGCCGGCGCCGTGCCAGATTTTCGCGCCGCGTCCAGCCGTTTGACCGCTGGGAAGAATACCTCCTCCTCCTGCCGCAGGTGGGCCTCCATGGCAACGGCGATCCTGTCGAAGATCCGGGCGATTTCTATCACCTCGGGATGGTTGGGGCCATGCACGGCGGCCACCTTGGCGGCATGGGCGGCGATCGCCGCGTCATTGTCGCGGAGGTAGGCGTGATGGGTGTTGACGATGTAGTCGGCCAGGAACGGCAACTCCCAGGCGGCGAAATTGCGGCTGCGATCGAGGCGGTGCAG
>Ga0209066_10002609_pt1 | contig 21654 bp, 21 predicted proteins | sample All_14_2_FD_187198 | JGI IMG/M metagenome (GOLD analysis project Ga0209066, IMG submission 187198) | Freshwater microbial communities in response to fracking from Pennsylvania, USA - Allegheny Zone_MetaG_DW_15 (SPAdes) (version 2) ... | reverse complement strand
GTGCCGGGGCGGGAGGTCCCCTGCCCCTGACACTTGGCGGGCCTGTGGGTTCAAGAATGACGGCACCAGGCTGGCCGCAGAGGGAGCGTCCCGAGCCCTCACGCTCCCGCAAAACCCAGCTTTGCGCGCTGCATCCAGCCCGGAGGATCAAGTGGATCCTCGTCTTTGAATCAACCCATTGGGCTCTGGTTTGGTATCACGGTATCACGCCCTATATATAGGGCGTGATACCGTGATACCAACCTCCCGTCGGTATCATGATACCGATTTGATACCGCTTTGATACCTGATACCAGCGGGGGTGGCGCGGCATTTAAATCGTTGTAAATGTAACGCTCAATGCGTTTCCTGAACTGGTGGAAGGCCATCCCACGGAGGCGGCAGGGTCACAGGGTCAAATCGGGGTCAAAATGGATTTTGACCCTCTGGGTCACAGGTTCACAGGGTCACGACCTATATATGGGTCGTGACCCTGTGAACCTGAACCTGACCCACGGGTGAACCTGAAATGAACCTGGCTCCCACGCGTTGGGTGGGAATGAAAGCTCAGCCCCATGGCCCACCTCCAGCCGCTGGGACGCTGGCTGCAGGTTGCCGAGTTGCCACCTCTAGGCATGGAAACTCGGCAACTTTGCGCCGGCGGCCTCGCGGATGCGGATGGCACGGTGCTGCGGTCTTCTCGCGTGCGATGCGTGCGCATTCTTCGTGCTGGCAGAAATCCGTCAGGCGTTGTAGAAAAGGGTCCCCTGCTCTCCCCGGCAATGAACTTCCCAGCCCTTCCCCGCGATGGCAATACTTGGAAAGTGGCGGCTGTGCTGGCCACGGGGCTGTTTGTGGTGTTGTCCGGGTTTGCCCTGGCGGAGCGATGGCTGCACCCGGAGCGTGCCCAGCAGCGCGAAAGCCCCCGCAGGCATCCGGAACGCCTGCACCGGCACTCCAGGCCGTCGGAGGTGGAGCGCCAGTTTGAGGAGTTTCGGCAGAAGTACTGACTGGGGCTGGGACGCGATGAGCTGGCAGGACAGGCAGGATGCCTGTCTCCCACGGACAGCCGGGGACGGCTATCCTCCAGTCCTCGCCGCCTCCATAATGGCTGGAAAAGTTTCCAAGTTTCCATGCTTAGGGGTGGAAACTTGGAAACCATTTGGGGCGCGGCAGCGGGGGGCTTGAGGAGGAAACAGCGGAGCCTTTGGCGGAGCGCGGACTTCAGTCCGCAGCAGGTGCCACCCGTCTGGCGAGAGCTGCATCGGGCTACCGGGACGCAAGCAGGACGATGCCTGCGTTGCGAACGGATAGCGGATGAATGAGCTGGTGAGAGATGGGAGGACGTTCCGCCACCTGCGCAACCGAGGACGCGGGGCGGTGGAGACGGAAGAACGATGGTGTTTTGCGGAGTGCTGCGGACTGAAGTCCTCGCTCCAGTGCACCGTTTCCAGAGGGCGTCACACCTGCATCTCGAACTGAACCTGGTTTCCGTGAATGGCGTAGCCCTTTTCGGGGGTGAAGAAGCCCGGCTCGACATGGAAAAGCCGGAAGCCGCGCTTGAGGTAGAAGGCGATGTTTTCCTTTTCCCAGGATGCGGTGCACACCATCAGGCGGCTGAGACCGTTGAGGCGGCAGTGATTCGCCGATGCTTCGATGAGGCGGCCCCCAATGCCCTGCCGCTGGTGACACGAAGCGACCGCAAGGCTGATGATCTGCGCGGTGGTGCCCGCCTTCTCAATCTGGGCCATTCCGATGACTTGGCTCTCGATCAATGCGACCAAAGCGTCCCCAAGCTGGTAGTAGCTCTGGATCTCGCTTTCGGACTCATCCGCCATGCGGAACAAAGGCAGCAAGTCTGCCCTGTCCCCCTCGTGCAACTGAATATGGGCCATCATTCGAACTCCTCGCGGTTCACCCTTCGCGGGTACATCCCCGAGTAAGTTCATGATGAGCGGCATGCAGGTTTTATTCCCGAAAAAATCATCTCCGGACTCTGGCCAAGGCCGCCGGCACGCTGGCTGAGAAAGTTGTCGAGTTGCCATCCCTGAAGGTGAAAACCTGGCCACCCGCGGCTTCGGGCCCGACGGTGGCTGCGTGGCGCATGAAGAGGTGGCGGAGGGGGGCTCAAGCCACGGGGGGAGCGCTGCCTCCGTGAGGGCCAAGGTGCCAAGAGGAGCGTTTTGGTCCCGTTGGCACCAACCTCCCGCCTCGGTGGGGCTCCAGCGAAACACTGGGAACCAGATAGGGGGCGAACTTACGTCCTGCGGGGACGCCTGATTCGAATCGAAGTTCAGACACTGACCCCGACCCATTCCTTTGCCAGGTCATTGGCACACCTCCGGCCCACCATGAATTTCCCTGCTGAACTGAAAACCTTCCGTTGGCTCCTGCTGCTGGGCGGGCTGCCGCTGCTGCTCGGCTCATGCCGCAGCGTCAAAAACGTCTTCTCGGCCACCGAGGTGAAGCCTTCCAGTTTTCTGACCCACGGGAAAGAGCTGAGGCAAGACCGGGCGCGCTCGCCCTTCATCGGCAACTGGTGGAGCACGGACAAGAAGCTGCTTGCAGAGGCGGAGGAGTGCCGCAAAATCTACGTCGCGCCCGTTGTGTATGCGAACATACGCCCGGACAGGACTCTGGTTTCCAGGGTGGAGCACACTGCGGCATGGAGAGAGCGGCACCTGCCGGATCTGGCGCAGTACACGCAGCGCGAATTCGAGGCCGCCTTCCAAAAAGCCAAGGACCCGCGCTACGCGGTGGTGGAGGCGCCGGAAAAGGACGCGCTCACTCTCGAGCTGTCATTGCTGGAATGGGGGCCCAACACCTACACCGGGGTGCTGGTGCGTCAGGTGGTGGGTCTGCTCACCTTCGGGCTTGGCGGTGGATCGGTGCTGAGAAACTCGCGGGGATACATCGCGATCGAAGGCCGGCTGCTGGTGCCGCGCTCGCGCCAGCCGGTCTTTGAGTTTGCCGACAAGGAGTATGCCAAAGTCGTGCTCATCTTCTCGATCCAAGACCTGCGCCGCAGCGGGCAGGCGCATTTCGCCATCAAGCAATGGGCCAGGCAGCTCGAAAAGCTTCTCCGCGCCAAACCGGGAGAAAAAGTGAAGGACAGCCTGCCTTTCGTCCTCATCAACTTCTAGAGCAGCGCCAGCTCCCCCCCCCACACTGGCAGCCATGTCAGGGTGCTCTGAAGGGTGAAGCGCGCCATTCTCAACCATCTGTCTGCATTCCAATCTGAAACGAGACTTTTTCACACGCCCTTCTTAACATCTGAAGTGGGGTTGGCCCCAAAAGTGAGTCAGTCTGCAAGAAGCGGGCAGGCAGCAGAGCCGCGCTGGAGCCCGCGCTTACGGATCGGGCAAACGAAGCCTGGTTGCGGGGCCGATGACCTCGAAATGGAAGTGGGGGTCTTCACAATCGGGGTGTATCTCCGTGACCCGGATCGGCAGGAGGTGCGGAATTTCCAGCGAAAGGTAGGCAGCGGAGGCGGCCAGAGTTTCCAGGGAGGCAGAGTCGTCGGGCTCGAACAGACCTCGGGCCATCTGATCCAAGACGGGCTCGCAGAGGACCTCCCCGCTGACAGGCGGGAGGTCGCCACGGCACCACAGGGTGGCGCGTGCGCAGCGCTTTTCCAGCGGGTCGCCTTTGAGTCTTGCCACAAACTGAAGGCTCTCTTCCCGCCGCGTTGCTTCATCGTTCATGGAAACACTTAATCATGGTTATCGTTATGGGGCAATGCTCTTCATGGCAGAATGAGGTGCGCCCATGGGCGGTCGCGATGCCCGCCTGAGAGCGGAGGGTTGGGTCTCCGGCTTGGTGATGGAATTGGGGCGTCCTGCCTCTAACTTTGCACCCAGTAGGGCGAGCCTCTGGCGGAGCGCGGACTTCAGTCCGCAGCAGGTGCCACCCGCGTGGCGCGGGATTCACCGGGCTCCCGGGACCGCAAGCTGGACGATGCCTGCGGTGTGAACGTATGGCGGATGAATGAGCCGATGAGAGATTGGAGGACGTGCCACCTCCTGCGCAACCGAGGACGTGGGTGGTGGAGACGGAAGAACGATGGGGTTTTGCGGAGTGCTGCGGACTGAAGTCCGCGCTCCGGGACGCTGTCTATCTTGCGAAAAGACAGCGTGGAGAGGCGGAGGGCTTACTTGAACTGCTTGCGCACGGACTCGCTGATGGCTTCGCCGAGGACATCGTTTCCACTCACCACCTGCACATGGAAGCCGTGGTACTTCTTCCCGGATTCTTCGACGAGCTTATAGCTCCGCCTGCCTGAGCGCTCGCTATGAGTGCGGACGTAGTCAAAGGCCACCTTGGGGGTCTCGATGTCCAGGTAGCGGCCGCTGGGGTCCACGGTGATTTTCATTTCGCCGGATTTCTCAACGGAAATGGTGTCCGCCCCGCGCCGGAGATTGGCGGCGTAGAGGGCCCATTTCAGCGTCACGCCTTCGAGCTTGACGGGTGAGTAGTTGGTGATGCGCACTCTGAGCCAGTGCGTGGTGACGTATTCTTCCTTGGTGATGTCGGAGGACTTTTGCTGCACCTCGGGTTTGACGGCGAGGGTGACGGAACCGGCCGAGGCGGCGCTGGCAAACAGAAGGCTGCAAAGAATGGCAAGAGGAGTGTTCATGGAATGAGGGTGTGGAGTGACGACCTCAACAGGCTGACTGGGAGACTGCGGCATGACGTGACGAGGTCGGGATCACCTCAGCCGCGATGGAATGGGAGACGGAGGCACGCGGCCTCTTCAGCAGCGCTCCTGGCACAACCAGCGGTGCCGGCGTATCCCTGTCGGGACTTCCCGGTTTTCAGCCTTTTCGAGCGGCGCCACCAGAGCGGCATGCGCCAGCCGGATCACCGCATGCCAGTCTGGCCTGGCAGGTGCGCACCAGTCTGAGAAAGCCTTCTCAGGCGGCAGGCCCTGCTTCAGTACAGCGTCTGCTGCATCGTCATCCAAGACGCAGGCCAGGTGCTGCGAGGCGTCCATCCCCCCTGCGGCGGCGCACCAGCAGCACTGCTCCATGCCCAGGGTGAGCAAGAGGAAGAGGTTCAGGATGAACAGGCACCAGCGCATGGATGAGCGGATGTCTCAGAAAACGAAACGATGCCGTGGGGACTATCGCGTGATTTTAAAGATTTGCCTAAATCACCTCTCCCTTTTGCTTCCCCCGCTGTGGCCAGGTCCTCATGCACCGGGGCTGCTGGCTGAAAGTTTCCAGTTTCCAAGTGCCTGTGTCTAGGGTGGGAAACTGGAAACTTTTGAGCTCCGGCCCTCCTGCGGCGGGCACCAAAATCATGCGCAGAAGAGTTTGCCGGGGCATCGTCGGAGTGTTTTGCGCGCGGCTGTGCGCTGCAATGGAGTGGAGTATTCCGCTGGGTTCAAGTGCGCGTCAGGACCACATGCGTGGCTCGCTCAGATGCCTCCTGCGCTTCGCACCGATATCCCAAATCCGGCAAATGGATGCCCTCAAACAAGCGCTCGCCGGCGCCGAGCAGGACAGGCGAGATGGCGAGGTGGAGTTCGTCAATCAGCCGCGCCTGCAGGTATTGCCGGATGGTCGAGGCGCCGCCGCCGATGCGGACGTCCTGACCATTGGCGGCAGCGCGGGCTTGCTCCAGCGCGGCGTGGATGCCCCCGGTGATGAAATGGAAGGTGGTGCCGCCTTCCATGACGAGGGGTGCACGCGGGTGATGCGTGAGCACGAAAACCGGCTTGTGATACACCGGGTTGTCCCCCCACCAGCCGCGCCAGCTTTCATCCGGCCAGGGGCCGCGCACGGGTCCGAACATGTTCCGGCCCATGATCCAGGCGCCCACGTTGTGGAAGCCCCGCGAGGCGTAGTCGTCATCGATCCCGGTCTCCCCGCCGTCCTTGCCGAAGAGCTGCGTCTGGAAGGTGCGCGTCGGAAAGGCCCAGCCATGCAGGGCCGTGCCGCCGATGCCCAGCGGATTCTCCAGGCTCTGGTCCGGGCCTGCGGCGTAGCCATCAAGCGAGAGGGTGAAGCTTTCGACGCGGAGTTTGCTCATGGGGTGGGTGTGGTGTTTTTGGATTGGTGAAGCTCACGAGCGGCGGAGACAAACTGAAGGAAGCTCAGGCGACGATGGCACTCAAGACAGACCTTGTCGAAAGTGCGCTGAGGAGGATCAACGTGGCGGACGAAAGACATGTACTGGAAACCAATTCGGGCCGATGCGGGCAATCCGAAGTAGGTCGGGGCATAAGAACCGAAATCGACCTGGCAGAAGTTACACAGCACAAGTGAGAGCGAATCGAAGATGCAATACTCTGCGTACGTGTGCCGACCCTCGGCGAAGTGCTGCAACTCCTGCGGATCATGGCCGCAGTCCATGCAGGGAGCCACCTCGCGGGCCTCCAGCGGCGAAAAGCAGAGCGGGCATTGTTCGGGGCTCATTGAATGGGATGCGTGCTCAGGCCGAGTAAGTCAGGATGTCGCTGAAACGAAACCACCTCCGATTCGACTGGGGCGAAGGAAATGGGATGGGAAATTGGCAGGCTTCGGGCTCGGAATTCATTCATTGGCCGCAGGTGTCTCCTCCCTCTGATGCTTCTCCAACCAGACCACGGTGGCGAAGCCATAAATGAGAGCGGAAAACATGGATGCCGTGCACAGGCTGAAGGCCCAGGGATTCTGTCGCGGTGTGCCGAGCCGCCACTCGCTCACCCGCCCGTGTTCGACACGAACGGCCGGCCACGACGGGTCAACCTGGCCTGGATAACGCTTCGATGCCTCCACAACCGTGAGCGTCGTCGTCCACGGTGCCCAATAGACAAAGCTCACAAAGGCGATCGCAAACGCGAAAAACACCGAGATGTTCAGTCGGAGGAATCGCTTGGAGGTTCGCATGGAGTGCGGTTCGGCTTGCTAGGTCGACAGTGAATTGATGGGCTGTGTTTACCCGAATGGCGTGCAGGCTGCCGCGTTTGCTGCCCGAATGAACCACAGTTAGCCCGGGCGCCGGCTTGTTCGCAAGATGTTCGTTATTTCACCCCGGAGTAACGCATCAGGCCGTAGACGCCAGCGACCCCGGAGAGCACCAGTCCGGTGCCCAACAAGGGCAGCGCCAGCCTGGGTGCCAGGGTGGGAGGATGCAGTGCCAGGATCGCGCCCCCCAGCAGGCAGGTGCCACGGGTCAGGCCATAAAGGACACGGCTCCGGCGGCTGATATCTTCGGGGTCAAAGACAAACCATCCGACCACCATCCCCCACACAGCCAGGCTGACACCCACGCTCCACTTGGGCCAGCCGTATTCCAGCAGGGCAAACTCCGGATGAGCCGGGTCGTGCCAGACGGTGATCTGGCTGCCAGGACTGAGGGGTTTTAGGTTGTCCTCGCCACCGCCTGCGTAACTCTGGCTGCTGATCCAGCCTGCGCGGACGCGGTCACCCTCGTAGCTGCGTCCGTCCACCGTGTAGCCGTAACGGACGAGGTTGCGCGTGTAGCTCTGCCGCTTCCTCTCGACGGTCTCCTCCTTGAAGGAGATGACCCTGCCCTCCGTGGCGGCACCGGCCCGCCAGAGGTGCCAGGAGGACACGCAGAACTCCAGGGGCATCGCGAACAGCAGCGCCAGCAAAAGCGGAATGAAGATGAGGCCGGCGACTGCGCGGATGAGGTATCGCATGTGGGCGCTGTTTTTTGGAGCTGTCGCTGTGGGGGCGTGATTTCGTTGGCTGGACGCGCCCATCCTGGCAAAATATCCCCATGAACACCACCTCAATCAACCGCGCCCGGGAGATCGCGACCGAATGCCATGCCGGGCAAACACGCAAAGACGGCGTGACGCCCTACATCGTGCATCCGGCCAAGGTCGCTGAAATCGTGGAGACACTGGGCGGCGGCGAGGCGGAGATCGTCGTCGCGTGGCTGCATGACACGGTGGAGGACACCGGCATGACGCAGGCGCGGCTGGCGGAACTCTTTGGCCCTGAGATCGCCGAGGCGGTGCAGGCGCTGACGCATGAGGAGGGAGAGGAGTACCTGCATGCCGTGCGGCGCGCCAAGGCGCATCCGGTGGCCAGGCTGGTGAAGATGGCCGACAATCTGGCGAATCTTTCTGACACCCCATCGAGCAAGCAGGTGGCGAAATACACCGCGTCGCTGATCGAGCTGCTCACGCCCTGAGGTGCGGGAAACACACCTCTCACTCACTCGGCGGATTTCCAGTTTCCACCGTTTCCTCCCCTGGCCTGCCGCCCACCGCACTTCCAAGGCCATCGCCGAGGAAGGAAGGAGCTTAGGTCTCCGGCCTGACCGGGGACTGAGGCGTCCCGCCTTGTTTGGGGCCGGCACACGGAGCCTTGGCGCGCATCCGGGCCGAAGTCGGAGCGATGGACGGGAAGGACAGGCCGGAGGCGCTGTCTCCCGAAGACAGCCGGGACGGCTATCCTCCGGAGGGGCCCTGAAGGCACCTTGCCGCCCTCCGCACATCCCGGGGTCATCGCCGAGGAAGGAAGGAGCTTAGGCCTCCGGCCTGACCGGGGACTGAGGCGTCCCGCCTTGCTTGGGGCCGGCACACGGAGCCTTGGCGCGCACCCGGGACGAAGTCGGAGCGATGGACGGGAAGGACAGGCCGGAGGCGCTGTCTCCCGAAGACAGCCGGGACGGCTATCCTCCTAGCCTCCCAAGATGCCTGCATGAAGGCTCATTTGGATCTTCTATTTAACATGTGTTAAATAGATGTACCTGCTTCACTCTTTGATCTTTAACGGTCTGAAGCGGGATACTGCTCCGTGGTTTTGCCGTTCAACAGGAGCATAACTCGGTTGCCTGCCTTGCCCCCCCCCCCGCCAATAGAAGTGACGGGCTGGCATGGAGTTTCGAGAGCCTCTCACGTCGTCTGAGCAGGGCGCAGCCAGCTGTAAATTTCTGCCATCCCTGAGAGCACGAGTCCGGCGCAAAACAGGGGCCAGGCCAGCCTGGGCTCAAGGGTCGGTGGGTGCAGGAAGATGATCAGGAAGCCCTGCATGCATGCCCAACGGGTGAGGCCATACAACACATGGCTACCCGGCCTGCGGTCCTGCGGGCCAAAGACGTAGCTGCCAAGCAGCCTGCCCCACACGCCGAGGAGAAATGATCATAGCAGGAGGGCCGATGGCGGGTCGCAGTGACGTGATGCGCGTTATTTAGGGTCTAATGTGACTAAAAAATGGATTTATAAATCCCCGCTGTGGTGGAATTCCTGCTAGCAGTCTGAGGCTCGAATCCGGCTCTCGTTCATCCGAGGCCTGTCCATTTCCATTGGTTCGTTGAATGCCGATGCTCCCCATGAGCGATCCCTCTCTCTCTAAAAAACTTCGTGACTCCCTGAGCAAGGCGGGGCATTTCGTGTCGCGAGCCATCCTGATCACCCCCCAGAAGGTGGAAGGAACCGTCATTTTTGATCAGAAAGACGGCCAGTCCGTCAATCGCGGAGATTTCATTCCTGCCCAACCGAACGTCGTGATTGCTGAAAATGAGCGCTGCCAGCTGCTGCTGGGGAAGTCAAACGTGGTTCTCAATGTGCGAATAAGCCGAGGGCGTTCCAAGGCGCTCGATGAAGAGCATTTCCGCTTCGAAGTCGTCGTCTGGGAATCCATGGCCTGAGCTTTGACAGCCTCATGATGAGGAAGGCGGGCGGGTTTTGGGAAGTGGGCGCTCGATCCAGCCAGGGCAAGCGTGGAGATATGAAGACTTGTTTAAACGAACAGTCCTCAGTTCAGGGGTAGTGCAGATCCGTTCAATCCTTTCGTAAGTTTTCGTCCGCCAACCTTCAGGCCACCATCCGATTTCATGGGTGTTAGGAGATAAACGACCATGAAAACCTTCAAAGTAATACTCAATATCGGAGGAGCATCCTTCATCCCGGCAGAGCGCTGGGAGAAGGTGGACCAATGGTACAAGTTCTACCGGGATGATTCCGTGATCGCCGAATTCGCCGCCCCCTGGGTGGTCAGGATCGAGGAACGTGAAACCCCGAACGACCCCAAAGACACCGCCCAGTAGCCCCGTCTCCTCCCTTCGGACACGGGCCTTTCTGGCGAACTCCATGATCCGAAACGCCCGCCCACGGGCACCGCCAACAGACCGCCGCAGAGCCTTCCGCTCTGCGGCGGTCCTGTTTTTGGCCTTGGGCCTGGCTCTCTCCTTCCCCTCCAGCCTCACATCCTCACGAGCATCCGCTGGCAAACTTGGGGTGATTTTGCGGAATAGTCCTAGCCTTCTTTTCTGCATTTTTGACCCCTTGAGAATACATGGTGAAGATGTGTTAACAATGTGTAAGGCTCTTAGATTGGGTTGGTTAAGTGGGGAAATCATCGTGCAATTCGCGCCTCGGTCGCATGTTCCACAGACGGTGGGGTGGTCGAAAAGCCGCCTTTTCAAAAACCGCATGCCCAACCCATGTCTCCCAGCCCCCGCCGGGCGTCTCGCAACGCCGGTGAAATGACTGCCGGTAAGAGGGATCAAGGACGCGCTTTGTCGGCCCCCAATCTTCCCAAGAAGCGATTTGGGCGAATGTATGTTTAAGGTATGTTAATATTACATACCTGCTTCTTAATCTGAGATCTAAAGGGTGATCACTTCAGACTGAAAACGGGCTAACGACCCCGCATCGCGGAGAAACCCTGGGAGTCTGGCCGACGCAAGCGGCGGCACCGCTTTACGCGATCTTCCACGCCTCGCGCATGGGGCGGAGGAGCATCTGGTTGGCCTGCTCGTCGTTTTCGAAGCGTTCGGCCTTCGGATCGAATTTCAGGGGGCGCTTCAGCACGGCGGAGATGGCCCCCATGTGGCAGGTGGTGGCGGCACGCTGGGCGATCTCGGCCGTGGCGGCGGTGCGGCCCCGGGAGTACACGGCATCGATGAAATTGCGGTGGTGGTTCTTGGACTCGTAGAGCTTCACGTCGCTGTCCTTGAGCTTGGCACGCAGGATGGCGTCATCGCTGGCTTTGAGGACTTCGGACTCGGTGTAGATCCAGCCCTCGCTGCCGATGAATTTGGTGCCCCACTTGGTTTTGTCGTCCGTGCTGGTCATGACGACGCGGAGGCCGTTGGCGTACTGGTATTCGATGCGGAAGCTCTCGGCGGCATCGTAGATGCCCTTGTCGCGTCGCTTCACCTCCGTGGCGCTGACTTCCGTGGGCGTGGTTTCGTCCATGCCGGCACCCCATTGGGCCACGTCCATGAAATGGGCACCCCAGTCGGTGATGTAGCCGGGGGCGTATTCTTCAATCCAGCGGAAGTTGAAATGACAGCGCGCCGCCGTGTAGGGCTTTTCTGCCGCAGGGCCCAGCCACATGCTGTAGTCAAGGTGGGCGGGCACGGGTTCGGTTGCCTCCAGGCCGGTGTGGCCGCCACGGATGGCAAACTTCCCCGGCACGCCGATCTCGATCTCCTTGAGCTGGCCGATGTAGCCATTGCGCACGCGCTCGCAGGCCATGCGCACCTTCAGGCCGGAGCGCCGCCAGGTGCCGCACTGCAGCACGCGCTTGTTTTCCTTCACCGCCCGGCAGATGGCGCGGCCCTCCCCGATGCTGGCGCCGAGGGGTTTCTCCGAATACAGGTCCTTGCCCGCCTTCGCCGCAGCGACGGCCACATTCGAATGCCAGTGGTCGGGCGTGGCGTTCATCACGGCGTCCACATCTTTGCGGGCCAGCACCTCGCGGAAGTCTTTGAAGATCGCGCTCTCCGACAGTCCGGCCAGTTTTGCGGCTGCGGCGGCGTGCTGGGAGTCCACATCGCAGATGGCGACGACCTGCACGCGCTCATCTGCCATCAGCGCCCGGAGGTTGCTCGTCCCCTGCCCGCCCACGCCGATGCAGGCCAGCCGCACTTTCGCATTGGGTGACACCGCACCCGCCCGGCCAAGCGTGGCGGCGGAGACAATGAAAGGAACGGCGGTGCTAAGAAATTGACGACGAGTGGGCGAGGCAGAGTCAGGCATGGGAAAGAAACGCAGATCCCTGCCGGTATTCATCATTCACCCGAAAACTCAGCCCACACATGGATTCCTCCCCCCTGCCCCGCCGTCGTGACTTTCTGCAAACCACCGGCCTCGGGCTCCTGAGCCTGCCGGTTTTGCAGTCCTTCTTTGGCAGCACGGGCAGTGCGCTGGCGCAAACCGCAGCCAAAGCCCCTGCGGCCACAGCATCCGCCGCTACCATTCCCGCGCTGAACCGCTTCCCGCGCATGATGCAGGAGTGGCTGGTGGCCGAGGTGCGCGCTGCCGAAAAACGCGGCAACGCCCGGCGCGAAGCTTTGCACACGAAGGCCGATGCGGAGGCTTATGTGAAATCGGTGCAGAAGCGCATTCGCGAATGCTTTGGCCCCTTGCCGGAAAAAACACCGCTGAATGCGAAGGTGACGAAGACTCTGGAGCGCGACGGCTATCGCATTGAAAACATCACCTTCGAGAGCCGCCCGGGTTATCTGGTCACGGGGAATCTGTACCTGCCCACCGGCGGCAAGGGCAAGGTGCCGGGCGTGATCGGCACCTGCGGTCACTCGCTCAATGGCAAGGCGGCGGAGGCTTACCAGAGCTTTGCCCAAGGGCTCGCCCGGCAGGGACAGGCCTGCTTTCTGATCGATCCCGTAGGCCAGGGCGAGCGCTTTCAGTATTTGAATGAAAAGCTCGGCTCCCGCCTCGGTGGTGGCACCACGGAGCACAATCAAATGGGCGCACCGCAGGCGCTCGTCGGCGAATTTCTCGGCACCTGGTTCGTGTGGGACGCGATCCGTGCGCTGGACTACCTCATCACGCGGACGGAGATCGACACCCAGCATCTTGGAGTCACGGGGAATTCAGGCGGCGGCACGCAGACGACCTGGCTCTGTGGGCTGGAGCCACGTTTCACGATGGGTGCGCCTTCCTGCTTCGTGACCACTTTTCGCCGCGATGCTGAAAACGAGCTGCCGCAGGACATGGAGCAGTGCCCGCCGCGTGTGCTGGCGCAGGATCTCGATCACTGCGACTTCCTCGCCGCCATGGCGCCCAAGCCGGTGATCATCCTGGCGCAGGAAAAGGATTTCTTCGACAATCGCGGCTCCACGGAAAGCTACGAGCGGCTGAAGAAGCTCTACACGCTGCTCGGCAAGCCGGAGAACATCCAGCTCCACATCGGCCCGGATCCGCACGGCTACACGCAGTCGAATCGCGAGGCGATGTACAAGTTCTTTGGCAAGGCCACCGGCATTCCCGCCGCAGCCGCCGAACCGGCGATCACGCTGGAAAAAGACGCAGACCTGCTCTGCACCCCCAAGGGCCAGGTGGCGGAGTCGGGCTCGCGCACGCTGATGAGTTTCACGCGGGAGAAGGCGGACGACTTGGCCGCCAGGCGCAAGCCGCTGAGTGGTGATGCTTTGCAGAAAGCCGTGCGTCAGGTGTTGAAACTGCCCGCGCTTGCGGATTCCCCGCCGGACTACCGCATCCTGCGCAACGTCGGCGCACGCAGATATCCCACCAAAGGCTACTGCACCTACGCCGTGGAGACGGAGCCGATGATTCACGCGCTGGTCACGCGCCTGAGTGATGAAGCGCTCACCTCGCGCCTGCCGCGTGGGCAGAGAAAGGCCGTGCTCTACATCTCCCACCGCTCCGCCGATGCCGAACTGCGCAGCGACCCCTTCGTGAAGGAGCTCATTGCCGCCGCGCCCGATGCCGCCTTTTTCGCCTGCGATGTGCGTGGCATGGGCGACTCCCAGCCGGACACCTGCGGCGCGAATCAATTCCTCGGCCTCTATGGCAGCCACTACTTTTACGCCGCCTACAGCCAGATGCTCGATCGCCCGCTGCTGGGCCAGCGCGTGCTGGATGTGCTGCGCGTCCTCCAGCTCCTCGCCGCTGCGGGGCACACGGAGATTCACCTGGCCGGACAGGGCTGGGGTGCGCTGCCGGCCGCCTTTGCCGCGCTGCTGAACCCCGCTGTGAAACAGGTCACGCTGAAGCATGCGCTGGCCTCCTTTCACGATCTCGCGGCGCATGAAGACCAGCAGTGGCCGAATGCCTTCATGCTTCCGCATGTGTTGGCACACTTTGATCTTCCCTCCTGCTACGAAGCGCTTCAAAAGCAGAACCTGCAGCTCATCGAGCCCTGGTTCGCCGCCGATGGCATGAAGTGACATTTTACCACACACCCTCCCCATGCAATCCTCCCTCAAGATCAAGCTCTCCCTCTTCATGTTTCTCCAGTACTTCATCTGGAGCAGCTGGTACATGACGCTGGGCAGCTACCTCGGCACGCTGGGCTTCAGCGGCACCGAGATCGGTGCCACCTATGGCGCGTTTGCCTGGGGTGCCATCCTCTCGCCCTTCATCGTGGGTTTGATTGCCGACCGCTTCTTTGCCTCGGAGAAAATCATCGCCGTGCTCGGCATCGCCGGTGGTCTGGTGATGTTCTACGTCCCGCAGTTGAAGACCTTTGGCAGCGTCTATCCCACGCTCATCCTCTACTGCACGCTCTACGCGCCCACGCTGGCCCTGGGCAATTCCATCTCCATGACGCATCTGGCCGATGCGAAGAAGGATTTCCCATTTGTGAAGATATTCTCCGCCGTCGGCTGGATCGCCGGCGGCGTGGTGCTCAGCCAGTTGAAGGGCGAGCAGTCAGCGCTGCAATACTACCTCGCGGGCGGGACCTCGCTGGTGTTTGGCCTCTTCGCCCTGACGCTGCCGCACACGCCGCCGAGGAAGAAGGGTCAGAATGTGCCGCTGAGCGAAGTCCTCGGGCTGGATGCGCTGGCTTTGCTGAAAAAGCCCACCTTTGCCATCTTCATCCTGTGCATGTTCCTCATCTGCATTCCCCTGTACTTCTACTTCGTAAACATGGGCACCTACCTCACGCAGTTGAAGTGGGCGGACATGGCGCAGAAGATGACGCTGGCCCAGGTCTCCGACATCGTCTTTCTGATGCTGCTGCCGCTGATGCTGAAAAAGCTGGGATACAAGAAAACGATCTTCCTCGGCATCCTCTCCTGGGCCGTGCGCTACTTCATGCTCAGCGCCAGTGCTGCCAGCAGCGGCACGGTGCTCATCTTCGGTGCCATCCTGCTGCACGGCGTCTGCTATGACTTCCTCTTCATCGCAGGCCAGCTCTACGTGGACAGCGAAGCCAACGAGCGCATTCGCGGAGCCGCGCAGGGTCTCATCGCCATCATCCTCTGGGGATTTGGCTCGTTGGTGGGCACCTACCTCGCAGGTTACTTCATGGATCAGCACAAGCTGGCCGCGCCGAAAGGCGCCATCACCCACGACTGGTCCGCCATCTGGGCCACTCCCGCATGGATCGCCGTGACAGTGCTGGTGGTGTTTGTGATCTTCTTCCGCGAGCCAAGGAAGGCGTCTGCGTCTTCGTGAAATGGCGGGTCGCGGAAGAGCTGTGGGGGCGCGGAGTTCACTCCGCAGCGTGCCGCAGCACACACCTGCCTCGCTTTGGCAGGCTGCTTTCGCGACACCCCGCATCATCGTTTTTGCCACATTCAGCGCAAATCAACGCACGGCTCGCGCGGACGACCTGCTGCGGAATCAATTCCGCGCTCCATGTCGCCTTCGGGCGGCCACCCTTAACCAAGTTGCCGCCTCATCGCCACGGATTACCGCCCGATCGAAAAGGAATCGACGATCCGCTGCACAGCCGGGCCGCGTGAGATGGGCATGCCGTAGTAGGCAAACACGAGGCCGATCATCTGGCCGCGATCAATGAAGGTGTAGTTCAGCATGGACTGCTTGGTGTCTGGTTTCTGCATTTCGAAACGCATCGCCTCACGTCCGCCCACGGTCACCAGTTGCGGCTTGCTGAATTTGGTGAAGCCCTTCTGGCTCCAGGCACGCTGGAAATCTTTGGCAAAATAGGGGTCTTTGACGCCTTTGTGGCTGGAGTCAGGCGCGGCGACCAGAGCGAAGACGATTCCACCCGGCTGGTCGCCATTGCCATGGGCCGCGCCCATCAGCCGCCCGCCGCCTTTGGTCTTCGGCAGCGTCTTCCAGCCGTCTGGCAGAAAGAACGAGAGGTGCTGGGCTGGAAAAGAGACCATCTCTCCGCCCGGTACGGTCTGGCGCCGGGGCTTGGAGGCCGTGGCACAGCTCATCAATGACAGGGCGCTTGTAAGCAGGAGAAGCAGGGAAATTTTCTTCATGGCAGGTCTTCGCAGTTGCCCCGTACCGTGCGCGGGGTCAAGCGGGAATGGCGGCCTTCTGCCGGCCTCGATCGGTGCAAGGTGCGCCGCCGACCCAAGGGCGATCCTGAATTCCAAGGCCGTTCGCCGTTTGTAGTTGGCATCGGGGCTTTTTCCCCGGACTCTCCCCGCCAGCAACCTTCTTTCTTATGTCCACCGCCTTTGGCTGTTTTGTTGGATTTCTCGTCTGGTTTCTCATGCGTTACCTGATCGCCGGTTTTTATACCGTGAATCAAAACGAGCGGGCGGTGAAGACCAGCTTTGGCCGTGCGCAGCGCGTGCATGATCTCAGCACGAATGATGACGCCATCTCCGACATGCTCACCCCGGCGCAGAAGCAGCGCTATGACTACCCGCAGGTGCGCGTCATTCAGCCAGGTGGCCCGTATTTCAAATGGCCGTGGGAGAAGGTGTACAAGGTGGACATCGCCACCAGCACGGTGAACATGGCCTGGGACCCGGATGATCCGACGGCGAATAATTCGGGCAGCATTCTGGATGCGGTAACGAAGGACCAGCTCAATGTCGGGCTCAACGGGCAGATCCGCTTCCGCGTCTCCGAGCGCAATCTGTACGCCTTCGTCTTCGGAGTGAAGAACGCCTACGCGCATGTGATGGGCTACTTCGTCAGCGTGCTGCGCGAGCGCATCGCCACCTTTGAAGCGCCGGCGGATCCCAATGTGGACCCCGAGCATCCGGGCGCGGCCTCCACCATCGGCATTTCGATCAATGACATCCGCAAAAACATGCGTGACCTGAACGAGCACATGGACCGCGAGTGCCAGAGCTCCTCGGCGCGTTACGGCATCGCGCTGGATGCGTCGCTGATCACCGGCATCGATCCGCCGCATGAGGTGGAGTCCGCGCTGGCGGCGATCAACACGGCCTACAACCAGGTGTCGTCAGACATCAGTCTCGCGCAGGCCAGCGCGGACCAGAAAATCGTGCAATCCCAGCGTGCGGTGGAGATCGAAACGCTGAAAGCTCAGGCGGAGGTGGAGCCGCTGAAACGGCTTGCCATGCAGCTCCTTGATTTGAAATCACGCGGCAGCGCCGCCTTGCGCTCCTATGTGCGCAACGTGCGGCTGGCGCTGTTTGACAAGGCCAGCCAGGTGTTTGTGGAGACGCGCAGGGACTGAACCAGAAACTCTGAACCGATCATCGATCATGGACATGTTATCCCACTTTTTACTCGCTGCGGCGGTAACCTTCATTGGATGCAGCATCGCGGTGCCACTGGTGCTCGCAATTACACGCGTGGCCGGGCTGTATGCCATCGTGGAGGAGCGGCGCTGCCAGGTGTACATTCTGTTTGGCAAGGTCATCGGCACGCTGGATGAGCCGGGCCTGCACTTCCTGCCCGCCAAACTCGGTGCGGCGGCGTTTCTGGTGAACTGGCTGGGCAAATGCCAGGAGGTGGACATGCGCCTGGACCAGAGCTACCTGCGCAGCCAGCCGGTGAACTCCGAGGAGGGCGCCCCCATGGGTATTGGCATCTGGTATGAAATGTTTGTCAGCGACCCCGTCGCCTTCCTCTTCAAAAACACCGACCCCGCCGGCTCCCTCTCCGCCAACGTCAGCAACTCCACCGTGCGCTGCCTCAGCAACATGCCGCTGGCCGACATGCTGGTGAACCGCCATGTGATGAGCGACACCGTGCGCAGCGAGGTCACGCCAAAGTCTCACGAGTGGGGCTTCAAGCTCGGCAGCGTTTACATCCGCAAAGTACACTTCCGCGATGCGAAGATGATCAAGCAGATCGAAAGCAAAGTCGTCAACCGCCTGCGCCAGGTCACCTCCGCCATCAAGCAGGACGGCGTGAATCAGGTCAGCGTCATCACCAGCACCGCCGAAAAAACCGCCGCCATCGAGCTCGCCAAAGCCGCCGCCGTCCGTCCCCAGATCGTCGGTGACGCGCTGCGCGACATCTCGACCGATCCCGATGTGGCCCAGGCCGTCTTCGACGTGCTGGAAGCCCAGAAGATCATCAACGGCAAGGCCACCGTCACCCTCATGCCCTCCTCTTCCAGCGGCCTGCTGACCGACATCCTCGCGTCCCAGCCGCCGAGACGCGAGGGGGACACGCCGCCGGTGAGGCTGTGACGTGAGAGCCCAAACCACGGCACTTGCCAAGTGCCGTGGTTTGGGTGGATACAGCCTGGGCAGGTTTGCGGTGCGTTTTCATGCCGGGACTGGCAAGTCCCACTCCTTGCTCCTTCCGCATCCCGCCATTTCCGTCGCTTGCATTCCACCCATGAATGCTACACTCGCCCTCCCGCCAAATTGGGCGGATGTTTCGCTTTTCATCCTTCATTTCCCCTTTTCCCCTCATGTCCCACAGAGTCCTCATCATCGGAGCCGGCGGCGTTGGCCGCGTTGTCGTTCATAAATGCGCCCAGCTTCCCGACGTGTTCGGCGAGATCATGCTGGCCAGCCGCACGAAATCCAAGTGCGACAGCATCGCTGCGGAGCTGAAGCGGCCGATTCAAACGGCGGCGGTGGATGCGGACAATGTGCCGGAACTGGTGAAGCTGCTGAAGAGCTACAAGCCGGAGGTCGTCATCAATGTGGCGCTGCCGTATCAGGACCTCACCATCATGGACGCCTGCCTCGAAGCCGGCGTGCATTACATCGACACCGCCAACTACGAGCCGCGCGACGTGGCCAAGTTTGAGTACCACTGGCAGTGGGCCTATCAGGACAAGTTCAAGAAGGCAGGTCTCACCGCGCTGCTGGGCTGCGGCTTTGACCCGGGCGTGACGAATGTGTACACCGCCTACGCGATGAAGCATCACTTCTCGAAGATCGACACCCTGGACATCCTCGACTGCAACGCTGGCGACCACGGCAAGGCCTTTGCCACGAATTTCAACCCTGAGATCAACCTGCGCGAAGTCACCGCGAACGGCCGCTACTGGCAGGATGGCAAGTGGGTGGAAACCAAGCCGCTGGAAATCAAGCGCAGCTTCCCCTTCCCCGCAGGCATCGGCCCGAAGAACATCTACTGCCTCTACCACGAGGAGCTGGAGTCTCTCACCAAGCATTTCGACATCGGCCGCGCGCGTTTCTGGATGACCTTTGGCGACGCCTACATCAAGCACATGGAGGTGCTGGTGAACGTGGGCATGACTGGCATCCATCCGGTGAAGCACAAGGGCGTGGACATCATCCCCATCGAGTTCCTCAAGACCCTGCTCCCCGAACCCGGCACCCTCGGCGCCAACACCAAGGGCAAGACCTGCATCGGCAACTGGATCGAAGGTCTCGACAAAAACGGCAAGCCCCTGCGCTACTACGTTTACAACATCTGCGACCATCAGGAGTGCTACGTGGAGACCAACAGCCAGGGCGTCAGCTACACCACCGGCGTGCCCGCCATGATCGCCGCGCGTCAGCTTCTCACCAATCCAGGTGAATACCGCCAGCCCGGCGTCTGGAACGTCGAACAGCTCAATCCCGATCCCTTCATGGCAGACCTGAACGCCTACGGCCTGCCGTGGGTGGAGACCTGGCCGACGGAGCCGCTGCCAGGGGAGTGAGGCAGATGTGAGAACACGGCCTGGTCAGCTACATGGCTTTGATCGGCACTGTCTTGGCGCCGTCTTCCCGGCCAGTGTGGCTGGTTTCCTTCGCGCGCTTTTCCGCGCCGAGAATGCGGGCCAGTTCGATGCCCACGATGCAGACGTCATCCTCGAAGTCGCTGCGGTGGGAGAATCCATGAATCTCCGCAAGCACCGCCTGAAACAGCTCATCGGCGGGGAATGGCATCCGCTCATCGACGATTTTGACGAGGTCCTCCTGGCTGTAGAGGTTGCCCTCCTCGTCCTCCACCTCAAACAGGCCGTCGGTGTAGAGCATGATGAGATCTCCCGGGGCCATGCTGGCGCGGGTGGTGGCAAAAACGGCGTCTGGAAACAGCCCCAGCGCGCCCGCCCTGCCGTGGGGCTCCAGCGTGTCGGTCACGCCCTCATGGCGTCTCAAATGCAGCGGTGAAGGATGACCCGCGATGGCGTACTGAATCTCCGCCCGCGCGGCGTCCACCGTCATCATCACACCCGTGGCGTACATGGTCGTGCCCGCCTGCTTGAGGATGGAGTGCAGGCCGTGGTTCACCTGGGTCAGCAGCCTGCCGGGATCGGGCTCTGAGCCGTAGTTTTGCTCCAGCAGAGCGCGCACCATGCTGGTCACCAGCGCGGCGCGCACACCGTGGCCCATGACATCGCAGATGAAGATGCCCACGCCGGTTTCGGACACGGGAAAGACGCTGAAAAAATCGCCGCTGACCACGCCTGCGGGGTGATAGACGGAGTAAAACCTCAGCGCGCTCTCACCCGCCGGGGCGCTGCGCGGCACGGTGGGAAAGCGGTCCGGCAGCAGCGCCATCTGCAGCTCGCGCGCCATCGTCAGCTCTTCCTCCATCTGCTGGTTTTTGGCGGTAAGCTCACGCGTGCGCTGGGCGATCCGCTGCTCCAGTTCGCGATTGAGAGCCTCAAGTGCGGCCTGCGCGGCATTGCGCTCGCTTTCCACCTTGTCGATGCTCCGCCCCACCAGACGCGCCACCTGGGAAATAACCGCCGTGATGATGAGGATGTGCAGCAGGGAGGACAGCGCGGAGGTGAGCGCAGGGTTAAGCGTCCAGTCGATGATGAAATGGGTGCGCAGCAGCCCCTCCACCAGCGCCACCAGAACCACGGCCGGAAGAAACCAGCGCAGCAGCAGCGCGCGCGTGGAGTCGCCCTGCCAGCCGCGAAAAGGCCAGCACTCCGCGCCCAGCGCAGCGATGATGCTGCTCCCCAGCAGGATGAAGGCCGCCGCCGTGGGCAGCGCCACCGGAATGATGGAGCCGCCGTACAGCAGCGGCGTCCCGTGCATGTAGCCCAGCACCACCACGCCGCTGATGGCCAGCACCACCGCCGCCACCGGCCCCGCCCACACCCGCAGCCGCACCTTCAGCAGCGCCAGGATGGCCACGCAGACGAGCAGAAAATTCAGCGCCGTGATGGGCGACATTCGGCCAGTGCGCACACTGCCAAACATCGCCGGATCCGCCACCAGCCATTCGTCCACCCCCAGCCGCCTGCCGCTGAAAAACTCCACCAGCTTCCCCCCGGCCACGATGCCCACCATGGCCAGCGAAAGGAGGGCGATGGGCCGCCGGAACTGCGGGCGCTCGCGCAGCAGCATCACCAACCCCAGCAGGGTGAAACCCAGCGCCGTGCTGGGTGCCATGGGGATGTAATCTCGGCGGATGCTTGCCAGCATCTCCAGCCCGGAAATCCAGCCGATCAGCGTCAGCATTCCCAGCACACCCGTCAGCAAGGCGCAGACAAGGCTGATTTGGCGATAGATCAACTTCATGACGCTACATCGGTGCCCGCAGTTGGTTGGTTGCCAGCGGCGGGACGAAACCACCGCTGATCCAAAAGACAATATGAACTCCATGTGGCGCCTAGGGCTACAAAAGCCCCCCCCAAGGAGCGCAGCCCGGTACCCACCTATCAC
>Ga0209066_10002608_pt1 | contig 21663 bp, 20 predicted proteins | sample All_14_2_FD_187198 | JGI IMG/M metagenome (GOLD analysis project Ga0209066, IMG submission 187198) | Freshwater microbial communities in response to fracking from Pennsylvania, USA - Allegheny Zone_MetaG_DW_15 (SPAdes) (version 2) ... | reverse complement strand
CCCATCCCCTGTCGCCGACGCCGGTACCCCGGGCCGCACCGCTCTCCAGGCCGGACTGGTCCTCTGCCATGTCTGCCGACAGCTCGAAAAACGCCGTTCAGCCGCCGTACCGATTCGCTGCCGCCGCTGCGGGGCGACGATCCACGACCGCAAGCCCAACAGTATCGCCCACACCTGGGCCCTGGTGCTGACCTCGACTCTTCTCCTCATCCCCGCCAACATCCTGCCGATCATGCAGGTGGAGTTCCTCGGCGTCCCCGAGAACTCGACGATCCTCGACGGGATCATGTACTTCTTCAAGGATGGGTCGTATCTTATCGGCCTGATCATCCTCACCGCCTCGGTCTTCGTCCCGGTGTTCAAGATCATCGGCCTGATCATCCTGCTGTTGACCGCCCAGACCAGCAATAACGGCTACCTGCGGAGCAAGACGATGCTCTATCGTTTCATCACCTTCATCGGTCGCTGGTCGATGCTGGATATCTTTGTCATCGCCCTGCTCGTGGTGCTGGTCGACTTCGGCTTCCTGACCTCGATCCACGCGGCTCCGGCCGCCACCTATTTCTGCATCGTTGTCACCTCGACGATGCTGGCCGCGAAGACCTTCGATGCCCGGTTGATCTGGGACCGTCAACCGGCGGCCGAGAAGGCGATTTCGCCGATCCCTGTCGCCAAGGAGGCGTCATGACCACCGAGACACCCGTCATTCGCCGACGGAGAGGAATCCCATCGATCTGGATCATTCCCCTGGTTGCCCTCGGCATCTGCGGCTGGCTGCTGTATTCCAGCTATCGCGATGCCGGCATCCTCATCACCATTTATTTTGACGAGGCCAACGGCATCACCCCCGGCAAGACCCAAGTCATGTCGAAGGGCATCCCGATCGGACTGGTCCAGGAGGTCCATCCCGATATCGATCGGCAGCGGGTCCGAACGATCGTCAAGATGGACAAGGAGAGCGAGCCCTATCTCGTCAAGGATACCCTGTTCTGGATCGTCCGGCCGGAGCTGTCCGCCGCCAGGATCCAGGGTCTGGATACCATCTTCTCCGGCAGTTATATCGGCATCCAGGTCGGAGTCGGCAAGAAGCAGGGCCGGACCTTCACCGGACTGAATACCGCCCCGCCGGTCCCCGGCTCGGCCCCCGGTCTGCACATCTCGCTCCACGCCGCCACCCTCGGGTCGATCCAGATCGGCACCGGCGTCTACTACCGCAACATCGAGATCGGCAGCGTCCAGGGCTATCGGCTGCAGGAGGACGACAGCGTGCTCATCGATCTCTTCATCGAACGGGACTACGCCGACATCGTCCGGGAACAGAGCCGGTTCTGCAACGCCAGCGGGGTCTCGGTCTCCGGCAAACTTCCCAACCTCAAGGTGCAGGTGGAATCCCTGGCATCGCTGCTGAAGGGCGGCATCCTGCTGCAGACCCCCGAACAGCTGAAAAACAGCCCGCCGGCTGGCAACGGCCAGGTGTTCAAGCTGTACAAGGACCTGGAGGAGGCCAATTACGGCATCCCGATGACCCTGACCCTGTCCTCCGCCATCGACATCGTCGAGGGCGACACCAAGATCATGTACCGCGGCATCGAGGCCGGTTTCGTCAAGGAAATCCGGATCAACGACGACGAGCGGAAAACCGTCACCGCCCACATCCTGCTCGACCCCCGGACCGAACTGATCCTCCGCGAGAACACGACCTTCTGGCTGGTCAAACCGGAGATCACTCCCGCCGGGGTCGGCAACCTCCGGACCCTGATCTCTGGTCCCCACATCACCTTCAAGCCGGGCGACGGCAAATTCCGCGATCAGTTTGAAATCCTGCCCGAACCGCCCGCCGATGAACCGCTGCGCCCCGGGGCGGCCTTCGTTCTCGACACCGATGAAGCCGTCTCCTTTTCCCCGCAATCACCGGTCCTGTACAAGAAAATCCAGGTCGGCGAGGTTGTCGCGATCGATCTCGACCCCAAGGGCAACGGCATCAGGACAACGATTTTTGTCTACGAACCCTACCTCCGACTGATCAACCGGGACAGCATCTTCTGGCAGCAGAGCGGGGTGGAGGCCGACGCCAACCTGTCCGGAGTCAGGATCAGAACCGGACCCCTGGCCGAGCTGTTCACCGGCAGCATCAATTTCACCACCCCCGACGGCAATGCTGCGAGAGCCAAACCGGTGGAGAAAAATCATGCCTTCCGCCTTTTCGCCAACTACGCCAAGGCCATCCAGTCGGTTCCCGCCCTGCAGCAGCCCGGTCTTTCGGTCCGACTCAGATCCCCTGATCCGGGATCGCTCAGGGTCGGTTCCCCCCTCCTCTTCAAGGGGATCACCATCGGCAAGGTCATTGGTTTCGAGGTTGACGGTCATCGGCAGGAAGTCTTTATCGACTGCCTGATCGACATCGACCACGCCGGGACCGTCAAGGGCGATACCAGGTTCTACAACCTCAGCGGCTTCGAGATCTCGGGCGGAATCGACGGACTGACGATGCGGACCGGTTCCCTGCAGTCGATCGTCTCCGGCGGCATCGGCATGTTATCCATGCCCGGCTCGGGTCCGGCCCGGAAATCAACGATCTTTCCCCTCTACAGCAACGTGCAGGACGCCCTCCACGCCGGCGATGCCGTCATCCAGGTAACGTTCGACGAACCGGTCGACCGGCTGAAGGTAGGCTCCCCGATCCGGCACAAGGGAATTGACATCGGCGCTGTCACCAACCTGACCTTCACCGCCAATCTCCAGGCGGTGGTCGCCGATATCCGGATGGACCCGAAATTCATGTCGTTGTTCCGGACAGAAACTTGGATCTGGATCGAGGAGCCCGAGGTGTCGATATCCGGCATCAAAAATCCCGGTGCCATCGTCTTCGGCCCCTACATCACCTTCAAGCCGGGGCGGGGAGAGCTGGCACGGACATTCGTCGCCCTGGCGGATCCGCCCCCACCGTTTTCAACCACCGGGAAGGGTCTGAACCTCGTGCTCGAGACTCGTAACCTCGGCTCGCTCACCCCTGGTTCCCCGGTCGCCTACCGCCAGGTCCGAATCGGCAAAGTCACCGGTTTTACCCTCTCTCCGACCTTCCAGAAGGTATACGTGGCCGTCGCGATTGAGCCACAATTCCGACATATCATCAAAGAAAACACGAAGTTCTGGAACAGCAGCGGCGCCAGTTTTTCCGCCGGCCTGTTTTCCGGAGTCCACCTGGAAACCGAATCACTGGAGACCATCGTCCGGGGAGGCATCGCTCTGGCCACTCCGGAAGAAGGGGGAAAGGCGATCGCCAACGATCACCATTTCCTTCTCCATGATAAGGAGGACCCGGCATGGCTCAGATGGACACCCGATCTCTCCGGCCAAACGACGGCCGGACAACAATCCACCGGGACCGTTCGATGACGACCCACGGATCGCACCACCTTATTTACGGTACCCTCAGGGATTACCTCACCGGCGAAGAACTGACCGACACCGATGACGAGCGGATCCGGCAGGAATTGAGCTCAATGATGGTGGAAGAAAAACAGTATCATCGAGACGAACTGCTGCCTCGGCTCAGTATCGACACCTTCTTCGCCCGCTGCTACGTCCGATCGGTCATCGATCTGACGGTCTGCCTCGAAAACCGGCAGATCATGATCATCCGCTATGGACCGGGTTCGCTCGTCAGTCGTGAACGGGCGGCGATCGCCGCCGCCCGGGTCCTCAATCCCGCCTATGTCATCCCTTTGGCCGTTGTGACGAACGGCAGGGAGGCGGAGCTGCTGGACACTTCAACTGGCAAGATTCTTGAATATGGGTTAGACTCAATTCCTGATCGCAGCACGGCCTTGGCTATGACGGCGAAAATGCTCATTCTCCCCCCGCCGCAGGGAAAAAAACGGGAGCAGGAAATGCGGATTCTCAACGCCTTCGATGTCGAGCGATGCTGTATCTGAATCCAGTGCCGATCAACCCGGGAACACCACGGCAAGCGGGTTGCGGAGCGCTCAGCCATCGAGGGGAAAGACCTGACCAGGGATGGGACTGACCATTCCCATAGATATTTGTTCCCTCTCGAGCAATGACAACCACAAAGAGAAGCGGCATGACACCCACAGACAGAGAATGGACAAAATCAAGCTGGAAAAACTTCACCGCCCTGCAGCAACCCAGATGGCCTGACCAGAAGGAAGTCGACCGGGTTCTCGCCAATCTTTCCCAACTCCCGCCGCTCGTCTTTGCCGGTGAAATCAGGGCCCTCAAGAGCCTGCTGGCAAAAGCCGCCAAGGGCGAGGCCTTCCTGCTGCAGGGAGGCGACTGTTCCGAGGATTTTTCCAAGGTAACGGCCCCGAAGATCCGGGAAACCCTGAAGGTACTGCTGCAGATGGCGGTCGTCCTGACCTATGCCGGCGGCAAACCGGTCATCAAAGTCGGACGGATCGCCGGCCAGTTCGCCAAACCCCGGTCATCCGACTCCGAGATGGTCGACGGCGTCGAGATCCCCTCCTACCGCGGCGACATGGTCAATCGTCCGGAACCAAACGAGGAGGCACGGATTCCCAACCCCAAATATATGCTGAAGGGCTACAACATGGCGGCCTCGACCCTCAACCTGCTGAGGGCCTTCACCCGGGGAGGATTCGCGACGCTGCAGCGGGTGCATTCCTGGAACCAGGAATTTGTCGTCCAGTCGCCGATGGGACGGTCCTATGAACGCATGGCCAAACAGATCGAGCAGGCCATCAAGTTCATGGAAACAATCGGAATTTCGACCGATAACCCGCAGATCAACCAGACTGAGCTCTTCACCTCGCACGAGGCCCTGCTGCTGGAATACGAGGAGGCGATGACCCGTGTCGATTCCACCTCCAACGGCTGGTATGACTGTTCCGGTCATATGCTGTGGATCGGTGAGCGGACCAGACAGGTCGACGGTGCCCATGTCGAGTTCCTGCGCGGCGTCCTCAACCCGCTCGGGATCAAGATCGGTCCGACCTATAACCTCGATGATATCAAACGATTGGTTCAAATCCTCAACCCCGCCAACGAACCCGGCCGGATTACCCTCATCACCCGACTGGGGGTGAAAAATGTCGAGAAGGCCCTGCCTCCCCTGCTGCGGGGCATGAAGCAGGAAGGCTTCAACATCGTCTGGAGCTGCGACCCGATGCACGCCAACACCTACACCACCGAGGACGGGCATAAGACCAGAAACTTCAATGACATCCTGTCCGAAATCACCTGTTTCTTCGAGACCCACTGGTCGGAGGGAACAATCCCCGGCGGGGTCCATTTCGAGTTGACCGGCGACAATGTCACCGAATGCACCGGCGGCGCCAGGAACATCGTCGACGATCAGCTGTTCGAGAATTATCAGACGACCTGCGACCCGCGCCTCAACGCCGAGCAGAGCCTGGAAGTCGCCTTCCAGATCGCCGACATGATCAGGAGCTGAACCGGATTACGGGAGAGGAAACCCCGCCTCTCCCCCCGCGCTGCCAATGCCTTTCCGCTCCTCCTTGAGATTACAATCGCGTAATCGTTCTTGACGTCTCCGTTTTTCGATTTACATTTTCCTACGTGTTGCAATGCAGGAGTCCGGGATAACGGCTACCGGCACCGACTCTTATCCGTTCTTCCATCGTCAAGGAGAATATCATGCAGTCACAGACCCACCTGTCTTCCCGCTCAGGGTTGTTTGCCCTGCTCGTCCTCTTTTCGATCATCATCGCGTCCTCTCCCCGCCCCGCCGGGGCGGAAGCCGCCGATGACATTGCCCTGCTCGACCGATCCTCGCGGGCCTTTGTCAATGTCGTCAAGGCCGCCCAACCGGCTGTCGTCAACATCCGGGTGGAAAAATCGGTCGAAAGTAAAGGCGGCTTTCCCGGGGGCGGTGATGAGATGTTCAACAATCCGTTCTTTGAACATTTCTTTGGCCCCCAGTTCCGTGGACCGCACCGCTTCCAGCAACAGGGTCAGGGTTCGGGATTCATCATCAACCGGGATGGCTTTATCCTGACAAACAACCACGTCGTCGAAGGCGCCGATACCATCACCGTCCGTCTGTCCGATGAACGCGAATTCAAGGCCAAGCTGGTGGGGAGCGATCCTCAGACCGATGTCGCCATGATCAAGATCCAGGACAGCGGCAGTCTGCCGACGCTCACCCTCGGGAATTCCGATGCCCTCGAGGTCGGCGAGTGGGTTATCGCCATCGGCAACCCCTTCGGCCTCAATCAGACGGTAACGGTCGGTGTCGTCAGCGCCAAGGGACGCAACCGGGTGGGGATCAATGAGTACGAGAGTTTTATCCAGACGGACGCGGCGATCAATCCCGGCAATTCAGGCGGCCCGTTGTTGAACACCCATGGTGAGGTTATCGGCATCAATTCGGCCCTCTTTTCCCGTACCGGCGGATACATGGGTATCGGTTTCGCCATCCCGATCAATATGGTCAAGGCCATCGAGGACCAGTTGCAGAAACACGGCAAGGTCACCCGTGGCTGGTTGGGCGTCGCCATTCAGGACGTCAATGAAGATCTGGCAAAATCCTTCGATCTCAAGCAGGCCAAGGGGATCCTGGTAAGCGAGGTGCAACCGGATTCGCCGGCATCCAAGGCCGATCTGAAACAGGGAGACGTCATCCTCCGCCTCAATGGTGCAGAGCTCAAGGATGTCTCCGACCTGCGCAACAAGGTGGCTCTCATCACCCCGGGGACCACGGCGACCCTGACCATCATCCGGACCGGCAGCGAGAAGGTGATCGACGTCGTCATCGGCGAACAGCCGTCCGGTTTCGGCAAGGCGGGAGGCGGACTGCCGCCCCAGGGCAACCTTGAACAGTTCGGTCTCAACCTGCAGGATCTGACACCGGAACTCGCCCAGCAGTTGGGATATACCGCGGAACAGAAAGGGGTGGTGATCAGCGCCGTTACCCCCGGCAGTCCAGCGGAAACAGCGGGATTGCAGGCGGGCTATCTGATCGAGGAAGTCAACAAGGTGGGAGTAGCCAACCTCAAGGAATTACAGATTGTCCTGAAAAAATCGACCCAACCGAAAAGGATCCTGCTGCGGGTGCGTTCCGGCAACCTCAGCCAGTATGTGGTCCTTGTAGCTCAATAAATCAGGGCAGGATATTTTGTCATCAACGCCCGGAGACGGCAGTCGGTGTCTGTCGTCCCCGGGCGATTCTTTTGAAGATCCTGTCAATGACGGGCAACTTTTGGAAATCGGAACTCGATATTTTCCGAACCGCCATGTTCGTCTTGGCAACGACCGTGGCGTTGCGTTTCCCTGTTTTTGAAAAATACGCCATTTCTCCGAAAATATCGCCTTCCGCAAGAGTTGCGAGCAGACATCCCTGTTCATCAAAAATCTCGGCCTCGCCGCTGTCGATGTAGTAGATCCCGTCCGGTACCTCGTTGACCTTGACGATAATTTCGCCTTTTTTTTTCCACTCCAGAATGAAAGACCGCTCCCAATCGGTATCGACGACCAGGGCATGATAAGATTCACTATCCAAGGTCCTGAGCAGTTGCTGGGAAAGACGGGAAAGGCGGACTCCGTTAAAATCCCTTCTACGGCTGGCCAGTTTCATCCCCAGGTAGGTGAAATCGCCGGCCGGCAACGGGTTCTCTCTGATGTATTCAAGAACACGCTCCGTCGCAAGGTCCTTCCTGCCGGTCAGGTCGAGGAAACGTTCCTGGGCCCGAAGCAATTTTTCCCGCACAGCGGGAAAATCCGGCACAATCCCTCCCGCACCGTCACTGCAGAAAAGGTCCATCGCCCTGTTCTTGATACGGATGAACTCCAGCAGTCGGGTCTCATCGACATCGGCCGGGCAGCCGTTGATTCCCGGCTTGTAGACGGTGTAGACATTCAATGGACTGGGCAGACCCTGCAGCGTCAATCTGCCGACACTGACCAGAAACCTGGTTTCCGCCTCCTGGCAGCGCGCAACCTCAAGGTCCATCAGGAAAGAGGTCCCGAAATAGCTGCACAGGTCCTCGAGCCGGCTGGCGACGGCAAAACTCGAACCAAACTTCAAAAATTTTTCACCGAGTTTCGCCTGGATGATATCACCAAGATAGATACCCATCCTGGTGGTGGGAAGTATTCCGGCATCGATGGCGCGGGCCATCCGTTCAACGGCCGCGACGACACGGCTGCACATCTTTGCCCGTCCTTCATTGGCGCGCCTGTCAAAGATCACCAGAGCGCCATCACCTGCCAGCTGTTCGATCTCGATCGGATCATCACCATCCATGACGATGAGGTCCCGGATATCCTGGTGGTACCTGATCGTGAAATCCCGGATCTCTTCCGGTGCCATGGCGGATGTCCGCTCCGAATACTGCACCATATCGGTAAGCAGGATCACGACCTCTTTCTTCGGGCCGCAATCGGGATGTAAACTGTCATTCCGCTGGTCCGTCATCGCCGCCGTCTACCCCTTTGCGTGGTTGAGCTGAAAAGAAGGCACCGATGCCGCAATACCGGATTTAATCACAATATACACTAATTATATCAATATACTGGAACACCAATATCAAATTCGATCATCTCCACGGAGAGATATTTCAACCAATCAGACCGATGACGACAATTGCGGCCAGGACAGCCAGTAAGACAAGAGCGACGCTGGTATAGACCGTTTGATTTTCTTGATGGTTATGCGATGAATGACTCATGGCAGACCTCTTTCTGTGTTGAATTATCGTTGAGTTAGGTGGTCATCACAACTACCCGGACGGTGATGGTGGTGGCGACGGCGACGCGTCGCACTACCAGAAATTCTCTGCCTCGCCGAGGTGCTGCGAGGCCCCCTCAAGATGGTGCTATAGCTTTTCAAATCACTCCCCGGCCATTTGAGACAAGATGACCGTGCTCTTTATTCGAATATGATTTCCAGCAGTTCATGCAGGTTGGCGACACCAACGGTCTCGATTTGTCCAGACCGGGAACACCGCTCCCGATTGCTCCGCGGCATGATGAAGCGGGTGAAGCCAAGGCGTTCCGCCTCTCGCAGACGGATGTCTATCTGTCCGACTGCCCGGATTTCACCGGCCAGCCCGACCTCGCCGCAGACCACCGTGGCGGAAGACAACGGTCGCTCCCGCAGGCTGGAGGCCAAGGCGCAGATCACCCCCAGGTCCAAAGCCGGTTCATCGATCCGTATTCCTCCGGCAATATTGAGAAAGATATCATGGCCATACATTACCAGACCAGCTTTTTTCTCTAGCACGGCACAGAGCAGGGCAAGGCGCTGGGGGTCGGCTCCGATCGCCGTTCTTCTCGCCGTCCCCAGATTGGTCGGGCTCACCAGGGCCTGAACCTCAACCAGGATCGGCCGCGTCCCTTCGACACTCGGCAGGACGACCGAACCGGGCTCATCGAGAGGACGCTCGGCAAGAAATATTTCCGAGGGGTTGCTGACCTGGACCAACCCTTCTTCCTTCATCTCAAAGACACCGATCTCATTGGTCGAGCCGAAACGGTTCTTCACCGTCCGCAGGATACGGAAGGCGTGACTCCGGTCGCCTTCGAACGAGAGAACCGTGTCCACCATGTGCTCGAGGACCTTCGGACCGGCCAGAGACCCTTCCTTGGTTACATGACCAACAAGAATCACAGGGATATTCAGTCGTTTTGCCATACCGAGGAGGCGATAGGCGGTCTCCCGAACCTGGCCGACCGAACCTGGGGCGGAGGCAAGATCCGCACAGGTCAGGGTCTGAATCGAATCGACCGCGAGCAGGGCCGGCCGCATCTCTTCGGCCAGCGCCATGATCTCCTCGACGTCGGTTCCCGTCGCCAGGTATTCGTCCTCGTGAATAGCCAGCAGTCGCCGCGCCCGCATCTTGATCTGGCTGGCCGACTCCTCTCCGGAGACGTAGAGAACTTTCTGTCTGCAGCTCGCGGCAACAGCGGCCAGGATATGAAGGATGAGGGTCGATTTGCCGATTCCCGGCTCCCCGCCGATGAGCACGACTGATCCCGGGACAATGCCTCCGCCCAGCACCCTGTCAAGTTCGACCATGCCGGTGTTGATTCGCTCCTCAAAGCTGTCGGGGGCATCGGCGAGCAGTATGGCCGACAAGGACCGGCCGGTTCCTCCACGCGGTTGCTGAGCCGCCTCTTCGACGAGGGTTTCCCAGCCGCCGCAGTCGGGGCAACGGCCGAGCCATTTAATGCTGTGGTAGCCACATTGCTGGCAGATGTAGCGACTGGGGGATTTTTTTCTTGGTATTACCGTCATCGTCAGAGTGTATACCAGTGCCGGGCAAAAGTCATTACCTGCTCTTTACTCCACGCACAAATGCGCTATGGTGTAGCCAGTTATGTTCCGAACACTCCACTCCTATCCGCAATCATTTCTGTGTCATTCAATAGCATACCGACTACCATGCCATCTCCATCAACCTCCACCCGGCACCCTTTACCCCCACCGACGGAATGGATACCGTTCTCGCAGTCCGTCTCGCTGATGTTCAAAACGAAGCGGTTGCTCGGCTACAGTGTCGTCCTCTTCGCCGTAACCATCGCCCTGACCTGGTTCGGATACATGGTGATCACCGGTTATGCCGACGCCTTTATCAGCGGTTATTTCAGCAATCCACCTGTCGCCGAAGGCCTCTGGGGATGGATCAAGCACACCGGATGGGTGACCGGCAAATGGTTCCTGCTCCTGATCTCCCGTATCTTCGCCTTCTATCTCTCGTTTCTTTTTTCCTATTCGCTGACAACTCCCGGCTATGTCCTGCTCAGCAGCGCTACCGAAAAAGTGCAGTTGGGGGAGCACTTCGCTTCTGATGATGGTTTTTCCCTGCGTGGCGCGCTGGTCGACCTTATCGAGGGAATCAAGATTGGTCTATATGGGGTCCTGGTGACTTTTGCCGCCCTGCTCGTCAGCTTCATCCCGGTGGTAGGTCAGGTTGTCGTTTTCCTGCTCTACTCCTTTTATTCGGCACTGATGTTTATCGATTATCCTGCCTCCAGACGACGCTGGACGCTGCGCCGCAAGATCGGCTGGATTTCCGCCAACCGAGGGATTGCATTCAGGCTCGGTTTTGTCCCCGCCGTGCTCAGTATGGTACCTTTTCTCAATATCTTTCTGCTTGCAATCTTTTTTCCGATGCTGACCATCCACGCCACCTTGAATTTTACCAACAGTCAACCGGATAACGACGGAACACGAAGGGAGTCTTATGGGCACTGAAATCGAACGAAAATTTCTGCTGGCCAACGATGATTGGCGAGGGCTGGGCGAAGGAAAACCGTACTGTCAGGGATATATCTGTTCTGGAGGACAAGGGACGGTCCGGATACGAACCATCGGCGACTACGGGTTTCTCACGATCAAGGGCCCGACCCGGGGGCTGGTGCGGGCCGAATACGAATACCCGATTCCCGTTGCCGATGCGAGGGAGATGCTTGCGAATCTGTGCCGCGGCCCTCTTGTCGAGAAGATCCGCTATACGATCGACTTCGCCGGCTTCATCTGGGAGATCGACGAATTCAAAAAGGAAAACGACGGTCTTGTGGTCGCCGAAATCGAACTGGAACAGCCGCAGCAGCAGTTTGTCATGCCGCCATGGGTCGGCACAGAGGTCAGTAACGATCCGCGTTACCGGAACTCTTCCCTCGTCATAAACCCGTACAACTCTTGGGACAAGAAGTAATACCCCACGTCTTTGCCCCTCAGACCAGTTCCGCCAGCACCGTGTTGGCCACTCTGCGCCCGTCGTCGGTCAATCGGAGATGGGTCGGGCTCAGTTCGATCAGGCCACCACCCTGAAGTCTGCCTAACAGACCGCCATAATAGTCCTGCACGTCGATACCGTATCGATCGACCAGATCGGCTCGGCAGACTCCGTCCAGCATACGCATTCCGATGACGACGCTCTCCCTGAAGGAAGATTCGCGGTCCAGATTCTCCTCTTCGATCACCGGACTTCTGCCGTTCTCAACCAATCGGCAGTAGGCGACCGGGTCTTCAATTCTCCTCTGCCTTCGACCTGCAATGCAGCTGACCGCACCCGACCCGACAGCATAATAGTCTCCGTTGCGCCAGTAATTGATATTGTGACGACATTCTCTGCCCGACCGCGCAAAATTCGAAATCTCATAGTGCCGCAATCCGGCCGAACGGCATACTTCAACCGTCATTTCATCCATCATCTCGATATCCTCTTCGCCCTGCAACGCTATCTCCCCTCTTTCCATCATGTCCGCAAAGGGAGTGCCATCCTCGATGGTCATTTGGTAGCAGGACAGGTGCTGCGGCGCCTGGTCCATGGATTCCTCCAGGGTCTGCCGCCAGGTTTTCGGCGTCTGTCCCGGGACTCCGTAGATGAGATCGATGCTGAGATTGTCGAACCCTGCCGCTTTCGCCGACAGTACCGCCTGCCTCGCAACACTCTGCCTGTACCGACGACCGAGCATATAGAGCTCCAAATCATTGAAGGATTGGATTCCAAGCGATATCCTGTTGATACCGGCATTGAGCAGTCGCGTGAGACTCTCCCTGGTTACCGTCCCGGGATTGGCCTCGATCGATATCTCCGCTTGTGCCGACAGAGAAAAATTTTTTCTGATCGCATCGAGCAGTGCAAGCAACAAATCCGTCGGCAGAATCGTTGGAGTGCCGCCGCCAATGAACACCGTTTCGATCGCTGTTTCCTTCACCTGGCGCCGCTGCATGGCCAATTCCAGTTCAACGGCCTTGGCATAACGGGGCATGACCTGTTCCATTCCGGCAAAAGAGACAAAGGAGCAGTACGGGCACTTGCTCGAACAGAAGGGGAGGTGGAGGTAAAGGCCCGCCATGTCCTGTTACGCCAGTGACGTGAGGAGGACCGAGCTTTCGTCCTTTATGCTTGACATCAGGCCGTTATCGGCAAAGCTGAAATATCCGTCGCCGATAATCATATGGTCCAGCAGCTGAATCTGGAGCCATGAACAAATGATAAACAGAGTTCGGGTCAGATGGAGATCCTGGGGAGAGGGCTTGAGTGCGCCGGAAGGATGGTTGTGAGCGATGATCAGAGCGGCGGCGTGGAGTGCAATTGCTCTCGCTATCAGTTCGCGAGGGTAGACCGTATTGACATTGATAGTGCCTTCCGCGATGACCTCCGTTTCGATGATGGCGTGCGACGAATCGAGGAAGATCGCCATAAAGACCTCTTTTTTGAGGCCTCGCAGGGCATGCTGGAGATAATCGGTGACTTCCCGCGACGAATGCACATAGCGTTTGCCTCGCAACCGCTCTCGAAGATAGCGACGGGCAACCGAATGAACAAAGTGCAGGGCGATGCTGTTTTTCGGGCCGACGCCTTCGACCTTCTGCAACTGCTTGACGGGAGCCTCCAGAACCGCAGCCAAGCTGCCGAACAACGCAAGCAGGGCCCGTGCCTGTTCCTTGCAGTCTGAACGAGGCGTACCAAACGTCAAGAGCAGTTCGAGTACCTCGGCATCGGTAAATCCATCCAGCCCCCTCTCCAGAAACCGGTCCCGCAGCCTTCCCCTATGTCCTTCGCCTTTCTGCTGCCAAAGCTCCTTTTCCACTACTGTTGCTCGTCACCAAATATCGCCTTACGGAACAATTGGTTGGCCATTCCCGGATTGGCCTTCCCCTTCATTTGTTTCATCAGCTGCCCGACAAAAAATCCCATCAACTTATCCTTTCCCTCACGCAATTCCCTGGCCTGATCCGGATGCTGCTCGACAAGTTGCTGCACGACGGTCATGATTTCTCCCTCGTCGGAAACCTGGACAAGGTTTTTTTCCTGGACAATGATCTCAGGATCCTTACCGGTCTCGAACATGACCTGGAACACCCCCTTGGCGATTTTGCCGCTGATCGTTCCTCTCTCGATCAACAGAAGGAGCTGCGCCAACTGTTGGGCGCTTACCCGGCACGTGGCGATGCCTTCCCCCTTCAGCTCGCGCATCAGTTCGGTCATGATCCAGTTTGAGACCTTTTTCGGATCCGCTCCGGACTTTACCGCCATCTCGAAATAATCCGCCAACTCACGCTCGCCTGTCACCATGACCGCATCATGAGGCGACAGACCGTACTCTGCGATAAACCTTTTTTTCTTGGCATCGGGCAGTTCGGGCAGGGTGATACGGATCGACTTTATCCATTGTTCGTCGATTTCGACCGGGACAAGATCAGGACAAGGGAAATAACGATAATCGTGGGCATCCTCCTTGCCCCGCATCGGCTCGGTCCTCCCCGCATCTGGATTCCACAGCAGCGTCTGCTGCACCACCTTACCACCGTCAAGGAGAAGGTCCCTCTGCCGCCGGATTTCATACTCCAGCGCGGCCTGGACATTACGGAACGAGTTCATATTCTTTAACTCGGTCCGCGTTCCATATTCCTTTTGACCGGCCGGGCGCAAGGAAATATTGGCATCGCAGCGGAAACTTCCTTCCTGCATGTTGCCATCACAGATATCGAGATAACGCAGGATGGCATGAATTTTTTTCAGGTAGGCCGTGGCCTCCTGCGGCGACCGCATATCCGGTTCCGAAACAATTTCGAGGAGCGGGGTTCCGGTACGGTTCAGGTCGACATACGATACCGGTTCACGGTCATCATGAACGAGTTTGCCGGCATCCTCTTCCATATGCATCCGGGTAATGCCTATAACCCTGGTCATGCCATCGACTTCGATTTCCACATGACCGTGCTCGATAATCGGCTTGTCGTACTGCGAGGTCTGATATCCCTTGGGCAGGTCGGGGTAGAAATAATTCTTGCGAGCGAACTGGTTCGACCGGTTGATCGTTGCATTGGTTGCAAGGCCCATCCGGATGGCAAATTCCACGACTTTTCTGTTGAGGACCGGCAGGACCCCCGGCATCCCCTGGCATACTGGACAAGTTTGGGTATTCGGAGGTGCTCCAAACTCAGTAGAACACCCACAGAAGATCTTCGATGCCGTTTTGAGTTGGGCATGTATTTCAAGCCCGATAACAGTTTCAAACTCCATGATTATCCGTTGTGTGTTATGAAACAATGTGTCGATTATCGACAACCCAGGCACGGATTTTCTCCAGTTCACCGCTCCATTGATCACTGGTCCGCCTCTCAAGGAACTGACGGAACATGGCATTGACAGTCAAGACCAGATCCTCGTATAGAAAAAGTCTCTCCAGGATCAAGCCCTCGACTTCCTCACGGTTGCCGCTCTCTTCAGATTCCGTCCCCGCGGTTTTAGGTAATCTGACATTTCGAAACTCCATGAGGCCGGCTGCCAGGGTGAAATTGTATTCATGATCGTTCTTGACGATCCTGATTCTCGCCTGTTCGAGCTTTTTCCCTACCTGCAACCCGGTTCGGGCCTCCTGCAGTTCGGCCTTCAACCCACTGCAGATCAACTTTTCGGCCGACTCTCCTTCACCATATTCAAGGAGCATGTGCTTTTCAAAGGCCACAATGATATCTCCACACTCCGGAATCTCGACACTGCCGCCTCGTTCCTCGCTTCTCCACCACAACCAGGTGAGAAATTCCTGTCCAATAAAACGTTTCTCTTCGATAAGATCGACTAAATCCAAAATACCCCCCCGTCTGTGACTAAATTCAACTCATCAGGTGGTTATACAAATATTGCCGGAGAAAGAGATGGAAGTTTTTCCGACAACCCACCGGTAAGAAGCTGTTCCGCGATTGTGTATGGCGTTTGCTGTCGAAGGAGCAGACCAAAACTCTCCTTGAAAAAATCTTCCAGCACTGTTTGCGCTTTTTTATTGGTCGAAAAAAAGAAGAGCGTCGAATCCGCAAGATTCCAGCAGACGTCATAGAGGGCAGGGAGAGGAATTGCTTTTCGCATCTGCTCGGTTTTAATTCGCTCGCGAATTTCAACCTTCATTGTACGGCCGATCTTCGGAATCTGTTTTTCACGTTTTACCCGCTCCTCCTCTTTCTGGGTAAGTTTCTTGAGTATCGCCGATGAGACCTTTCGTTCATCGATCCGAAGAGCGAGTACAACGTAGTCTCCACAAAGGTGTGATGAATAGTTAAACGCCGAATCAAACATATTCATTACCGACACCCAACCAATGGAATATTCATCGTAACTGTCATCGATATCGCGAAAAGAAAAGGAGGAAACGCGTTCAGCGATGAAATCCATGGGGGAGGGGGGGAGTTCGCCTTCAACTCGAAAACGGACAAAACTTGCTGTTCCTTTTAAAAATCCCATTTGCTACCGATCTATCCTTTTGTTCTACTGAAATTGATGTGATTAAACATGAATGAATGTACCAATGCACCACGATGCATCCCCATCATATAATACCGATGTTGAGGCGACAACGTATTAGTGCAGGAAAGATAATTCCATTCCAGTTTCATTGACGATGGTGCTAATCATCTAATACGCCTAAAAGAATCCAGCTTGACTAAAGTGAACGCTCATGATAGAAACATTGCAATCGCAGTTTTTTTATTGACATGTGAATAATGGCTTTGTATAAGATTGCACTTTGCAGGGTCGTTAACTCAGTCGGTAGAGTATCTGCCTTTTAAGCAGAGAGTCGCGCGTTCAAGTCGCGCACGACCCACCATTAGAGACGAGTCCCCATCGTCTAGTCAGGTCCAGGACACCGGCCTTTCACGCCGGCAACACCGGTTCAAATCCGGTTGGGGACGCCAACAATATAAAGGCCCGTTGATTCATTGAATCAACGGGCCTTTTCTTCTCAAGCCACTAAAGCCTGATCACACGGTGTGGTCGACAGAGATCGGCCGCCGGCCTATTGCAAGACCCACTGGCCATAATCATCACGGCATGCCGTGGAATATGTCGTCTCCCTGCGTCCGTCGATGACAGCCTGAATCTCCGCTCTTCTGCACGTACCGCCACGAGGCCCCTGGACAGCCGGTTGCGGCGTGACAGAGTACCTGTTGCCAGTATCCGGATTGTTCCAGGTGCTCGGCCGACCAGAGACACCAGTCTCGTATACATTGTTGAGTTGTTGACGATCAAACTTGTCCATCTCATTGCCAACGATATATCCAAGCATCGTTCCAACCGCCATGCCGATCAGTGTTGCCTCCGTACTTTTTCCTATCGCTTGGCCCACAATCGCCCCTCCTGCCGCACCCATACCAGCACCAGCCTGACCCTTGGTCAGCTGCCCACCACAGGATGACAGTGCAAAAATAGACAACGCCAGAACAACAGCCATTCTTTTCATAGTACTCCTCCATATTTTCGTATTTTATCCGTGATAATCACCACGGAGGTCCAACTGAGATACTTCATCAGATCATTGCTAATTTTTATACTTTTGTACTCTCTGAGAGAACTGTCAAGACGATATTTTTTTGGTCCGCACCTTGACCTCCTCATGCCCAACCGAATCCACCACCTTTTTAAAAATATACCATTTCTGACAGCTCTCCTTTTTTTCGGGATAATCGATAATGTAGTGAAGACCTCTTGATTCTTTTCTTTTTAATGAAGCCATAATGATTAGCGAAGCAATAAGTGCAATATTTCTCAACTCAATCATATTCGGTGTTACCCGATAATCCTGGTAGTGTTGCTCAATCTCCTGCTGTATTTCAGATATCCGCTTCTGCGCCAGAATCAGGCGTTTTTTTCTTCTGACAATCCCTACATAGTTCCACATCGTTCTTCTGATAATATCCCAGTTATGGTTGATCAATATTTCCTCATCCAGACTGGTAGCATTTCCAGTTTTCCATAAGTCAATCTTTGCTTTTTTGCTTGTTTTGATCTTTGAAATTTCCTTTTGACAGAGAAGGAAGGCCTTGTGGGCATAAACGACCGCCTCCAGAAGCGAATTACTCGCCAATCGGTTTGCTCCATGCAATCCCGTACACGCAGTTTCTCCTAAGGCCATCAATCCCTCAATCGTTGTATTGCCCCACTCATCGGTAACCACGCCACCGCACTGATAATGAGCTGCCGGCACGACGGGTATTCGATCCTTGGTAATATCTATTCCATATTCCAGGCATTTGGCATAAATTCCCGGAAATCTCTTTCGAAGAAAACTGGCATCCTTATGACTGATATCGAGAAAGACACAGTCCTTTCCCGTCTTCTTCATCTCTTCGTCTATCGCTCTGGCCACAGTATCTCTGGTGGCGAGTTCCATCCGATCCGAGTCATACTTATGCATGAATCGATTGCCGGACTCATCAACCAAGATTGCTCCTTCTCCACGTACGGCTTCAGAGATAAGAAAATTTTTCGCATCCCGGTGGTAGAGGCAAGTTGGATGAAACTGAACAAACTCCATATTCGCAACCTCGGCGCCGGCCCTGAATGCCATGGCAATGCCATCACCAGTCGAGATATCCGGGTTGCTGGTGTAAAGATACACCTTTCCAGCTCCTCCAGTACACAGTATCGTTCTTTTAGCTTGAAATGGAACAACGTCATCGCAGTCTTGATGTAGAACATAGGCACCGACACAGGTTTTCACTTTCCCCGTCTTCGACTTCGGTACAATGAGCAGGTCGACACAAATAGAATTTTCAAACAGTTCAATATTCGGATTTTCTTTTACTTTTTTTAACAGGGCTCTCTCGATCTCTCTGCCGGTGAGGTCGTGAGCGTGGACCACCCTCCTACGTGAATGTCCCCCCTCCCTGCCAAGGCTCAAGGGTGAGTCTTTATCCTTCCCTTCCCTGACAAATTCTACACCAACCTCAATAAGATTCCGAACCTGTTCCGGTCCATCACCAACAACCAACCGAACTATTCTCTCATCACATATACCTGCCCCAGATTGTAATGTATCCTGCACATGAAGTTCAAAAGTATCCATTGTCGAAACGACTGCGGCGATCCCCCCTTGGGCCAGATTGGTTGCCGTATCATTACCTTCTTTTTTTGTTACGACAACAACACTACCCAGCGATGAAGCCCGCAACGCAAACGATAGCCCCGCAATACCACTGCCAATGATCAAAAAATCACATTCCATAATCTCACCGTGGTTGAATGTTTCACGTGAAACACACAAGCGAATGACCGCTCTTAGAGCTGCTCCAGCACCAATTTATAAAATACCTTTGGGTCCAGATATCCACTCAAATCTCTTCAATCTCAACAATTTTCCCTCGAAAGGTCCAAATTATCTATTGTTTGAGTTATCAAGATGGATTAAAAGTAGCTCAAGGTCGCAATCGATTGTTACACTTATGGGACACTGTATGAATGTAAAACGAAAAACCATCGCAATTGCCAATCAAAAAGGTGGGGTTGGCAAGACCACAACCGCAATAAATCTCGCTGCCGCGCTGGCATTGAAAAAGAAAAAAGTTCTCCTGATAGATTCAGATCCCCAAGGAAACGCATCCAGCGGATTGGGGGTTGTCGTTTCCAAAAACAGGCAACACCTGTACCATGCACTTACCGCCGGGGCGCACACAGAAACAATAATCCAGCACACTGCTTTCAAAAACCTTGATCTTATCCCGACCAATATAGATCTGGTCGCAGCGGAAATTGAACTCGTATCAACAGAGAACCGTGAACAACAACTGGCCGCAGTGTTATCAAATCATCTCTGTTTGAGTTATGATTATCTCTTTATCGATTGCCCACCATCTCTTGGTCTTCTGACAATCAACGCCCTGACGGCTGCTGATTCCGTTCTTATTCCCATGCAATGCGAATATTTTGCAATGGAAGGGCTGGCCCAGTTAGTGTCAACTATCAGATCGGTCAAAAAATCGTTCAATCCCAATCTGTACATTGAGGGCCTATTGTTAACCATGTTCGACAAAAGAAACAAGCTCACCCATCAGGTAGCTGACGAAATTGCGAAACATTTTTCGCATCAGTTGTTCAAGACAGTTATCCCGAGAAATGTGCGGTTAAGTGAGTCTCCAAGTCATGGGCAGACAATTTTCGCTTATGATAACCTATCCACAGGGGCAAAACACTATACCGCACTCGCCAAAGAATTTCTTTCTCTACAAAGGAATTGAAACAGTGGCAAAACAAACCGGTTTGGGATTGGGGGCTAGTATACTTTTTGGCAAAAATCAGGAGGAAAAGTATTTTCAATGCGATATTGAAAAGATTGTTCCAAACAAATACCAACCACGGTCAGCGTTCAACGATCGTGAAATACAAGAGCTTTCGGATTCAATCAAGGAAAATGGGGTTATCCAGCCTTTGATCGTCGCGCATTCCACCAATCAACCTGGTTTCTTGGAACTTATTGCCGGAGAACGTCGGCTCAGGGCATCTAAATTGGCCAACCTCTCAACCGTTCCGGTCGTTGTTCTCGATGTTGAGGATGAACACTCTCTTCTCGAGATGGCCTTGATTGAAAATATTCAACGAACGGATCTGAATCCTCTTGAGGAAGCAGAGGCATACAATAAACTGATAGAAAAATTTGGCTATACCCAGGAAGAAACAGCTCGACGAGTAGGAAAAAACAGGTCAACCATTACCAACATGTTGAGGTTATTACATCTTCCTCAATTTGTCAAATCGGATATTATCGAGGGAAATCTCTCTGAAGGACACGGAAGAGCGTTGTTAAAACTCATTGATGACCCTCTCAAGATCAGAGAAATCCGGGATATTATTATCAACAAAAACCTTTCTGTCAGACAGACGGAACAACTGGTTCGCAATGTTTCGACCGTCTCTCAGTCAAAGAGGAAGCAGAAAAACCTCACCGCAAATCAAATTCCCGGTTCATACTGTACGACATTGACCAACCAACTGACAAACAAGCTTCACTCACGAACATCTATTATCCAAAACGGAAACCGTGGTAAAATTGAAATAGAATACTATTCCCTTGATGACCTGGAACGTCTCGTTTCCCTCATAGTCATTGATTAATGAGTTTGTTTTCACAAGGATAAGCCAAGGTAAAAATGCGATTTCTCACACTGTGTATTCTTTTCGTTTTCTTCACACTCAACCCAACCAATTTAATTGCCGAAACGCTGGCTGTAAAATCCCAAATAATCAACCTTCGATCTGGACCAGGTGAAAATTACAGTGTCAAATGTGTCTATAGTAAGGGATTTCCTCTCAAAGTAATTAAAAAGAAAGGAGACTGGATACAGGTCGCGGATTTTCAAAGAGAGACTGGATGGGTATCAAGACGACTCCTTGCCACATCACCCCATGCAATTGTCGCTGTAAATAAAGGGAAAAAGGACAAAATCAACATCCGATCAGGTCCAGGCACCAATTTCAAGGTTGTTGGGCAAGCATATTATGGAGTGGTATTTGCTGTTGTGGAAAAAAACGGCCGGTGGCGAAAAATACGACATGACTCCGGCTTGTCTGGATGGATTCAGCAAGACTTTCTCTGGGGAATCTGAAATTTATTTGGAAGGATTTCCTAACAAAAAAACGCCAACTACTGGTAAAAGTTGGCGTTTTTTTGTTGCTTTATGGCGGAGAGAGAGGGATTCGAACCCTCGGTGAGGTTTTACCCCCACACTCGCTTAGCAGGCGAGCACCATCGGCCAGCTCGGTCATCTCTCCAGAGATGTCAATAGATGGATGGCGGAGGGAGTAGGATTCGAACCCACGGTACTTTCGCACAACGGTTTTCAAGACCGCCGCCTTAAACCACTCGGCCATCCCTCCGAAAACATGCTCTTTTACCATCTTCATGTCTTGATGTCAACTCCACGGGCTAGAATTCTCC
>Ga0209066_10002602_pt1 | contig 21693 bp, 20 predicted proteins | sample All_14_2_FD_187198 | JGI IMG/M metagenome (GOLD analysis project Ga0209066, IMG submission 187198) | Freshwater microbial communities in response to fracking from Pennsylvania, USA - Allegheny Zone_MetaG_DW_15 (SPAdes) (version 2) ... | reverse complement strand
TCAGGTCAAGATCGACAGCTGGTGGCGCTATCCGGGCACCACGCTGCTGCTGGCGGAGGAGTTCAGCAAGACCGAGCTGGCCCGGCTGGCCAATTGGCTGATCCGGTTCATTCTGCGGCAAGGATGACGCGCTGATGGGAACGCTGCGGGCGCTGGCCTTCAACATCGGATTCTATGGTGCCACCGTTATTCTGGTGCTGCTGTGCCCGCCTTTGCTGCTGGCACCCTGGCGCTGGCTGGCCCGGGTCGGGCGCGTCTGGGCCCGTTTCATGCTGTTCTGGCTGAAGCTGACCTGCCGGCTGGATTACGAGCTGCGCAACTGGGACCGGCTGCCGAAGGACGGCCGCTTCATTCTGGCGGCCAAGCATCAATCGGCCTGGGAGACCATCGCCCTGTGGCTGCTATTGCTCGACCCCGCCATTGTGCTGAAGGTGGAGCTGACGCGCATTCCGATCTGGGGACGGGTGGCGGTGCATATCGGCCAGGTGCCGGTGGATCGCAAAGGCGGGGCCGGCGCGATGCGGGCCATGATCGACCTCTGCCGGCGCCGCCTTGCCGAGGGGCGGCCGGTCGTGATCTTCCCCCAGGGCACGCGCGCCGCACCTGGGGTGCAGTTGCCCTATCAGCCCGGCGTGGCGGGGCTGTATCGCGAGCTGGGGGTGCCGGTCTATCCCGTGGCCCTGAATTCCGGCCTGTTCTGGGGGCGCAACAGCTTCGCCAAGCGGCCCGGCACGATCGTAGTGGAGGTGCTGGACCCGATCCCACCCGGGCTGGAACGCCGGACCTTCCTGGTCGAGCTGGCCGGGCGGATCGAACCGGCCACCGCCGCGCTGGAAGCGGATGCAAGGCGGAAATTCCCGCATCTTCAACAGGCTGAGGCATAATCCTCAGCTGTGGATAAGTTTGTGGGTGTTTCGGCGCGGGGTCGCAAGCCTTGACCAAATTGATCTACGGTTACGGGAATTTGCTGCAGTGCAACCCACCCCACGCCACAGCCTGGGTACAGCGGCGATGATCCGGACCGGCCGCAGGAACCCCACACAACCAACTGAAATCAATATGTTTTATTCTATTACCGCAGGCCGCCCTTTCGCCCCGAACCCCTGCCGACCGGCAGGCAGGCGATTAGCAAATATCTGCAAATCCATTAAAAGTAGTCGCAAATTGCCTGTGGATAAGCTGGACGGGCTGTTGTACCGCTTGCCTTCTGCGTTGCGAATTCCGACATTAGCGCCATGACCCGATCAGCCGGGGCCCGCGGTGCCGTCTACGCGGTTCTAGGCCCCACGAACACCGGCAAGACCCATCTGGCCATCGAGCGCATGCTGGCCTGCCGCAGCGGCGTGATCGGCTTTCCGCTGCGTCTGCTGGCGCGGGAGAATTACGACCGCATCTCGCAACGCGTGGGCAAGGCACGGGTAGCCCTGGTGACGGGCGAGGAGAAGATCGTCCCGCCCAATGCGCAGTATTTCATCTGCACCGTGGAAGCCATGCCGGCGGAGTTCCGGGCGGAGTTTCTGGGCGTCGATGAAATCCAGCTCTGCGCCGATCCCGAGCGCGGCCATGTTTTCACCGAACGCCTGCTGGGTGCGCGCGGCACGGTGGAAACGCTGTTCCTGGGCGCCGACAGCATGGCGGGGATGATCCGCAGGCTGGTGCCCGAAGCCGTGATCCAGACCCGGCCGCGCCTGTCCACCCTGACCCATGTCGGGCGCAAGAAGCTGACCAAGCTGCCGCGCCGCACGGCCGTCGTCGCCTTCTCCTCCGGCGAGGTTTATGAGGCGGCCGAACTGCTGCGCCGCCAGCGCGGCGGGGCCGCTGTCGTGCTGGGCGCGCTGAGCCCCCGCACCCGCAACGCCCAGGTTGCGATGTATGAGGCGGGCGAGGTTGATTTCCTGGTGGCGACCGATGCCATCGGCATGGGGCTGAACATGGATGTCGACCATGTCGCCTTCGCCGCCCTGTCGAAATTCGACGGACGCCGCCGTCGCCCGCTGACCGCCCAGGAAGCCGCACAGATCGCCGGGCGGGCCGGTCGGCATATGAATGACGGCAGTTTCGGGGTCACCGGCCGCTCACCCGAATTCGAAGAGCTGATGGTGGAGCAGATCGAGAATCACCGTTTCGACCCGATCGACGCGGTGATGTGGCGCTCCCGCGATCTTGATTTCCGCTCGCCGCGCCTGCTGCTGCGCTCGCTGGATGCCGACGCCCCGCTGCAGGGGCTGGTGCGCCAGCGCGAGGCCGACGACCAGCAGACCCTGTTCCATCTGGTGCGCGACGATACCGTGGCCTCCCGGGCCGATACGCCCGAACGCGTGCGGCTGCTGTGGGAAGTCTGCCGCATTCCCGATTTCCGCAAGATCGCGCCCGACCAGCATGCGGAGCTGGTGGGCGGCATCTTCACCCGGCTACTGGATCATGATCTGCACCTGCCGATGGATTGGGCGCTGTCCTCGCTGGAACGGCTGGACCGGATTGATGGCGATATCGACAGCATAACCCAGCGCATCGCCCATGTGCGCAGCTGGGCCTATATCGCCCATCGCGGCGAATGGCTGGCGGATGCACGCGGCCTGCAGGACAAGGCCCGCGCGATCGAGGACCGGCTGTCGGACGCGCTGCATCAGACCCTGCTGAACCGCTTTGTCGACACGACCCAGGCGGCGGTGGGGCGCCGGCGCAAGGATGGCGATTCGCCGCTGCTGGCCGGGGTGGATTCCGAAGGCAGGGTGACGGTGGAAGGCCATCCGGTCGGCCATGTCCGCGGCCTGGCCTTCATCCCCGACGATCCGGAAGGGCTGAAGCGCGCCAAGGCGGTGTCGGGTGCGGCCACCAGGGCGGTGCAGCAGCACATGCCCCAGGTGCTGCGCGCCCTGGAAGATGCGCCGGAGGCCGAGCTGCGCCTGGACGGCAATGGCCGCATCTATTGGCGCGACGTGCCCCTGGCCGATCTGGTCAAGGGTACCGACCCGCTCTATCCCGGGCTGCGGCTGCTGCCGCATGATCTGCCCGACGGGGCGATGAAGGCCCTCGCCAGCGCCCGGCTGCTGATCGCCGTCAGCCGGCAGATCGAAGCCCGGCTGGGTCCGCTGTTCCGTTTCCTGGCCGGCTGCGGTGATACGGCTTCGCTGCGCGGCTTGGCCCATGTGCTGCGCGAAGGGCTTGGCGCCATTCCACGCAGCCTGGCCGATCCGCTGCTGGCCGGGCTGGACGAGGCCGGACGGGCCAAACTGGCGGCGCTGGGGCTGCGGCTGGGGCTGGAGAGCGTCTATCTCGCCCCGCTGCTCAACGGCCGGACCATGCGGCTAAAAGCGTTGCTGCTGGGCATCTGGCAGGGCGGGAAGGGTCCGCTGCACGATCTGCCCGGCAAGGCGCCGGAGCTGGAGCCGGTCGGGACGCTGTCGGCCGATGTCTGGCTCGCCCTCGGCTTCCGCCGGCTGGGCGGGTATGCCCTGCGCGTCGACCGGGCGGAGGCACTGGCTGCCCAGGCGCGCAAGGCGGCGGGCAAAGGGGCCTTCCTGCTGGGGCCGGATTTCGTGGCGGCGGTGGGCCTGCCCGCCGATATCCTGCCCGATCTGCTGGCGGGGCTTGGTTTCGTCCGCGCGCGCGAGGATGAGACCGGGTTGTGGTTCCGTCGCCGTTCGCCCAAGGAACGCAGGCCGAAGCCGGCCGCGACGGCCCAGGCCAAATCGCGCAGCGCCCCGGGTCTGAAGCCGGAGCATTCACCCTTTGCCGGGCTGCGCGACTGGGGGCGGGGTAGCTGATGGGCGAAGAGACGGCGGAAAAACTGCGCATCGACAAATGGCTGTGGCAGGCCCGCTTCTTCAAGACGCGCAGCCTGGCGGCGGACATGGTGGGCACCGGCCATCTGAGGCTGAACAACCGACCGATCCACAAGCCGGGCCAGACGGTGAAGCCGGGCGATGTGCTGGTCTTTCCGCAGGGTCCGTGGGTCCGGGTGATCGAAATCGCCGCCCTGGGTACGCGCCGTGGCCCGGCGGAAGAAGCCCGAACGCTCTACACCGATCTGGACCCGCCGCAGGCCAAGCCGAAGGAAGATCAGCCGCCCCCGGTCGCCCTGCGCGAACGCGGCGCCGGCCGCCCGACCAAGAAGGAACGCCGCGCCATGGATGCCTGGACCGGCGAGGAATGATCCGCTGTATTTGTATCGCATGGCTTTGTCCAGGCCTGGGGTGGTTGCGATATCCGTGTAGGGTGACCATCTTGCCTATCATTGGGACGGGGCGCGGGTGGATCGCGTTCACAATCTGACGACCAGACAGGTTTTCGCGGTTTCCTGAACCGGAGCAGGGACATATGTGGGATAGGATCAAGGCATTCCTGGCCGATGGCGGCATGGGCAGCAGTCGGACCGGGCAGACGGAACAGGATGAACTGGCGGTGGCCTGCGCCGCACTGCTGGTGGATGCCGCGCTCGCCGATGGCAGTTTCGATGCGCGGGAACGCCGGGCCCTGCATGCGGCCCTGCTGCGCCCCCCGCTCAACATCGCGGCAGAAGATGCCGATCAGGTGATCGCGGAGGCGGAAAAAGACCATGCCCAGTCGGTCGATCTGTTCCGCTATCTGAAGATCATCGGCCCGCGCTTCACAGAAACCGACCGCGAAGCCCTGATCGAAATGATGTGGGAAATCGCTTTTGCCGATGGCGAGCTGAGCCCCTATGAGGCCCAGCTTCTGCGCAGAATCGCAGGCTTGCTGGGCGTTCCGGACGCGGTTTCCGGGGATTTGCGCAAGCGGGTGATGCAGCGCTTCAATATCTCCGCCTAAGCCCCCGATTCTCCTGCTTGACGTTCTGGCACGCCTCCTGCATCTTCATACCAGGGAGACCATTGAAACCAGGGTTCGAGCAGGATGCTCCGACGACGCCGACAAGACGCCGCCGCTGCCAGCTTTGCTGAGACCCGCAGACTGACCTTCTCCCTCATGCGCCTCTCGTTCATGATGCTTGGTGGGTTGCTGGCGACGCAGGGCTGCGCTTTCGCGCTGCTGCCCGATGAGCCCAGGCCGCCCCAGATCGCCGCCGCGCCGTTGCAGATGACGCCGATGCCGGTGCTGTTCCGCGCGCCCGATCCCGATGTAATCGCCACCGCGAACCGCAAGCAGAACTGGACCTGCGTTTCCTATGTGAAGGAATATTCTTCCATCGATCTGCGCGGCGATGGCTGGCAGTGGTGGAATGCCGCCGAAGGCCGGTATGAGCGCGGCTCGGTGCCGAAGGTGGGCTCCGTCCTCGTGCTCAAGCGCACGAAGCAGATGCGCAGCGGCCATGTCGCCATCGTATCTTCCGTTCTGGATAGCCGCACGATCCTGGTCGACCATGCCAATTGGGGCTGGAACCGCGCCACGCGCGGCAAGATCCATGTCGGCATGAAGGTGATCGACGTCAGCAGGAACAATGACTGGTCCCAGACGCGCTTCTGGTACGAGCCGGGCGACACGCTGGGCGGCCGGGTCTATCCCACGAATGGTTTCATCTACCCGCCCACGCCCAAGGCGATCACCCGCATCGCGCGGCGCGTCACCACGGGCTGACGCAGGCGTCTCCGGCGATCACACCCCTCGCCGGCTGCCGTCGTCCGATGGAAAAAAAGCAACGGCCGGAAGGATTCCCCCTCCCGGCCGTATTCATTGGATGCGAGGAGGTTCAGGCCGCGTCGGAAGCCATCACCGACACCGGCTTGCGCACCTCCGCATCATAGGCGTCCATCAGCGTGCGGCAGACCTGGCCCGGGGTGAACATCTTGCCGGCGATCTCGCGCACGGGGGTCACTTCCACCGCCGTGCCACAGATGAAGACTTCCTGCGCCTTGTCCAGCTCTTCCGGCAGGATATGGCGCTCGATCACCTCGATCTTGTTGCGCCTGGCGAGGTCGATCACGGTGCGGCGGGTGATGCCGTCCAGGAAACAATCGGGCGTCGGCGTATGCAGCTTGCCATCGATCACCAGGAACAGGTTGGCCCCGGTGCCTTCGGCCAGATAGCCGCGATAATCCTTGAACAGCGCATCGCTGTAGCCCGCTGCTTCCGCCTTATGCTTCGATAGGGTGCAGATCATGTACAGACCCGCCGCCTTGGCCGAGGTCGGTGCCGTCCTGGGATCGGGGCGGTCATACATGGCCCAATCCATGCGAATGCCCTGCATGCGGGCATCCGCCGAGAAATAGGCCGGCCATTCCCAGCAGGCGATGGCCAGCTTCGGCAGCGCGCCCTGCCCCGAAACCCCCATCATCTCCGAACCGCGCCAGGCGATCGGGCGGACATAGCCGTCGACGATATTGTTCTTGGCGATCACATCGCGGCAGGCCTGATCGATTTCCGCCACCGACCATGGAATCTGGAAGTCCAGGATATTGGCGGAGCGGTGCAGACGTTCCGTATGCTCCGTCAGCTTGAAGATCTGCCCGCCATAGACGCGCTCGCCTTCGAAGACCGCCGAGGCATAGTGCAGGGCATGGGTCAGGACATGCAGCTTGGCATCGCGCCAGGGCAGCATCTCGCCGTTCATCCAGATAAAGCCGTCACGATCGTCAAACGGAATCATGGCCATGGGTCGCACCCCTCCATAGGGCGCCCGCCGGTCCTGCCAGACGGGCTTGGTTATGCCGGGTAACGCAAAACCGAAAATTCGTCGTGTTTAGGAAAACTTCTTTCCTTTGACGCCAGTTTCCGGTCATAAAATAACCCAGCGAATGGTTGCGCGGTTTAGCAAAGCACGGCATATATGTCAACATGGCTGACGTAAATTCCCGACCGAAGAATCCGCTCCCACCCCCCGCCTCGGCCCCCAAGGGCCCGGCCAATCCGCTATTCCTGCGCGAGGAGGAGTTGCGTCAGGCGATCGAGATGCTGTTCTTCGGCTATCGCGATTTCACCTCCGAGCCGGACCGCATCCTGGCCGAGCGCGATATGGGCCGGGCGCATCACCGCGCCATCTATTTCATCGGGCGCTATCCGGGCATTACCGTGTCGGATCTGCTGGCCATTCTGAAGATCACCAAGCAGAGCCTGAGCCGGGTGCTGAGCCAGTTGCTGGAACAGGGCTATGTCGCTCAAAAACCAGGGGAAACGGATCGCAGGCAGCGCCTGCTGACCCTGACGCCGACGGGCAAGGCGCTGGAAGCGGCCCTGACTGAAACCCAGCGTGCCCGCATCGCGCGCGCCTTCAAGGCGGCCGGGGCGGAAGCGGTGGAAGGCTTCCGCGCCGTCATGCTGGGAATCATGAGCGATGACGACGACCGGGCCCGCTTCAGACGCGACTGATTTTCCTGCCCGACATGCCTTCTCAAGCCTACCGCGCTCATGGCAGAGTTGGTCCGGGCTAGGCATCGCTGTGGTGCCGACACCGCAGTGTTTTTCCGCCACGGCACAGAAATCGCAGTGGCTCCCGGGCCGCTGACCCAATGGCGGTTCGCTCCAGATGCGCAGGTAAGCGATGGATGAGGCCCATATCCTGGTCGTGGATGACGATGCCAAGCTGCGCGATCTGCTGGCGCGCTTCCTGACCAAGGAAGGATTCCGCGTGACCGCGGCGGAGGATGCCGATGCCGCGCGCGAGCGGATGCGGGCGCTGGCCTTCGACCTGATCGTGATGGATGTGATGATGCCGGGGGAATCGGGCGTGGAGCTGACGCGCGCGCTGCGTCGCAACGGCGATGTGCCGATCCTGATGCTGACCGCGCTCGGCGATGCCGATGGCCGTATCGAAGGGCTGGAGGCCGGGGCGGATGATTACCTGTCCAAGCCCTTCGAGCCGCGCGAACTGGTGCTGCGCATCCAATCCATATTACGGCGCAGCAACGCCGCCGCGCCGCGCCCGGTTTCGTCCACCGTTTCGCTGGGAATGCTGCGCTTCGAGCCCGACCGTCTGCTACTGCTGGAAAAGGCGGGGGATCGGCCGGTCCGGCTGACCACGACCGAGCAGCAATTGCTGGCGGCGCTTGCCCGCCAGCCGGGCCGGGTTCTGACCCGGGAATCCCTGGCGGAGGCCGCATCGGTCGATGGCGGTGACCGGGCGGTGGATGTGCAGGTAACCCGGCTGCGCCGCAAGCTGGAACCCGATGCCAAGCTGCCGCGCTATCTGCAGACGGTGCGGGGGCGCGGCTATGTGCTGAGGCCGGACTGACGCGATGCCGCAACTGCATGTGATCTTCAAATCATTGCTGCCCCGCTCGCTGTTCGGCCGGTCGCTGCTGATCATCGTGATGCCGTTGGTGCTGCTGCAGCTGGTATCGGCCTGGGTGTTCTATGATCGCCACTGGGAAGCGATCACCTGGCGGCTTTCGGCGGTGATCGCCGGCTCCATCTCCAATGTGATGACGCAGATGCGTCGCGAGCCCGATGCGATGGAGGAGATCTTCCGCGACGCGGCAAACAGTCTGGAACTGAATTTTCGTTTTGCGCCGGATGCGATCCTGCCGAATGAGGAGGCCTATGCCAGCGGCCTGCTGGATCGCACCCTGAAAGCCGCGCTCAACACCTATGTCGGCCGCCCGACCCGGATCGATTCGTCGCTCTATCGCAATGTGGTGCGCATCGACGTGCAGTTGAAAGACGGCGTACTGACCGTGCTGGTGCCGGGCAATCGACTGTTCTCCTCCTCCACCTATATCTTCCTGATGTGGATGGTGGGCACCTCGCTGATCCTGTTTGCCATCGCCTCCGTCTTCATGCGCAATCAGATCCGCCCGATCCGCCGGCTGGCGCGCGCGGCCGATCGCTTCGGCAAGGGCCGCCAGGACGAGCGCGAGATTGAGGAATACAAGCCCGAGGGCTCGACCGAAGTACGGCAGGCCGCCCATGCCTTCAACCTGATGCGCCGACGTATCCTGCGCCAGATCCGCCAGCGCACCGATATGCTGTCCGGCGTCAGCCACGATCTGCGCACCCCGCTGACGCGCATGCGCCTGCAGGTCGCCCTGCTGGATGACGGGCCGGAGAAGGAGGCGCTGGCCGAAGAGCTGACCGAGATGGAACGGATGATCGAAGGCTATCTCGACTTCGCGCGCGGCGAAGGCGGGGAACCACCGGCGGAAACCGATATCGGCGACCTGCTGGGCGAGGTGGTGGGCGCCTTCAATCGGGCGGGTTCGCGCATCGACAGCCATATCGAAGGGCGCGTCCGTCTGGTCGTCAAGCCGAATGCGATGCGCAGGCTGTTGACCAATCTGGTCGCCAATGCCCGGAAATATGCCGAACATGTCTGGCTGAAGGCCGGGCTGCGCCAGGGCGCGGTCGAAATCCTGGTGGATGACGACGGCCCCGGCATTCCCGAGGAAGAGCGCGAACGGGTGTTCCGGCCCTTCTATCGCCTGGACCGCTCACGCAACAGCGAAACCGGCGGCACGGGGCTTGGCCTTGCCATCGCCCGCGACATCGCGCGCGCCCATGGCGGCGACATCTATCTGGAAGAATCGCCCTATGGCGGGCTCAGGGCGCGGGTGCGCATCCCGCTGTGATGGTCCATCAGCCCCGTCTCAGCCTCATCCTCAGGCGCGGCACGAGGTCGAAGCCCAGGATCAGGATCAGAACCGCCAGCGCCGAGCGGATGGCAAGCGCGGTCGGGTCGCTGCCGGTTCCCAGGAACAGGGTCGCCAGCCCCAGAACCGCCAGCGCAACCCGTTCCATCCGCGCCAGGCCCCGCCCCCAATAAGCCAGTCCCGCAGAGGTGACGGCGAAAACCCCCACCAGCGCCAGGGCGGTTTCCAGCGCGATCCATTCCCAGGGTCCGCTGAACAGCAGCGCCGGGGAATGCACGAACAGGAAGGGGATGACGAAAGCCGGCCAGCCCAGCCCCATCGCGACGATGGCCGTCTGCATCGGCGGCGCCTTGGCAATGGTCGCCCCGGCAAAGGCCGCCATCGCCACCGGCGGCGTCACCATCGACAGCATGCCGAAATAGAAGATGAACATATGGGCTGCCAGCGGCGGGATACCCAGATTGATCAGGGCCGGCGCGATCACGGTCGCCAGCAGCACATAGACGCCCGTGGTCGGCATGCCCATGCCCAGCACGATGGACGCCATCGCGGTCAGGATCAGCAGCGCGACCACGCTTCCGCCGGCCAGATCGACCAGAAACAGCGACAGGGTGAAGGACAGGCCGGAAATGTTCAGCAGGCCGATCACCGCGCCCGCAATGGCCGATACCAGCAGGATTTCCACCGATACCCGCCCGGCCAGCGGCAACGCCCCGGCCAGGGCCTTCACCGATGCCTTCGCCCCGCCATAGCCGATCACGGCGGCGCAGACCGCAAAGAACAGCGCGGTCAACAGGGCGATGGCTTCCGGCCGGAAGGACCCGTCGATCAGCAGGGCCAGCAGGCCGGCCAGACCCAGCAGGAAGAACCAGCCCTGCCGCAGGGTGGAGGCGGTGCTTACCCCGCTGGTCTGCAGCCCGACAATGCCGCGCTTCCTGGCCAAGAGATGGGTCGCATAGAAAATGGCAATGTAATACAGCAAGGCGGGAATGATCGCCGCCAGCACCACCTCGCCATAGGGAATCTGCAGGAATTCCGCCATCAGGAAGGCCGTCGCCCCCATCACCGGCGGCAGCAGCTGGCCCCCGGTCGACGCCACCGCCTCGATCGCACCCGCCTGGGTCGGGGTATAGCCGCTATCTTTCATCAACGGGATGGAGATCACCCCGGTGGAGGTCACGTTGGCTACCGCGCTGCCGGAGATCGAGCCGAACAGGGCGGAGGATACCACCGCGATCTTGGCCGAGCCGCCGGTGGACCTGCCCACCAGCGCGGTGGCGATTTCCGTGAAGAAGGCGCTACCGCCCGACAGGCGCAGCACCTCGCCCAGCAGGATGAAGGGGATGACGATATAGATCGCCACAGCCACCGGCGCACCCAGGATCGAATTCACATCCACGACCAGATAGGTCACCGCTTCCGGCAGGGTCAGCGGCGGCGGCGCATAGGCATCCGGCAGGATACCATTCGACAGGGCATACAGGAAGATCGCCACGACCACGATCACCAGCGCCATGCCCGCGACCCGGCGTACCGCTTCCAGCAGCGCCAGCAGGATCACGATCCCGCCCGCCACGATTTCCGGCGGGGTGAAGACAACCGCATTGGCATAGGCTTCGAAGCGCCAGGCAAAGCCCAGGGTGATCAGCAGCAGCAGCCAGGCGAACAGGAATTCCACCCGGCCGAACAGCATGCCCAGCCGGCCGCGTCCCGCCACATCGCGCGGTGCCCGGTGATAGAACAGGAACAGCGCCAACCCCAGAGCCAGGGCATAGAGCTGTTCCTGGTAATAGAGAATGCCCAGCGCCGGGCCGATGTCAAAGGCCAGCGCGATGGACAGGCACGCCAGAGCGGCGCCGACGGCGCGCTTCCAGAACCCGAACCAGAACGGTGCAAAACCGGTATCGGCCATGATGGCAGCCCCTTCCGTGTAATACCGCAAAGCAATGTGCGGAAATCATCGCATTCCGGCTAAGCCTATGCGGCTCTTGAGCAGAAGCCACGCCTGATCGGTCAAGGACCGAACAGGCTGGAATTAGACGCGCCATAGCGCCAGGCCGAGCAAGACTGGCGCCATGACGGCTGCGCAAGCCCGCCCCGTTACCGGGACGGGTTCACGTCATGCTCAGGGAAGCTTGGCATACACCCCGGCGGCGGCATCATGATAGGGAATGTTCGGCACCCCCTTCATCTGTGCCACCGTCAGGCTGCGGAACAGGGGAAGTGCTGCGATCAGCTTGTCCTTCTGCGTGGCAAGCGTGGTGATCACCGCTTCCACGATCTTCGGATCGGCATCCTTATGCGCCACGACCGCGACGTCATAGCTCAGCAGATAGGTATCATCGCCCACGCCCGGACGGTTCGCGCCCGGCGCGATCTTGCCCGCGAAACCCTGGGGCATGATCGCCTGCATCCGGGTCTGCGCCGCCGGTTCCGGCGACAGCGACAGGAAGCGCACGCCACCCAGCGTCGCATCCAGCTCCGACACCGCGCCCGAACCCATCGACAGGAAGGCGACATCCAGGCGCCCGCCCTTCATCAGATCGCCCGCCCGCACCGTATTGGGCACCGGCACCAGCTCCACCGCGCTGTCGGCGACATCGCCATTCGCCATGATGGCCTTGCGCATCAGCTCGATGATCGGGGCGGAGGAGAACTGCGCCGCCACCGTATGGCCCTTGATATCGGCCAGGCTCTTGATCTCGGACTTGGCCGGGACCAGGAACCCGACGGAGGACTGGAACAGGCTGGAAACCACGCGCAGATTCGGATGCGCCTCGGTGGAAGGCGTCTCGCCCTTCATCGCCTGCGACATCTCGAACACATTGACGATGGCGAGGTCGAGGCGCTTCTGCTCGATCAGCGACATCAGCGGGCCGGAACCCGCGAAAGGCTGCACGCGGGCATTCACGCCGGCCGTTTCCGACATGACCGAAGCCAGCGCCGATCCGGCGCTGTTGAAGATCGTGCCGGCCGGGTTGGTCCCGATGGTCACGACGGACTGGGCCAGGGCAGCACCGCCCAGACCGATGGAAAGAAGCGCCGAGGCGGCGATACCAAGAAACTTGCTCATTGTGACATTCCCCTTGCCGTTGCGGGGCGAAGGCATTGCGGCACTTCGTTCCCCCGGTTTCGAAAGACTCCCCTTTCGCGATCCGGTTCTTGTGACGTCGCGGGACCCGGACCCTGGCCCGAAACCTGACCCCGGCCGCCCGCGTCTTCGCGTATCCGGCCGGGGGTAAACCAAAGCTGTCAGGCGACGGGTTTGCGCGTGCCTTCCACCTGGATGCGGTAACCGGACCGCACCGCCGGCCAGTAATCCCAGACCGCCTTGTGCTGGGTGCAGCGATTGTCCCAGAAGGCGATGGAATGCGGCTGCCAGCGGAAGCGGCAGCACCATTCCGGCTTGATCGCATGCTCGATCAGGAAGTCCAGAATGCGGCGGCCTTCCAGCTCCGACAGCTCGTTGATCTTCGCCGTGAAGTCGACATTCACATACAGCGCCTTGCGGCCGCTTTCCGGATGGGTGATCACCACCGGATGCGAATTGATCGGCGTGCCCGGCCCGAAGACCCGGGTGCCGTCATGCGTCGCGGTCAACCCTTCCAGGAAGCGCTTCATGCGGTCCGACAGCGCCTCATAGGCGTTGTACATGCTGGCGAACATGGTATCGCCGCCGCCATCCGGCGGGACCGTGTGGTTGTAGAGGATGGAGCCCAGCGGCGGAATTTCCGCGCAGGACTGGTCGGAATGGAAGTTCTCGCCCGATACCTTCTTGGAGGTCTCGTCATAATGAAACTTCCGGACATAGGGATTGTCCGTTTTCTTCGAGATCGTCTGCTTGCCGACATGCTCGCCCAGCGGGCCGAAATAGCGACCCAGCCGAATATGATCGTCGAAGGAGATTTTCTGGTCGCGAAAGAACAGAACCTGATGGTCGATGAAGCCCTGCTTCAGCTCGTCCACCTGGGAATTCGACAGGGGTTTCGTCAGGTCGATATTGAAGACCTCCGCGCCGATATGCGGGGTGACCTTACGAAACTCCAACGCTTCGCTCATCATCCGTGCCTCCTGGATGCCCAATCGGGACCCGCTGCCGGTGTGCCCGGGCAGGCCTTCATCATTCCTTGGTCACGAGGCTAAGGCGGTATACCGGGACCCGCAAATATGATTGCGTGAAGATACGATATTCATATGATATCGAAATGGACATTCGCTATCTGCGCCATTTCCTGGCGGTGGCCGAGGAACTGCATTTCGGCCATGCCGCCAACCGGCTGAACATGGAACAGGCCCCGTTGAGCCAGTCGATCAAGCGGCTGGAAACCTTTCTGGGCGTCACCCTGTTCGACCGCACCCCGCGCGGCGGCACCAAGCTGACCGGGGCGGGCCAGGTCCTGAAGGCGGAGGCGGAAAAGACCGTCGCCCAGTTCGACCGCGCCATTTCCCTGACCCGGCGCTTTGCCGGCTCGACGCTGGAACCGATCAAGGTCGGTTTCGTCACCGCGGGCGTACTGGACATCCTGCCCAATGCGGTGAAGAGCTTTTCCACCAGCTTTCCGGAAATCCGCATCCAGCTGCAGGAAGGCTCAACCTCCGACATGCTGGCGGCGGTGGATGCCGACCGCATCCAGCTGGCTCTGGTTCACCCGATCGACAACCCGCCCCCGGGTGTGGTGCTGGAGGAAATCCGGCGCGAGCGCACCATGGTGGCCCTGCCGCGCTCCCACCCCTTTGCCGGGCGCAAGCAGATTCCGCTGCGCGATCTGGCCGACGAGCCGCTGGTATTCTTTCCGCGCACCGCCAGCCCCGATCTGTACAAGCGCTTCATGAGCTATTTCCAGGACCAGGGCGTGACCCCGCATATCGAGCAGGAGGCGCGGCTGACGCCGACCATCCTGTTGCTGGTCTCCGCCGGGCTGGGTTATGGGCTGGTGCAGGAAAGCGCGCGCAAGCTGCCCTTTCCCAATATCGTGTTCCTGCCCTTGAGCGACCTGCCCTTCGATCTGCACTGGTCGCTGTCCCTGGCCTGGAAGCCGCGCGTGGCGTCCCGGGCGGTGCAGGACTTCGCCGCCACCATCAAGCGGATCGCGGTTTGATCTGGCCTTTGTGAACACCGATCCCTATCAGAACACCCTCGCCGGCATCTGGATTCGCTCTGCAATTTTCAGGGCGATTTCTCGATAGTCGGAATATGCTGCGGAAACGGCACTCTGATGTCCACCGATTGCCCCGTCGGCTGGCTTTAGTTTGAACATGGGCTTGCGGGCCTCCTGCGCCATTGCACTCAGCGAACGGAAATCCTTGAGCGAAGCAATGGCAACGGACCCATTAGATTGAGCCGATTCCCCAACTGATTGGCTGTAAGCAGCTGGAATTCGAGCAATCCATTTGTCAAAAGCCTTCGCCGCGCCCCCTCCAAACTGATTGTATCTGGATATTACATAGCCAATAGGCTGCATGTCGCCCGATGGCAGCAGAAAATCAAACTGCTCTTTCGCGGACCTGTTCAGTCTGGATTGCCATTCCTCGCGCCAGCGACGGAGCCGGGCGCCAACATTCTGCAAACCACGAATTGAAAACAAGTCCGGAGCAACCGGAATCACCACATAGTCCGCACAAATCAATGCCGACCTGTTAAGGGCACCAAAATTCGGCCCCATGTCTATCAGCGTTAAATCCGCATCAAAGTTAGCCGCAGCTGGGTAGATAACTCTTGCCAACGACGTCGTTACCCGAAATGCCCTCTCATCCCCATCCATGCATTTAGGCCAATTTTCCGAAAGCTGATCCTCTATGTCGGACAAAAGAAGATCCCCCGCGAGAACGGAAAACCGATCCGTCACGCGCATAGGCTTCAGGCTACCGACGTCCCCCACCCCTCTTCTTAACGGCTCAACCGCCGTATAAATGGTCTGCGGTCTATCTACCTCATAAATTTCCTCAATTTTTCTTTCGGAAAAGCACATGGCTGTCAGGTTTGATTGAGGATCCAGATCTGCTCCGATCACGCGGTAGCCCAGATCGGCATACATATGGCAAAGATGAAAAACGAGGGAAGTCTTTCCCACGCCTCCCTTATTGTTGAAAAATGCGACTGTCTTCACGCTGAGGCCTCCAAAGTGAACAGCACGAAGTTGGGTTGAAAGTCATATTTTAATGGCGGATTTCCGTTCTCGGATAGCGATTTGCGCGCAATCTGCAGTCCCACTCCAAACCGTTCGACTATGTTCAGGTTCTTCAGACCTTCAGCCAATAATGGATTCCGATACGCAGTGACATTTTGGAAAATTGTTTCGGGGGTGACATCGCCATAGAGTCCGCCCGGATTCATGATTTCGACACGGTCGGCATACCAGTGCACCTTGATCGGCATGGTGCTGGAATCATAGTTACGATGCAAAATGGCGTTTCGACATATCTGCTCAAGTGCGCGAATGGGATAGTCTGCCTGTTCCCGGCGAACTCCGTTGCCAATCGCTGCCGAGGTTCTGATATTCAATCGGAGCAATTCCTCCAACTGACGGACCTGATCGGGGATTGGGCCGCCGATCTCCTTGTGGTCCCGGATCGGATCGGTCAATTCCGTGCCATCAATGCGTAGGAACTGGATATAGGCCCCGGGGAAAAATGCCCTTGCGTCCCGGCCGAACAGCAGAATTGCAGCGTTGGTCGGCTGATTGCCTTTATTCAACATTCTGAGGGCTCGCAGCTTTTCTTGAACGCTACGCCCATTCTCTCGCATTACTTCCGGCGAGGTGGCGGACGGGACGTATTCCCGCTCGAAAAGCAGCAGATCGAGATCATCGAGCGTGGCGCCACTGCATGGGCGCGCGTCGAATGTAAGATTGTGCCAGGTCTGCTTTTCAGTCAGCCGGCGTTCTTCTTCCACGGTGGCTATGGCGCGGCTTGGGCCAATTCGTACCCAGCAGCGTCCATCCACCCGAACAGGCGGCCGATCCGAGGGTTCGACAACCACCACCGCCACCACGCAACCATCAAGACACTCGCGCCGAACAGTCATCATCGGGAGCGGCTGAATCTTCCCGTCATTTCGCATGGAGGCCAGAGAGGTAAGCAACCGGTCGTCTATGTCGATGCCCGCGCAGCTGCCGTCATCATTTTGCCCGACAAAAACAACTCCAGGCCTGCGATAGTCGGGCAGATCATTCGCGAATGCGCAGATCGCCTCCCGTATACGGTCCGACACAAGGCTGCGTTTGCGTTCCACTCGATCCGATTCGAGGTCCCGAAAAAGAACTTCCAGTTCGTCCCGAGATAACATCCGTCAATCCTGATCACTATGCCCTGCGTACCAAACAGCCTATGGCAGATCACGGAACCTGACAAACGAATGGTCTACAGGATGAATTTCGACAGATCGGTGTTCTTCGCCAGCGGGGCCACGCGGTCATCGACATAGGCGGCATCGATCAGCACGGTTTCGCCGCCACGGTCCGATGCGGTGAAGGATACCTCCTCCAGCAGCTTCTCCAGCACCGTATGCAGGCGCCTTGCCCCGATATTCTCCACCGTCTGGTTGATATCGGCCGACAGCGCCGCCAGCCGCTCGATAGCGTCGTCGGAGAATTCCAGCGTCACCTGTTCGGTGCCCAGCAGCGCGGTGTACTGGCGGATCAGCGAGTTTTCCGGCTCGCGCAGGATGCGCACGAAATCCTCGCGCGTCAGCGGGTTCAGCGTGACGCGGATCGGCAGGCGGCCCTGCAATTCCGGCAACAGATCCGACGGCTTGGCCAGATGGAAGGCGCCCGAGGCGATGAACAGGATATGGTCGGTCTTTACCGTGCCATGCTTGGTCGCCACCGTGGTGCCTTCGATCAGCGGCAACAGATCGCGCTGCACGCCTTCGCGGCTGACATCGGCCCCGCCCCGGTCGGAACGCGCGGTGATCTTGTCGATCTCGTCCAGGAAGACGATGCCGTCATTCTGGACCAAATGCAGGGCTTCCTGGCGGATTTTTTCCTTGTCGACCAGGCGGTCCGCCTCCTCCGCCACCAGCACGATATAGCTTTCCGCGACCCGCAGCTTGCGCTTGGTCCGCTTCTGGCCGAAGGCCCCGCCCAGCATTTCGCCCAGATTGATCATGCCCATGCTGGCGCCCGGCATGCCCGGCAGTTCGAACATCGGCATGCCACCCTGGGAGGGGGCATCGGAGACCTCGATCTCGATCTCGCGATCATCCAGCTCGCCCGAGCGCAGCTTCTTGCGGAAGGCTTCGCGCGTATGTTCGCCCGCCGTCGGGCCGGTCAACGCCTCGATCACGCGGTTTTCCGCCGCCAGCTCCGCCTGCGGGATCATCGCCTTGCGATGCTTTTCCGAGGTCATGGCAAGGCCGACCTCGACCAGATCGCGGACAATGGATTCCACATCGCGCCCGACATAGCCGACCTCGGTGAACTTGGTCGCCTCCACCTTCAGGAAGGGGGCATTGGCCAGCTTCGCCAGACGGCGCGCGATCTCGGTCTTGCCGCAGCCGGTCGGCCCGATCATCAGGATGTTCTTGGGCAGCACCTCCTCGCGCAGGGCTTCGGGAAGTTGCTGGCGGCGCCAGCGATTGCGCAGGGCAACCGCCACGGCGCGCTTGGCGTCTTCCTGGCCGACGATGAAGCGGTCAAGCTCGGAGACGATCTCGCGGGGGGAAAAATCGCTCATATGGTTTCCAGCGTGATGTTGCCGTTGGTGTAGATGCAGATATCGGCGGCAATGCCCATCGCCTTGCGGGCCACCGCCTCGGCATCCATGTCGTTGCGATCCACCAAAGCGCGGGCGGCCGCAAGCGCATAGGCCCCGCCGGAACCGATGCCGATCAAGCCGTCCACCGGTTCGATCACATCGCCCGTGCCCGACAGGATCAGCGACACATCCTTGTCCACCACGGCCATCATGGCTTCCAGCCGGCGCAGATAGCGATCCGTGCGCCAGTCCTTCGCCAGTTCCACGCAGGCGCGGGTCAGCTGGCCCGGATGCTGTTCCAGCTTGGCTTCCAGCCGTTCGACCAGGGTGAAGGCATCGGCCGTCGCCCCGGCGAAGCCCACCAGCACCTTGCCTTCGGACAGGCGGCGCACCTTGCGGGCATTGGGTTTGAACACGGTGGCGCCCAGCGTCACCTGACCATCGCCGGCGATCACCACCTTATCGCCCTTGCGGACGGACAGGATGGTGGTGCCATGCATCTCGAATGGGGAGTTATGTTCGCTCATGTGCCCCGATATGAGGCTTCGCGCGGCAAATATCAACCGGCCACGTTTCCTCGCTACCGGGGGCGAACAGTTGTTGATTTGTTCGAGGGAATTCCTACAATCGCCCAATATGTTTGGTTGCATATTATGGAATGTGACGCTGGGGGGAAGGGGAATATCTCATGGCGATGATCCGTTCGATGCTGGCTGGTGGCTTTGCCCTGGCGGCGCTGGCGGCCTGCAACACCACCGGCCCCATGACGGTGAAGCGTGTTCAGTTAGCCGAACCCGTCGCCGTCACCGCGGAGGAACTGGAACCCATCGCCTTCCAGCGCGGAATCGTCAGCATTCGCCACGGCACGCCGATTGCCCATTTTCCGGGTCAGTTCGGGACGAATTCCCCGGTTCGCGGCCAGCTATGCAACAGCGAAATGCGCGCCCCTGCCACGCTGGACTGGACTTCCACGTCGCGCGAATTGAGCGGTTGGGATGACGAAATCGGCGTGATCTTTCACGACGTGATGAGGGGGCGCGGCTATAATCTGGCCGGCGACCCCAATCAGCTGTTCGATGCGCAGCGCGATCTTGGCAAGGCCCGGTTCGCCGTCGGTGCGCGGATCGAGGAAATCACCGGCAATTTCTGCAATGAGCATGACCTCTGGTATGGCCTGCCGCTGAACCGCTACAGCGGCGAAATGTATATGCGCGTCCGTTGGGAGCTGTTCGATACGCTGCAGCAGCGCTCGATCGCGAATTATGAGACGGAAGGCTATTACCTGCATGCGCGCGTGTCCAATTCCGGCATAACCGATACCTTCCTGGGCGCCTTTGGTTCGGCCACGGAGGCCTTGGCCACCAATCCCGGTTTTGCCGAGGCGATCCGCAAGGGCAAATCGGCAACCATCCAGCAGGTCGCCTCGCCAGTGGGCGACCGCCTGAGCATCCCGGCGATCCGGAAATCCGAGGGCAGCTTCGCTGACCACACGGACAGGATCGTTGATGCCGTGGTGGTTTTACGAGGGCAGGGCTGGCATGGATCGGGCTTTGTGATCAGCAAGGATGGTCTGATCATGACCAATGCCCATGTCGTGGGCGATCTGGACAAAATCGTGGTACGTCTCAGCACCGGCGTGGAAATCGAGGGCACGGTATTGCGACGCAATGCAGTGCGGGACATCGCTTTGGTGAAGCTTCCCATTGGCCATCCTCATCCCCTGCCACTGGATATTCGCAGTGCCCGCGTTCCGGAACGTGTCTATGCCGTCGGGGCGCCGATTGACGCGGATCGGCTGCAATCGACCGTCAGCAGCGGCGTGGTGAGCGCGGTGCGCTACAAAAACGAAGCCGGCTATGAGGACATCCAGGCCGATGTTGATATCCATGGCGGCAATAGCGGCGGCCCCTTGCTGGACGACAAGGGCAACGTCATTGGCGTTGCCTATGCGGGGATTGGCGACAGCACGTTTTCCACGGGCCTGAACCTGTTCATCCCCATCGGCCAGGCGCTGGAGAGCGTCAATCTGCAACTGGGGCCGGAGGGGAAGTAAACCCATCGATCAGGCGGGCATGGACAGCATGCCATTCCCGCTTTGCCTTGCCCGGTCTTGCCTGCTAGACACCGCGTAACGATGCAATCCAGCGGCAAGGCGAACGGAGATGGCGGCCATGCGCAAGGCCCAGGTCGAGCGGATCACCAAGGAAACCCGGATCGAGGCGACACTGACCCTCGACGGCAAGGGGACATATGACGTCTCCACCGGGATCGGTTTTCTGGACCATATGCTGGAACAGCTGGCCAAGCATTCGCTGATGGATCTGACCCTGCGGGCGGAGGGCGACCTGCATATCGACTATCACCACACGACGGAGGATTCCGGCTATGTGGTGGGCGAAGCCGTGGCCCAGGCGCTGGGCGACAAGGCCGGGATCGAACGCTTCGGCCATGCCTATGTGCCGATGGACGAGACGCTGACCCGCGTCGCCATCGATTTTTCCGGCCGTCCCTTCCTGGTCTGGCGGGTGGAATTCACCCGCGACAAGCTGGGCACGATGGATACCGAACTGTTCAAGGAATGGTTCCAGGCCTTCGCCCAGTCGGCCGGCTGCACGCTGCATGTGGAAAACCTGTATGGGCAGAACAACCACCATATCGTGGAAAGCTGCTACAAGGCCCTGGCCCGCGCGCTGAAGACAGCCATGGCGCTGGACCCGCGCAAGGCAGGCCAGATCCCCTCCACCAAGGGCGTGCTGGGCGGCTCGCTCTGACAGTTGAGGTAACAGGGCCATGACCACGGCCATTGTCGATTACGGCTCGGGCAATCTGCGTTCCGCCGCCAAGGCGTTCGAACGCATGGCCCCGGCAGCCGAAACCATCCTGGTGACCAATGATCCGGCACGGGTCGCGGCGGCCGACCGCATCGTGCTGCCGGGCGTGGGCGCCTTCGCGGATTGCCGGCGCGGGCTGCAGGCCGTGCCCGGCATGGAAGAGGTGCTGATACGTGCGGTCATCGAACAGGGCCGCCCCTTCTTCGGCATCTGTGTCGGCATGCAGCTGATGGCCAAGGCCGGGCTGGAACATGGCCGGCATGCGGGGCTGGGCTGGATGGATGGCGAGGTGCGCTACATCGAGCCGGGCGACGCATCCCTGAAAGTGCCACATATGGGCTGGAACCAGTTGGTCTTCGACCGCGCCCATCCGGTAACCGCCGGGCTGCAGGACGGCGCCTTTGCCTATTTCGTGCATTCCTATCACATGGTGCTGAACGATCCGGCGCTGCGCCTGGCCCATACCGATTATGGCCATGCGCTGACCGCCATCGTCGCGCGCGACAATCTGATCGGCACCCAGTTCCACCCCGAGAAAAGCCAGAAGACGGGCCTTGCCATGATCGCCCGCTTCCTGGAGTGGCGCCCATGATCATCTATCCCGCCATCGACCTGAAGGACGGCGCCTGTGTGCGCCTGGAAAAAGGGCTGATGGACAAGGCCACCAC
>Ga0209066_10002601_pt1 | contig 21703 bp, 23 predicted proteins | sample All_14_2_FD_187198 | JGI IMG/M metagenome (GOLD analysis project Ga0209066, IMG submission 187198) | Freshwater microbial communities in response to fracking from Pennsylvania, USA - Allegheny Zone_MetaG_DW_15 (SPAdes) (version 2) ... | reverse complement strand
GCTACGACAATCTCAAGAACGAGCTGATCAAGATGGTGCAGAATCTGGATTCCACCTCCGAATTCAACGTCTTCATCTTCGACTCGACCGTCGATGCCTACAAGCCCCGGGCCGTCGTCGCGTCCGAACGATACAAGGCGGATTTTGCGAAATGGATTGCTCCCTACATGACCACCACCTTCGGGAACATCCTCAAGAATTACGATTCCCCCAAGCTCAAGGGCTTCACCGGCCTGACGCGCATGGAACTGGCCCTGACCGGGGCCTTTGAATCGGGTTGCGACACTATCTTCGTCCTCAGTGACGGTACCCCCCAGGTGAAGCGGCCCGGGAATGCGAAGGAAATCGCCGAGTGGGAGGCCTTGCGCAAGAAAAACGAGAAGGAAATCGCCCAATTCCAGGCCGACTCCAAGACCTACAACGAAAAAAACAAGGTCCTCATCGCGGAAATGCTGGCCGAAGTCAAAAGACAGAATGAGTCCCTCGTGGGACGGCAGAAGGAATGGATCTGGTGGATTGATGGCTACAAGGGGCTCCCTCCCCGTCCCACCGCACCTCCCGGGACTTACCGGCCCTCCCCCAACTTCACCAACGAGGAAATTCTGGGCTACCTCGCCAGCCTCTACGAGGAACTCTACAAGGCCCGCGGACAGGACCGCCCCAACATCCATGTGGTCGGGTACACGGTAAGCGCCAAGGACAAGGAATTCCTGCAGCAGCTGGCCAAGAAATTCGGCGGCAATTACCGGGATTTCAAACCTTAAAGCGCTTTCTATTCCCTTGGCCGGACTCCAGCGGCTCCCACAAGGAGCGGCGGTTTTTCAACCGCCCTGCCTTCCCTCTCCAGAAACACGTTCCGCCTTCGTTTGACTACGGCGCGACGGGCCCGTGTTCCTCTACAAAAGCGCATCCCATCAAGAGCCTGTCCGGCCTAGGGCTCGTCCTCCCCGGGTTCCTTGCCTTCCCCTTCCTCTTCCATTTTCTCTTTGATCCGCTCAAGCATCGAGCTGATGTCACTGACCTGGTTCCACACCCGGTCGGCCACATAGATCGGCTTGCCGGCCTGGAGGGCGATGGCCAGGCAGTCGCTCGGGCGGGCATCGATTTCCGTGATCTTGTTGTGCACTTCGTTCCTGGCCTTGAGGGTCAGACGGGCATAGTAGGTGTCGTTGCGAAGGTCGTTGATCACGATCCGCTCCACGGTGATCCCGAAGGAACTGAAAACGAGGCCGATGAGGTCGTGGGTCAGGGGTCTTTCCCGCTTTTCCCCCTTGAGCAGGATGGCAATGTTGGTCCCCACCCCGTGGTCGACGTGGATGCTGAAAGTCTTCTCTTCGTTGCCGAGGAAAACGGTGATGCCGTTCTGTGCGGGCACCAAGCCGACAATTCTGACCTCGTGCAATCCGTCCATATCCCAAGCTTAGATTGGGACGGCCAAAAGACAAGAAACCCCGCCCGGTCGTTCCTGAAAAATTTCCATCACCTTCGTTGCCAAGCGGAACACCGGAGTTATAACGAACACCATGCAAAAACATGACGCGGCTTGGACGATCGAGCAAGCCACCCAGACCTACAACATCGACCGTTGGGGGGCGGACTATTTCAGCGTCAATAACGAGGGCGAAATCTGCGTGCACCCGCTCCAGGCCGACGGGCCGGCACTCAGCATCCACCGCGTCGTCCGGGAAGCCCGCCAGCGCGGCATCCAGCTCCCCATTGTGGTCCGCTTCCACGACCTTCTCCGCCACCGCGTCCGGGCGATCAACGAAGCTTTCGCCAAGGCCATCGAGGAAATGCAATACAGCGGACAATACCGCGGCGTATTCCCGATCAAGGTCAACCAACTCCGCGAGGTCGTGGAAGAAATCATCGACGCCGGAAAGCCCTACCACTTCGGCCTCGAGGTCGGCAGCAAACCGGAGCTCATCGCGGCCATGGCCATCCATGAAGACCCCGAAAGCCTCCTGATCTGCAACGGCTACAAGGACCCCGAATTCATCCAAATGGCCCTCCTCGGGCGCAAGCTCAACAAACAGGTCATCCTCGTCGTCGAAAAAATCGAGGAACTCCAGCGCATCATCGAGCAGGCGGAACGGATCAACGTCAAACCGCTCATCGGCATCCGCGTCCGTCTCCAAACCAAGGGCGCGGGCAAGTGGGCCCTGTCCGGCGGCGAAGGGGCCAAATTCGGACTTTCCACCGCCGACATGCTCGAGGCCGCCCGGATCCTGAAGGAAAAAGGCATGGAGGACTGCTTCCAACTCCTCCACTTCCACGTCGGCTCCCAGATCCCCGACATCCTTACGGTCAAAAAAGCCGTCCGCGAAGCCAGCCGCTATTATGCCAAGCTTTACAAGCTCGGGTTCAAATTGAGCTACATCGACGTCGGCGGAGGACTCGGCGTGGATTACGACGGCAGCCGGACTTCGAGTGAAAGTTCCACCAATTACAACCTGGGGGAATACACCCGCAACGTGGTCTCCAATATCTCCAGCGTCTGCGAGGAGGAAAAAGTCCCCCACCCGCACATTGTCAGCGAAGGCGGACGCGCCGTGGTGGCCCACCACTCCGTCCTCCTGGCCGAAATCTTCGGTGCCATCGAAAAAACCAAGGGTGCCCCCGTGCCCGCGGCCCCCGGCGACCACAAAATGGTCCGCGAGCTTTCCAGCCTGATCGAGAAACTCAACAAGCGGAACCGCAGTGAAAGCCTCCACCAGGCGTTGCAGATCAAGGATGAAACCCTTTCCCGCTTCGAACTCGGCCTGATGGACCTGGAAACCAAGGCCCAGATCGAGAATGCCTTCTGGCACCTGGCAGAAAAAATCGTCCGCTATTATGAGGGGGCGAAGTCCGTGCCCGAGGAAGTGCGCGAGTTGCGCACCCAGCTTGGCGACCAATTCCTGTGCAATTTTTCCGTTTTCCAATCGCTCATCGACCATTGGGCCCTCGACCAGCTCTTTCCCATCGCCCCCATCCACCGGCTGAATGAGGCCCCGATCCACAATGCCACCCTGGTCGACATCACCTGTGACTCCGACGGGAAAATCGACCGATTCATCGACGAACAGGATGTGCGCGAAACCCTGCCCCTCCATGCGATCAACGGGGAACCCTATGTCCTGGGGTTCTTTCTTGTGGGAGCCTACCAGGATGTCATGGGGGACCTGCACAACCTCTTCGGCCCGGTGACCGAAGTCCACGTCTTCCTGGACGACGACGAGGAGGAGCGCTTCTACATTGAAGAGGTGATCCCCGGTTACACCATCGGCCAGGTTCTGGCGGATGTGCAATATGAGCCCACCCAGCTTTCGCGGATGATGAAAGCCCAGATCGACCAGGCCATCCGCGGGGATGTACTCAAGCCCAACGAGGGCATGCACTGGCTGGAGCAATACGAAAACTGCCTCAAACACCCCACCTATCTCTCTTTTCCCCAAATAGTTGTACAAACCGACCTGCCGGTCTGACCGCGCGTACCCGCTCCCGGAACCCCGGGCATTGCCGTCCAAACAGGACAATTAGGGATCCAAAATTGAAAATGAAAAAACCTGTTGGCAACGGTGGGTGCCTGCGCTAGACCTTTCTGCTCTTATGTCCCGGAAAAAAGCCAAAGCCTCGAAGCCCAAATCCCCGCGGAAGCCCGCAGCCAAGGGCAAGTCGAAGCCTGCCAAAGCTGCTTCTTCCTCAAAGAAGTCCTCCAAGCTGTCCCCCAAAACGGCCAAGCGCACCCCTGCGCCCAAACCGGCCAAACCGGCAGCCAAGGCCAAATCTTCCGGCAAATCGAAGCCCACAGCCAAGCCGCTTCATGTCCAGACCCACAAGCCCAAGATGCCCCCTTTCCCGATCAAAGGCGCCAAACGTCCTTACTCCATACCGACATCGGCCATCGTCCCCTCGGGAGAGAAGCCCCGGCCCCTGAATCCCAAATTTCTCGAAAAACAGCGCAAAAACCTCCTCGAACTCCGGGATCATATCCTCGACCAGATGCAGGGGGTTGCCAACGACAGCCTGAAATCCACCGACAACGCCCCGTCCTCCGCATTCGGCATGCACCAGGCCGATGCCGGCAGCGATGCCTACGAGAAAGACTTCGCCCTCAGCCTCCTTTCCCAGGAACAGGATGCCCTCTACGAAATCGAGGAGGCCCTGAAGCGCATCGAACTCAAGACCTACGGGATTTGTGAAATGTCCGGGGCGGCCATTCCGACCGAGCGCATTGAAGCCATCCCCTTCGCCCGCTACACCGTCCAATGCCAGGAGCAGTTGGAACACGAGCAAAAGGGCAAAAACCGCTGGGATACCGCACCGCAATTCATGGAATCGGCAGAAAGCTTCTTCGAGGAAGAAGACGACTCCGAGGAAGAAAGCCAGAAACTGAAAGAATAAGATTATGGGAAGCAAGATCGTCAAAGGCAAAGTCAAGCGCCGCCGTTCCGGCCGCGTGATCAACAAGAAGCGCATCGATGTCAGCACCGAGGCCCTGGATTACCGCAATCCGGACCTGCTGAAAAAATTCGTCACGGAAAGCGGCAAGATCCTCCCCCGCCGCATCACCGGGATGCCGTCGAAGCTGCACCGCAAACTCACCCAAGAAATCAAACGCGCGCGCAACCTGCTGCTCGTTAAATAATCCGGAGATCCCATGTCCCGCACCTGCGCCATCACCAAAGCCAAACCCACCCAAGGCCACCGCATCAACCGCAGTGGTAAAGCCAAGAAAAAGGGGGGTATCGGCACCCACGTCACCTCCAACACCCCCCGCACTTTCCTCCCCAACCTCCAGGAAAAGCGCATCTGGGTCCCTGAATTGAAGAAATATGTCCGGGTCAAGCTTTCCGCCCGCGGTCTGAAAACCTTGGACAAAAACGGGGCCTATGCCACCCTGAAGACAGCCGGTCTTATCTGAATCGGACGGAAACACTCCAAAACGCTTCAAACAGACCAGTAACCCGGACCCAAAAGGTCCACCGTAAAGAAGGAGCACCCATATGGCATTCAGCGTCGTCAGCAAAAAAAGCGGTAAAACCTACCACCTTCACAGCCGCGTCCAGCCCCTCAAGGGCGGCAAAACCGTCACCCTTTACTACTTCGCCGGCGAAGTCAAGGAAGGCGCCCTCGACGCCCTCCCGGCGGGCTATGTGGTCACCGAAAATGACCGCACCGGCCTCCCCCTCCTGAAAAAGGGCTGACCCCCATTCCAACACCGGTTGGAATCTACAAACGGCCACCTTCGGGTGGCCGTTTTGCTTTCTGCCCCCGCTTCCCCTCCAACCCCATCGCTTCAACCTTGTACTGCGGCCCCGACACGGCATGATGGACCTCATGTCAGAGGCCCTCTTCCCCGCCATCCGCCACATCCATTTCATCGGCATCTGCGGAACCGCCATGGGCTCCGTGGCCGCCATGTTGCGCGACGACGGATACCGCGTCACCGGTTCCGATGAACGGGTTTACCCCCCGATGTCGACCTTCCTGCAGGAAAAAGGCATTTCCCTCCATGAAGGCTATGCCGCATCCAATCTGGAACCGGTCCCCGACCTCGTCGTCGTCGGAAACGCCATTTCCCGGGGCAACCCGGAGCTCGAACAGGTGCTCGACCGCCGGATGCTCTACCTGTCCCTTCCCGAAACCCTGAAACTGTTCTATCTCCGCCACAGCCACAATCTCGTCGTCACGGGCACCCATGGCAAAACCACCACCACCTCCCTCCTCAGCTGGATCTTCCAGGACAACGGACAAGCCCCCAGCTTCATGATCGGGGGCATCCCTCTGAACTTCGGCCAGGGCTGCCAGCGCCAGTCCGGGAAATACTGGATCCTTGAGGGCGATGAATACGACACCGCGTTCTTCGACAAGCGAAGCAAATTCCTCCACTACCTCCCCGAACTGGTCATCGTCAACAACGTGGAATTCGACCACGCGGATATTTACGACGACCTCGATGCCGTCAAAAAAACCTTCCGCCATCTCGTCAACATCGTCCCGGGCAACGGCATGATCGTGCTCAATGCCGACGACGCCAACAGCATCGAGGTGACCCGCCATGCCCGCGCCCAATTGCTCGAAGTCGGATTCAGCGAGAACGCCGCCATCCGGATCACCGATCTCTCCCAGGATTCGGAGGGCAGCCATTTCACCCTGCTGGGGCAGCGTTTCACCGTGCCGCTTTACGGCCGCCACAATGTGCACAATGCCGCCATGGCCGTGACCGCGGCCCACAACTACCAGATCCCCCTCGCCGGAATCGCCCGGGCCTTGAAAAATTTCCGCGGAGTGAAACGCCGCATGGAAGTCCGGGGCGAGCCCCGCGGCACCACGCTCATCGACGACTTCGCCCACCACCCCACGGCCATCCGGGAAACCCTCCATGCGCTCCGCGTGCGCTACCCCAACCGCCGCCTCTGGGCCCTCTTTGAGCCCAGGTCGAACACCACGCGGCGCGCCGTATTCCAACACGATCTCCCCGGGGCCCTTGCCCTCGCCGACAACGTCGTCCTCACCCAGGTGGCCCGCGTCGGCCAGCTCAAACCGGGCGAAGGACTGGACGTCCCGCAAGTCGTGGCGGATACGCGCGGCCAGGGTGCCCAGGCTTGGTATGTGCCGGAAATCGACGACCTCGTCTCGCTCATGCAGAAGGAAATCCGGGAGGGCGATGTGATTGCCGTGCTCAGCAACGGCAGCTTCGGCGGGCTGATCGAGAAGTTGCTCGCCAAACTGTAGATGCGGCGTCCCGACGCCCCTGCAGTTGTTTACTGCCGCGCAGACTCGGGAATCAGGTCCAGCACCTTGACGTCACGGAAGCTGTAGAGCTTCGCGATCGATTCCTCGATGACGTTGTTCGGGCAGGAGGCGCCGGCGGTGATGCCCACGCAGACCCTGCCGGACGGGGGCAGCCAGTTCTCTGTCTCCACCTCGTTGTGCTTGTGCTGGTCGAAGTGGCGGATCAACTGGGGCGACACCATCTGGCTGGCATTCTTGATGAAGAACGTGGGCAACTTGGCCTCCCCCATTTCCGCAAGGTGCGACGTGTTCGAGCTGTTGTAGCCGCCGACAACGATAAGAAGGTCCATGGGCTCGTCGAGCATGAGCTTGAGGGCATCCTGGCGTTCCTGGGTCGCGCCGCAGATCGTGTCGAAGAAACGGAAATGCTCGGTCAGGGCCTTGTCCCCGAAACGGTCGACGATGGCCTGCTTGATGCGGCGCTGAACTTCCTCGGTTTCGTTCCGCATCATGGTGGTCTGGTTGGCCACACCCACGAATTGGAGATGCTGGTCGGGGTCGAATCCCGGGGAATACGCCCCCTCGAATTTTTTGAGGAATTCCTCCTTGTTCCCGCCCCTGCGGATGTATTCGCAGACGTAATCGGTCTCGGAAAGGTTGTAAACCACCAGATACTGCCCACTGCTGTCATCCCCGAGTGCCCGCGAGCTCGTGGCCATGGTTTCCTCGTGCCAGGCCTTGCCGTGGATGATGGAGGTGACGCGTTCCTTGCGGTATTGCCGCACCCGGCGCCAGACGCTCATGACGTCGCCACAGGTCGTGTCGACCAGGAAGCAATTGATCTCCTTGAGCTTCTCCATGGTGTCCACGGGCGCGCCGAAGGCCGGGACGATGACCACGTCGTCTTCGGAGAGGTGGGAGAGGTCATAGCCCAGGGGGCCTTTGTGGAGGGATTTGATGCCCATGTCCGCCAGTTGCTCGTTGACGTCGGGGTTGTGGATGATTTCGCCCAGGAGGTAGATGCTGCGGTCCGTGAAATGCTTGGAAGCGGCATAAGCCAAGTCGATGGCGCGCTCGACACCGTAACAAAAGCCGAAAGCCTTGGCCAATTTGACCGTCATGTCGGCGGCGGTCAGGGAAAGCCCGGAGTGCCGGATGTAATCCACCACGCGGCTGCGGTAATGGTTTTCCACCTGGGCCTGAACCAGGTTCATCACCTCGGGGGTGCGGAGGTTGACGCGTCGGGCTTTGGTCGGGGTGTCCGGCATGGGTTCAGTTTAGCCGGACTGCCGCAGGCGTCCAGAATTATGCGCCCGAACGGTTTGCGTGGAGGAAATCCAGGATCCCCTTCTGCACATGCAGCCGGTTTTCCGCCTGGGTGAAGATGTCCTGCGCCCGGGCCTCGAAAAGGGCTTCGGAGATTTCCATCCCGCGGTAGGCGGGCAGGCAATGGAGCACCAGGGCCCCTGGGGCCCCTTTCATGAGGGAATCGTTGATCTGGTAGCCCTGGAAGGCCTTGATCCGTTCCTGGGCCTCCTGTTCCTTGCCCATCGAAACCCAGACGTCGGTATATACCAGATCCGCTCCTTTGACCGCTTCGGCCGGATCGGAGGTCACCGTCACATGGTCGTTCCGGAAACGGGTCTGGTAACCCTCGGGAGCCGCACACACCAGCTGGAATCCAAAGATCGGGGCGGCTGCCACCCACGAGTGGCACACGTTGCACCCGGCATCGCCGATAAAGGCCACTTTCTTCCCCCGGATCGGACCGCGCAATTCTTCGTAAGTGAAGATGTCGGTGAGGATCTGGCAGGGGTGTTCCTCGTCCGTGAGGGCATTGATTGTGGGAAGTTGGGAAAAGCGGGCGAATTCTTCCACTTCCTTCTGGGCAAAGGTGCGGATGACCGCGCCATGCACCATCCGTCCGAGCACCCGTGCGGTGTCATGGATCGGCTCGCCCCGCCCGGATTGGATTTCCGAGGAGTTGAGAAAAAGGGTCCTGGCCCCAAGCTCCTGGAGCCCGACCTCGAAGGACACCCGCGTGCGGGTGGAACTCTTGCTGAAGATCATGACCCAGGTCTGCCCGGCAAGGGGCTGGGGCGACGAGGTCCGGGCGGCCTTGAAGGTCCGGGACCTGCCGAAGACATCACGGGCTTCCGCACCGGTAAAGTCGGACATGCGCAGGAAATGTCTCACAAGGCTTTCTCCACCAAGACCAGGGCTTCGTCGATTTCTTCCGGACTGACATTGAGCGGGGGCAGGAAACGCAGCACATTGCCCGTGGCGGGCACGGTCAGCAAACCGGCTTCCCGCAACCGCGCGCACGCGGCCGGGGCGTCGTCCTGGAGCACCATCCCGATCATGCCGCCGATACCCCGGATATCGACGATCGGCTTGGTGGCCTTGAGTTTTTCCAGTCCCTTCGTGAGGCGGAGCCCCATCTGCACGATGTGCTCCGGAAGTTTCTTTTCCTCGATTTCCGCAAGGACGGACAGGGACACCGCACAGGCCAGCGGGGTTCCGCCGAAGGTGCTGCCGTGCGAACCCGGTTGGAACACATCGGCATAGGGTGCCCGGATCCAGGCCGCCCCGATGGGAAAGCCCCCGCCGAGGGACTTGGCCATGGCGATGCCGTCGGGGACGAAAGATGCCGCCTGGGGATGTCCCTCGAGAAGGGTCTGATAGCTGTGGAAATGCCCGGTCCGGTAGCAACCGCACTGCACCCCGTCCCAAAGAAGCAGGATGCCATGCTTTTGGGTGAGTTCCCTCAGGCCCAGCAGATAATCCACCCGTGCGGGCTGGATCCCCCCCTCGCCCTGGATGCCCTCGATCAATACCGCGGCTGTGCGCTCGTTGATCGCTGCTTCCACCGCGCCCAGGTCATTGTAGGGCACATGGGTGAAGCCCGGAAGCAGCGGCTCAAAGGTCTCTTTGACTTTCTGTTGGCCGGTCGCGGAAATACCCGCCATCGTGCGCCCGTGGAATGAATTGAGGGCGGTGATGACTTCGAAACGTCCCCGGGGATGTCCGGTCCGCCGGGCCAGCTTGATCAGGGTCTCGTTGGCTTCGGCCCCGCTATTGCAAAAAAAGACCTTCCCCTCACCGGTCAGGGAAACGAGTTTCGACGCCAGCGCGCCCTGGGGCTGGTTGTAGTAAAGATTGGAGGCATGGATCAGCCTGGATGCCTGGTTCTGGAGGGCCTCCACGATGCGGGGATGGGCATGGCCGAGGCAGTTCACCGCCACCCCGCCGCCGAGGTCGAGATACTTTTTGCCGTCCTCATCCCAGATCCAGGAACCCGAGCCCCGGACCACGGAAATGCTCCGGGCATAGGAGGGCACGACGCAGCGGTCGTAGAGTGGCTTGGCCGGTTCAAGCGCCATCACACCTACTGCTCCAAAATCAGAAACACTCATCCGGATGATCGACATGGCTGGTTCTCCCGTTTGAAGGGAAGGTTCAAGCATACGCACCGCCCGCCGGGTGACAAGCACGTCCGTGGGGCATTTCCCGGCTGCGGGTTGGATGGAAAAAACCCTTTGAACCCACCCCGCGCTGTCCGTCAACGAACTGCCATCCCCTTCAACCCCGGGGATCTTCGTAGGGAAAATGGGGCGACCACGGCTCGAGGTTGAGCTCCGTGAGAAACCGGGCGAATCCCGAAGTGGTAGCGCGGAAAAACTGTTCCCCCTTTTCTGCCGAGGCCAGATCCGGCTGTCCGGCATAGGCCGGGGGCATGAACTCATGCCAAGGCCGCACCCAGGCAACCCGACCTTCCGCAAGCGCCTTCAGTTTCGGCTGCCGCAACGGGGACTCCCGGCGCTTTGCGGCCAACCGCGCATCCGGGGCCAGATAGGCCACCACGCTGGTCTCATAGTCACCCGCGTGCGGGGAACCATCGGTGAACAGCCGCCGGCTTTCCTCGCCCGCAAAATTGTGGGCACCACAGAGACAGACAAACATCTCCTGCTGGAACCGGTCAAAAATCAATCTCATGGACGCGAGCAGGGATGCCTCATTGCCGCCATGCGCATTGAAAAGCACCACTTTCCTCACCCCCTCCTCGTGCGCGAATGCCACCAGGTCTTCGATCAGGGCCAGATAGGTTTGCACCCGGATCCGGCAGGCAAAGGGAAACCCCTTGAAGTTCACATTGTTCCCGTAGGGCAAAGTAGGAAGTCGCAGCACCCGGGCACCGGCCTCGTTGGCCAGCCGAACACTTTCCGCCGTGGTGCCCTCGGCAATCATGGCGTCCGTCCCATAGGGAAGATGCGGGCCGTGCGGTTCGGTCGATCCGAGGGGGATCACCAGCACTTCCGGCCGGAATTCGCGGACTTCCTCGATGGTGAAACGTTCCAAAAGGCCATGCCGGAGCTGCGGGGGCAGTGGTTCTGGTTTCATGAAAGTTTTTGCACTCCAGCACAGAAAAGGCCGGACAGGGATTCCCCCTTTATCAACCCCGGACGATTTCGGTGCCAATGCCCTTGTCGGTGAAAAGCTCCAGCAAAAGGGCGTGGGGAATGCGTCCATCGATGAGGTGCACTTTCTCGATGCCGTGGTCCAACGCCTTGAGGCAGGAATCCACCTTGGGCAGCATGCCCCCGCTCACCGTGCCGTCGGCCTTCAATGCGGCCACGCCGTCGGGGTTGAGGCTGGGGATGCGGGAGGACGGGTCCTTGGGATCACGCAGGATGCCGTTCACGTCGGAAAGATAAATGATCTTGCTGGCCTCGAGAGCGATGGCCATTTCCGCAGCCGCGACATCCGCATTGATGTTGTAGGCCTGGTGCGCATCGTCCTCGCCCAGAGGTGAAATCACCGGGACCACTTCTTCCTGCACGGCCTTGATCACCTGCAGAACCTGGCAGCCCAGGACATCGCCCACAAAACCCAGGTCCACTTCGGCACCCTCATGGTGGATGGGTGGCGCCTTGCGGGTGCGGAAAACGGAGCGGCCGTTGAAGGAACGCGCGCGCCCGCCGAAGCGGTTGATCCCGCCCGCGATCTCCGGGTTGATCACCGAACTCAGCACTTCATCCACCACGTCGACGGTCTCGGCATCCGTCACTCGCAGGCCGGCGACAAATCGGGCGGCAACGCCTTTTTCCTTCAGGCGGCGGGTGATGGCCTTCCCCCCCCCGTGCACGATGACGGGATTGATGCCGACGGCTTCCAAAAAAACGATGTCGCGCAGAACCAGGGGAATCAGGTCGGGCTCCTCCATCGCCGCGCCGCCATATTTGATGACAAAGGTCTGGCCACGGAAACGCTGGATATAGGGCAGGGCCTCGATGAGCGTGTCGGCCTGGGCGGCCAATTGGGCGAAATCCATGGTCATTCGCCCTTGTTCAGGGTGACATACATCTCGGTCAGGTCGTTGACCAGAAGGTCGTAATTGCCCTTGCCGAGGTGGAGGTCGATGGTGATCCGGTAGTGGCGGTTGCGGGTGATTTTCTTCAGGCGCGCCATCGGTGTCTTGCTCGCCATGCCCCCTTTGACCGCGACGAGGCCATCGTAATAGATATCGACCAGTTCCTCGCGCATGCGGGCCCCGGAGTAACCGATCACATCCATCAGGCGGCCCCAGTTGGGATCCCCTCCCGCCCAGGAACTCTTGACCAGCGGGGAACGTGCGATGGCTTCCGCAATCATGCGGGCGTGGTGGGTGGACGAGGCCCCCTGCACCACCAATTCGACCACACGCGAGATACCCTCTCCGTCCTCGATGATGTCGCGGGCCAATTTCCGGGTCACGGCGTTGAGTGCCTTTTGGAAAATCTCCAGGTCGGGGTGGCCCCTCTGGAGGAGACGGTTCCCGGCTTCGCCACCGGCCATGATGATGACGGTGTCATTGGTGCTGGTATCGCCGTCGACGGAAATGCGGTTGAACGACTGCCCGACGGCCTCGGCCAGGCAATCCTGGAGGGACCGGCGGTCGATGGCGGCATCGGTGGTGATGACGGACAACATGGTGGCCATGTTCGGGTGGATCATGCCCGCGCCCTTGGCCATGCCGCCGATGACCACGGGTTTGTGGTCGAGTTCGATCTCAATGGCGCAGGACTTGGGGTAGGTATCCGAGGTCATGATCGCCTTGGCGGCGGTGCGCCCGCCCCCGGGGGTGAGTTTGGCGGAAAGCTTCACGATCCCCTTGAGGATTTTACGGAGTTGGAGCGGCACCCCGATGCGTCCGGTCGAGCAGACCATGACGCGGTTTTTGACGCTGCCGATCAGGCGGGCGGTATCCCGGGCCATTTGGGCGGCATCCTGGATGCCCCGGACCCCGGTGCAGGCGTTGGCGTTTCCGCTGTTGAGAACCACCGCACGGATTTTTCCACCACGGAGGTGCTGAATGCTCAACTTGACCGGGGCGGCTTTGACTTTGTTGGTGGTAAAAACCGCCGCCGCCACGCTGTCCTGGTCGGAGACCACCAGGGCCATGTCCTTTTTCCCGCCCGGCTTGATGCCGGCCGAAATGCCTGCGGCACTGAAACCCCGGGCCGAGGTTACGCCGCCATTTTTGATCCAATTTGCTTCCATGTTCAAAGTAATCCCGTGGTTTCCGGCCAGCCCATCCGCAGGTTGAATGCCTGGACCGCCTGGCCTGCGGCCCCCTTGCCGAGGTTGTCCGTGGCGCTGACCACGATCAGGCGTTCCGCCCGGGCATCCACCCGGACGGCAAGATGACAGTGGTTGGTCCCGGTCACATCCTTGGTTTCCGGCAGCCGGCCCGGCGGCAGTACCCGCACAAATGCCGATCCTGCGTAGTGGTCCTCATAGGCCGCCTGGGCTTCTTCCTGCGCAAGGCCACGCACCAGCGGGGCCGAAAGCGTGCCCAGCATGCCCCGGATGACCGGCACCAGATGCGGCACGAACGAAACCCTGCAGGCCCGTCCCGCCACATGGGACAATTCCTGTTCCATTTCGGGCAGGTGCCGGTGCACCGGCACCGAATAGGCGGCGAGATTGCCGCTGCGCTCACAAAAACTGTAGGCGATGTCGGCCTTTTTCCCCGCACCGGACACCCCGGAGAGCGCATTGATCACGATCTGCATGGGATCGATCCATCCGGCCACAAGCGCCGGGGCCAATCCGAGAATGGCATTGGTGGGGTAGCAGCCCGGGCAGGCCACCAGAGTGGCCCCGGGAATTTCCCGGCCATGGGTCTCCGGAAGACCGTAAACCGCCTGCTCCAACAACTGGGGAGCCGGATGGTCCGCGTGGTAAAATTCCCGGTAGGTCTGCGGGTTCTTCAACCGGAAATCCGCACTGAGATCGAACACCGTTTTACCCGCCGCAAGCAGCGGCACGGCATATTCGGCGGCCACCCCATGGGGCAGGGCCAGAAAGAAAACGTCCGCCCGGTCCGCCACCACGGAAGGTTTCAAATCCTCGTAGACGAGGTCCGTCCCGGGTGCGTTGGGTCCGAGGGATTCCGCGACGGATTGTCCGGCCATCTGCCGGGAAGTAACGGCCCGGAGGGCGACACGCCCGTGGGCCAGGAGAATGCGGAGGAGTTCGGCACCGGTATATCCGGATGCCCCGATAACTGCGACATCGCACCGGTCGTTCATGACAGGCGAGTGAGCATGCTGGAAGCCGCGCAGAAATCAAGTTTCAGCATGGCTGAAACAAAATCAACGCTTGGAGAACTGGAAGCGCTTGCGGGCGCCGGGCTGGCCGGACTTCTTGCGTTCCTTCATGCGGGAATCGCGGGTCAGGAAGCCTTTGACCTTGAGGCCGGGACGGTTGGCAATGTCAACCTGGCAGAGGATACGGGCAAGGGCCATGCTGACCGCGCCGGCCTGGCCGCAGAGACCGCCGCCTTCGGCGCGGATCTGGACATCAAATTTTTTCAGGTTTTCGGTCACCTGCAGGGGAAGCAGGGCCATGGTGCGCTGGGCGGGGGTGACAAAGTAATCCTGGAAGTCTTTCCCGTTGACGGAGACTTTCCCGGTTCCGGCACGGACATTGACGCGTGCGACGGAGGTTTTGCGGCGGCCGAGGGCTTGGAAGATAGTGGCGGTGACCATAGGATGTATTATTTGACGCTGACGGCTTTGGGATTCTGGGCCACGTGGGGATGTTCGGGGCCGGCGTAGACATGGAGTTTGCCGAGGATCGAGCGTCCAAGGCGGTTGTGCGGAACCATGCCCTTGATGGCGCGTTCCACAATGAGTTCCGGACGGCGGGCGCGGACGAGCTTGGCGCTCTCGACTTTTTCGCCACCGATGAAACCGGAATAGCGCATGTAGGTCTTCTGCACTTCCTTCTTTCCGGTGAAAACGGCCTTGCCGGCATTGATCACGATCACATTGTCGCCCGTATCCACGTGCGGGGTGAAGACAGGCTTGTCTTTTCCACGGAGGAGAACGGCGGCTTTTTCGGCAACGCGCCCGACGACTTGGTTCTGGGCATCGATGACAAACCACTTGCGCTCGATATCCTGGGCGCGGGCAGAGAAAGTTTTCATAAAAGGGACGAGAAATTTATGGATAGCCCCCCCCAGTGTCAACGAATTATTTCTTCTTTATTGTCTCCCCCTGAAAAACCACCTACTCTCACGGCTGCTTTTAGTTCCTTTTGACCGCCAAACAGACAGCCCTTTTCATGAAAAAGTCCAAAACCCCCAAGAAAACCCGTTCCCAATCCCCCGCCAGGACCCAGGTCAAGGTCGGGGCCACGACTTCCGGCGCCGATATCATGGTGGCCGCCCTGGAACGCGAGGGGGTCGACACCATCTTTGCCTATCCCGGCGGGGCCAGCATGCAATTCCACCAGGCCCTGACCCGGTCGAAAAAGATCCGCACCATCCTCCCCCGCCACGAACAGGGCGGCGTTTTCATGGCGGAGGGCTACGCCCGCGCCACCGGCAAGGTGGGCGTGTGCATGGCCACCTCCGGCCCCGGTGCCACCAACCTCGTGACCGGCATCGCCGACGCCTGGATGGATTCCGTCCCCCTCCTTGCCATCACCGGCCAGGTGGCCCGCGCCGCCATCGGGAAAAGCGCCTTCCAGGAAACCGACTTTTTCGGCCTGACCCTCCCGATCGTCAAACACAACTACCTCGTGATGGATGTGAACGACATCCCGCGCATCGTGAAGGAAAGCTTCCAGATCGCCAGCACCGGCCGCCCCGGCCCGGTCACGATCGATGTGCCCAAGGATGTCCAGGGCGACCGCACCCAGCCCGTGTTCCCCAGCACGGTGAACCTCCGCGGCATGGTCACGCCCCCCAAGGCCGACGACCTCGCCCTGCATGAACTCCTCGGCCTGATCGAAAAAGCCGAACGCCCCGTGCTCTACGTCGGCGGCGGCATCATTTCCTCCGGCGCGGCCCGGGAACTGAAAAAATTCGCCGAAGCCACCAACATCCCCGTGACCACCACCCTCATGGGCATCGGGGCTTTCCCGGAAACCCACCCCCTTTCCATGAAATGGCTGGGCATGCACGGCACGGTTTATGCCAATTACGCCGTGGACCGGAGCGACCTGCTCATCGCCCTCGGCGTGCGTTTCGACGACCGCGTCACCGGCAAGGTGAGTGAATTCGCCAAAAAAGCCACCATCGTCCACATCGAGGTGGACAACTCCGAGATCAACAAGAACAAGACTGTGCACCTGCCCATCCTGAGCGACGTGCGCTACGCCCTCACCCGCCTGAACAAGATGATCGCCTCCGAGGGCCGCAAGCGGAAAACCTTCCCGGCCTGGCAGAAGCAGATCAACCAGTGGAAGCGGGAATTCCCCCTGCACTACAACGTCGAACCCGGACGCATCATGCCCCAGCAGGTCGTGGAAGAACTGTTCCAACAGACCAAGGGCGAAGCCATTCTGACCACCGGCGTGGGCCAGCACCAGATGTGGGCCGGACAATTCTACGACTTCACCCACCCGCGCAGCTTCCTCACCTCGGCCGGCCTCGGCTCGATGGGCTACGGATACCCCGCCGCACTCGGGGCGAAAGTCGCCTGCCCGGATCGCCAGGTGATCGACATCGACGGCGACGGCAGCTTCGTGATGAACATCCAGGAACTCGCCACTGCGGTGGCGGAGAACATCCCGGCAAAGGCCGTCATCATCAACAACCAATACCTTGGCATGGTGGCGCAATGGGAAGACCGTTTCTTCGACAGCAACCGCGGCCACACTTTCCTCGGCCTGGAGCATGACAAGGCACGGATCTACCCCGATTTTGTGAAAATCTGCGAAGGTTTCGGCGTTCCCGCCGAGCGGGTCATCGACCCGAAAGACCTGCGTGCGGCGGTCAAGCGCATGCTCGACAGCAAGGAGCCCTACCTGCTCGACGTGATGGTCCCCTACACCGACCATGTTCTGCCGATGATCCCGGCGGGCAAGACGGTGAATGACATCATCACCGAACCGATGGTTCCCGGAACCCGCATCCACGGCGATATTCCGGGATAGGCGTCCCGCCAGATCCGGCGGGCTGGAATGCCCAGGTCAGCGCCCGGACAGTTTGTAACCGCTGAATCCACCCAAGGAAAGGCCCGCGAGCAGGAGCAAAATCCCCGCGATCAGCGGGCCTTTGCTTTTTTCCACCACCACTTGGGATTTGGACAGGACCGGGGCCGGGGTCTTCGGCTTGCTGGAATAAGAAGAAGCGGGGGGCGTATACGGTTTTGTGGTCGAGGGCGTTTTCACCGTCGGTGTGGAAGTCGCGGGCCGCGACGTTGCCACGGGTGCCGGTGTTGGCACTGCTTTCCGGTAAGCCGCGGTGAACTGGCCGGCCTTGGTCGGAAGATCCCCGCCCCAGGTGATTTCCATGGCGCTCAGATGGGCGTTGGGTCCTTCCGCGATGGAAACCTCTATTTTTGCCGTGCCATCGGCATCGGGGGTTACCCCCGTGACCGATCCCAGATTGGATCGGTTGTTCTGGGCGGCCAGCGTGGTGGCCTTGCCATTGACACTGTATTTCGTCAGGAACGTGATGGGGGCGTCACGCAGTCCGAAAAAATGGAAATCATAGGAAATCGACGGATCGAGTCCGGAAACCACGAGGGAGGCCGAATCCTTTTTCCCTTTTTCCAAAGACCAGCGATCCTTGCCCACCGCGGCCGGGTACAAATCCTGGGCATTGTCGCCGCTGTCAAAGGCCCCGAGGAAAGGTTCGGCCACCTTCAACACAAAACCCGTCTGCGCCCCCTTGTCATCGGCCAGGGCAAGGGGTTGGAAAGAAACCGAATCCCCGGGGGTATTGGGAGGCAGGCTGGCGGCATTCCAAAAGCGCCCGGCCTCATCGGCTCCCTTGGTTTCCAGGGTGGTTACGCCAAAATCCACCAGAATATGGCCGGCTTGGAGGGTGGTTCCCCCGATAAAAACCGCCCAAATGCAGAACAGAAACAGTAACGGTATTCCAGTCTGGCTATGGTGGCGCATGGCTTTTTTTGTAGACTAATCCCCGACAAGATCAATCCCGCTTGTTCAGATCATGCCGAGCTTCATTTTTCCGACTTCGGTGATCATGTTCTGGTTCCACGGCGGATCCCAGACCAGTTCCACTTCGGCCTCCGTGATCCCTTCCACCGTCAGCACCTTGCTCTTGGCATCGGCCTGGATCGTCGGTCCCATCCCGCAACCCGGAGCGGTCAGGGTCATTTTCACATCCACCCTCTTGCCCCCCTCCACGTCGGAAGTTTTCATTTCATAAACCAACCCCAAATCCACGATGTTCACCGGGATCTCGGGATCATAGACCGTCTTGAGGCGGTCCCAGATGGTGGTTTCCAAATCACCCGAAACTTCCCCGCCTGTTGTGGGCCCCTTCTCCCTGCCCAGGGCATCGGCATCCGCAGCCTCGATCCGGAACATGCCCTGTTCACAGACCACGGTATAAGTTCCGCCAAGGGCCTGGGTAATGCCCACTTCGGTTCCGGCGGTGAGGGTGAGTTTTTCCCCGCTGGGTATTCGGACGGCGGTGCAATCCCGGGAAAGATGAATCAGGTCACTCATGGCTGGAAGGAGAATGGACGGGAGTTGGAGGAAGAAAAACCATTTTCTTGGGTTGTGCCGCCTGCTGCAGGGTGGCGGATAATCCGTCCGGCTTCGGGGCTTCCATCCCTTCCGGGCGGGAAACACCCCCACCCTCCAGGGCCTGCCGGAGGGCTTCCTCGACCAGGGTGGCACAATGGATTTTCATCGGCGGTAGCGCCCCCAACGGGGCGGCCAGTTCCTCCCCTGAAAGCCGCGCGGCTTCCCCGGGGGTTTTGCCAACCAACATTTCTGTGGCGACACTGGCCACGGCCATGGCGGTTTCACAACCGAAGGACTGGAAAGTGGCCCGGTCGATCACGCGCCCGCCCGCCTCGTCCTTCCGGTAACGGAGCCAGATGCGCAGCATGTCGCCGCAGCCGGGACTCCCCGCCGTGCCCATGGCATCGGCGTCCTTCAATTCACCGAGGTTCCGCGGCTTCTTCACCGCTTCGGCCATGCGTTCTTCGAGTGAGTCGGACATACGTGGATCATAGCCACAAAAGAGACGCGGAACACGCCAAAAATATCGCCCGCAGGGGAACTGCCGGCACTCAACTGATCTGGTAACGGGGCATGGAGGGATCCACCTCCCGGGCCCAGGCGTCGATGCCCCCCTTCAGGCCATACGCTTCCTTCAAACCGTGGCCGATGAAATACGACACCGCGTCCATCACATGCTGTCCCTGGTGGTCGCAGAAAACGACCGCACCCTCCCGGGCCGGGCCCTGCAGCAATTGCTGGCTCAGTTCCTGCGTCAGCAATTCAGCCCCCGGAATTTTGACCGCTTCATGTTCCTCGCGGGAACGGATGTCCACCACCAGGATCCCAGGGAAGTTTTTCCGCCGCTCTGCCAACTCCACCGCGGTCCACTGCAAGGCATCCTCCTCGGCCTGCGCCGCCAGGATCACGGCGACGGCTTTTGCGGGGTCGAGGTCCTCATTGCGCCGGCAAACTTCGGCCAGGGTTTCCTCCGGCTGGAATCCGCAGCTGGCGCATCCGCCGATGTGGAAAGCGCGGAAAAGCGCGCGTCGCGCACCGGTATGCCGGCGGAGGATCTCCTCCATGGTCCAATGGGCGTGAAGGGAATCGGTCATGGATCGGGCAGTTTTGGGGGCGGGTTTCCCGGCCGGCCGGGGAATGGGACATTCCCCTTGGAATCAAAAAATATTACTCCGTCCCCTGGAGTCCGCGGACATGGGTCAGGTCGACCTGGGCCTCGGCCGCGCTCTCCATCCGGATTTTGTTCGAACGGATGAACTTGTCCTCGATACGGCTGCGCAGGTCGGCGGAAATATCCGCATGCCCGAAACGCTCCAGCACTTCCTCGAAGAAACCGATCGCGATGAGGTGGCGCGCCTGGTTCGGATTGAGTCCGCGGCTGAGCATGTAGAACATCTCCGACGGATCGATTTGCCCGGTGGTGGAACCGTGCGAGCACTTGACGTCGTCGTTGAGGATTTCCAAACCCGGCATGGAATCGGCTTCGGCATTGGGATCGAGCAGCAGGTTGCGGTTCGTCTGGTAGGCATCGGTCCCGTGCGCACCGGGGTCGACACGGATCAGTCCCTGGAAAATGGCCTTGGAGCGGTGGTTGAGGGTGTTCTTGTAGAGAAGGTCGCTTGTCGTGTTGGGGGCGGCGTGGGTCTGGAGCGTGCGGAAATCGAGTTCCTGGCGCGCATGACCCACGGCCAGTGCGAGCATGTCGCTGCGGGCCCCCTGCCCGGTCAGTCGGCTGTGGCTTTCCGTGCGGATGAAGCCCCCGCCAAGGTGGACATTGAGGTATTTGCCCGCGGCATCACGGTCCACCATGGTGGAGTTCAAATGGAAGGCCTGGGTATTCTCGTTCCAATTCTGGACCGAAAGATAATCCACTTTGGCCCCGGGCGAGAGGATCATGTCGTTGATCCCGCAGACAAAGCCGGCAGACGAATCCAAGGAGCCAAAGAAATCCACAAAGGTGGCGGAGCTGTTCTCCCCCGCGATGATCAGGGTGTGCGGGAACAGGGCGGCCTGCTCCCCGGCCAGATAGTGGAAAGTCCCGATGGGGAGCTCGATGTGGACGTTCTTGGGAATCACCAGGACGGAACCGGCGCGGCACCAGGTCCGGTGGAGAGCGGCGAACTTGGCCGAACCCAGGGGAAATTCGGAAGCCATGAAGTGCTTCCGGACCAGATCCCCGTGCTTCTGCACCGCGGTTTCCAAGCTTTCCCAGATCACGCCCTTGCGCTGGAGTTCTTCCGGCAGGGGCTGGAATTCGACGGCCGAGTCATTGGCAAACACGGCCTTGGCCAGGAGGGGGAAAGCCAGGGAGGAATCCAAGGCCGCCTGGCGTGCAACAGCCGGATCCAGGGTTTCGGCCGGGTGGAGACCGTCCACATGCAGGGCCTTCACATTGGCAAAACGCCAATCCTCATCCTTGCGGCGGGGCATGGGAAGGGATTGGAACTGCTTCCATGCGGAAACCCGGCCTGCGGCCCACCAATCCACGGCCCCTTCGTCCAGCCGTGGGGCCAGAATAGATCCGGGATCCCCGCTGTTCGCGGGGACGGAGTTGGGGATGGAGGCGGCGGTCTGCAAGAACGTATCCAATTTCTTAACTTTCAAAGGTATTCCAACCGCGCCTGGAAAGCACAAACGCGGCCGGTGGATGATGGCCGGGTTCAGACACCATCGTTGCCGATGGCTTCAACCGGGCAGCCTTCCATGGCTTCCTTGCAGAGGGCTTCCTCTTCAGGGGTGCCGGGCTGTTTGTAAACGTAGGAGTGGCCCCCATCGTCATTGCGGGTGAAGTTTGCCGGGGCCGTTTCGCGGCAAAGGTCACAGTCGATGCATTGGTTGTCGACGTAGAATTTGCCTGCGATGTTGATCGTGTATTTATTTTCGAGGTCTGCCATATGTTTTGGGGTTAAGCCGAGGATTGTTACCCGACCGACCCTTCCATTTCAAGATCGATCAAGCGCTTGAGTTCCACGCTGTATTCCATGGGGAA
>Ga0209066_10002600_pt1 | contig 21708 bp, 17 predicted proteins | sample All_14_2_FD_187198 | JGI IMG/M metagenome (GOLD analysis project Ga0209066, IMG submission 187198) | Freshwater microbial communities in response to fracking from Pennsylvania, USA - Allegheny Zone_MetaG_DW_15 (SPAdes) (version 2) ... | reverse complement strand
ATCCTGAGCCTGTCGAAGGGGGGAGGGGTTGGGGGTGGGCTTTCCCCCGGCTCAGTCCGCCAGCGCCGCAATCAACGCCTTGGAAAAGGCAGGAATGTCATCCGGGTTGCGGCTGGTGATGAGGTTGCCGTCGACGACCACTTCCTCGTCCACCACATCGGCACCGGCATTGGCAAGATCGACGCGGATCGAGGGCCAGCTGGTGACGGTGCGGCCATCGACGATGTCGGCTTCGATCAGCAACCACGGGGCGTGGCAGATGGCGGCGATGGGTTTGTCCAGATCGTCGAAGTCGTTGATCAGATCGATCACCGCGTCTTCCATGCGCAGGATATCGGGGTTCATCTGGCCGCCGGGCAGCAGCAGCGCGTCGTAATCGGCCGCTTCCACTTCATCGATGGTGAAGTTTACCGCCACGGCATCGCCCCAGTTCTTGTCCTTCCAGCCGGTGATTGATCCGGGTTTCAGGCTGGCGACGGCGGTTTCGATGCCGGCGTCTTCCAGCGCTTTCTTCGGCCCTTCGAGTTCGGACTGCTCGAAGCCGTCGGTCGCGACGATAAGGACGCGCTTGGTCATGAAGATTTCCTTTGTTCAGAATGTCCCTACAATTGCCGGGGAGTGCTGCGGTTCCATGACTTTCGCTCTGGCTATCGTGTTGTCAGGGTCCAAACTCGCTCAAGTCACGTTCGAGGTTCGAGGCAGAATGGCTCAGCGCAAGGAGGCAGGGCGCAGGAATATGTCGATATTTCAAGTCCTGCCGACGCAGCGATGGGCCATTCTGGTCGAACCCCTTCGGGGCGTTCAAATGGCTTCCATCTAGGACGAACCGACCCTTGCAAAGGCAACCAGCCTTCGCGGCGGGCCGCTCCGCCCGATATGTTCGCCATTTGCACGCCTCGAACGTGACTTGAGCGAGTTTGGACCCTAGGACGTTCCAGCCATGCCGATTGAAACCACAGAACCCGATCCCTTCGACGCTATCGTCGACGCCCCGTTCGATTCCGCACTGTCGGAACGCTATCTGGTCTATGCCCTAAGCACGATCACGGCGCGGTCGCTGCCAGACCTGCGCGATGGGCTGAAGCCGGTGCATCGTCGGCTGTTGTGGGCAATGCGGCAGCTGAAGCTGAACCCCACCGATGCCTTCAAGAAATCGGCGCGCGTGGTGGGCGACGTTATCGGCAAGTATCACCCGCATGGCGATGCTTCGGTCTATGACGCGATGGTGCGATTGGCGCAGGATTGGGCGCTGCGCTATCCGCTGGTCGAGGGGCAGGGCAACTTCGGCAATATCGATGGCGATAATGCGGCGGCCTATCGCTATACCGAAGCGCGGCTGACCAAGACCGCGATGCAATTGATGGCCGGGCTGGACGAAGGCACGGTCACTTATCACCCGACCTACAATGGCGAGGACGAGGAGCCGGAGATCTTTCCGGGCATCTTCCCCAACCTGCTGGCGAACGGCTCCAGCGGGATCGCGGTGGGCATGGCGACCAACATCCCGAGCCACAACGTGGCCGAGATCATCGATGCCACGCTGCTGCTGATCGACAACCCAGGCGTTGAGCACGGCGCGCTGATGGAAGTGTTCCACGGCCCTGATCTGCCAACCGGCGGCATCGTGGTGGAAAGCCCGGCGGCGATTTCCAACGCCTATGAGACCGGGCGCGGGGCGATCCGGGTGCGGGGACGGTTCTCCACGGGCCGGGACGATGCTGGCAACTGGGAGGAAAGCGGCGTTGAAAAGCTGGGTGCCGGGCAGTGGCAGCTGGTCGTGTCCGAAATCCCCTACATGGTGCAGAAGGGCAAGCTGATCGAGCAGATCGCCCAGCTGATCGCCGACAAGAAGCTGCCGATCCTTGAAGACATTCGCGACGAAAGCGACGAGCAGATCCGGCTGGTGCTGGTGCCCAAGAGCCGCAATGTCGACCCGGAATTGCTGAAGGAATCACTCTACCGGCTGACCGATCTGGAAACGCGGTTCGGCCTGAACCTCAACGTGCTGGATTCACGGCGGACGCCCGGTGTGCTGGGGCTGAAGCTGGTGTTGCAGGAATGGGTGATCAGCCAGATCGACATTTTGCTGCGCCGTTCGCAGCACCGGCTGGACAAGATCCTGAACCGGCTGGAGCTGCTGGGCGGCTATATCATCGCCTACCTCAACCTTGACCGGATCATCGAGATCATCCGCACCGAGGATGAGCCCAAGCCGGTGATGATGGCCGAGTTCGAGCTGACCGACCGGCAGGCCGAAGCGATCCTCAACATGCGGCTGCGGTCGTTGCGCAAGCTGGAGGAAATGGAGCTGCGCAAGGAGCGCGATGCGCTGCTGGCCGAGCAGGAGGAATTGCAGAAGCTGCTCGACAGCCCGGCGAAGCAGCGCACGCGGCTGAAGCGCGATCTGAACGCGCTGCGCAAGGACTATGCCGAGACGACTGTGCTGGGGCGGCGGCGCACGACGATTGCCGAAGCCGCGCCGACGCGTGAATTCAACATGGACGCGATGATCGAGAAGGAGCCGGTTACGGTGATCCTTTCAGGGCGCGGCTGGATCAGGGCTGCCAAGGGGCATCTGGCGCTTGATGGCGACTTCAAGTTCAAGGAAGGCGATGGCCCCGCCTTTGCGTTCCATTGCCAGACCACCGACAAGCTGCTGGTGGCGGTGGACAACGGGCGGTTCTACACGCTGGGGGCCGACAAACTGCCCGGCGCGCGCGGCTTTGGTGAACCGATCAGGACGATGGTGGACATCGATTCCGATGCGCAGATCGTCAGCGTGGTGGTTTATAAACCCAAGGGGCAACTGCTGCTGGCGGCCAACACCGGACGCGGCTTTGCCGCCGAGATGGACGAACTGCTGGCCGAAACGCGCAAAGGGCGCGGCGTGGTTTCAACCAAGCCGGGGGTGAAGCTGGTGGCGGTGCGCGAGATTGCGGCCGAGCACGATCACGTGGCGGTGATCGGGCAGAACCGCAAGCTGGTGATCTTCGCGCTGTCCGAAGTGCCGATCCTCGCCAAGGGGCAGGGCGTGACGCTGCAACGCTACAAGGACGGCGACATGGCCGACGTCATCACGCTGCGGCTGGAGGACGGGCTGACGTGGGCGATGGGCGGTGATTCCGGACGCACACGGGTGGAGAAGGACTTGCTGCCGTGGAAGGTGGCGCGCGGGGCTGCGGGCAGGCTGCCGCCGAACGGGTTTCCGCGGGATAACAAGTTCTGAGGTCGAGGGGATTGTCCCCTGCAGTGAAGAACCAAACTTCGTCACCCCGGGCTTGACCCGGGGTCCCGCTCCTTTTGCGCAAGTTTGACGATCCCGCTGATGGCCAACACAAAAAGCGGGACCCCGGGTCAAGCCCGGGGTGACGGCGGGTTTTGGGGATATGAATTCGCGGTTGAGGGGCTGATTGTGGGTGGATTGCTGTCGTAAGTTACTGAAACATCTTCGCCAGAAAGACTAATACCGCCAACCCGTGCACCGGCACGCTCCAAATCGAGAAGCCGCGCTGAAAGGTTTCTTTTTCTGAGCGTCGCAGGACCACTATCGCAGTAACGGTTAGCAAAGAAGCTGTCGCAAGAAGCGCACCGGTGGCGTTCTGAAGCAGGGTCTGCATCAGAGCGTAAGGAACCGGGAACAGCGCCATCGCTGCCCAGCCGCCATAGTTCCATGCCCGTTCTTCTGAAATGCGGCGACGCTTGGCTTGAAGCCATTGGGGTTCGTCAGGTCGTATCGGTGGCAGTTCCATCGCGCTAGTTTGATGGGTTCGCATGATGTCCGCAATGCCGTCGTCACCAGAACGGCAACATTTCGTCCCACCCGCACGAAATCCACCCCTCACAAAAAGTTGTTCGGCCAGATCATCGTGCGCCACATGTGGGCTGTGGGTGAACCGTCGAAGCCCAGTCCTTCTTCCGGTTCGCGGAAGGTGCGGGTGATGACGTCTTGCAGGGCTTCGGGTTCGACAGCCGGGAAATCATCGAAGAAATAGGTGTCGTAGAGCGTGACCTGGCGGGCGGTCATGTACCATTCGTGGCCGCGCGCATATTCGGCATCGCGCAGCAGGTATTCGGGCACTTCGTAATCGGGGCCGAAGAACTTGTGGTAGCTGTCCGGGTAGGCATAGCCGACGCTTTCATCGGGTATATAGCGCAGCGCCTGATGGTACTTCACCGCGAAGGCGACTTCGGGATCGACATAGGGTGCGATCAGTTGGGCGCTCCAGTATCCGTGGTCGCTGCGGATCAGGCAGCCGTTGGAAATGTCGTGGAGCAGGCAGGCGATCACCACCTTGTCTGGCAGGCCATCGTCCAGTGCGCGCTTGGCGCTGACCAGCAGGTGCCGCACGGTGATATCGCCAAAGCGGAAGCGGAAGAAATCGAGCAGGCGCGGGCGTTCGGGCATGCGCGGCAGGGCGGGATTGTCGCCCATCATGAACACCGTTTTGGGGTTCAGCCGCCGCAGCAGTTCTTCTTCGTTATCAACGTAATCGGTGCCCTTCCAGCCCACGGGCGAAGGGTAGATCATACGCTCGCGCCCGGATTGGGGATGGGGGCGAGTATCGTTTTCGGCGTTCATCTGGCGAGCCTATGTCAAAGAACGTCGTTCAGGCAAGGTCGCTCATTTTTGCAGATATGGAATAAAAATAATCATAAGCAATCATTATTAGTCTTTCGCAATCGTTCAATTTTGACTACCGACAGCGGTGAAGACTCAAACAAGAGTCTCGATTCCACGAGGGGTGTCCTGATGAACCGAGCAAACTCCATCCGATTTTCCGCGTCCGTGGCGGCCATTGCGCTTTGCGCACTGACCAGCCCGATTTTTGCGCAGGATATGTCCGCGCAGGCCGAAGGCTCATCAGATGCCGAAAAGCAGATCGTCGTCACCGGGGTGTTCAGCGCCAAGTCGATTGAGAACGCGCCGATCTCGATTTCCGCCATTACGGCAGAGGAACTGTCGCAGCAGGTGGCTAACAGTGCTGCCGATCTTATCAAGAACGTGCCGGGCGTGTTCGTGAACTCGTCGCTTGGCGAAATCCGCAACGTGGTGTTTTCACGCGGGGTTTCGGCCAACTCGCTTGATGGTGATGGCGGCTATTACTACGTTTCGATGCAGGAAGACGGGCTGCCGGTGGAGCCGGTGACGGTGGGCAACTTCGGCCCCGATTACTTCTCGCGCCCCGACATCATGCTCGACCGGCTGGAAGGTCTGCGCGGCGGCACGGCCACGGTTACCGGCAACAACGCGCCGGGCGGCATTTTCAACTACATCTCGCGCACCGGCAAATCCCACCCCGGGTTTGAAGTGCAGGGCAAGGTCGGCCTCGAAGGCGATGGCAAGAACCCCTACTATCGCATGGATGCCTATGCTGGCGGCGATCTTGGCAATGGCCTGTATTACGCAATCGGCGGCTTTTACCGGAAGAGCGACGGTTCGCGCGATCCGGGCTATGCCCTGAACAAGGGCGGCCAGATCCGCGCCAACCTGCTGTGGGACTACGGCAACGGCTCGGTGCGTTTCGATACGAAATACCTCGACGATCACAACGGCTGGTTCGAATTTACCCCGGCCTTCGATTTCAGGGATCCCAAGATTGCCGGGGGCTTTACCAACACGTCGTCGGTGTTGCCGCCAGCCAATCCGCACAGCTTCACCAACCCCGATGGCTCGACCGGTTCGTGGGATGGTTCGGACCTTGTCCATGCGCGCACGCTATCGTTCGGCATGACGTGGGATCACGAACTGGCCGACGGCATCAGTCTGCAGAATCGTGCCCGGTACAGCGAGAACAAGACCGACTGGAGCACCGGCGGCCTGATCTTCCCGCTATCGCTGGATGACTTCTTCCTGTCGATCCTGACTGGCACGCTGGGTCTGCCCGGCACCACCACCTACAAGCAGCGCGGGACCAACACGGTTGCAGCAGAGGTGCTGTCATTCTCTGGCTTTGATCACACCGTGGTCACCAATAACCTGCCGAACCAGAACATCCTGCAGAACGGCGTATTCTCGCAGGCTGCGCTTTCCACGAAGTACCGGTCGCGCACGTTCCAGGACCAGTTCACCGTTTCGGCGAGCCTTGGCAATCATGCGCTGGCGGTGGGCGCTTCATTTGCCCATTCGCGCTATTCGCAGATGGGCGGCGCAGCGGGCATCGGCATTTCGGGCCTGACGCCGACGCCGCAGGTCTATGACATCACCCACACGCTGCCCAATGGCACGGTGCTGCAGGTGACTGACCCGGCAGGCTTTGCCGCGCAGGGCGGCGGTATCCTTGATGGCGATGGAACCAGCGGCACACAGCGCCAGATCTCGTTCTTCGCAGGCGACGAATGGCAGGTGACCGACCGCCTGTCGATCGACGGTGGCATCCGCTACGAAGACATTCGCTATGACGTGACCAACCTGACGCTGGGTGCCGCGGCCCCGGTCAACGGCGGCGCGGGCGCAGACGGCAATCCGCTGACGCTGTGGGACAACACGCGCAACACCTATCTTGCGCCGACGAACACCAAGCGCAACTTCCACTATCTGAACTATACCGGCGCGGTGAATTACGAAGTCAGTGACACCTTCCAGGCCTATCTGCGGTACACGCGCGGCAAGAAGGCACCGGATTTCCGTGGCATTGCCGACATTGATTCACCCAGCGAGATCGCCACGCAGTTCCCCGAACCGCAAGTCATCACGCAGATCGAACTGGGCCTGAAGTATCGTTCTGCCGGTGTGCGCGTGGGCGTGTTTCCGTTCTATTCGAAGCTTTCGAACGTCGGGTCGACCCAGACCTTTACCGACCAGAATGGCCAGTTCTACACGCCGCCGACCATCTATGGGCAGATCGAGACGTATGGTGTCGAAGTTGATGCCGATGCCGATTTCGGGGACATGCTGAACCTGCGCACCGCGATCACGCTGCAGAATCCCAAGGCTTCGAAGTTCGGTCTGTGGCTGGCCAATGCGCCCGGCATGGCTGACGATACCCTGGAATCGACGCCCAAGGGCGATGCAGACAACAACCCGAAGATCCTGACGCGCACCACGGCAACGCTGACGCCGATGGACAGCCTCGCGCTGTTCCTGACGCACAGCTATACCGGCAAGCGCGCCGCCAACCGGGCGAATGCGTGGTACATGCCGGGCTTCCACACGTTTGATTTTGGCGCATCGTACGAATTCGGCACGGACAAGCGCTTCAAGCTGCAGGCTAACGTCAACAATGTGTTCAACCAGTTCGGCATCATGTCGTGGGCGCGGGCTGGCGGGTTCCTGAACTCGCTTGACCGTCAGGGGCTGACCAAGGCCGCAGTTGATGCCAACCCGAACCAGTTGCTGAGCATCGTGGCCATTCAGCCGCGCTCGTTCTGGCTGACCGGCACGGTCAAGTTCTGACCTGACATTTGGAGGCATGAAAAAGCCCCGGACGTTGCGACGTCCGGGGCTTTTTGCGTTATCAGAGGACTTCGAATAGCCCGGCAGCGCCCATACCGCCGCCGACACACATCGTCACGACCACGTGCTTGGCACCCCGGCGCTTGCCTTCGATCAGGGCGTGCATCGTGGCGCGGGCGCCGGTCATGCCATAGGGGTGGCCAATGGAAATGGCGCCGCCGTTGACGTTGAGCAGGTCGTTCGGAATGCCCAGCTTGTCGCGGCAATAGAGCACCTGCACGGCGAAGGCTTCGTTCAGTTCCCACAGCCCGATGTCGTCCATCTTCAGGCCGAAGCGCTGCAGCAGCTTGGGGATCGCGAAGACCGGGCCGATGCCCATTTCGTCAGGTTCTGTGCCCGCAACCGCCATGCCGACATAGCGGCCCAGCGGGGTGAGGCCCTTTTGCGCGGCGAGGGCGGCTTCCATCACGATCACGGCGGCTGAACCATCGGAAAGCTGGCTGGCGTTGCCTGCGGTGACGATGCCGCCTTCGATCACGGGCTTGAGCGCAGACAGGTTCTCCAGCGTGGTCGAGGGACGGTTGCCTTCGTCCTTGGTCAGGTGGACGTCGGTGAAGGTGATCTCGCCGGTTTCCTTGTTCTGCACGCCCATCGAACTGTCGGTGGCGACGATTTCGTCATCGAACTTGCCTGCGGCCTGGGCGGCGGCGGTGCGCTGCTGCGATTGCAGGGCGTATTCATCGCAAGCCTCGCGGCTGATGCCATAGCGCTGGCCGACGATCTCGGCGGTCTGCAGCATCGGCATGTAGACGGCCTTATGCATCGCCATCAGGCTCTTGTCCGGGGCCATGCGCATGTCCTTGGTCTGGACAAGGCTGATCGATTCCTGACCGCCTGCGGCCACCACGTCCATCCGGTCGATGATCACCTGCTTGGCGGCAGTGGCAATGGTCATCAGGCCGGATGAGCACTGGCGGTCCATGCTCATGCCCGAAGTGGTGATCGGCAGCCCTGCGCGCAGGGCAACCTGCCGCGCGATGTTGCCGCCCTGTGCGCCCTGCTGCAGCGCCGCGCCCCACAGCACGTCGTCCACTTCGGCGGGATCAATCCCGGCGCGGGCGACGGCAGCTTCAAGTGAAAGCGCGCCGAGCGTAGCCCCCGGCGTGGCGTTGAAGGCACCCTTATAGGCGCGCCCGATGGGCGTGCGGGCGGCGGATAGGATTACGGCGTCACGCATGGTCATGCTCCTGCTGGATTTGTGGTTTTTTCAAGGGATGTGGCGGCAAGAATGGGGTTGCCGCCGAATTTGTCACGAAGCTCGCGCTTCAGAACCTTGCCGATGGGGCTGCGCGGCAGTTCATCCACGACCTCGATTGCGGAGATGCGCTGCGTTTTGCCGAGGCGGCTGTTGGCTTCGGCTAGGATCGCCTTTGGGTCAGCCGAGGGATCGGCCAGCACTACCACGGCAAGTGGGGTTTCCCCCCACGCGTCGGAAGGCACGCCGACGACCGCCGCGTCCTTCACCGCGCTCTGCCGGGTCAGTTCGGCTTCAAGGTCGCTGGGGTAGATGTTGAACCCGCCCGAGATGATCATGTCCTTTGCGCGGTCCATCAGGATCAGGAAGCCGTCCTCGTCAAACTTGCCCACGTCGCCGTGCCGGATGTAGCGGCGGCCTTGCGCGTCGTGCCACTCGACCTCGCGGGTCTGGGCAGGCTTGCCGTGATAGCCGTTCATCATGATCGGCGAATGGCCGACGATTTCACCCACTTCGCCTTGCGGCAGTTCGTTGCCGTCTTCATCGATGATCTTGATGATATGGCCGGGCGAGGGCTGGCCGACGGTGTGCAGCTTCTCAGGATAGAGGTGCGCCAGCAGGATCGCGGTCGCCCCGCCCTCGGTCATGCCATAACCATCGGTCAGGCCGCCCGGCCACCGCTTCAGCACATCGGCCTTTAGCCATGCCGGGAAGGGGGCGGAGGTGCAGGACTTGAGCTTGTAGGACGACAGGTCGAAGCTGTCGAAATCGGGCAGTTCCATGATCCGGCGGTATTGCACCGGCACCAGCATGGCGTGCGTCACCCGCTCGCGCTCGGACAGTTCAAGGAACGTGCGGGCATCGAACTTGCGCATCAGCACCACTTTGCCGCCAGCGGTGAGCGCGGGGAGGAAGCTAACGAGTGTGGTGTTGGAATAGAGCGGGGTCGAACAGATCACCGCCGTATCATCGCCATAGCCAGCGGGGATCGTGCGGCGGGCATATTCGTGGCGCATCTTGTGGCTTTGCACGATGCCCTTGGGCGCGCCGGTGGTGCCCGAGGAATAGATGATGTTGAAAGGGTCGGCGGGGGCTGCGATGCGGTCTTCGGGCTTTGCGCCTGCGGGGGCCATCCATGTGCTGAACGCCTCGCCCGCATCGCTATCGTCCAGCGCGATGCGTTTGACGTGCGAGGGTAGATCCAGCCCGGCCAACCGCTCGGCGATGTCCTTGTCCAGCAGCAGCACCCGGCTGCCGCTATCCTTGAGCATGGCGACGATGGTTTCGGGCGTGGCGGTGGAGGTGAGGGGGGCGGCCACCGCGCCCGCCCGGATCGCACCGAGGAAAGCGAGGCCCGTTGCCACCGAATTCATCGCTGCGATGGCGACAGGCTCGGCTTTCGCAACGCCCTCGCGCTGGAGGGCCGTGGCGATGCGGTCGAGCAGGGCGTCCATTTCCGCCCAGCCGATTGAGCGGTTCTCGTCCGCCAGCGCCACCGCATCGCCCCGCCTTGCGGCATGGGCGCGGATTATGGCGCTGAGCGGGGTGAACTCGCTTTCGACGATTTCCTCAATCCGCATCGCCGCGCTCCGGATCAGTTGAACGTTTCGCCCGCAGCGGCCTTGCGTTCGAGCAGCGGGGCGACGGGGAGGCCGTGCTTCTTCAGGCCCGCGACGACGGTGGCGAGGCCGATATGATCCGCCCAGAACATCGGCCCGCCGGTCCATGCAGGCCAGCCATAGCCGTTAAGCCACACGGTATCGATGTCGCTCGCCCGCTGCGAAATGCCTTCATCAAGGATCAGCGCGCCTTCGCTGATCATGGGATAGAGCAGGCGTTCGCGGATTTCGTCCTTGTCGATGGCGCGCTGCGGTTTGCCTTCCTTGGCGGCGAACTCGGCGATGACTGCCTTCACTTCGTCCGATGGAGTGCGCTGGCGGTTCTCATCATAATCGTAGAAGCCCTTCTTGGTCTTCTGGCCCCAGCGACCCTTGGCGCAGAGCGCATCGCGCACGGACTCGATCCGGGCAGCATCGCGGTGCCAGCCGATGTCGAGGCCCGCGAGGTCGGCCATCTGCCACGGACCCATCGGGAAGCCGAATTCGAGCAGGGCTTCGTCCACGTCCCAGTAGTTTGCGCCTTCCATGATGAGCGCGTGCGCCTGTGCCTGACGCGGGGAAAGCATGCGGTTGCCGATGAAGCCGTGGCATACGCCCGAGACGACCGGGACTTTGCCGATCTTCACCGATAGCGCCATGACAGTGGCGAGTTGCGCGTTGCCAGTGGCCTTCCCGCGCACGACTTCGAGCAGCTTCATTACGTTGGCGGGGGAGAAGAAGTGCATTCCCAGCACAGATTCCGGGCGGCTGGTGGCGGCGGCGATTTCGTCGACGTCCAGATAGCTGGTGTTGCTGGCAAGGATCGCGCCCGGTTTGGCCACCTTGTCGAGCCTGCCGAAGACGTCCTTCTTCACGTCCATGCTTTCATAAACGGCTTCGATCACCAGATCAGCTTCGGCCAGCGCGTTGAAATCGAGCGTGGGTGTGAGGCGCGCCATCGCGGCCTGCGCATCGGCCGCGTCCATCTTGCCGCGCTTGACGGTGTTCTCGTAGTTCTTGCCCATCGTGGCGACGCCGCGATCCAGCGCTTCCTGCGTCATCTCCACGATGGTCACCGGGATGCCTGCCGTCAGGAAGTTCATGGTGATTCCGCCGCCCATCGTGCCTGCACCGATCACGCCGACGCGCGCGATGGGCAGAAGCTGGGTGTCGGCGGGAATGTCATCGATGGTCGCGGCCAGCTTGCGGGCAGCGTCGATGTGGTCCTTGGCGCCGGAAATAGGGTCAGACATCGTGTTCTCTCCTAAGGCTGGTTCAGGCGCGGCTTTCCGCCAGCGCGCTGTAGATCAGCGTCTTCAACTGACGCCGGATGGGATAGACGGATGAGGGGTAGAGCTGCGTCATGAAGACCGCGTGGATCTTTTCGACAGGGTCCACGAAAAACGCGGTCGAAAAGATGCCGCCCCAGTAGAATTCGCCTGCTGAGCCGGGAACCAGTGCCCGTGCCGGATCGATGGTCATGCCAAAGCCGAGGCCGAACCCTGCGCCCGCGTTGTAGGCCTCGCTGAACATGGCACGCGACACTTGCGTGAGGTCCGCGCCGCCGGGGAGGTGGTTGGCGGTCATCAGTTGGAGCGTCTTGGGGCTGAGCAGGCGCGTTCCGTCGGCAGCGCCACCATTCACCAGCATGCGGCAAAAGCGGTGGTAGTCCGCTGTAGTGGATAGCAGGCCGCCGCCGCCGCTTTCGAAGCGGGGTACGCGGCGGGTGCCGGATTTCTCGGCAGGATCGAACATTTGTGGCGCTTGTCCGGCCTGGTAACCCCAGGCGTCGGCCAGCCGGTGGGCCTTTTCATCCGGGCAGTGAAAGCCGGTGTCAACCATGCCCAGCGGTTCGAAAATGCGAGTGCGGAAGAACTCGCCAAGGCTCATGCCCGCAAGCCGCGCCACGATCACGCCCAGCACATCGGTGCCAACCGAATAGTTCCAAGCTTCGCCGGGTGCAAATTCGAGCGGGAGCTTGGCCAGTTCGGCAATGAAGTGATCGTTGCCGGGCAAGCTGGCATGGCCATCCAGCCGCCCCTTGCGATAGGCGGCATCCACGTTGGTGCGGTTCTGGAGGCCATATGTAAGGCCCGACTGGTGCGTGAGCAGATCGACCATGCGCATCACCGGCGCAGGACGTGCGGGCAAAAAGTCCATCTCACCGCCGCCACCGGTGTAGACGCCAAGGCCCGCAAACTCGGGCAGCACATTGGTCACGGGGTCGTCGAGCGCGACCTTGCCTTCTTCCACCAGCATCATGAACGCCACCGAGGTCAGCGGTTTGGTCATTGAGGCGATGCGGCATAGCGTATCCGATGCCATCGGCGTGCCATCCGCGCGCGCCTTGCCACTGGTGTGGCGATAAACCGGCTGCCCATCCCGCGCGACCAGCACGTCAAGCCCGGGCAGTCGGCCACTCTTGATATAGCGCTCATCAAGAAAAGCACCGATCCGGCTCAGGCGGTCGGGCTCGAACCCCAGTGATTGCGCGTCGGAAAGCTGCATCATCCTGTCCTTACCCGAAAATCGCAACGCTCTGCAGGCCGCGCATCACTTCTGCGCCGTCGGCGTTCCACATGCGCAAGGTTTCGCTGCTGAAGCCGTCCGCCATATGGTTCGACGATGTTTCCAGCAGCCACCAGCCATCGCGCGTGGCAGGCGCATCGCCCAGCAGCGTGAATGACCAGTTGATCGAACTTATCGGCCCCTGCCGCTCCATCGCCCGGATCGATCCGGGCGGCATCGCATCGCCGATCAGCACCAGTTCGCCCACCGGATCAAGCCCGTTGCGGTCCTTCAGGCGCACCCAGCGGCGCACCACGCCGGGGCGCACGTCACCCTTGGCTTCGGCCCGGCGCAGTTCGAAGTTGTGGACGAAATGCAGGCCTTCGGGCGAACCAAGCGGTTCCATATCCTCATACCGCACGAAGTTTTCAGCGCGCGGCGCGGCAATCATGCCGTTCGATGGCCGGGCGCGCCCGAATATCCATGCGGCCCTGTGGGCAAGGTTGCCATTGCTGTGAATGTCGGTCTGGATGTTGGCAACGCTCTTGCCTTCGCGCAGCACGCTGACGGTGATGTCCACGTCTGGCCCGACAGGTGCGATGAAGCCGATCTGGCCGCCACGCAGTGGGGGCAGATCCGGGCGGGCTTTGCGGGCTGCAGCATAAGCGAGGAACGATGACGCGCCCCCGTACATGGTGCGGCCTTGCAGCCAGCCATCCACGCCGCGCAATGAAAATACGCTGGCCTCCGCGGCCATTGCATCTTCGGTCATTTCTGCAGCGGTGAGACCAATAGCCGGGGGCATCTGCGGTGCGTTCATACCGCAGGCGCGCTTGTCAGCCTGGTGCCCTGAACCGGCACTGCAAGATGTCGCTCCAATGTCCTCTCCCACGTGTTGCCACGACTCTTCTGGCAAAGAGCTAGTGGAAGTTTACGTAAAGGGAAAGGGGCGCGGATGTGCGTTTTTGGCGGTTTGTCAGGCTGACGCTACGGCATGCTGCAATCTTGCAGAGCAAAAAAATCGACCCCGGCGATGGTCGTTGAACCTTCACCGGGGCGAAGAGTACCGGCTTGTGGCCGGGTGGATCAGATCAGTGCAGGCTTTCACCGCCAGCGCGGCGCAGCACCGGAGCTTTGGCCGCACTGGCGGCGAAGACCATCAGCAGCACATAGCAGGCCAGCGGCACGATGAACGAGGCGAAGATGCCCGCAGCATCGGTTACCGCACCCGCCAGTGCGGGGATCAGCGCCCCGCCGATGATGCCGGTGCAGAGCAGGCCGGAGGTGGCTTCTTCGCTGGCCGAGGAACGCTCTAGCGTCAGCGTGAAGATCACCGGGAACATGATCGAATTGAACAGGCCAATGGCCAGCGCAATGTAGCCGGCAGAAACCCCGCCCACGAGGAACAGGTAGGCGCACATCGCAGCAGCAATTGCGGCAAACAGCACCATCAGCTTGGCCGCCGGGAAGCGCGCGAGCAGCACCGTGCCGATGGCGCGGCCCACCATTGCGCCGCCCCAGTAGAACGAAACGGCTTTGCCCGCCTGTTCAAGGCTGACGTTCCAGATCGCCGGACTGTTGAGATAAAAGGCCATCTGCGTGCCGATGGCCACTTCCGCGCCAACATAGATGAAGATGGCTGCTGCGCCGAGGACAGCCCAGCGCGACGAGAAGGCCTGGGCCAGCAGTGCGCCGATGCCGCCGGTGGGTTGCGCGGGCGGAGCAGCGGCAGAAATGCGGGTGCGGTTCACGAAAAAGAACGCCAGCAGCACGATCAGCAGTCCGCAAATCCAGAAATAGGCGCGGTCGATCCCGGCAAGCGCAGCAGCGCGCACCTCAGGCGTCAGTGCGACGCCGTCTGACACTTCAACGCCCTTGAGGAACAGCGAGGCACCCAGTGCCGGGCCGAGGAACGTGCCGAACGAGTTGAACGTCTGCGACAATGTCAGCCGGAAATGGCTGCCTTCGGGCTTGCCCAGCGCGGCGGCGAGCGGATTTGCTGCTACCTGCAGCACGGTGATCCCGGCGGCGAGCATGAACAGCCCGGTCAACACCAGCGGGTACGACGCGATGTTTGCTGCGAGCAGCATGACAAGGCAGGCCAGCGTCATGGTTGCCAGTGCCAGCAGGATTGCCGGCACCGCGCGGATCCGCCCGATGATGGCGGCAGCAGGGAAGCTCATCACGCCATAGGCGATGAAGAACGCGAAGGCCGAAAGCTGCGCTTCCAGCGTGGTCAGCGTGAAGATGCCCTTCACTGCCGCCACGAGCGGATCGATCAGCGAAGTGATGAAGCCCCAGGCGAAAAACAGCACGGTGACTGCGGCAAACGCGGCCTTCTGCGAATTGGGACTGGCTGACATTAAGCTCTCCTCGGCCGACCGCTGACAGGCCGTTATCGGGCGGGTCTAGCGATCCTTGTCAGCGATGTCATGGCGTTTGCATAGGTATTCCCGGCCGAAAATGGCGTGGTTAGCGCTATCCTTTGGCCAAGGCAGGCGGCAATTCGCGGCGCAGCTTCTCGATCATGCGCTGGACTTTGGGCAGAAGGTGGCGGCGTTGCGGGTAGACGGCCCAGATCGGATCGTCTTCGGGCCGGAACGTTCCCAGCACTTCCACCAGCGCGCCCTCGGCCAGTGCGCGGCTGACGTAGAACGCGGGCAACTGGCACAGCCCCATCCCTGCCACCGCTGCATCGAACACCGCCGCGCCATTGCTGCAACGCCAGCGTCCGCGCGGGCGGATCGTGCGAATTTCGCCATCCACGGCGTAGCGCCATGTGTCTGACGTGGCCGGGATGCAATCGTGGCTCTCAAGGTCGTCCACCGTCTGCGGCGTGCCATGTGCGGCGATGTAGGCAGGCGCTGCGCATGTGACGATCCCGCGCGTGGCGATCTGGGTGCGGATCAGGCGGCTGTCGGGCAGGGTGCCGGTGCGGATGGCAAGGTCATAGCCTTCGGACACCAGTTCGACCACGCGGTTCGAAAGGTCCAGTTCCACCGAAAGCTTCGGATAGTCCTGCACATAGGCGCGCACGATCGGTGCCACAAAGCGCTCGCCCAGCGCGGTGGGGCAGGTGATGCGCAAGTGCCCCTGCGGCTCTCCCTGCAGATCGAGCATGGCAATCGCCTCGTCCCGCTCGGCAATCAGGCGGCGGAACTGGTCCACCAATGTGCGCCCGGTATCGGTGAGGCTGACGGCCCGGGTGGTGCGATGAAAGAACTGTGCGCCAAGGCTCTGTTCCAGCCGGGCCACGGCGCGGCTCACATGCGAAGTTGACGTGCCCAGCCGCTTGGCCGCAGCGACAAACGTCCCCGCATCGGCCACGGCCACCACTTCATCGATCCCGTCCCAGCGATTGCTCATTGTTCTCGTCTTGCAACAGTGTTTCGCGTAATGCGCAATTTAACACTGCCGTAGCAATTATGCTAACGCCCGCCCAACAGATAATGGCCATTCCAAAGGGAGACCGCCGACATGAAGACCCGCGCCGCCGTCGCATTCGCCGCCAAGCAACCCTTGGAGATCGTCGAACTCGATCTTGAAGGCCCCAAGGCCGGTGAAGTGCTGGTCGAAATCATGGCAACCGGCGTGTGCCACACCGATGCCTACACGCTTGACGGGTTTGACAGCGAAGGCCTGTTCCCCAGCGTATTGGGCCATGAAGGCGCAGGCATCGTGCGCGAAGTGGGCGCAGGCGTAACCTCGGTAAAGCCGGGCGACCATGTTATCCCGCTCTACACGCCCGAATGCGGCAAGTGCAAAACCTGCCTTTCGGGCAAGTCCAACCTCTGCACCGCAATCCGCGCCACGCAGGGCAAGGGCCTTATGCCCGATGGCACCACGCGCTTTTCCTACAAGGGCCAGCCGATCTTCCACTACATGGGCTGCAGCACGTTCTCCAACTTCACCGTCCTGCCTGAAATCGCGGTCGCCAAGATCCGTGAAGATGCCCCGTTCCAGTCCGCCTGCTACATCGGCTGCGGCGTGACGACCGGCGTGGGCGCTGTCACCAAGACCGCCAACGTGCAGCCTGGTGACAATGTTGTGGTGTTCGGCCTTGGCGGCATTGGCCTCAACGTGCTGCAAGGCGCGCGGATGGCTGGGGCCAACAAGATCATCGGCGTGGACCTGAACCCTGATCGTGAGGAATGGGGTCGCCGCTTCGGCATGACCGACTTCCTCAACACCAAGGGCATGAGCCGCGAGGACACCGTCGCCAAAATCGTCGAGATGACCGACGGCGGCGCGGACTACACCTTTGACGCCACCGGCAACACCGAAGTGATGCGCACCGCGCTGGAAGCCTGCCATCGCGGCTGGGGCACCAGCATCATCATCGGCGTGGCCGAAGCGGGCAAGGAAATCGCCACGCGCCCGTTCCAGCTCGTTACGGGGCGCAACTGGCGTGGCACCGCGTTCGGTGGGGCCAAAGGCCGCACCGACGTGCCCAAGATCGTCGATATGTATATGACCGGCAAGATCGAGATTGACCCGATGATCACGCACGTGATGGGTCTGGAAGAGATCAACACCGCGTTCGACCTGATGCACGCTGGCAAGTCGATCCGTTCGGTTGTGGTCTTCTGATACTTGCATAGCAGCTGGTGAAAACGAAGGGCGGTCGACCAACGTGGTTGGCCGCCCTTCGTGTTGGGCATCGGGTATTTCATTCGGCAATGGAGGTTTTTTCCGAACGTGCGTGCGGTCTAAAGCAGGCCATTTTCCAATGAAATTGTGATGAAAAACACGTCGTCTAAGTCGGTGCAATTGGATCTATCTGCCATTATGGTTCGAAAATATTCGATTCGTTGAACCAATTGCCCTGCTTGGCAATCGGTTTTGGCGGCACGCCATTGTTGGCGTTCGAATATGAACGGGGCATACAAGTGGGTGAATTGCGCATGATAGCGAAGTTTGTCACGCGGCTTATCGCGGGCACGGCGGCTGCCACCACGGCTCTGGTGTTTGCCGCTTCGACTGCATCGGCGCAGGCCGTCATATCCAAGCCCATTGTCGCCATTGAGAAGATGGACGATCTGGCCAACTCGGGCCAAGCTCCTGCCTTCTCGACAATGATCCAGTCGGCGATTGAATCGACCAACAAGTTCCGCGTGATCGAGCGCGCGCGGCTGGACAAGCTGGTGGGCGAGCAGGCCCGCGCCAAAAGTGGCTTGGTGACAAGCCGCAAACCCGGCAAAGTTGGCGGGTTCGAAGGCGCGGACTATCTGATCTATGGTTCGATCACGACCCTGTCGATGGTGCGCAAGTCCGACTTCGGCAGTTCGCTACTGTCGGGAATGCTCAGCAACAACAACGGCGGAAAAACGTGCTCTGGCGGGCAGGCGACGCTGTCAATCGACATCAAGATCACCGACGCCGATAGTGGTGAGGTCCGCTATAATCGCCGCATTGATGAAACCCAGAAGCTTGCCACAACATGCGATACGCAGAACCCCTCGGTCGACGCTGCGGCACTGCTGCGTTCGGCGGCGGACAAAGTCGCAACGGGCCTCGTAACCGCGATTTATCCCATCCAGATCGCCGCCGTGCAATCCGATGGCGTGATCGTGCTCAACTATGGCGAAGGCGCGGTCCGGGTGGGCGACATGATGTCGATTTTCACCAAGGGCGAAGTCATTCGCGACCCGGCCACGGGGGAAGTCATTGCCAACGATGAACAGCGGGTGGGTGGCCTGCGCATTACCGACGTTCTGGGCCGCGTGTCCAAGGCGCAGCAGATGGGCGCGTTCTCCTCTGCGGCGACCGTGGGGGCAATTGTTCGCCCGGCAACGCCCGAGGAAGTCAGGCTGATGAACGCCAAGCAGAAGAAGAAGTGAGGGCGCGGCCATGACCATCCGTCGTAAATCGCTTGGGTCTGCCTTGTCTGCCGTACTCCTGCTCGCCCATCCCCCGGCACAGGCGCAGTCTGGCCCGGCCATTGCTATCGGCACTTTCGATGCCGAAGAAGCTTGCACCATCTATCAGCAATATGCCGGACGGCGTGCGGCCTATGCTGATGCTTATGTCTATGCATCCTACACCAGCTTCTTCACCTATCTGGTCAAGGATTGCGTGCAGAACTTCCCTTCGCTGCGCACGGCGTTGCAGGCCGCGCTCGCCTCGTCTGGCAAGTTTGCACAGCGGGCGGGCGGCTATGTGGTTACTGGCCATCTTTCGCGCGTCAGCGGCACCGGCGGTCCTGCCCCCGACGCGCCAGATATGGGGCCGGGCGGCTTCTCGATCACGTCGAGCAGCATGTTCGTGACGATGGACTTCACCGTCAAGGATGCGCGCGGACGCATCGTCTATGGCGATGTGGTGACCAAGAAGATCGAGGTCAGTTCCGACATCAACGTCAACGGTTTCCGCGCCACGTCTTCGCAGGGCGGCCCCGGCCTTTATGGCGTGCTGCAACGGGAAATGTCGCAGGCGATTGCGCGCAAGATCGCCTTCCATTTCGTGCCGATGGAAGTGATCCGCAACGAAGGGACCGAAATTCAGCTGAACTATGGCGCGCCGCTGCTGACGCTGGGCCAGATCGTGCAGGCAACTGCGCCCGATGGATCGGCCGTGGCGCGCTATCGCGTGACGTCGGCTTCCGCAGGATCGTCACTGGCCGAACTGGAAGGCGATGGCCGCTACCAGCGGATCGTGCCGGGCAGTCAGGCCATCGTGATCGAAAGCGATGATCCGGCAGCCAATGGCCCAAGGTTCAAGCGTACGCCTTTGCCATAAGCCAACTGCGGCGGAATTTCACATTGCCGAAATGCCGCCGTCCAGCTTCAGTTCCGCCCCGGTCATGAAACGGCTTTCGTCGCTGGCAAGGTAAAGCACGCCTGCTGCGATGTCGTCGGGCACGCCGACACGGCCCAGCGGGATCTGGCGGGCGAGTTTGTTCATCACCACGGCCTTGTCCAGATTGGCGTTGGCGCTGATGCCATCGAGGATCGGGGTGTCCACGAACGTCGGGTGGACCGAATTGCAGCGGATGTCCCAGCCGCGTTTGGCGCAATAGAGCGCGACCGATTTGGACAGCATCCACACCGCCGCCTTGCTTGCGTTGTAGCCGGGCATGGTGTCGGACGCGATCAGGCCGGCGATGGAACTGATGTTGACGATTGATGCAGGCTGACTGTCGCGCAACAGGGGCAGGGCTTTCTGGCAGCCAAGGAACACACTGTCGACATTGATGGCAAAACCACGATGCCATTCCTCCAGCGTGCAGGTTTCGATATTGCCGCGCACGCCCACGCCTGCGTTGTTGACGAGAACCGACAGCCCGCCCATCTTTTCGGCAGCCAAGGCGATGGCGGCGTCCCAATCGTCGGGACTGGTTACATCATGGCGCATGGCAAAGGCTGTGCCGACGCCCAGTTCGGCGTTGATCGCGCTGGCAGTGGATGCTGCGCCATCGCCATTGATGTCGGTCAGCAGCACCTTTGCGCCTTCGCGGGCAAGCATCCACGCGTGTGCCGCGCCAAGTCCCTGTGCTGCGCCGGTGATGAGGGCCTTCTTGCCCTGAACTCTGCCCATATTTGTCCTCTCCAAACCCATCCGCTGCACCCCCGCGTAGGCGGGGGTCTCAGTCGGTTTACACAAGCGTTTCGTAACAACACCGAGGCCCCCGCCTTCGCGGGGGTGCAGGTGTTTGCGCGCTTTGGAGATCAGACAAGCAACTCAGGCCGCTTCATGCAAGCGGCAGAAGTATCAGCGCAGGATCGAAGGCGAGAGCAGAAGCAGCATCCGCGTGTCGATGGCATAGCCTTCGGTGCGTTTGACAGACAGAAAGCTCTCGATTTCCGTAAGGGCAACGCGGTGCACGGTGATGCCTTCGCCTTCCACGCCGCCGCCTTCGGAAACTTTTTCAAGATCGTGCGCGCGGAACAGGGTGAAGGCTTCTGTCACCATGCCGGGTGAGGAGTGGAATTCACCCAGCGATTCGATCCGGCCCGGACGGTAGCCGGTTTCCTCTTCCAGTTCCCGCGCGGCGGCAGTGGCGGCGTCTTCGTTTTCCGCGCCTGCCTCATCGCCGATCAGGCCTGCGGGCAGTTCGATGCAGGGGCGTCCCAGCGGCATCCGGAACTGTTCGACAAGGATCACTTCGCCATCATGGATGGCAAGGATCACTGCGGCCTTGATGTTGCGATTGCGGCCAACGTATTCCCACCGCCCGCGTGTCTTGGCCACGATATAGCGGCCTTCCCAGCGGATTTCCTCGGGGTGGTCGCGGTATTCCTGTTCAAGACTCATACTTCGATCAACCTGTCTGGAAGCTCGTTGGTGTCATCATCGCTGCGCGGGAAGTGCTCGGCCAGAACCTTGCCCACTTCGGCAACGGCTGCGGCTATGCCTTGTGCGATCTGTCCGGCACGGAGCGGATCGAGCATCGCTTTCATCGCGTGACCCCATGTTTCAGGCGCGACCTTTGACGCGATGGCAGCGTCAGCGATGATCTCTGCATGGTGTTCATCAAGGCTGACATAGATCAGCACACCGGTGCGCCCGGACGTGCGGCTTTCGGCTCCGACGCGAAAACAGGTTAGCGCACGCTTGCGCACGCGGGCATTGCGGATGAAGCGCGGCGTGAGCCACAGGCCCAGCGGCGTGAACCGCATCAGCAGATACATCACGGCGAACTTCAGCGCGGTAACGGTGAGCGCGAGGCCGATGACAGCACGCGCGGTCCAGTCGAACGCCCACAGGCCAAGGGCGCGCTCAACCAGCGAGAGCATTGCGCCGGGCGCAATTTCCAGCGCAGAGAGCGCAAGGAAGGCCGCCAGCGCAGACCACATCAGTGCGACGTCATGGTAAGGATCAGAGCGCGGGGTGATGATGGTAACGATCTCGCCCGCGCTGTTTGCCTCTGCCGCAGCAACGGCATCGGACACGAGCTTGTGATCAGCGGCGGTCATTGCAGGTTTTGCCATCACCAGTCCCCCGAAGCCCCGCCG
>Ga0209066_10002599_pt1 | contig 21717 bp, 14 predicted proteins | sample All_14_2_FD_187198 | JGI IMG/M metagenome (GOLD analysis project Ga0209066, IMG submission 187198) | Freshwater microbial communities in response to fracking from Pennsylvania, USA - Allegheny Zone_MetaG_DW_15 (SPAdes) (version 2) ... | reverse complement strand
TCTTGCCATCAAGTTTGGGCCGAAGGTATTGTTTTCGGCTCTGTTCAGCATTTCCGCCTCGGTAGCTCAATGGTAGAGCAGTTGACTCTTAACCGTTTGAATGGCTTTCCCGTCGTTTCTCATGATTTTGCATATTGTTCTATTTCATAGAATATCAACGATTTACAGCAAATATTCATTGCGTCGCTTTGCGCGGTTTTCTGTGCTTTTCTACACTTTGTCGAAAGAAGTGTAGAAAAGAGGTGTGAATAAATTTGTGCGAATTCGGCGAGTTCCATGGTGAGAACCAAGGAATGACTTCAGGCGAATTCGATCTGGAGACGGGAGTAAGTTCCGGGCGCTGACCGTTGGCTGGTAGTTGCATATGGAACCCAAAGCCCCATGTCTAGTAGGCAGCCTTGATTTTCTCCGAAATCAATTCCATGCAGCTCTCCACCTCTCCGAGAATATTTTCTCTTTTGTCCCTGAGTTTTGAGCATTCTTTGGAGTATTGGGCGTTAAATTCGCGCTCAACGATACCATATGCTTCATTGTCTTCTAGATCTCTAAAACGACTAAGCAACGGACTCTTCAGATGGCGTATCCCCTGCTCCCATCGACCCGAAAGCTGCTTATTTTGAATTAATGCTTCGCGCAAATCTTCCCATGCGTCAGATGTCCACTGATCGGGAGATCTGGTAAGATTAAACACATATTCGGCCATCTTGCTATAAATGGGAGCAAAAAACTGGTTGTAGTCATCAATTTTGTCCATAAGACGGTCCAGCATTACAGGCGTTTCTTCATCGCCGTATCCGTGAAGATCAAAGGCATTGCCACTACGTTTGAGGCTACTCCACTGAGTAAATTGAGCCACTGGCAAGTACGGATTAGCATGACCCAGTCCAATTTCTATGCGGTAGGGATAAGTCTCAACTTGTAATTGTTCCTCCAGGTGCACTAAACCCTGGAATATCGGCTTATAGATGCTTTCGCGAACTTGTGCCTGAAGCTTCCGGTATTCGCTCTGGGAGAGTATATTTTGAAAATACAATCTCTTCACTTCGAATTCCTGAAGGGCCTGACATGTCGTGTTCAAACGGGAATAGTATTTGCGGTCTTTGGCTTGATGCGGTGCCTCTTTGCTTTTGGGAATGCACACCACATAGATCGACCGCCCTGGATTTGTATGGGGTATGGATACGATTCGTATCTCTTTGATTGGTGGAGCGATATGACTGGCTAAAATGTTATCCAGCCATTCCACCGAAAATTCTTTGGAATCGATTCCCAATGCATCAATCTTGGCAGGCTGTCCTTTGGGCTGATCTACGCCGTAAAGTATGAAACCTCCGTCTGCGTTCGCAAATGCGCTGACATCTTTGGAAATCTCCTCTTTCGATCCGTTGTCTTTTTTCAATGCCTCAGAGCGTTTAAACTCACAGCGACGATGCTCATCGAGGCCCCCAGCAAGTATCGTACGCAGGTCCTCCAGACTCATCCCCTCTTGGAAGCTGTAATTTAAATCGGTCATATCTCCCATTCAAAAAGTCACCGTGGACATTTGCTGTAACTGGTGAGCTATACGCTGGATCTGATCGGGGCTTAGGGTGACTTCATTAGGCAATATTTGTCCGATCTGCTTGTGATTAAGCACATGGACCAGTCCCATGGTCTTTCGCTCAACAAACCATCCTGGTAGCACCAATACCGGGTGAACCATCACTTTTTCCCCACTCGATTTGGCCAACCAATGGCTCAGGAACTTGGTGTTCTGCACGGCTTGTTCCAAGCCCCAGGACTCTTCCCCATTCGGGAATAACAGCGTCTTACCGTCGTACACGACCTTGTGACCATCCACTTTATCGGATTTGCTACGGGCCTTGGTTTCTATGCAATACACCCCAGCAGGTCCCACCAAAACATGGTCGATATTGAATCCATCAAACTGGAGATCGTGGTAGACACGGTAGCCCTTGGCCAAAAATTCCGTCAAAGCTTGCCCCACGACCTGCTCACCTTGGAGGCCCAGTCGGTAGTTGAAAATGTCATCCAGTATCGGACGGATGATCCAAAATCCCACACAGGCGACCAGGAAGCCTAATATCAAAACAACCGCTGTACTTAAATCAGGGTTTACAACTAAAAATAGGGACAAAAAAGGTATAGCCACGAGAATGGCCATGACAGCAAGGCCGCGCTCTTCAAGCTTACTTTGAAGTTCTTCCAGTTTCTGTCTGCAAGACTCCCCCGGGGACCTGGGCAGGGGCTCTTTAAAAGGCATCTTCTTTCCCAGTTCTCGGTTTCTTCGCCAAAGCATAATTGCTCCCAGAAACGCAACCAAGGGAACAAGAAGCAATAAGACCAAGGCAAAGCGTATCACAGCCCTAAACGCTAACCTCTCAACGACTCAAAGGACGAGGACAATCTCTGCCAAGGCAGACCGAACCGGCCGAAAAGCTCTGAGTCAACAGCTGGTTTGGTTCAATCCGCTGTGTGACATACCTACTTCCTTGTCTCAATGCGAATCCCACCGTGCGACTTGCCATCGGGCGGAAGAAAGGCTGTGCAACACGTCAGCAAAGGTTCGTTTTTGGCGGATGTCAGCAGGGATGGACGCATGCAAGGGTTTTTTGACACATTTATCTCCCAACTGCTTCAATATCAGAAGTTTGTATAATGGCCATTTTAGAGGCATTTTTCTAAGCCATTCTGGACCAGTGAGTTATAACACGTCGGGCAGTTTTCGGTAAGGTGTGTACGTATAGGGAAGCCCCCATTTGCACCATCCGCACCACCGCTTCTCGAAGCAAAAGCAACCAGCGTTAATAAGGGGGTGAAGCTGCTAACGGCCATTTTCCTACAGGCAACCGAACTTATAGTGGAATGGTCGCAATGGTCGCAACGGTGCGCTCACGGTTTTCCAAAATTAGGTTATTTCATAGGTGTGAACCTGCCCTGGCCCATTCTCATGCCTAGAGAACGAACTTTTTCCCCGATAATCGGAAGTAGCCGGATGGGGCGGTACCGGCTCCACCTCCACCCGGCTAAGAATTATTTAAAAACCGGTAAATATCCCCCGTCGTCTGGGTAGGGAATAGATAAGCCCCATTCCGTCCATGAACCCCACCCGCTTCAATCATTCTTAATCCTATGACCACAGCCCATTTGACCGCCCCCAGGTTGACACCGCCCCACCTACTTAGGAGCAAACGCTTTTTAGTCTTTAAACGAATAAACGGCCATCAACGGCCCTTTCTTCCAGTTCTCTCATTTGACAAGGACCCCTACATATGAACCGAACCATCAAAAAAATCATCCGCCAGAGCGACGACATCGGCCAAGTGGCCCTCAGCCTGACCACCCTGATGGATCGGCTGTGGCTACTGGCCAAGAGCTGCTGCGGCCCTTTCTGGACCATACTCAGGTTTGTACTCCTACTTGGCCTCCTGGGGAAGCTGGGCTGGGTGGCAGCGCTGGTGTGCCTTCTTCAGTTCGGCAATGGAGACATGGGTGTAAATCTCCGTGGATTCTATGGAGGCATGACCCATCATTTCCTGGATCAGCCGGATGTCGCGGCCATGCTCCAGCAACTGGGTCGCAAACGCATGCCGGAAGAGGTGGCAACTTCCCTTCTTACCGATGTCAGCCTTTTCGACCAGGGCATGAACCTTGGCACTGAGCCGGTTGGGGGTCATCCGCTGCCCGGTCGTCACCACGAACAACGCCAACTCATTGATGGAGGGACAGAACGCGGGCCGGGCCTCGACCAGCCATTTCTCGATCCACCCCAAAGCCCTTGAACCAATCGGCACACAACGATCCCTGCACCCTTGCCCTGCTCCACCTGCATCGCCGCCGCTGTCCCCCGTATATTTCAGATCTACAAACCTTACCATCCTATCGCCAATAACTGCGAGCACAGCGTGAAGTATATCGGACCTGTTTTTAGCACCCTTCAAGCAATTCGTTCCACGAACACTTGAGGCTTTTGAGGAGCTTTGACAGCGTGGGCAGAGAAGGCCAGTAATCACCGGCTTCAATGGATTGGATGTATCGTGTGGACACCCCCACTTTTTCGGCGAGTTCTTCCTGGGTGAGAAAATAGCCTTCCCGGCACCGAAGCCGGTTCACATTCCGGCCCAATCTGCGTCTATGCCTGCAAGGCCTGGGTTTCTCAGAAGGTCGGGGCACGGCGACATCATCGAAAACGAACAGGACCAAAAGAACGAGGTAATGCCTCGTATTTGTTGTGGACATTTTCCACTCCATCCACTAAGCCCAAATGGTTACAGAGTCATTATGAAAACCAAACCGGACCGGGTGGCTTGTGACCATTGGAAAACCTGTTGCTTGGGGCACCCAACGAACACAGAGGGGAACCCATAATCGATGCAAGCCATCACCAAAGAGATAAAAAACACCTCCCCAGAGGACAGGAGGTTTTTGTATTCCATTTTATTAGTTGTCCTCTTGGCCCATCTGGCGATGCTCATGTGCATGTTATTATGAGGACGCAAAAAAGATTTTTCCCAATGGAGTAAGGCCATGAACATCCTAATCGTGGACGACGAAGAAGCGGTATTGGCCGCACTGGGCATGGTGATCCACCATCTCGGGATGATGTCGGTACATGCTGCCTGTGGCGAGGAGGCTTTGGCATTGGTGGAAGTCCATACCTTCGACCTGATCCTGCTGGACATGTCCATGCCCCGGATGAGCGGCCTCGAAGTCCTGCGGTGTCTTCGTCAAAACGAGAGGACACGGGAGGTGCCGGTGATTTTTCTGACCGGGCAGCAGGAGCCCGAACTCAAGGCAGAGGCACTGGCCCTGGGGGCAGTGGATTATCTAAGCAAACCTTTTGATCTGGCTGCTTTGAGCGGCAGCATCCGCCTTGCGCTTCCCATTTCGTCATTCTATGGGGATTTAACCGCGCAAACCCAAACAGAAAAACTCTGTCCCGCGTGATGAATTTATTTTTTGATTTTGCCTTGGTAAAGGCTGGGCAGGATTTTTTTGAGGTTTTCCGTGCCGGGAAGCAAGTCTCCCGCAGGCACCCCCAGAGTCTTAGCGATAAGGGCCAGTTCAAAATCAAACAGGGAGCGGGTCTGCAATTCGATTTTGGAGTAGGTGGCCTGATCCATGACCAGGCCAAGGATCTGCAACCGGGCTGCAAGTTGCACCTGGGTCAAGCGGCGGCGAAGGCGCGCCTTTCGAATAAGCGGGCCTGCCGAGTTCAGGAATCTGTAGGGTTTGCGCCTCTTGGCCATTGGCAGGAGGCACGGTATCAAGAAAAAGGGGCCAAATTAGCACCGGGGAGCTACTACTGAAGAGCTTGCGATTAGCCGGACGGCAGTCATTGAGGGTTTTCTAATGGAAGAAATGGAATGTCATGCACGGTCGAAATGTCACATTAAACTTCTTGTAGAAACAGGATGAGACTTCTATGCGTACCATAATCCTCCTAAGGTCCCCATTGAACCGTATCTTCAAACAACCTGTGACATTGTGTTTGATGTTGTGTCTGTTTCAGACGGTGCTGATGGGCCAAGAAACTCCTGCGGCAACCGAAGCGCCCCAGGAGGAAGTTGTTTACGAGGAAAGCCCCTGGCCGGACTTCATGAACGTCACCGTGTTCAAGGGGACGGGCACCTGCTTCATGGATTTCATCAAGTTCTCCTGCAAGGAAGACGGCACCTACTTCACCGGACACCCGGTCCTGAGCAACCTTAGCGGATGGGAAAATCTCCCGCGCGTGGGGTGGATCTATGATCCCGAAACCAAACGTTCGGTCTGCTACTCGGTGGAAATCGGGGAAGACCCCGACTGGATCCAATACGTGGGTGTGGGTTCCAAAATCGTGTTGGAAGCCCAAGCCCTCCTCAAACAGGACGGGGTGAGACACGTGGACCTGCCCTCCTACGCCCAGAATGCTCGTCCGCCTGAGCTAGGCGAGTTCCTGGACACCCTGGGCCAAAAGCTTCCCGCCGGAAAACTGGAAATCATCGAGTACAACTACGTGCCCCCGGTTTGGCGCAAAACCCCTTTGTATAGCAGCGTCAAAAAAATGAGCGTAGAAGCTTGGAACAAGCAGGTGATGGATGCAAAACGCTAAATCACTCCTTGTACTCCTTGCCGCCTGGGCCTGCTTGGTGCCAACAACCCACGCCATCGATCTGGATGGTGGCGGGATCAGCGACGTGTGGGAAGCCTACTACGCAACGGGACCTCTCCAGGCCAACGAGGATCCGGATCAAGACGGGATGACCAATATCCAGGAGTATTACTTCAACACCAATCCCCTGGCATGGAATGCCAAGCCCATCCAATTCATCCTCAACGTGGCCACGCAGGAAATCGAATTCGCCTTTTACACGCCCCCGACCCAGCGCTTCCAGATGCAGCGTAGCGAGGACCTCCTGCAAAGCTGGTCGGATCTTGGCGGGATCATCGTGGGGGACGACACCGTGTACATCTACACGGAAAGTGTCACCGGCATCGAGAAGGCGTTTTTCCGGGCCAACCCACTGGGTGCCTTGGATACGGACAGTGACTTGCTGGACGCATTTGAGGAACACCTCATCGGCACCAGTGACCTGACTGCTTCCAGCGACACTGACACCATGCCCGATGGTTACGAGTGGGCCAACGGACTCAACCCCCTGGTCAACGACGCCAATGGGGACAAGGATAATGACGGAGCCTTGAACTTTCAGGATGCCCGCCCGAACGACAACACCAAGGGACTTCTCAATTTTGCCATCACCTATCCGGCCCAAGGGGGAAGCGTCCAATGAGGATCAAAGTTGCCTTAGGCCTATATTTACTTTTCTTTGCCAGTCTTGGTTTCGGCCAGATCGAAACCAATCGTGAGGCACGAGGGGGGAGATTTAGCCGGGGAGAAGGTTCCAATCCGACCTTTCAATCATTCGTGGTTCCCTTCGAGGGACAAAAAGGGGTGGCTCTTGATCCCATGGGGGTAAATACGGCCAAATTTCCCAACGGAACTCCCTGGTTTATCACATTCATCCAAAATCTTTCAACGGGGACGCCTCCCCGTTACCACTTTGGCTATGACGGGGTTGCGGCAAATTATAATCTTCAATTTCAAAATCCCATTGTGGCTTTTGGCAGTGATGCGGGAGGCACCCCGCTTTATTACAACCAACCCTACAGCTTTGCAGTCGGTGGGGGTGATTTGCCGGAAAATGCGGATTATACCTTTGCCTATGCGATCATCATCACAGCCATCCGCAAGTCGGATTTGCAGTATGAGGCCCCCATCTCATACCTGATACCGCGCCGATTCACCCCGTCGGATGCCAGCCGCTGGGATTCCTATGTCAAGAATGGCTATGTCTGGCCGACTCCGGAATTTCCAGCAGAAGACTACCACGGATTCAAAACCACCATTGAACTGCTTCCGGGGGGAGTGGGAGGACCGGCCTTTGGTTCGGATGCCCAGAGCTACATCCTCAAGCACGTGGCCGGACCCGGATCGGAAAACTACTATTTCCTGGTGGGCATCCAGGGTTACTACGCAACCACTGTCAACGGTCAGACCAGTTACCTTTCGATAGCGGCCAATTTAGTGAATGGGCAATTCCAACCCGCAAGCTCACGACTGTACGTATTAAATTTTGATGAGCATCCGGCCTGGAGGTCGGTGCGTTTGCAGATCCCCCATTTTGAGGGCGAGCCCCTTCCGTCCAGCTACTTGGGCAAAAGCTTGGAGGAGTTGCAGAACCTCAGCCCGGCCCCGAGCCAAACACCGACCCTGGCTCCCAGCGCCTGTCTGACCCTGGATCAAAGTCCCGAACTCCAATCCCATCCCATTTTGAACAAGTTTGTGCAGGACATGGCCAACGATCCCATGGGTTTGGCCAATTACGTCTGCAATGAAATCAAGCTGACCGATCCGATCAGTTACAATGAGAATGGGCTAGTTTCGGATAAATCCATCAACCCCGGCGGGGTCAACCGCAATGCACTGGTGACCTTTTTGGAAGGCCGAGGCTCACCGGCCGAGCAATGTGCCTTGCTTGTCTATATGTTGCGGAAGGCCAATGTGCCCGCCGTTTATCTCTATCCGGAACAGAACAAACTCAAGATGCTTGATGCTCAGTTAAGCAAGATGCTGCAATTCCAAATTAAAGGCATCGTCAATAACAAGGGCGAAAAGGTGGGGCCGTATGATCCTGCTGAACCCACGATGATCCCGGTCAATTACCCGTGGGTGGCGGCTTATGTGAATGTGGATGGAACCAACCAATGGGTTCATCTGTTCCCGTGGATCAAAGACATCGACATGCAGGAGGGCCTGAATTTGTATGACCAACTACCGGAAGGTTACAACAATGGCTACCGTTGGCTGGAAAAATACCTCAACAAAGACTCCGGGATTGTTCCCGACAACATATCCGTGTTCCAGCAAAGCAACGCATCCAATGGGATGCTGGCGATCGAAGCCGAACAGTACCACAATTTGACCGACCAAGGCGGGCATACATGGAAACGGGTGACCACAACAGGATATTCCGGCAATGGAGCGGTGCAATCGACACCCAATTCCGGTTCCAGCGTCAATTCGGGCTACACCACGGCAAGTCCCCGGCTGGATTATAAAATCAACTTTACCAAGAGCGGCACGCACTACATCTGGGTCAAGGGTATTTGGCCGAATCTGAGCGACAATTCCATCCACATCGGGCTGGATGGCCTGACACAGACGAGCGCCGAGTCAATCACCCGGACGGTGACTTCATCCAGTTATGCGTGGACGAGGGATCGTGATATCCTCGCGGGCGGGGGTATTGCCACAATCGACATTCCTTCTGCCGGTATCCACACGCTCAACGTATATATGCGGGAGGATGGATGCACGCTGGACCGGATCATTCTGACCAAAGACTCCTCCTTTAATCCGAACAGCACAAACGCCGCCAATTCGGCCCGGAATTCTATTGCCGATGACACGCCGGAGAGTCTCTTCCCCAAATTTGTGGAGGCTAAACTTAAAGAGAACCATCCGGGGGTTTCTTTGGATGACATCGGCATGAAGGTTCTCCAGCGCAAGAATTACTATTCACGATGGGGTGATTTCCCGAAACCCTTCAAGGTGGAAGGCGCTGCTTCGACCGTGGAGAGCCTCAAGCTCATGCCGAACATCTTTGACACCCTCATCGTCAAAATTTACAGCGAACAAAATCCGGGCAAGCAGATCACCACGGGCGAGCAGCGGGTGGTTGATTTGCTCAACCGGAAATTTCTCATCCGTCACACCAAGAATGGCTCCAATCATGATCTTACCCTGACCCTTTCCCCCTTCCGTCCCGGAATTACCGGGACAGGCAGCTTTGGAACCTCCGACCCGGATCTTCTTAAAAAACAGGTTCTCCCCCTGACGGGATTGGGGAGTAGCGACTCCACCCTGGCCGTGGAATTCACCCACAAGCGGCACCGTAATTTCACGGGAACCGTACCGGATGGCCGGTGGAATACCTATTTGGGTTTGAATTACTCCCTTGAGGCCATCCATACGGCTCACTTGGCAAAGGGGGATTTATCCGCGATTTGTCTGAGTGCTGGAAGCGTGTCAAAAAAGATGCTTGATGTACATGCTCAGGAATTTTGGCAATTCGAGCGGGATGCGGATGCCAATCAAGGAAATCCGGGTTATACCCCCGATCCCGACATCTATCAGGGAACTCCGGCCTACCTGATGGGCATGTCCTACTACGAAAGGTGCGACCGATTCCGGGAGCGCCTGTCGCAGTGGCACAAAAGACACGTGGTTTCCTCCATTTCCCTTGGCTTGGCCACACTGCAAGCCTACCGGGAAAATGGAGTCATGCCCAATGGGGACATCAAATTGGCCCAACCCCAGGTCGATATGTTCACCCAGGAGGTGGCCTTCGTGGGCAACGGGTCCTTCAGGCCGGATCTGGGCAATGAAGCGCTGCCAGCTTCTGATGATTTTGCCTGCATCTGGAATGCCAATAATTCGGCGCAAGAGCATCAGGTGATGCGAACCTTCTTCAAGCAGGAGGATGCGGTTTCCACGGTCCGGTTGCTTCACATGGCTCATGACGACCCCGTTGCCTATTCCCCGGGGATCATCAGCCTGACCAAGAACAATTATCTGTCTTACGACTCCCAATTCGCCGGTTATGACGCCCCATTGTGGAATGCCACCAAGGCGGCATTTGCGGGAGAGGGGGGGTATTTTACCAGGGCTTACATCACTCCCAAACCGGTCATTGGTGCGCTGGGCGGCTTCAAGGGGATGGGTGTATTCATCCAAGGGGTGGATGTATTCACATCGCGCATAGGAAACCTGAACGGCGGCTGGGGCGACTATTTCCTCAGTTTTGACTTTTTTGACCCTAGCAACTCCTTCAATTTGAGCCTCAGTTTCAATCCGGGGCAGGATCTTTTTGCCATGGACTTGTTCTCGCCCAGTGCGGCGTCCCCGTTTCTGTTCGGCAATCAGACGCAATATCAGAATTTCGACAACACCTATTCCCAAATCAGCAGCAACAGCCTGCTTTTCGGCAACACCAGTTTGGACTGGATGAATTACTCCAGTTCAACCCTGGGCCTGGGTTTGCCTTCCAACCCGACGGGTTCGCAATTGGCGATCAATATCCAGCAAACCCAAAACGGCGGTTTTTTTGGATCCGCGTTGCAATATTTCCAGAACGGCTATGAGTTTGTCTTTGATCCGGTCAGCGTGGTGACCGGGGAATTTTACCATGATGAAGTGGACTTGAAACTGGATGGCCCCATGCCCTTGGTCATTCGCCGCAATTACTCAAGCCGAGCGCTGGTAGACGGAAATTTCGGGTGGGGTTGGAGGATGAGTTGCATCCCTTACCTGACACTCAACTCGGATCAATCGCTTGTCTTCGCCGCTGAAATGGATGGTTCAGTGGTGGCCTACCGCCGCCAGACCGGCAACACCAATCTTTATGTTCCCAGTACGGCGGACAATCCCCGCATCAGCAATCCCAATGCCGGCCAGACCGGCACCAGCCGGAATCTCCTGGAATCCAGGATTTTGAAGAGCACCTCCGGTAGTGACACCCTCTACACGCTGACTGCTGCGGATGGTAGTATCCGCCACTTCAAGGTCAGATCGTTCCCGACTTCCGGCACCCATGGGTTGACCCGCCAGCGGCCCTACCTCGAAAAGTGGGAAGATAACCGGGGGAACTATTACACCTTCACATTTGACCCGGACTCAGCCTCGCAGTCTTATGGTCAATTGGTCCGTGTTGAAAGCAGCAACGGAAATTTTGTCGGCTTTTATTACGATGCCTTTGGACACATCACCGAAGCCTACTCCGGGGACGGACGCCGGGTGTATTACCGCTATGACGAGTTCGGCGACCTGATTGAAATCACACATCCCGATGGAGCGACTTGCCAGTATGAATATGGGCGTGAAACACAGGTGATCAATGAAGTAAGCCAGATTGCATCCACCCATCTGGTTGAAAAAGAAACCAAACCCGATGGGCGCATTCTTGAGAATGATTATGACGCCAGCAGACGGGTCACCGAACAGAGGGCCACGGTCGGGGATGATCTGGTTCCGGTGCGCAACGCAACATTCATTTACAGCACTACAGAGAGCGCATCCGGGGATATAGACGGGCATACACTGGTTTTGGATGCCTACAACCGGACCACCCGCTATGACATGGCAGACGGGCTGATTACCCAGGTCACCGATCCCAATACGAATGTTGTTACGCAGCATTGGTTCACGCCCGCAGATTCCGCACTACCGGGGTATTATCCGCGAAGCCTCAAGCAGACAGTAGACAAGCGCGGGCTCACCACCGATTACCAGTACGATGCCAGGGGTAACCTCACCGAAACCAAGCTGGTCAGTGGGGATGTCAATGGGGACGGAGTCAGCAACAGCAGTGATGTCGCCACCACCGCCATACAATACCATCCTACGTTGAACATCCCGGAAAGGATCACTGATCCCATGCTCAACAAGACGGTCTATTCCTACACCGATGGGAATTATCCCTACCTGCCCACCCGCATCGAAAAATTTGCGGCCAACAACACGTCTATTTCCACCACGGTGAATACCTTCACCGCCCAGGGCGGTCCGGCGGCTCCGTTCGCCAAGGGCCTATTGGAATCCATCACCCGTGCCCAGGGCACTGCCGATGAAGCGGTGGCCACAATGGGCTATGACAACCGGGGGTTCATGACCACACTCACCCGTCCGAGCGGGGCTGGTGGCCCCACCGAGGTCCTGCACTTCAAAACCAACACGCGGGGGGAACTCTTCGAGAAGAAGGATGCCGCCAACCGCAAGTGGACTTACTTCCATGACAACATGGGAAGACCTACGGGTGAAGAAGTGCGGGATGAAAACAACCAGTTGCTCTCCTGGAACTATCAGTATTACAACCTCAACGGCGAACCGGAATGGGTGGATGGACCCCGCTTTGGTCCTGAAGACTATATTTGGAATAAATACGACGGTGGAGGCCGCCGAACGGAAGTAATGGTCTGGCGCTCCAAGGCCAAGGACGACGGTACCGGCGTTGACACTCCTTCAGGGGACGAATACTTCGCCACCACGTTCAAAAAATACAACCTCTTTGGGGATTTGCTTGAAACCACCGATCCCTACCGTAACACCACCGTCATGACCTATGATGGTATCGGGCGCATGCGCACCCGCACCCTCCACCAAGGCGGCTCTACTGGTTCGATCGTTTCCTCCGAGTTGATTGAGTACGAACCCGGCGATCAGATCAGCGTCTACACCAACCCCTTGGGTGGAGTCACCCGGAAGTTCTACACCGCCACAGGACAGCTCCGCCGCCAGGAAAACCCTGATAACACCGTCCTCCTCTGGGAATACGATCTTTCCGGGCGCCTAGTTAAGGAAACTTTGGCCAATAACTCGTATTGGATCACCGCATATAATGATGCCGCCCTCACCGTTACCCGTACTCTGCACAATAGCGGGGGAGCGACTATTGCCACCGAATCCAAAACCTTGGACCACCGGGGCAATGTGAAGAGCCAAACCGACGTGGAACAGAATACCTTTGTCACGGAATACGATGACCTCGACCGGGCCACGGTGACAACCGGTCCTGCTGGTGGCCCCAATTCCACACTCCAGACCACCACCCGGATATACGATGCCAGCGGCAAGGTCCTTATTGTGCGCAATGGGTTGACGGAGGAAACCGAAACCACCTTTGATGCACTCCAGCGGCCCTTGACCATCAAGGTGAAAAACTCGGGCGGCGCGGTCGTCCGCCAGACTTCCACCAGCTACAGCCCGGACCACCACAGCGTCACCCGCACGGATGGCACCGGGGCTGGTGCGGTCACCACCACAACCTACACCGACACCGAAGGCCGCGAAGTTCTGGTCAACAACGGAGCCAACGAAAAGACCTTCATTGGCTACCTGCTCTCCCCGCGTATGCGCGTGGTCAAGGATTCGCTCAACCGTACCACTGCGGAGATGCTCGATCCCCGTGGCCTGACCCTCTCCCGCGCCCTCCCTGATGGAGCCACCACGAGCTTTTATTATGACGATGCGGGCAATTTGGAAGAACGTCACATGCCCGGAGGCATCATTCACTACCAGACCTTCGACAACGCCTCCCGCATCCTCACCGAGCGCTTGGAAAGCGGCTCGGAAACCTCCCGGTCATTTGCCTACACCTACTATCCTTCCGGAGATTCCGTGGGACGCCTCAACACGGCCACCGATCCCCGGGGAATTGTTCAGACGTATGCCTATGATGATTTTCAGCGTATCTACCAAGTCACGGCCTCCAACACGGATGGCCTTCCCGGTGTCAACCGGACTTTCCTCTATGACAAACGGGGCCTGCCCAAACAGATTGACCAAAGTTATTCGGATGCCGCCTTCGGTCCACCCACGTCCGTTGTCCGGGGCTACGATGGCTACGGCCAATTGACCGATGAAACCGTTTCCCTTGATGGGAATACCGTCCGCACCTTCAGTCAGCATTGGGATGCGGCCGGAAGGCGATCCCAGCTTCTAACATCTGACTCATCGCTCCCAACTCCTTTCCTTGCCTTCACCCACCAGGCAGACGGGCGGCTGACCCAAACGTCGGCCAATGGCCAGAACTACGCCTTTGCCTATGGGGACAACGGCCTGCTTTCTAGCCGGACCAATCCTTTCCGCACCCTGACCCTCACCCAAAGGGATGGGGCCGGAAGGCTCAAGGCCCAGAGCCAGACAGTGGCCGCCACCACGCCCCTGTCCGAATCCCTCAACTGGCGCTCAGATGGCACGGTGGACGATTACACCGCGAATAGAAGCGGCTCAGGCACTTTCAATGAAACCCGGGATTACGACTACAACAGCCGGGGTCAGTTGACTCTGGAAAGTTTTGCCCCGGCCAGTGCCCAAAGTGCTTCCCTCAACTACACCTTTGACGGCGGAACTGCCGGTATCGGGGTGAGGACCCGCGCACAGATTAGCGGGGGATTCAACCTTGAGAGCACCACGGTCAACAGCCTGGCCCGGGTCACGGTGGAAGAGACCAATTCCGGTAAACGGGCGTTCACCGCCACGGGCAATGCCGAAGGCGCGGCCACGGTCGAGGCCTGGATGGATGGGCAAAAGATCGATAATCTGGTCTTTGGGGGATGGCAGGGCAACGGGGATTGGAGTGCGGCCCTCGAATTGCCGCCCGGACAGCACACCTTGACCGGTACGGCCCATCATCCCAGCGGCCAATACGATCCCAGTTCATCGAGCACGTTCACGGTTGCGGGAACCAGTCTGACTATTGCATCGGATTATGATGCGCAAGGGTTCACTACCCAACGCACCTATGGGGGGAAAACCCAGACGCTCACTTGGGACAGTTTGGGAAGATTAATCAAAGTGACCGAGCGGGACGCCTCGAACAACGGGTATGACTGGTCGGCCATTTTCGATGGTTTGGGCCGTCGGCTGCAAACGACCCATGTTCCCGTTGTGGCCAATGTTCCAAACACGATCCAAACCACCACGATCAACCAGTGGTTTGATCCGCAGGTGGAATTCTTGGAGTTGGGTGTCTCGGTGAACGGGGTGAAGTCCTGGAAGGTATTGGGGCCGGATTTGAATGGCGTTTACGGAGGGGCGCAGGGCATTGGAGGGCTGGAAGCGGTCCTTCCTGAAAGCGGAGCGGCCAAAGGGGTTCTCAATGATTTCTTCGGGAACAATGTGGCCTCTGTGCAGGGTGGCGTCACCACTTGGAATATTACCAGGGTGGGTGGATACGGTCCGCTACCGGGGTTCTATTCCCGTCCACTCTCTTCGAGCATCGGAGTTGCCGAGGCCGCTGTGTGGAAAGGCAAGGCTATCGATCCGACAGGCTTTTACTACTGGGGCGCCAGGCCTTACGACCCGCAGAGCGGCCGGTTCCAGAGCCCGGACCCCGCCGGTCATGCGGTCAGTATGGATCTTTATTCCTACGTCCATGACCCGGTCAAAGGGTGGGATAGTGACGGGCGTATCACTTCCGGATTTGCTTCCGGATTGACTAATCAATCCATCTCCCTTGATTCGCCCAACTCCGGGGCTTTTGACTTGGGATTTAGTCTGGGTGGAATGGTCAATGGCTACTACGGTGGGTTGGGCCAGGGGGGAAGCCAACTAGTGTTGGGCAATTATAGCAACCAGCCGCAGACGTGGGACAGCATCGCGGGCCAAATTGGCGTGGGATTCTCACCTGCCGGGGTATTGGCGGATGTACGGGATTGGAGCCAGGCGGGGTTGAGCTTGGCCAGCGGGGAGGGCTCCTTTGGTGGATTCGGACTGGCCACGGTCATGCTGATTCCGGGCGCAAGTGAAGCGGGCAAGCTGTTCAAGGGAGCGGGGACGATAGTAGATATTTCAAAGGCAAGGGTCTTCTGGTCTGGTGGCGATGCCGCTCTACAGGCTGCGGAGAGTTTTGCGCTTCGAAATGGAGCTACCACGCTTGAGCTTTCAAACCTCAGTCTAAAGATGACCTCAGATTCGATGCTTGGTGCGGGAGCTGACTGGCTAACAGTAGTAAGGCCAACCATCTGGGAACCTGCATCCAAATCCTTTGCCGAAGGCGCTTCTGGTGTCGTGAACGTATTCCAAAATGCCGAGGGCGTTTCAATCGGCAGCGTTTGGAGGCAGGTCGAATACGATGCTTTACTTAAGAATCCGAATGTTACAGAAATCAAATATCACGTCGTTATGCCAGACGGATCTGTCATTCCAGTTCCATAAAGGTGAAATATATGTTTAAGTGTGATAATCCGAATATCATTACGAGTGACGAGGGTTTCTTGGTTCAAGTTCTTGGTCAAACAGGATTGAAATACCAAGAGGGCGAAAGATCGGCGCATGTTAGCTCCGAAGTTCTTGCGAGTCCATATGGACTCGTGATCTACCAGTCTTCGATTCGAAGGTGGGAAACTGGAGGCGATATCAACGAGTCACAAAGATCTCAGATCATTGACAATATTCGGCGGGCCTTTGCCTTTAGAAATGTCGAGATTGAAGTCATCTAAATGTTAGAAATTTATTTGGTATCGTACCGGATTCCAGGATTGGAGTCGTAGGAATTTTTGCGCTTTCCAACATTGATGCGGTAATTTTTCATCAATCCTGCCGTAGGGGTGGCGTAATAATACGACCCTGTTGGGAACATCCGAGATTTTGATTTTGGCGCCCTGCGTTATTTGCCATCCCATTCCAGAACTGGCATCATATTTCCAAGATCTGATCACAAAAACACAGCCTTGAGCCTCAGGGCCAAGGGTGTACAGCACTCTGATGGTATGGCTCTGAGCGTGCGTCAAAGGAACGCCATCAATCGGCCATTTGGGAGAGGCCTTTTTTACGTGCTTGCACCGCCAGCTTCTTGGCCTTGGTCGGTCCATACTTGTCTAACGAAAATGCCTGCTTGGCAACCAGACCAGGTTTCGGACTCCAAGTGGCCTGCCAAAATACGTATTTTCTACCCCGAACCAACTTGATTACCTTGGTCACTCCAGCGATTCCGCTTTTGTTCGGACGCCGCACAATCTGGCAGAATTCCTTTCGGGACATGGGAGGGTGATCCTTCACCATCTTCGCATAGATCGCCTGGGCTTTCGCCAAAGCCTTGGATCTGCCTCCACATTTCTTGTCCGAGCAAAAAGCCGAATACCTTTTCCCTTTGCAGTTCAGGCGGATAAACCAGCCATGGTTGTGCTTCTCCGGTTGGTCGATACGGGTGATGCCTTTCATTCCGGGTTTGCGTTTTCTGCGTTTGATCGTCATGCCTTACAACTCAATCACACTTCCAAAAAACGTCGAGCCAAATTCTCGGCGGAGCTCTTCTGCTTTTTATCTATTGTGAAAGATGATCGTTTCACCTGTTTGACTCAATCAGCTGGCGTCCTTTATCTGCTTTTCAATTTTGGCAATTAAATCCGCATGCTCCGTGTCGGTGATCCCTTTTGGATAGACAGCCGAAGCTCCAAGTTCATTACATCTTTGCCTATCCGTATCCTGAAGGGAATTGGACACAACAAAAACAGGAAGATTTTTGAAGTGTCTGCTTTTGATCCATTCCAATACTTCGTACCCGCTCTTTCGGGGCATATTAAGATCGAGCAAGAGGAGGTCGGGAAAAGGGTATTTCGTTCGATCTGCGTACGGTCCCTGGGCTGAAAGGTAGTCAATGGCATCTTCGCCATCAGTGGTTTCTTCACAAATCTTAACGACAGGCAGGGAGGCGAGGGCTCTTTTTAGAAAAAAGCGGTCATCCTCGGAATCGTCCGCCAGCAAAACCAGATATGATTTTCTTGTGCCCACCATACTTTAAGTTAAGTGTTTGTAGAGGATTGGGTGACGAGTCATGTTATGGTTTATGGTTCGAAAGAACAACAAAAAAGCAACCGTCCCAATTTTACACGGATGGCTTTTTCCCTCTGGCCTTTCCCGGTCTGATCCTCTCATTACTGGAATGTTACACTACTGTAACAAAGTTGTCGTGGTTTTGCGGAGTCGTGATGAGGCATGGTGCGGGCTGATGTCATTCCCCCGTCTCCTGGGTGGGGATCACCCGAATCTCCTCAATCCAGGTGTCCCCTTCCGGGATGGGAAACCCCTGCGGGTCCTCTTGGTAGATATGGCTCAGCGAAAAGTTTCCCAAATACTCGTAGAGTAGCTTCAAATGTCGGCCCCGGATGCGGACCTGGTGGGTGGCAAAGACCACCACCAATTCCCCTGATGGGTCCCATTCCACATACAATAAATGCGTGTAGGTAAACACCCAGTTCTTCCGGGGCGTGGCAACCGACAACGAGGGCGCACTTCCAAGCCCCACGCTGCCGCCCCTGTAGCAGCTGATTTCCTTCTTTCTACCAGGGTATTCTCGAATGGGCATAAATCAGATCTTCAATCCCTGGGAGAGTTTGGGACGGACCGATTGAACCAGTGGAGCAAGAGCCTGGCTGATCCGGCTTTGAAGCAGTTCGGTCATGCGCCTGCGGCTGGCCTGGAACACGCTGTTCCAAATCCGCTGTCGCGGGGTTTCCATTTTCAATCGCACCCCTCCGGCCAAGTCCATCGCCGAAAGCCTTTTCCCGGATTGGAGGATGGAATAACGCAGGACATCCGGGTCATCGGTATAAATGCGGATCGATTCCCGGAAACGGGAAGCCGAGACATAAAACTGTTCCTGGGAAGCCGCCCGCTCGGAACGGCAGGACTGGGCAATGAAGACCTGATCAACCGTCTTGCCCTGGGAGGCATGGGAAGTGACGCAATACCCATAACTCAAGTGACCAAATCCCCGACCCAGCACCTGGTTATTGGTCAGCCGGATGTCCCCCTGCTTGGTAAACCCTTTCACTTGGACCATCTCCCCATTGCTCAAAGGAAGTCCCTCCACAGTTTTCCCATTGCGGGTGATCCGTACCCGGTCCCCCGCCGCAAGGGCAATCGGATTCTCCTCAAACACCTGAAAGGGCATCGATTGCCGTAGGGGCAAGGGCTGCTTGGCCCCATTGTTTCTTTCCACCAGAACCGATTGGCCGTCCCCCTGGCCGATGACACGCAGCTGTTCCCCCTGTTTGAACTCCTCTGTATCCCGGTGGAACTGCACCACCATCCCCGGTTGATAACGATGGGCTTCCCGGCGTTGGGCCGCAGACCACCGGAGATCCTGGAGCATGGGGAAGGGCCTTTCTTTGGCCCGGAGTTGCTGGTTCTCTCGCAACGCCTGTCGGATGGCACTGGTGACCAAGGCTCCTTCCCCATGGGTTGGGGACACGGCCAGAACCTGCTTTTTCTGATTGAGAGCATGGACATAGTCCTTGGCCAGTTGTCGGTACCGTTTCCCTTCCTCGGGAATGACCGCAATGGCTTTGAGTTGATCCAACTGCCTCAATCCCTCTTCCGCCCGTCCCTGCCGTAACAAGGCTACCGCCTCCCGATGGCGTTGTTGTTGCTGGCGGCGGTTGACCGCGAGGACCGCTGATTGCATCCCGGCATGGGTTTCCAAGAGACGCAGGGCGTCCCCGCGCTCGACGGCCCGGTGCTGGGCCGTGTCCCCAGCCAACACCACTCGGCATTGTTGCTTTTCGGCCAGATCGAAAACTTCCCGCATTTGGCGGGTGCTGAGCAACCCGGCCTCATCGATCCAGAGTACCTGACCTTTCACCCGCTCATGCAGGGCCTTGTTTTCCAGAAGATGGGCCACGGTTTGGGCCTGGGAAAAGCCTTCCTTCCGCAAAACTCCGCGTGACGCCTCCGCACTGGGAGCAAAGGGGAAAACTTGCCTGCCTCCGACTTCCATAGCAGACACGGCTTCCTTCATGAGGGTGGTTTTGCCGGTGCCGGCCGCTCCCCGCAGGGCTATGACCCGGTCCCGCGAATGGATCAGGTGGAGGATCGCACTTTGCTGTTCCTCCGAAAGCCGGTCATTTTGGAAACGGTACCGTCCGGGAACCATTTGGCGGCAAGTGCCGCGACCGGCCCGCACAAAACGGATGCATACTCTTTCCTCAGAGAGGACTTCCGGGGTGGTGCAGCACCACTGGCCGTCGATTTCCCTTCGGATCCATCCCCGCTTGGAAAACTCCTTTTGCAGGAACTCGATTTCCACATGCCCCAAGCCGAAGCGCAGGGCTTCCTCCAAAAGTTGCCGTTCAGGAACCACGGAGAGTTTTTCAAAGCAGTGCTCGGTAGCAAAATCGAGGGCTTGTTGGGAGGTGATCTGTTGGAGGGAAATTCCCCCACCATGGGCATTGGCCCGAACAGCGTTCAAAGCCTTTTGCTCCGTGGGGCTCAGGCGAGAGATCCATTCCGCCTGCAATTGCTTGCCCGTGAGGGACACTTTTCCTTTGCGGGTCTTGGCCCCCAAAGCGGCCTTGGCTCCCGGATCGGTGATGCCCTGTTCCTTCGCGGCTTTTTCGATCAACTCGGTTCTTTTGGAGAACTTTTTCAAGACCGATTCCGGTATGCCGTCGATTTCCCAGAAGGCTTTTTCCCGGCGGATGGAATAACCCAAGTCGGCCATTTTCCGGGATAGCCGGGCATGGAAGACGGCTTCATAATACCGGGCGTCCCGCTTGATGCCTCCCAATTGGGCGGCCTTCCAACGCTGTTCCACCTGATCCCAGGTGGCGTTGAAGGTGAAGCAGTGGGCATGGAGGTGGGGATCGGGTTTGCCGTCCACGGGCCGGGCGGTGAAGTGGGTGAACTCGCCCCAGACCAGATTCCCGGTGGTCCGGTCCAGATCGGCTCCCTTCACCCGGACCCGTGTGCGGGCATCGGCTTCGATTTCCCGCATGGTGGTGGAGACGGCTTCCTGGAATGCCACAAGGATGCGTTCATCCCCGGTCAGGCCGTGGACCACCGAAACGCTCTTGGGGCAATGGAAGTTGAAGTCGTAGCCCACCCGCCGTTCTTTGCGGGTGCGCGCCGTCAGCGGCTGTCCTGTCAGGGGATGGCGGTTTTCGCAGAGGGCATCAAAGGCCTTGGGATCAATCGCACCATGCAGGCCCAGCCGTTCCGCTCCCAAACCCTTCCACTGTCCCTGCAATTCCTGCTCAGGAACATAGTATTCACCCTGACCCAATCTCTCCTGCTTCAAACCCAAAGTATAATAACTCTTTGCCTGCTCAACACTCTTACTCTGAATAATCCTCAACATAAACAACACCTATCCAAACGCATTCGCCTTAACCTATTTTAAGCTTCTTCATGCTTACAGACGTCTCCCCGATGATCCTCATCGGCTTTTCCGGCCAGCGCCGGCCATACGCTCCACACTTGCTCCACTGGAGCAGCTTTGGGGCAACTGGCCCAATTAAGTGGAGCAACTGTCGAGGTCATATTGGGGCAACAATGGAGCAAGTTTGGAGCATGTTAGAGGCGATGTTTTCATCTAAATGCGATGCTCAAAATGATCCAGATTAAGAGGACTGCGGTAATTCCGGCATTGATGTAGGTCCAGCGCATGAGGATGACCCGGATGGATTCCCGAGCTTTTTCCGCGCGAGTGATACTCTGATTGAACAGGCCAAGAAGGCAGTCCACCTTGGCCGTCATGGATTCCAAAGGGATCATTTTTTCGGACATTTCTGCCTGAACTTTCTCCATCCGAGTCACAGTGGTGTGTAAGCCCATCTCGAAAGCTTTCAGTTCGTTCACCGCCGCATTCCACTCTTTGGCTCCTTTTTGAAACT
>Ga0209066_10002595_pt1 | contig 21735 bp, 21 predicted proteins | sample All_14_2_FD_187198 | JGI IMG/M metagenome (GOLD analysis project Ga0209066, IMG submission 187198) | Freshwater microbial communities in response to fracking from Pennsylvania, USA - Allegheny Zone_MetaG_DW_15 (SPAdes) (version 2) ... | reverse complement strand
GCCGTCCGGCCAGCCCGCGCAGCATGGCAATCGCCACATCCTCCGCCGGCTCATCCACCTTCACGGTCTGGAAGCGGCGGGCCAGCGCCGGGTCCTTCTCGATATAGCGCTTGTATTCCGCCCAGGTCGTTGCGCCGATGGTGCGCAGCTCGCCCCGCGCCAAAGCAGGCTTCAACAGGTTCGCGGCATCGCCGGTGCCCGCCGCTCCGCCCGCGCCGATCAACGTATGCGCCTCGTCGATGAACAGGATGATGGGAGTGGGAGAGGCCTGTACGGCTTCAATCACCGATTTCAGCCGCTCCTCGAACTCCCCCTTCATGGATGCGCCGGCCTGCAGCAGACCGACATCCAGTATGCGCAGATCCACCCCCTGCAACGGTTCGGGCACATCGCCATCGGCGATGCGCTGGGCGAAGCCTTCGACCACGGCGGTCTTGCCCACGCCCGCCTCGCCCACCAGGATCGGGTTGTTCTGGCGGCGGCGCATCAGGATATCCACCAACTGACGGATTTCCGGATCACGCCCGATGATCGGGTCGATGGCTCCCATCCTGGCCTGTTCGGTCAGCGAGATGGTGAACTGCTCCAGCGCTTCCGCCCGGTCCGACTTCGCCTCGACCGATGGCGGGCGCGGGGAATCATCATCCCCCTTGGCGTCGCGCGTGGCGCGCATGCGCGCCTGTGCGTTGGCCAGATTCTGCTTGGAAACATCGCGCGGGGTCGGCATCTCCTCCCGGCTGGCATCCAGAATGGCCGACAGGCCTTCGCGCAGCGTGGCGGGATTGATGGATGCCAGGCTGGGCACCGAATCCGCCAGCGATACGGAAATCGCCGGCACTTCCAGGGCCGCGATCACGATAGCGATGGAGCGGATCGCCATCTGTTGACGTTCCCGCCCGCAGATGATCCAGGCCGCGTTCAGCAGTTCTTCCAGCGCCGGCGACAGGGACGGCGTGCGGGTATTGCCGCGCCGGAACCGTTCCACCGCCGCCGCCAGCTCGGCCTGCATCGGCCCCGGGTTGAGCCCGTGACGGCGCACCAGCACGGCGATGTCGCCCGCCTCCTGCGAGGCGAACAGCGTGGATAGCAGATGCTCCACCTCCACCGCATATTGACCTTCGCGCACGGTCAGCCGGGCGGCTTCTTCCAAGGCATGTCGGCAGGCCGGATTCAGCTTGCCGACCAGTGTTTTCATGTCCAATTGCATCCCGGCCCTCATGCCCTTGGCAGCCGGCAGAACACAAATGCGCCAGCCATACAGTCAGGGTGGTTCAGCAACCCCCGATTCGGGGCGAGGCGGCAAGAATTCCAAACCCTAATGGTCCACGGGCCCTACATCCCCATCGGGATGTTTTCGCGGAAGATCACATCCATCTTCACGAAGGGAATACCCCCGCCCTGCGCCATGGCTAGCAGCGTAGCGCGGATGACCTCGTCCGGGTCGGAATTGATCACCACATCCATTGACCCGTCGATCAGCAGGCGGCGGGTATCGGCCGTCAGCCCATGACCGATGAAGACGATCTCCTTCGCCCTGTCTTTCTCGCGCAGGGCCCGCGCGATCCCGTCCGACGAGCCGCCGACATTGTAGATGCCGACCAGATCAGGATGCTGCTTCAGCAATTCCATCGCATGGGCATAATTCTCGTTGCGGTCGTCATGGCCTTCGCGCATGCCGATGACGCGGAATTCCGGAAACATTTCCTCCATCAGGCCAAGAAAGCCCATCTCCCGCTCGGCATGGGCGCGGTAGCTTCGACTGCCGGCGACCAGCGCGATGCTGCCAGCGCGATGCTTGCAGAACCGTCCCAGCAGCAGCCCGGCCGTGCGCCCCGCCGCCTGATTGTCCAGCCCAACATAGGCATCGCGCGACGGGTGCGACAGGTCGGAGACGATGGTAACCACGCGGGTTCCGGCCTGCCGCACCTCCTCCACCGCCTCGCGCACCAGTGGATGATCGATCGCCATGAAGGCCACGCCATCGGCCCAGCCGGCATGGTGGCGAATGGCCTGCGCCAGGGCTGCCGCGTCGAAGCTTTCGATGAAGAAGCAGCGCAGTTGCGCATCATCGCGCAGGCGCGATTCGGTCGCTGCCCGCACCTTCTCCCCCAACAGCCGAAGATAGGGATTGGTGCCGGCCGGCAGCAGGAAAGCTATATTCGGCGGGCGCGACCGGCCAAGCTGTTCCTGGACTTCCGGTTCGACATAGCCCAGCGCGACCGCGGCCTTCAGCACCCGGTCGACCGTGCGCGCCTTTACGCCCTTGCGCCGGTTCAGCACACGATCCACCGTCGCCAGGGATACCCCGGCGGCGTCGGCTACATCCTTCATCAACGGCGCGGCTACGATTGCAGTTTCGGGCCTCAGTGTTTCATCAGACACATCAAAAAACCTCAAGAAAAGGCATTTGATCTGAAGCATGCAAGTTTCTAGCCTAACGTCAAGCGGCCAGAAGGCCGGGCAAGGACCCTGTCCGGCAGTCGTCCGTGTATCAAAACAAATCACGGGAGGATAAAATGGTTCGACGTATTACCAAGTCCGTCTCCACCGGGCTGACCCGCCGTTCCGCGCTGGCGCTGGGTGCCGGTGCCGGTGCGGCACTGATGCTGCCGAATATCGGCCGCGCCCAGTCGGTCACCCTGCGTTATGGCCATAACAACGAACCGGCGAGCGTTGCCGGCGCCCAGGCCGATTGGTTTGCCGAGGCGGTGGGCAAGCATTCCGGCGGCGACATGGCCGTCCAGGTCTTCCCGTCCTCGCAGCTGGGCAAGCTCCAGGAACTGGCGGAAGCCGTATCGCTGGGCACCATTGCCTTCTCGCACAACACGGCGGGCGGCATCGGCTCGCTCTACGCGCCCTTCGCCGCGCTGGATACGCCTTATATCTATCGCGACATCGATCACCTGATGAAGGTGATGGACATCAATTCGCCGGTGATGCAGGAGCTGAATGCGGGCCTGATCAAGGCTGCCAATGTGCGCGTGATCTATGCCCATTATTTCGGCCGCCGGAACCTGACCTGCAACAAGGCTATCTACAAGCCAGCCGATCTGGCGGGCATGAAAATCCGCGCCGTGCCCTTCCCGATCTATCAGACCGCCGTGGAAGGCATGGGCGCCGCCCCGGTGCCGGTTGACTGGTCGGAAGTGCCGACGGCACTGGCTACCGGCGTCGTGCAGGGCCAGGAAAACCCGGTCAATGTCGTCCTGAACGTCAAACTGTACGAAGTGCAGTCGCATCTGATGCTGACCGGCCATATGTCCAATGCCGAAGTCGTGGTGATGAACGAGGAGGCCTGGCAGGGGCTGAAGGACGCCCAGAAGGAAGCCGTGACCAAGGCGTCGCTGGATATCCGCGCCCGCGCCACCAAGGCGATCCAGGACAATGAATCGAAGGACACCGAAGAACTGAAGAAGCGCGGCATGACCGTCATCGGCCCGCAGGACGGGTTGCAGGTGGATGCCTTCCGCACCTCCGTCGGCAAGCTGGTCGAAGAGCGGTTCGGCAAACAGTATGGTTCGATCTACGAGAAAATCCGCGCCATCTCCTGACGCGTGACACCAAAGCCTGATGGGCCCGGCTCATCAGGCTTTGGCTGGAGTGGTGCCTGAGCAAAGCCTGCACATGAACGGTCGAAGACCGGAAATGTCGGCATGAAGGGAAAGATCGGACAGATGCGTTCTGGAACCCTTGCACCGGCAATCGATGGATTGCTGGAGCGGTTGGCGATTGCCTGCCGTGCGCTGGCCGTGGTCCTGCTGGCCCTGATCAGCTGCCTGATCCTGGCTCAGGTCCTGGGGCGCAATCTGTTCGATCTGGGCATGCCCTGGGCGGACGAACTGGCACGCTTCTGCGGCGTGGCGCTCGTCTTCCTCGGCGCGCCGCTGCTGGCCCATCGCGGCCAGCATGTGGCGGTGGATATGGTGCTGTCGGCCCTGCCGACAGGCCCGCAGCGCGCGCTGGGCATACTGATCGAGCTGGCCTTTCTGAGCTTTGCATCGCTTGCGCTATGGGGGCTGTATGCCTTCCTCAGCCGGGCCTGGAAATTCGCCACCCCGACGCTGGGTATCCCCAACTGGATTTTCTATACCCCCGCCATCATCGGCTTTGTACTGCTGGCGGCCATCGCGCTAAGCCGGTGCCTGGCCCTCCTGCGGGGTGAAACCCTGAGCAAGCAGGAGGCGCCGCAGCCATGAGTTTCGTCCTGGTCGGCCTGTTCCTGGCGACCCTGCTGGGCGGCGCCCCGGTCGCGGTGGCGCTGGGCCTGTCTTCAGCCGTGACCATCATCGCCTATGGTCTGCCGATCCATGTCCTGGCGCAGCGTTCGATTAATGCGCTGGATTCCAGCCCGCTGCTGGCGGTGCCGCTGTTCATTCTGGCGGCCAATCTGCTGAGCTCCCTGGGCGTGACCCAGCATATCTTCGATCTGGTCCGGCTGCTGGTGGGGCGCGTGCGCGGCGCCTTCGCCCAGGTTACCATCCTGGTCAGCCTGATCTTTTCCGGCGTGTCGGGCGCGGCGCTGGCCGATATCGGCGCGCTGGGCAAGATCCAGATCGACGAGATGACGCGCCAGGGCTATTCCAAACCCTTCGCGGCGGGCATCACCATTGCGGCGGCCACCATCGGTCCGATCTTCCCGCCGTCGATCCCCATCGTGATCTATGCCAGCGTCACCAATGTCTCGACCGTACAACTGCTGATCGCGGGTATCGTGCCGGCCCTGTTGATCACGATTTTCCTCAGCATCATGGTCGCTGTGATGGCGCGCCTGCACAACCTGCCGCGCGATACAGTGAAGCCCAGCCTTGGCGCCGTGGCGCGCAAGGCCGTGGTGTCTTTCCCGGCCCTGCTGGCCCCGGTCATTCTGATCGGCGGGCTGTTGAGCGGCTGGTTCGGCCCGACGGAAGTTGCGGGCGTGACGGTCGGCTATGCGCTGCTGATAGGCCTGTTGATCTATCGCACGCTGACGCCCGGGCTGTTGTGGACCTCGCTGCGCGACACGGTGGATGCAACCGCGGGCATTCTGTTCATCGTCGCCGCCGCGGCCGTCTTTGCGTGGATCCTGACGTTGGATCAGGTGCCGGCGCGCGCCGGCGCCTTCCTGCTGGGCCTGTCGGACAATCCCATCGTGCTGCTGGTCCTGGTGAATATCCTGCTGCTGATCGTCGGCATGTTCCTGGAATCCATCGCGGCCATCCTGATCATCGCGCCGATCATCGCCCCGGCCCTGCATGCCGCCGGCGTCGACCCGCTTCAGCTGGGCATCGTCTTCGTGCTGAACCTGATGATCGGCCTGCTGACCCCGCCGGTGGGGATGAGCCTGTATATGGTTTCCATCGTAGCCAGGATGTCGGTCCATTCGGTGGTGCGCGGCGTCATGCCCTTCTTCATTCCGCTGATCCTGTCGCTTCTGGTGGTCACGCTGGTGCCCGCCGTTTCGACCTGGCTGCCCACACTCTTCATGTAACAGGACGTAGCATCATGAGCAGGTTTCTTGGCCCTATCCGTCAGCTTGGCTATGTCGTCGACGACATCGAAGCCGCGATGGCGCACTGGCACAATGTGATGGGCGTCGGCCCCTGGTACTACAACCCGAAGGTCCCGATCGTGAACTATCGGTACCACGGGCAGGGTTATGCCCCCCACAACTCCGTCGCGCTGGCCAATTCCGGCCCGATCCAGGTCGAGTTGATCCAGATCCGCAATGATGTGCCGTCGATGTATCGCGACTTCATGCAGGCGGGACATCGCGGGCTGCAGCATGTCGCCTTCTGGACGGAGGATTACGATGCGGACCTGGCCCGGATGCAGGCCCAGGGCTTCACGGTGAAGATGAGCGGGGAGGTGGGCGTGAACGGCCGCTTCGCCTATTTCGACCGCGAATACCATCCCGGCACCGTGATCGAACTGTCGGAAGTTCTGGGGCCGAAGGGCAGAATGTTCGACCTGATCCGCGCTGCCTCCATCGATTGGGACGGCAGCGAGCCGGTTCGCCCCTTCCCCGATCTCGGCACGCTGTGAGCCGCACCATGCTGCCCAACACGGTCGAAGCACGCTATCTGATCGAAACCCCGCTGGACCCGGCCGACATCGCCGGCGTGATGGCGGGGGAGCAGAGCTGCGGCACCTTCGTGCGCGTGGCCGGCGAGACGGACGAGCTGCGCCAGCGCGCCGCCGCCACCCTCTTGGAGGTGACGGAGATCGAGCCGCTGGCCGCCCCCAGCCTGCGCAGCGCCTGGCTGGAGCGCAAAGGGTTCGGTGCCCCCTATCGCCGTGCCATTGTGCGCATCGCCTATCCCGTCGCCAATACCGGGGCCAATCTGCCGACGCTGGCGGCGACCGTGGCCGGCAATCTGTATGATCTGGGCGAAGTGTCGGGCCTGCGCCTGGAAGGGGTGAAGCTGCCCCGGTCCTATCGCGACCGGTTCGACCGTCCTGTCCTGGGCCTTCAGGGCACGCGCGACCGGCTGGGCGTGCAGAACCGCCCCTTCTTCGGCACCATCATCAAGCCGAATGTGGGCATGTCGGCCGACCAGATCGCCGAGCTGGTGGAAAAACTGTGCGAAGCGGGCGTGGACTTCATCAAGGATGATGAAATCTGCGCCAATCCCGACCATGCCCCGCTGGCGGAGCGCATTCCCGCCGTGATGGCGAAAATCCGTGCCTATCGCGACCGCAGCGGCCGCGATGTGATGATGGCCTTCAACATCACCGACGAGACCGATGCAATGCGCCGCCATGCCGAGCTGGTGGAGCGTGAAGGCGGCAATTGCGTGATGGCCAGCCTGAACTGGTGCGGCCTGTCCGCCATCCAGACCCTGCGCCGGTCGACCCCGCTTGCGCTGCATGGGCACCGCAATGGCTATGGCGCCTTTGCCCGCCATCCGGCCCTGGGCATCGGCTTCGATGCCTATCAGGCGCTGTACCGGCTGACCGGGCTGGATCATATGCATGTACACGGCATCGGCGGCAAATTCGCCGATCTGGCCGAGGAGGTGGGGGAAGCCGCGCGCCGCTGCCTGCGCCCGCTGGCTGAAGATGCGCCGGATGCGGGCGATGCGGTGCTGCCGGTCTTTTCGTCGGGCCAATGGGCCGGCACTATCGAAACCACCATGTCGGAAGTTGGTTCCGCCGATTTCATGTTCCTGGCGGGCGGCGGCATCCTGGCCCATCCGATGGGGCCGGCGGCAGGCGTGAAAAGTCTGCGCCAGGCCTATGCAACGCTGGCGGAAGGCCGCAGCCTGGCGGAAGCCGCCAAATCCCTGCCGGAATTGCAGGGGGCGCTCGACTTCTTCGGCAAACGTTGATGGCGGAGCGGCTGGACTATCTGTTCATCGGCGATGATTTCACCGGCGCATCGGATACGCTGGCGACCCTGGCCCGGGCGGGGCGGAAGGCCAGGCTGTTCCTGGACCCGCCACCGCCCGATGCCCTGGAACGCGAAGCGCTGGACGCGGTCGGCATCGCAACCGAATGGCGCGCCCTGGGACCGGAGGCGGTATATGCGCAGATCGCAGGTCTGGCCCCATCCATCCGGGCGCTGAATCCGCGCTTCGTGCATTACAAGACCTGCTCGACCTGGGATTCCGCCCCCCATACCGGCAATATCGGCGCGGCGGTGGCGGCCCTGGATGCGATTTTCGCCCCCGCCTTCGTCGGCTTCATCGGCGGCCAGCCCAGCCTGGGACGCTATTGCCTGTTCGGCAATCTGTTCGCGCGCGGGCCCGACGGGCAGGTCCACCGCATCGACCGCCATCCGGTGATGCGCCAACACCCGATCACACCGATGGAAGAAGCCGATCTGCGCCTGCATCTGGCGCGCCAGGGCCTGGCGGGACTGGAGCTGGAAGACATCGCCATGCTGGATGGGGATCTTCCAGCGCTTCAGAGCCGCATGGTGGACCGGTTGGCTTCCGGCAAGCGGCAGGTGCTGTTCGATGTTGCGGAAGATCGCCATCTGCGCCGGATCGGCCAGCTATTCCATGCCATGGCGGCCGTCCGCCCCCTATTGGGGGTGGGGGCCAGCAGCGTTGCCGAAGCGATCCACCCGCCTCTGTCAAGCCCCGCCCAAAGCACGATTGCACCCACCATGGCGGCAGGGCCAAGCCTGGTGATCGCGGGCAGCCGGTCCAGCCTGACCGCGACCCAGGCGGCACAAGCCGCGGGCTATCGGAAGCTTGCCATCGCACCGGATGATCTGGCCGATTCCCCGGCGCTGGACAGTCTCGCCGCCCGGCTGGTCGATATCCTGGCCACCGGCGCCAATGCCCTGGCGCATCTGTCGCCCGATGCGGATTACCGGCTGGACGGCCATGCCTTGTCGCAGCGGCTCGCCGCCCTGACCCTGGCCGTGCTGGAACGTCAGCCGCTGCGGCTCTTGACCGTGGCGGGGGGCGATACCTCCAGCATCATCGTGCGGCGGCTGGGCTTCGAAAGCCTGGCCTACGAGGCGCAGGTGGAACCGGGCGTGGCTTTGTGTTCCCTGCGCGCGCACGATGGCAGCCCGCTTGCCATGCGCGTGGTGCTGAAGGGCGGTCAGATGGGATCGGCAGGGCTGTTCGACCGCCTGCTGGAGCTGTAACCGTTACGCCTTGCCACCATCCAGCCGGGGGGAAGCGCGGTCGAGCGCCAGCTCCGCATCGGAAAAGCGGATCGGGGTGCGCAGGCCGGGAACCGGCTCGGCCCCGTCGCGTTCGAACATCCGCACCATGCCGCGCGCCTGAACCTGCGGATCGGCCAGCGCTTCGGGCACCGTATTGATCGGCCCGGCGGGCACGCCCAGCTTTTCCAGCGCCGCCAGCAGATCATCGCGCAGCCATTGTCGGGTGGCGGCGGCGATCAGCCCGCTCAATTCCTGGCGATGGGCCACGCGCCCGGCATTGCTGGCGAAACGCGGATCGTCGGCAAGGCCCAGCACGCCGCAGACCTTGCGGAACTGTCCGTCATTCCCGGCGGCCAGGATGAACCAGCCATCGGATGTCGGATAAACCTCGTAGGGCACCAGATTGGGATGGGCATTGCCCATGCGCTTCGGGATCGTGCCCGCGACAAGGTGGTTCATGGCCTGATTGGCAAGCGTCCCCACCATCACATCGAACAGGGCCATATCGATATGCTGGCCCCTTCCGGTGGTCTGGCGCTGGATCAGGGCGGCCTGAATGCCGATCACGGAATACAGCCCGGTCAGGATATCGGCATAGGCGACGCCGATCTTCTGCGGCGCGCCATCCGGCTCGCCGGTCAGGTCCATGATCCCGCTCATCCCCTGGATGATGAAATCATAGCCCGCGCGCGGCGCATAGGGGCCGTCCTGTCCGAAGCCGGTGATCGAACAATAGATCAGGCGCGGATTGATGGCGGCCAGGCTGGCATAGTCCAGCCCGTATTTGACCAAGCCGCCCAGCTTGAAATTCTCCAGCACCACATCGGCATCGGCCACCAGTTCGCGCACCCGCGCCTGGCCATCCGGCGTGGTGAAGTCGATGGCGATGGAGGCTTTTCCGCGATTGGTGGAATGGAAATAGGCAGCGTCCCTGCCGCCATCGCCATTGTCCACGAAGGGCGGCCCCCAGCCGCGCGTATCATCGCCCGCCGGGCTTTCGACCTTGATCACCTCGGCGCCAAGATCGGCCAGCACCTGACCGGCCCAGGGGCCGGCCAGGATGCGCGCAAGCTCGATGACCTTGATGCCGGCCAGGGGTGCCCCGGCCATCAGAACGCGGCGATCCCGGTAATGGCCCGGCCCAGGATCAGGGCATGCACGTCATGGGCGCCTTCATAGGTGTTCACCGTTTCCAGGTTCACCATATGGCGCATGACCGGGAATTCCTCGGAAATGCCGTTGCCGCCATGCATGTCGCGGGCCTGGCGGGCGATATCCAGCGCCTTGCCCACATTGTTGCGCTTGACGATGGAGATCATCTCCGGCGCGAAGCGGCCTTCATCCATCAGCCGGCCGACCCGCAGCGAGGCCTGCAAGCCCAACGAGATATCGGTCATCATATCGGCCAGCTTCTTCTGATACAGCTGGGTGGCGGCCAGCGGCCGGCCGAACTGCTTGCGGTCCAGCCCATATTGGCGCGCCGCGTGATAGCAGGTTTCCGCCGCCCCCAGCGCGCCCCAGGAAATGCCGTAGCGTGCCCGGTTCAGGCAGCCGAACGGTCCCTTCAGCCCTTCGACTTCCGGGAAAAGCGCGTCTTCACCGACTTCCACCCCGTCCAGATTGATCATGCCGGTGATGGAGGCGCGCAGCGACAGCTTGCCTTCGATCTTGGGCGCCGACAGGCCCTTCATGCCCTTGTCCAACACGAAGCCGCGAATGGCGCCGCCATGGGCATCCGACTTGGCCCAAATCACGAAGACATCGGCGATCGGCGCGTTGGAAATCCAGGTCTTGTTGCCGGTCAGGCGATAGCCATTGGCCGTCTTTTCCGCACGCGTGCGCATACCACCCGGATCGGAACCGGCATCCGGTTCGGTCAGGCCGAAACAGCCGATATATTCGCCGGCGGCGAGCTTCGGCAGATACTTCTTCTTCTGCTCTTCCGTGCCATAGGCATAGATCGGATACATCACCAGGCTGGACTGGACCGACATCATCGAGCGATAGCCGGAATCGATCCCCTCCACCTCGCGCGCGATCAGGCCATAGGCGACATAGCTGGCGCCGACGCCGCCATATTCCTCCGGCGTGGTGGGCCCAAGCAGCCCAAGCGCGCCCATCTCACGGAAAATCTCCGGATCAGTATGTTCCTTGGCGAAGGCTTCGGTCACGCGCGGGGCCAGCTTGTCCTGGGCATAGGCACGCGCGGTATCGCGGATCATCCGCTCCTCATCGCTGAGCTGGCTGTCCAGATCGAACGCATCTTCCCAGTTGAACCGTACCATACCCGCCATGATCCGCTTTCCCTTGCTTCGAGCCGTTTCGTTATGCTGCTGCAATGTCCTTGTCTTGTTTGATCTTATCAATCATCCTTTTCAAGATTTTTAATCGGATATTGAGATCAAACCATGAGCCTGGACGCGCGCCATCTGCGCTGCTTCACCCTGCTGGCGGAGGAGTTGCACTTCGGCCGGGCCGCGACCCGACTGGGCATCGCCCAATCCGGCCTGAGTGGCCATATCGCACGGCTGGAAGATGTGATCGGCGGGCGGCTGATCGAACGCGGGCGCAAGACGGCTGTACATCTGACCCCGCTGGGCGAGACCTTCCTGGTGGAGGCGAAGGCGGCGCTGCACCAGTTGGATCGCGCGGAACGGATCGGGCGCAATGCCGCCCTGGGCGAGGCCGGTGCGGCGAAGCTCAGCTATGTCTTCTCCGCCGCGTTGAGCGGCACGCTGGGCCGGGCGCTGCGCGCCCTGTCGGAACGCCTGCCGATGCTGGAGGTAACGCCCTTCCCCCTGGAAACGCCGGAACAGTTGAAGGCCCTGACGGAAGCGCGGGTCGATGCCGGGTTGCTGCGCCCGCAGGCCCGCTATCCCAGGGGCATATCGGCCGCCGTGGTGCATCGCGAACCTTTGCTTCTGGCGCTGACCGACCGGCACCCGCTGGCGGCCCGCGCAACGGTCCAGGCCGCCGATCTGGCAGGGGAATCCTTCATCGTGCCGCAGATGACGCGCAGCATGGGCCTTGGCCTGCTCGTGGAGGATCTGGCGAAGGTGGGTGGCTTTCCCGCACCGCCCATTCTGGATGCCAGCGATTATGTGACGGCTGCCAGCATGGCATCGGCCGGGTTCGGCGTAGTGCTGGCCCCCCGCTCCCTCTCCAACCTCGCCATCGATGGCATAGCCTATCGGCCCATCGCGGATTACACCGGCTCCGTCGAGCTGGCGCTGGCCTGGCGCGGCCCGCCCACGCCCCTGGTCAAGACGGTGATCGCGGCGCTGGCTGATTGACGTGCAGGCGGCCCGGATAAGGCGCCGGTCTTCAAGGCTGCCGCTCAGGCTGTCATCACATCTGCCACATAGGGGGCAACGGCCCGCTCCGCCCGGGTCACATACTCATCCTTCTGCCCCACGGGCGCTACATAATGCAGCGCGTCGCGCATCGCATCCGCTCCCGCCCGCCGCAGCAAGATCCAGGCGGCCAGATATTGTGAGGCCAAGCAGCCGCCTGCGGTGGCAATATTGCCATCGGCGAAAAACGGTTGATCCAGCACCCGGACCCCGGCTTCCACAACCCAAGGCCTGGTGGTCAGATCGGTACAGGCGGGCGCAGAGCCGAGCAGCCCCAGCTTCGCCAGCAGCAGCGTCCCGGAACATTGCGCGCCGATCAACTGCCGGGCCGGGTCAAGCCGCAGCCGTGCCAGCAGATCACGGTCTTGCGCGATCTCACGCGTTTTGATGCCGCTGCCGAACAGAACGGCATCGGCGGCCGCCGCGAATTCCAGCGGCTGTTCCGCCCTGACCGTCACCCCGTTCATGGAGGTCACTTCATCCATCGGACAGGTGATGGATGCCTTCCACCCCTGCGGGCGCATGCGATTGAGGATTCCTGCCGCGATAAAGGAATCCAGCTCGTTGAACCCATCGAATGTCAGAATGGCGATCTGCATGCCCTGAACCCCTGTTCTTTCCGCACGCCCAGAACGCTAGGTGCGTCCGCGCCCGGTCGCAACTGGCGGATTGTCACCGATACAAAATCGCAGCCAGCATCGCGGCGCAGGACGCAAATCCATGGCCCGAATGGCACGACCAGGCTCACGCCTTTGTATAATATAGAGTTTTTCTTGAGTTGCCGCATATTCCTCGCCCGTTCGATGCGTTCCCGCCCTTGATTTCCCGCAGGATCACGGCACGGTGTTCCGCCTGACATCGAGAAGGACAGGTGATGACATCCCCGATACAGGGCAACACCAAGCAATATGGCGACAGCCGGAAACTGGCAGCGCGGGCCCGCCTGAATTCCAGATACACCATCGCGGAAATGGGCTGGTTCCCCTGGGTGGGGCAACACCTGCCCTGGAGCCCCGGCGCCCATATCCTCGACATCGGGGCAGGACCCGGCTGGTTCTGGGCCGCCATTGCCGCTGAAACTCCGCCCGATCTGCATCTGACCCTGTCGGATATGTCGGCCGGCATGGTCGGGGAGGCTGTGCAGCGCTGCACCCCGCTGGGCCTCGGCTCCGTCCAGGGGCGGCAGGCCGATGCCGGCGCCCTGCCCTTCGATGATGGCTGTTTCGACGGCGTGCTGGCGATGCATATGCTCTATCACCTGCCCGCGCCGGAACAGGCGATTGCGGAGATGTTCCGGGTTCTCAAACCAGGAGGATTCCTGGCCGTCACCACCAACGGGGCCGGCAATATGCGCGCAATGCACCAGTTGGCGACCGCGTTCGGCGGCACACCCCACGACCCAGCGGCGGCGATCTTCGGCTATGACGCGGCGGAACGCCTGCTGCGACAGCGCTTCGGCAATGTCCGTTTCCAGGCCTATCCGGCCCGCATGCGCATCACGGAACCGCAGGATGTCTTCGATGCCCTCACCTCCTACCCTCCGGGCGACAGCGCCGATGCGGCCCAACTGTCCGCCCTGAACGACGCCATTGCGGCAGCCTTCCAGGCCGGCGGGGGCGTGCTGGAGGTCGCGCGGGAAACGGGCCTGTTTCTGTCCGTCAAGGAATGAGGCCGTATTGCTGAATTTGGTCTTATCAATAGGATAAATGATATTTTCATAGCAATTATTACTGCAAAATTCCAATTTTCAGCTGAACTGCGATCGGGCTATTATCCGTCACTCAGACACGGATAAACCCTACAGATTGGAAAATCAGGTCTAGTTTTTGGGAAAGCAAGATGCTCAGCAAAATCAAGAAGTGGCTTTTGACCACTTGGTTAGGCCGGCTCGCCCTGATGCCTTATCGCTTGGTCATGGTTATGCAGAAGGCCACGCCAGGACTGATCGCCAGGGTTCGCTGGGTTGTCCAATCAAGGGAAATCGGCATCGAAGGATATGTGCAAGAACCTCTGAGTCAGAGGGAGCTGGGCTTCGTGCTTTCGGTCGTCACTGGCAAACCCGTGCTAGAGATATTCGGATATCTGGAAGAAATCCGAAATGACCATGAGTTTCATGATTATTGGCGCAGCACGATCACGGCATCCCCGCTGCGTTGGTCCCTTGATGCCGGTTTTGCACCTGGTCGGCGCGTACAGAATTACGTAATCATCAGGGCAACCCGCCCAAGAACAGTGGTCGAGGCCGGTGTTCGTCACGGACATGGCGCGGCCTTGATACTGCGCGCGTTGGAACGCAATGCCTGCGAGGGATTTTCCGGCCACTATTTCGGTGTTGAGGATAATAGGCAGCAGGAGTGCCTACTCTGGCAGAACTACCCCGGCCCCCGGGGACAATTGGTGTATGATGACTCGGTCACCTTCCTGCGAACCTGGCGCGATGATCCCATCGACTTCTTCATGCACGAAACACATACTGAATCCGAACATGCCATTGCCCAATTGACGGCGCTAAAGCCCCACCTTCATGTCGGTTCCATTATAGTTACACCATGGCTTCTAAAGCCGTTCATGGATTTTGCCCTTGAAGATGACTGGCACGTGCTAGGCCATCATGATCGTGTATCTAACCACTGGCATGCTGGCAGCCATAACTTGTTTCTGTTCAAGAAAGAGATCCAGCCGTCCGCGCCTAACAATTAACCCAACACTGTTTTCACCTTGATGGCATCTGGTTGTAACGAACCATCCCGTTACTGCTGCAGAACAACATGATCTAACGCGTACTTGGAGCGTCTTATCCATGATTTGATCGGGATTATCTGCTCTGCATCTGGCAACAGGGTTGAGATATACTTGCTCAAATGGTAAGGCCATGGATAAGGGCAGCGCCCGGACCGCGCTATCTATTGGTGCTTATGTTCATTTATATTTCGTCCATGGTGCGTGTCAGATTTTGGTGCTGAACAGGAGGGGCGGTCGTGGTGGAGTGGTTTTCCACAAGCCCATGCCCTGCGCATTCAGGACCGAAATCCGCCCCCCCAAAATTCCTGAATCTCAACAAGCGCTGATCTGAATCAGCCGACCTTCTCGGTGAAGGCCTGCAGCGCGGCGGCCGCGCCCGCCTCCAGGAAGCGGGCGTCGGATGCAATGGTGACAAGATCGAACCCGGAAGCGGCCATGCCGGCGGCATAATCCGGCGTGCCGCAATGAATACCGGCCAGCATCCCTTTGGCCTGGGCGGAAACACGGATATGCTCGATGATCGCCAGCATTTCCGGTTCCGTCCGGTCGAAGGCAGGCGGGAAGCTGTGATCGGATGCCAGATCGGCCGGGCCGATATAGACACCCGCCAGCCCGTCGACCGCCAGAATGTCATCCAGCGCCGCAACGGCCCCGCGCGTTTCGATCATCGCCAGCGGCAGGATTTCCGCATTGGCGGCGGCGCCATAGCCATTGCCCCAGGCCAGCCGGGCGCGGATCGGGCCAAAGCTGCGCGTGCCCTTGGGCGGATACAGGCAGGCGGACACGAAACGCGCGGCATCCTCGGCCCCTTCGATCATCGGGCAGATCACCCCCAGCGCCCCGGCATCCAGCGCCCGCATGATATGGGCCGGGTCGTTCCACGGTACCCGCACCATGGGCACGGTCCCGGTTTGCTGGATCACCGGCAGCATCGACAGCATGTCGGCATAGTCGGCCGTGCCATGCTGCATATCGATGGTCAGGCTGTCCCAGCCAGCGCGGCCCATCACCTCCGCCGACAGGATGCTTGGAATGGCGAGCCAGCCATTGCGGACAGTCCGCCCCTCGCGCCACAGCCGGCGCAGCGGATTGCTGAATTCCCCCATCGCGTCAGCTCCAGGCAAAATGCGTCAGCTTCACATCGGTATAGTCCAGGATCGCCTGGCGCCCACCTTCCCGGCCCATGCCGGAATGGCCTACACCGCCGAAGGGCGCCTCAGCATGGGCAACCAGGAAGGTGTTGATGCCGACCATACCGGCGCGCAGGCGCCGGCTCATCGCCTCCCCACGCGCCTGGCTGCGGGTGAAACCATAGGCGGCCAGCCCGAAGGGGGTGGAATTCGCCATGGCGATGGCATCATCGAACTCCCGGAACCGGACGATGGGGGCAACCGGGCCGAAGGGTTCTTCCTGCAGGATGCGGGCATCCGGCGGTACATCCATCAATACGGTGGGTTCCAGATAATAGCCCTTGTTCAGATGGGCAGGGCGCGTGCCCCCGGTCAGGATGGCCGCCCCCTTGCGGCGTGCATCGTCGATCAACTCCTCCACCTTGTCGCGCTGCTGCGGCAGGGTAAGCGGCCCCATCGTGCTCGTCTCGTCCAGGCTGTCGCCAAGCTTCAGCGCCCGGGCTGCCTCCACCATTTTCTCGGCGAAGCGCTCCGCCAGGCTTTCATGCACATAAAAGCGGTTCGGCGCGATGCAGACCTGGCCCGCATTGCGATATTTGAACAAGGCGCATTGGGTGGCAGCCAGGTCCGCATCGGCATCCTCGCAGACCACCACCGGGGAATGGCCGCCAAGCTCCATCGAACAGCGCTTCACCGTGTTGGCCGCTTCCGCCAGCAAGGCCTTGCCCACCTCGGTCGATCCGGTCAGGGAGATTTTGCGGATTTCCTCCGCCGCCATCAGCAGCGGGGTGATCTCCCCCGCTCGTCCCAGCAGCAACTGCACCACGCCCGCGGGCAGCCCCGCCTCAACACAGCATTCGATCAATACGGTGGAGGTCGCGGGCGTCTGCGCGGAAGGCCGGCAGATCACCGGACAGCCCGCCGCCAGGGCCGGGGCGATCTTGCGCGCCATAAGATTGATCGGGAAGTTCCAGGCGGTGAAGGCAGCCACGATACCGACCGGCTCCGGCACCGCCGTCAGCCTGCCGCCCTGGCGCGATGGGATGGTCTCGCCAAACAGTCTTTCGGCTTCGCCCGCGAACCAGTCGAACTGTTCGATGGCGGCCAGCACCTCGCCCATCGACTGGCTGATGGGTCGACCGATTTCCAGGGACAGCATGCGGGCAAGGTCATCGCGGCGCGCCTCCATCCGCCGCGCGATGGCGCGCAGATATTTCGCCCGTTCCCATCCATGCAACCCGCTCCAGCGCCCCAGGGCCTCGCGGGCATGGCACAGGGCTTCGGCAACCTCCGCCGGGCCGCAGGCCGGTGCGGTCCCCAGCACCTCCTCGTTACAGGGGTTGATCACGGTGACGGGCTTTTCCGCCGTCGTATCGATGAAACGCCCGCCGATCAGCGCGCGCGGCCGGTGATAGGTCATGGAACCTCCCCTACGCGACAAGGCCGCGCATCTGTATTCGGCGTCTATTGGCTGGCCGTCACGCCGCCATCGATGAATACGGTCTGCCCGGTCATATAGCTGCCGGCCGGAGCGGCGAAGGTCAGCACCTGGCCCACCACCTCCACCGGGTCGCCGATCCGCCCCAGCGGGTTGCGTTGCAGGATGAAGTCGCGGAAATCCGCGCGTTCCAGATGCGGACGAATGCGGTCAGACTGGATGAAGGTCGGCGCCACCCCGTTGACGGTGATATTGTGGGGGGCCAGTTCCATCGCATGCTGGCGCACCAGCATCAGCAACCCGCCCTTGGTGGCGCAATAGGCGGAATAGCCCCGGCCACGCAGGGCAAGCTGGGAGCGGACCGACAGAAGATGGATATGCCGGCCACCCCGCCCCGCTTCGATCTGATGGCGCGCAACGGCCTGGGCCAGAAACATCGCGGATTTCAGATTGGTCTCGTAGACCTCGTCAAAGACCTCCTCCGTTACCTCCATCAGCGGCTGTTCGCGCTGGATGCCGACGCAGTTCACCAGCACGTCGATGCCGCTCATAAGCCGGGCCGCCTCGTCGACCGTGGCACGGATATCCGCGACCCGCCGCGCATTCAACTCCAGCCCATGGGCCTTGCCGCCGGTACCGACAATCGCAGCGGCCAGGGCTTCGGCCTTGCCCGGTTTTGGCCCCGCGATGGTCACCACGGCACCGCGCCGGGCAAAACCCCAGGCAATGGCCTCCCCGATCGCGCCATAGCCGCCGGGCAGGAAGACCCGGGCACCCGACACATCAAAAAGCCGGTCCAGCGCCTCTGCCTCGATATTCGGCGTCAGGCGCCCGGCAAGTTCCGGTCCACTCACTGCATGATCTCCATCCCGGCAGCCCGATAGACCGCTTCCATCAGGCGCAAGGTTTCCAGATTGTCCAAACGGTCGGTTTCGAACGGCGTCCCATCCCGCACACCGCGCAGGAAGGCCGCCATGGTCGTATCGAAGCATTCCTGATAGCGGCCGAGGAGATCGACCTCCTCCGCCTCCCCCTCGCGCCCCACCAGGAAGATGCGGTTGTAATCCATCACCAGCGTGGCCTCGGTTCCCACGATCTCCAGCCGATCCCCATGCAGCGGGGGATAACCCGGCGCACAGATGCAGCCATCGGCGCTGGCGATCAGCCCGTCCGGCCCTTCCAGCAGGATGGTCGCCGTGTCTTCCCCAGGCAGGCCTTCGGCCAGGCGGTTCAGCCTTGCCGCCACCACCTGCAGCGGCCCAAGCAGCAGGCGCAGCACATCCAGATGATGGATCATGGTCTCGAACACCAGATTGCGCTGGAAGCCCTTCAGATAGGGCTGGCGTTCTAGCAGAAAGGGCTCGGCACCAGGGCGCTGGCACAGCCCCGATCCGCGCACAGCCATCGCCGCATGACGTGGCCTGCCGATCCGCCCTTCCGCGATCCAGCGCCGCACTGTCTGGTAATGCGGTCGGAAACGGTAGTTCTCATGCACCATGAAGCGCACGCGCTCGCCCACCGCGTCGATCAGGGCTTCGGCTTCCGCGACCGTGCGCGTCATCGGTTTCTGCAACAGCACATGCACGCCATGATCGGCCGCCATCCGGGTCAGGGGCGCATGCGCATCGACCGAAGCCGCGATATCAGCCAGTTCAAAGCCGCCATCGGCGAACAGAAGTGCGGGATCGGTATAGACACGCGGAATGTTGAATTCCCGCGCCTTGGCCTCGGCCCTGTCGCGCATCGGGTCACAGACCGCCACCACGGCCACGCCCGCCGCCACCCAGGCGCGCAGGTGATACTGCGAGATCATGCCCGCACCCAAGAGGGCGGCACGCAGCGGCGCATCAGCCATGGTCTGCCCCCTGCCAATGGCCATAGCCGTAATACCAGACGCTGCCTTCCTTCGATAAGGTCCGCAGGGAATGGCGCACGCCCTTCGGAATGCGGATCAAATCGCCAGGATCAGCCAGAAACCGCTCGGCCCCGACATCGATCACCATGCGGCCATGGACAAGCAGCACATATTCATCCGTGCCATGCACGAAATCGGCCCAGAGCTGGTCGGGCGGGTCGCGGAACACGCCGAAGCTGAATCCCTCGCGTTCCCAATCCGCACGCACGGCTTCCTGGGCGGTTCCGGGCTCATAGGCGCGCCGTTTGATGACATCCGTCATGCCGCCCGCCCGTCCAGCAGATTGCCCAGATAGGCCCGCGCCGGTCCATGCGCCAGCAAGGCCTGATAGTCGGGGATCGGGGTTACCGTGCCATGCTGCACGAAGATGAAGCGCTCGCAGATCTCGCGCAATATCTCCAGATGCATCCGCTCATTCGGATGAACACATAGGAAAACCAGCCGCCCGCGCGCCCGCAAGCTGCGGAAGAAGTCCAGCATGAAACCGATATAGCCATCCTGCGCATTGAACTGCGGCTCGTCGAACAGATGCACAAGCGGGTATTCGGACCCGGCCGGTTGCATCAGCGCATTGGGCGTCCAGGACTGAAAATGCCGCACCTGATAGGATTGGTGATAATGGATCGCCAGCCGGTCGCGCTGATCGGTGCGGACCGTGTGAATATCGCGCCCGGCCACCATCACCCGGCCGGATGTCGGCGCGTTCGACCCGGTGATCAGTTCGAACAATGTGGTTTTCCCCGACCCGTTCGGCCCCATCATGCCAACAATCGCCGGCTCTTCCACCGTCAAATCGGCTGCCAGCCGGAAACCCGGCTTGCGAGAGAAGGGGCCACCACGAAAATAGATCTTCTCCAGCGCTTCGACCTTCAGCATGGCTGTCATGGCGTCACATCCCGATCAGTTTTTCACGCAAGGGCCGGTCGGCCAGTAGATCGGCCGCCGCCCCTTCATGGATGATGCTGCCCCGGTCCATCACATAGACCCGGTCGGATACTTCCAGCGCCGCCAGCGCGTTCTGTTCCACGATCAGGACGGAGATGCCTTCCGCCTTCAGCCGGCGGATCGTGCGCATCACATCCTGCACGATCTTGGGGGCAAGACCCTGGCTCGGCTCGTCAAACAGCACCAGCCCAGGCGAACCCAGCAGCGCGCGGGAAATAGCGACCATCTGCATTTCCCCGCCCGACAGATTTTCGCATTCCCGCGCCATCAGATGCTCAAGGGCGGAAAATATCTCGAACATCTCCGGCACCCCCCACCCCCGGAACCGGGTGCGCTTGACCGCGATCTGCAGATTGCGCGCCACGGTCAGGCTGGGAAAGACCCGCCGGTCATCCGGCACCCATCCCAGCCCCATGCGCGCGATCCGATGCGTGGCCAACCCCGTGATATCGGCCCCGTCGAAGCGGACACGACCCCTGCGCGGCGGCGTCAGCCCCAGTATGGAGCGGATGGTGGTCGTCTTGCCCGCCCCGTTGGGGCCAAGCAGGGCCACCACCTCCCCCTCGCCCACCTCGATGGACGGGCCGAACAGGATCTGGGTCTCCCCATAGAAGGTCTCGATCTTGGACAAAGACAGCATCACGCGACCTCCCCCAGGGCGGATCGTTGCACCCAGGGATTGGCACACAGCTCCCGCGGGCTGCCCTCGGCAATCACCTGACCCCAATGAATGACGGAGATGCGGTCCGCCAGTTCGAACAGGAAGCGCATGTCATGTTCGATCAGCACGATGGTGTAGCGCTGACGCAAGTGCCCGATCAGCCTGGCCAGATTACGGGTCGCCTCGCTGCCCAGCCCGGCGGTCGGCTCGTCCAGGAACAGGATGCGCGGGCGTTGGGCCAGCGCCACCCCGATCTCCAGCGCGCGCCGGTCGCCATAGGACAGCGAGACGGAACGTTCCCATTCCCGCCCGGCCAGCCCCACCTGTTCCAGAATGCCGCCGGCCGCTTCCAGAAGATCACGGTCGCCGAAGACCGTACCCAGTATGTCGCCCTGGCGCTGGCGGAATTCCGGTAGGGCAACCAGGATGTTCTCCAGCACGGTGGAATCATCGAACAGGTTCATGATCTGGAAGGACCGAGCAATGCCCAGCCGCGCGATGCGCTGCGGCTTCATTCCGGCGATGGATTTTCCGTCGAAGCGGATATCCCCCCGGTCGGGCGCATACCGGCCTGTCAGCACATGGAAGCAGGTGGTCTTGCCCGCCCCGTTCGGTCCCATGATGCCATGAATTTTCCCTTCCTCGAAAGACAGGGAAATGTCTTCCAGCACGACGCGCGCACCGAAACGCTTGTGAATATGGACCGCATCGAACAAGGCCATCTCACACCCCCTCCCGCTCGGCCCGGCGCAGGCGCGCCTGCCCGGCCAGGGCGCGCAGGCGGATCGCCGCCAGATGCGCCATCCCCGCCAGCCCTTCCGGCCGGAACATCACCATGCCCATGAACATCAGCCCATACCAAAGCAGCCAGGTTTCGGTCAGCGATCCCAACAGGTCGCGGGCCACGAAATAGAGCAGCACCCCCAGCACCGGCCCCCAGAAACTGACC
>Ga0209066_10002594_pt1 | contig 21736 bp, 21 predicted proteins | sample All_14_2_FD_187198 | JGI IMG/M metagenome (GOLD analysis project Ga0209066, IMG submission 187198) | Freshwater microbial communities in response to fracking from Pennsylvania, USA - Allegheny Zone_MetaG_DW_15 (SPAdes) (version 2) ... | reverse complement strand
GCTCGGTGCCGCGGCCCACCGGCGCGATGTCCAGGCTGCCGCAGTCCGGGCAGGCGCGTGGCACGCGTTCGGCAAAACCGCAGTGGTGGCAGCGCAGGCTGCGGTCGATCTTGTGGAAGACGCGAAAGGCGCTGCAGTGCGGGCAGTTGCTTTTCCAGTCGCAGTCGGCGCAGCTCAGCACCGGGGCGTAACCGCGCCGGTTCAAAAACACCATGCTTTGTTCACCGCGTGCGATGCGCTGGCCAATGGCGTCCAGCAGCGGGGGGGAGAGCACGCAGCCTTTGGGCTGGTGGTTCATGTCGACGCGTCTGACCAGCGGCAGGATGGCATTGGCGCCAACCCGACTCGGCATCTCCAGGCGCAGGTAGCGCCCACCCTCCGCTGCCGGGCGGCTGTGGTACCAGCTCTCCAGCGACGGCGTAGCCGAGCCCAGCAGCACCTTGGCGCCGTCCAGCCGGGCGCGGTACACGGCCAGGTCGCGTGCCGAGTAGCGCGCGCCATCCTGGCTTTTGTAACTCGGGTCGTGCTCTTCGTCGACGATGATCAGTTTCAGGTGGGGCATCGACGCAAACACCGCCATGCGGGTGCCCAGCACAATGCGCGCCTGCCCGCTGTGTGCCGCCAGCCAGCTGGCCAGGCGCTGCGCCGGCGTCAAACCACTGTGCATTGACACCACAGCATCCTGCCCGTACTGAGCGCAAAAGCGGGCCTTGAACCGCTCTTCCAACTGTGGCGTCAGGTTGATCTCGGGCACCATCACCAGCGCCTGGGCACTGTCCGAGCCCGCCAGCAGGTCGGCGGTGCAGCGCATGAACACCTCGGTCTTGCCGCTGCCGGTGGCGCCAAACAGCAGGAACGGCCCGGGTTGGGCATGGAATTGGTCGAGGGCCCGGGTCTGCTCCGGGGTGAGGGCGACCAGATCAGGCGTGGTCAGGGGGCTGTCGGGCGGCGCATGGTCCGCTGGTGATGCCTCCGGGCCGGTGGCGCTGGTGGTGCCATGGCTCACCTTGGCGGCCTGGGCCTTGCTCAGGTTCGCCGCTTTCTTTTTCAGGCGCCGGGCCAGTTGCACGCTGCTGAGGTCACGCAGTTGCGGTGGCAGCGCGGCCAGCGCCACTTCACCCGCTGAGCGCTGGTAGTAGCTGGCGGCAAAACTGATCAGGGCGCGCCAGCTCGCGCTTAACGGGGCCAGCGCGTCCAGCGCGGCGGCGATCGGGCGCAGCTTGGCGGGGTCGAAGGTGCCGGGGGTGGTTGCGTCTGCCTCGGCATGCGGTTCGGGCGTGTCCCACACCACGCCCAGCAGTTCGCGTTGCCCCAGCGGCACCCGCACCAGCGTACCAGCGGGCAGCGGTTGCGCGCTCAGGTAGGTCAGTGCCCCGGCCATCTGGCTGTAGGCCGGGGTGTGGACCAGTACAGCGATCTGGATGTTGGCCTGCGGGTCGGTTTGGGGTGGTTTGTTCAAGTGAACTTGCGGAATGGAGCTTAAGTCGTTGATTTTGAGGGCTTTTGAAGGTCATCCAAGTTTTCTGTGGATAACTTTGTTGATAGCTCGTCAATAGTGGCCGCCAGCCCTTGTAAATCAAGGCCTTTGTTAGCCTGCCCAAAAATGAAGCAAAAATTAAAACCTATATAAAACAACCACTTGCGAGTGCTATTTGTTTGGTAGTGTCTTTGGGGGCGGTGTGGCTGCTGCCAGTTTGGCTACACCATTTTTGTGCATAAGTAACAAAAAATTTTGCAATTCTGTGGGTCAAAACTGCTTGAAAAGTGCTAAGCGGCCAAGCAAGCCTAACGTGGAAACGCGATTCGGTCATCCCGCTGGTCAGGCCGGGCCACGACCCGGCATCCCTGACTTCGGACGGCCAGGATGGCCGGTGCTGAGACCCCGGACGCGATCCGGGGCCGCCATGACAACCATGTTGCATCCGTCGCGATGACGGCTCAGCCAGGGCCGTTAACAGGCGCCGCGCATCAGGCGGGAATGTTTGTGCACCGCTTCCACCAGCGCGGCCACGTGTTCGGGCGGGGTGTGCTGGCTGATGCCGTGTCCCAGGTTGAAGATGTGGGTGGGGCCAAAGCCCGGGCCGCTGTGGGGTGCGCCAAAGGCGTTGAGCACCTTGATGACTTCGGCTTCGATCTTTTCCGGTGGGGCAAACAGCACATTCGGGTCCAGATTGCCCTGCAAGGCCTTGCTGCCACCCGCAATGATGCGCGCCTTGGTCAGGTTCGCGGTCCAGTCCAGGCCGAGCGCATTGCAGTCGAGCTGCTCCATCTCGTCGAGCCACAAGGCGCCGCCTTTGGTGAAGACGATGCTCGGGATGGTGGCGCCGTCCCAGGTCTTGTGCAATTGGGCCAACACACGGCGGGTGTAGGCCAGGCTGAACTCCTGGAACGCGCCGTCGGCCAGCACACCACCCCAGCTGTCAAACACCATCACGGCTTGGGCACCGGCTTCAATCTGGGTGTTGAGGTACAGCGCCACGGCGTCGGCGTTGATTTCCAGAATGCGGTGCATCAGATCCGGGCGGCTGTACATCATGGTCTTGACCAGACGGTAGTCGTCACTGCCCGCGCCTTCCACCATGTAGCAGGCCAGCGTCCAGGGGCTGCCGGAAAAACCGATCAGCGGCACCCGGCCGTTGAGCGCCTTGCGGATCGACGTGACTGCGTCAAACACATACTGCAGCTTGGCCATGTCGGGCACTTCGAGCTTGGCCACGGCGGCTTCGTCACGCACGGCGGTCGCAAACTTGGGGCCTTCACCCAGCGCAAACGACAGGCCCAGGCCCATCGCGTCGGGCACGGTCAGGATGTCGCTGAACAAAATCGCCGCGTCAATCGGGAAACGGTCCAGCGGCTGCAGCGTGACTTCGGTGGCGTAGTCCACATTGGTGGCCAGGCCCATGAAGCTGCCGGCCTTGGCGCGGGTGGCACGGTATTCCGGCAGGAAACGCCCGGCCTGACGCATCATCCACATGGGCGTGTAGTCAGTCGCCTGGCGCATACACGCGCGCAGAAAGGTGTCGTTCTTGAGGGGGGCGAAGGTGGGGGTGGAGGAGGTAGTCATGGCCGAATTGTCGCATTCTGTCGTGTCAGGTTGACACTTGTTGCATCAAATTTGGGCAGCTCGTTGATCTGGCGCAACTGGCCAGATCACGGTGACGCTCAGGCCACCCAGCGCCGAAACCCCCGTGTGCACCTGCGCCTGGTAGACCTGGGCAATGCGCCGCACGATGGACCAGCCCAAGCCGCTGCCGCTTTGGGTGGTGCCCAGGCTGCGGAAAAAGCGTTCGCCCAGGCGCGCCCGCTCCGCCTCCGGTAGCCCCGGGCCGCTGTCGTCCACCTGCAACACCACCTGTCCTTTCGCAACGCTCACGCTGAGCGATACGCGGGCGCCATCGGGGCTGTAGCGCAAGGCGTTGTCGAGCAGGTTGCGCACCAGCACGCCGGTGAGGGTGTCGTCAGCGGTGATCAGCGCGGGCTGCGGCGCGTCGAGCTCCAGCGTCTGGCGCCGTCCCAAGGCCAGCGGTGCCAGTTGGGCGGCCATGCGCTGGGTGATGGCGGTGAGGTTCACCACACCGGCCACGGCTTGGCCACCTGCAGCTTCCAGCCGGGACAAGGTCAGCAATTGCGTCACCAGGTGCGTGGCGCGGTCACAGCCTTCCAGGGTTTGGCGCAAGGCCTGGGCGCGTTGGGTATCGTCGTCACCGGCGCCCAGCGCCACTTGCGCCTGGGCGCGGATGGCAGCAATCGGGGTGCGCAACTCGTGGGCGGCGTCGGCGGTAAAGCGTCGCTCGGCGTCAAGCACACCGCCCATGCGCTCAAATAACGCATTGAGAGATTGCACCACCGGCGCGATGTCGGTCGGGGTGTCGGTCATGGTCAGCGGCTCCAGTGCCTGCGGCTGGCGCCGGGACAGCGCCTGGCTCAGGCTGCGCAGCGGCTTCAGCCCCTGGCGCACAGCCAGCCAGCCCAGCACGGCCAACACCGGCAGGGCCCATAACAAGGGCTGTAGCACGCCTTGCAAAACGGCCCACAAAATCGATTGGCGCGACTTGATTCTTTCACCCACAAAGACCTGGACATCGCCCGCCTGGCCCTGGGCGCCAAAGACCCGCCACGCCTGACCGTCGGGGAAACGCACCGTGGCAAAGCCGCGCGCCTTGGTCGACATGGGGGCCTCGGGCGCGTTGCTGGAGTGCAGCGTCAGCTGGTCTTCATGAAACACCTGGAAGGCCACGCGGGTGGCGTATTTGTGCAGAGTGGGGGCGCCGGGATGGTCGTCCTCCTCCTCGTCAATACGCCTGCCGCGGGACCGGGCCCCATCGTCGCGGTGCTCGCCAACCTCTTGTTGCGCCACCAGCAGCGCGGCCGACTGCGCCAGGTGCGCGTCGAGCAACTCATCGAGCTCGTCGCGGGTATCGACCCAGGTGAGCGCCGCTGCCGATACCCACACCACCGAGATCATGACCAGCAGCAGCGCCAGCAGACGCGCCTGCAGGGAACGCAAGCGCGTGAACAGTTTCATGCCACGGGGCCGCAGAGCGGGTCTTTGGCGGCAACCAGGGTGTAGCCCACGCCGCGCACGGTCTGGATCAGGTCGGCCTGCAGTTTTTTGCGTAGGTGGTGGATGTGCACCTCCACCGCGTTGCTTTCCACCTCATAACCCCAGCTGTAGAGCTGCTGCTCCAGCTGTTCGCGCGACATGACGCGCTGGGCGTTGAGCATCAGCACGTGCAGCAGGTCGAATTCGCGCATCGACAGCGTCACCGCTTGCCCCGACAGCGTGACCGAACGCGCCGCCAGGTTGATCTGCAAGGCGCCACAGGTCAGCAGGTCCTGCGTGTGCCCGTGGGCGCGGCGCACCAGCGAGCGCAGGCGCGCGCCCAGCTCAAACAGGTCCACCGGTTTGACCACATAGTCGTCGGCGCCGAGATCGAGCCCCTTGATGCGGTCTGGCACCGCGTCACGCGCGGTCAGCACCAGCACCGGCAGGTTGATTTTTTGCCGCCGCAGGGATTGCAGCACGTCCAGCCCGTCTTTCAGGGGCAGGCCCAGGTCCAGCACAGCGGCCTGGTGGTTGCCGCAGGCGATTTCGCGCTCGGCGGCTTGGCCGTCGCGCACCCAGTCCACCAGAAAACCCTGCTGGCGCAGGCCCGCGCGCAGCCCGTCGCCAAGCAGGGGGTCGTCTTCAGCAAGCAGGATGCGCATGGTGTGGGTCGGTCGTTTGCGGGGGCCCCATCGTAGTGGCTGAAAGTTGCCAAAAACCACGGGGCCACCTGGTGGGCTTACAAGGCGGGTCGTTTGGGAATCTGCATGGCACCGTCTTCATAGGTGCCGAGGTCGGCATCGGTGTGGCAGGCGGCGCAATTCGACTTGGCTTTGACCAGCGGGTTGGCCCAGTCGGCAGCGGCGATGTCGCGGTGCTTTCTGATCCAGTAAGCCACCTCGGTGATGCGTTGCGGCGCGGCGCCGCTGGGGATGGCGCGGTCCATCTTGTACGCCGCCTCGGTCGGGTGCCCTTCTGCCGCGTTGGTCACCAAAAAAGTCAGCACATTGGCCGTGGTGGTGGCGTCCAGGCCCAGGTCATCGCCAAAGTGCTGGTCTTGCTCGGCCATCATCTTTTGCCAGGAACGCGCGGGCAGCAATGACGGGTGAAACACCCCGTGGCAACTGCCGCATTCCTCGCGCCACTGCGCGTTGTCGGCCAGCACGGGGCCGACAAATCGCACATGGCGCGCGTGGTGCTCGCCTGCCTGGTGCGCTTGCTGCTGGGCCGGGGTGTCGAGCTGGCGCTGAATCGCGTAGTCAAACCACCAGCCGCCAAAGCCCAGCATGGCCAGCAGCATCACCACGGCGACGCCTGCGCGCGCCTGGCTTTTGGGCGTGTTCGGTGCCGCCTGCTTGAGGCCGTTGACCATGGAACGGGCCAGGTTTTCCTTGTGAAGCACACTTTCCACCACCACGCCGGCAATGTGGCCACCCACCACCAGCAGCATCAGCGTGGCGGCGACCTCATGCACTTCCTTGAATAGGTGGCCCTGGGCAAAGCTGAACCAGCCCGCCGCCAAGCCGTGCTGTTCTTCGGCCCCCAGCGTGAGGATGCCCGCGACCCCGACCACCAAGCTCAGTGCCAGCAGGATGTAAATCGCCAGGCTGCCGGTCGGGTTGTGCCCCACTTGACGCGCCGCGCTGCCGCTGGCCACGTCTTTCAAATACTGGATGCCCTGTTGGGGGCTGAAGCGGAAGCTGGCAAAACGCGCAAAGTGAGAGCCGACAAAGCCCCAGACCAGCCGAAAGCCGATCAGCCCCAGCATCAGGTAGCCGCAAAACACATGCACGGCCAGCCATTCGTCCGACTCGGCGGTGAGCCAGGCCAGCGCGAAGCTGGCCACCAGCGCCCAGTGGAACAGCCGGGTGGGCAGGTCCCAGATCAGGGTGGGTTGTTGGTGGCTGGCGGTGGTGTCCAGGTCAGGCGCGCTCATTTCGGAATACGCACGGTGTCGTCGTCAAACTCGCCTTTGTCGGCAGCCCGGTGGCAGGCGATGCAGTTGGATGGGCTCTTGACCGACGCCCGTTTCCACACCGCCGGGTCGATTTCGCTGGCGCGGTGCTTGGTTTTGAACCACTCGCCGTCGGTGATCTTGATCGGTGCGGTGTTGGCGGTCCAGCGGTTGGAGGCGTGTTTGACCAGGTAGTCGGTGATGGCCTGGTTGTCTGCGGGTGACAGGGAGGCATCGGTGTCAAAGTGCTTGTCCAGCCCGGTCATGACCTTTTTCCACGACGCGGCAGGCAGCAAGCCGGGCGGAAAAGCCAGGTGGCAGCTGCCGCATTCGGCTGCCCATTGGGCATGGGACTGGGCCGGCATCACCGGCTTGCCGCGGTTCTCGCCGTTGTATTTGGCGTGCGCGGTGAAGGCGGTGGCTGCCAGCGCTGCGGTAGCGGCCAGTCGCCAGAAGGTGCGCAATGTCATGGTGGCTCCTTACTTGACTGACAGCACGTAGGCCATGAAGTCGCCCTTTTCCTGCGTGGTGCAGGCGCGGGCCAAGGCGTCGTTGCAATTGCGCTTGAACCATTTCTCCATCTTGGCGGCGTCGGTGAAGCGCTGGGCGTTCACGCTGGGCGCCAGCGGGTCAATGGCCTTGTTGGTCTTGGCGTGTTTGCCGACGTTTTTGGGCGAGTCGCTGTGGCACGAGGCGCACGACAACTGGTTGGGGCCCTGGGTGGTGTACAGCTTTTTCCCGGCCTCGGCGCTGAAATCCTTGAACGCGGTGTTCTCGGTTTTGGCCTGGGCCTTGTAGCTGTCCAGGATGGGGTTGGCGTTGGCAGCCAGCGGCAGGGCGATGGTCAACGCGGCCAGGCTTGCCAGCAGGGTGGTGGTTTTGCGAAAGTTTGTCATGCGGGAACCTCAGTGATGAACCAGGCTCCAGCTTAAAAAGCCAGGCTTAAGAAAGTCTTAGCCCGGGCGACCCCCAGCCCTACAAGGCCGCAATGGCAGCGCGTACCTCGCTCACCGACAAAATCTCCGACAACACCACCGGCGCCCGGCCTGGCTGGTAAAACACATACACCGGCACGCCGTTGCGCCCGAGTTGGGCCAGCGCTGCGGTGATGGCCGGGTCGCGGCGGGTCCAGTCGGCGCGCAACAACACCGTTTTTTTCGCGTCAAAGTCGGCCAGCACCTCGGCATTGGCCAAGGCGGTTTTCTTGTTGTATTGGCAGGTGACACACCAGGCAGCTGTGAAGTCCACAAACACCGGCGCGCCGCTGGCCACCAGTTCCTCCACCTTGCCGGGTGACCAGGCCTGCCAGCGCGCGCTGCTGACCACGCTGTTGGCAGGCTCCGGGAAGGTGACGATGTGTTTGCCGGTGGCCCATGTCATCAGGGACAAGGCAGCGATGGACAAAGCCACCACAGGCAGGCGCGCGCGGCCATGCAGGGTCAAGGCCCAGATCACTAGCGCCAGCCCCACCAGCAGCGCCAGCAAGGCACTGGCGCCGTCGATGCCGGTCTGCTGGCCAAGCACCCACACCAGCCAGACCACGGTGGCAAACATCGGGAACGCCATGGCGCGGCGGAACGTCGCCATCCACGCACCCGGGAGCGGCAACAGCCGGGCCAGCGCGGGCGACCAGCTGGCCGCCAGATAGGGCAGGGCCATGCCCACACCCAGCGTGGCGAAGATGGCCAGCGCCTGCAGCGCCGGCAGATTCAAAGCCAGCCCCAGCGAGGCGCCCATGAACGGCGCAGTGCAGGGCGAGGCAATCGCAACTGCCAGCACGCCCGACAAAAACGCGTTGACGGCCGGATTTTTGGCCTCCAGCGTGGCCAGGCGGCCAGGCACAAACTGGCCAAACTCAAACAGTCCCGCCAGGTTCAGACCAATCACGGTGAACAACACGGCCAGGCCCGCCACCACCGCGGGTGACTGCAGCTGAAAACCCCAGCCCAGTTGTTCCCCCGCGCCGCGCAGCGCCAGCATCAGCGCACCCAGCGCCAAGAAAGACAGGACCACCCCCGCGCTGTAGGCCAGGCCGCTCACGCGGTGGCTGCGCCGGTCATCGGCGTGACGGGTGAAGCTCACCACCTTGATCGCCAGCACCGGGAACACACAGGGCATCAGGTTCAGAATCACACCGCCCAGCAGCGCGCCGACCAGCGCCAGCCAGAAGCTGGGCGGCACGCTGGCGGGCAAGGCTGGCGCGAAGATCGGGGCCGTGGGGGTGGACAGGGTGACAGGCGCCTGGGCGGGCCAGTTGCCATTGACATCGGCCTGAATCAGGTAGCCACTGCGCTGGCCAGGCGCCTCGGCCACCAATACCAGCGGCATCTGCGTGGGGCTGGCGCTGCGGTGCAGGGCCATCGGCAGGCTGGCGGTCCAGACATCGCCTTGCCAAGCCTGCGTCCAGGGTCCGGCCGGCTCGATCACTTCAGGGGTTTCGGGAAAGAGGTCCAGCTGTTGGCCGTGCAGGCTGGTCGGCAGGCCGGGCACGCTCAGCTTGATGCTCTGGCCGTCCAGGGTGATGCTGGCGCTCACTTGGAGTGGCTTGGGCTGGTCCCGCAAGGCGGTCTCAAAGGCGCTGGCGTTCAGCGCGGTGGAACTGTTGACCGGCAGGCGCAGCACAAATTCGCCGTCCTGCGGGATGCATTCCTGGCGGCACACCAGCCAGCTGGCCTGTAATTTAATCTCCAGCTCGGGCGACAGCGGCGAGGGTTTGAAGTCGGGTGTGATGGTGAGCGGCACCGGCAGCAGCACCGTGCCGTCATAACCGTAGTTCATCAAGTTGCCCAGCGGCAGCTTGTGCGGCAACGGCCAGGCGATGTCGCCCGCCAGCACGCCCACTGGCAGCGTCCAGCGCAGCTCGGTGGGCTGGCCGGGGTCGCCGGTGTTTTTCCAATAGGTGTGCCACTCGGGGATGTGGGCAAGCTGCAGGCCCACCCAGACGGTTTTGCCGGGGTCGGCGCCATCCGGGGCGTGGGCCATCAGCTCGGCGCGCACCTGTTCGGTGGTGACCACCTGGGTGATCGTCTTTTGGCCTTGCGCCCAAATGGTTGTGGGGCTGATAGCGATGAAAACGGCCGCCAGCAGCCAGCGTGTCAGGATCAAGGGGAAGGTCATGGGGTGGTCAGAGTCGGGTGGCGGCGCAGAGTTCCGCAGCAGGCTCAATACGGGTTCTCGAATCCCAGGCGCGCCATGATCTCGCTTTCGCGCAGCTCCATCACTTGGGCGTCTTCGTCCTCGTCGTGGTCCCAGCCCTGGGCGTGCAGGGTGCCGTGCACCAGCAGGTGGGCGTAGTGTTCTTCCAGGGTTTTGTTTTGTTCTTTGGCCTCGGCGGCCACCACCGGCGCGCACAACACCAGGTCGGCGGTGACGATGGGTTCCTGGGTGTAGTCAAAGGTCAGCACATTGGTGGCGTAGTCCTTTTGTCGGTAGTCGCGGTTCAGTGCCTGGCCCTCAGCAGCATCGACGATGCGCACGGTGATTTCGGCGTCATCCTGCAGGGCGTGGCGAATCCATTTGATGACCTTGTGGCGCGGCAGCGCAGCGCGGTGGAGGGCGGCATCGGGCAGTTTGCCAAATTGCAGGGACAGGGTGAGTTGGTTCATGGGAGCACAGGGCAGAAAGGGTTGCGGAATCAGCCTCAAGCCGTTGATGAGTCAAGGCTGGCAGCGTCGTTGATCAGAGGCAGTCAGCTCACGGCGCCGCTTTGCGGGTGCGCGGTCGTGAGGCAGTGGGTGCCAGCGCGGGCATCGGGTCGGCGTCCAGGCGCGGGTGCGGGTTAAAGCGGCCGGGCGCGTCGTAGGCGTCCACAATGCGCGCGACCAGCGGGTGGCGCACCACGTCGGCACTGGTCAGGCGGCACATGGCGATGCCGTCCACACTGCGCAACACGCGTTCGGCGTCGATCAGGCCGCTGAGCTGGTCGGCGGGCAGGTCGATCTGGCTCACGTCGCCCGTCACCACGGCTTTGGAGCCAAAACCGATGCGGGTCAGGAACATTTTCATCTGCTCAGGCGTGGTGTTTTGCGCCTCGTCCAGGATCACAAACGCGGTGTTGAGCGTGCGCCCGCGCATGAAGGCCAGCGGCGCAATCTCAATCGTCTGGCGCTCAAAAGCTTTTTGCACCGCCTCAAAACCCATCAGGTCATAGAGTGCGTCGTAGAGCGGGCGCAGGTAGGGGTCGATCTTTTGCGCCAGGTCACCCGGCAGGTAACCCAGGCGCTCGCCGGCTTCAACCGCCGGGCGGGTCAGCACAATGCGCTGCACCGTGCTGCGCTGCAACGCGTCCACCGCCATGGCCACGGCCAGGTAGGTTTTGCCGGTGCCGGCCGGGCCGATGCCAAAGGTGATGTCGCAGCTGGCGATGCAGTCCAGGTAATGCGCCTGGTTCATCGAGCGCGGTTTCAGATCGGCACGACGCGTTTTAAGGGATGGGCCATCGGCGCCATTCACATCACCGTCACCCGAGAGCATCAGCTGCACCGTGCGGGGCTCAATCGGGCGCGCTGCCATCTCGTACAGCGCCTGCAGCATTTCCATGGCGCGCTGGGCGTGGATCTTGAGGCCTTCCACCTTGAATTGCTCGTGCCGGTGTGCAATGCGGACCTGCAGCGCGGTCTCGATGGTGCGCAGGTGCGCGTCCATCGGGCCACACAGGTGCGAGAGGCGCGTGTTGTTGGGCGGCGAAAACAGGTGGCGAAGGATCACGTTGATAATTCTCTGAAGAGGGGCGGCGGTTTCGCCGCTCCGTGGGGTTGGGCCGGTACGCTGTGACGGGCGTTCTATTGCTTTCGGATCATCTGGCTGGGCCGATTTTCCGTCAGACCCAAAGACTTCTTGATTGAATAGGTAATAAAGATGATTGGCAAGCTCACCGGTACGCTGGACAACAAAAACCCGCCCGAGGTCATCATCGACTGCCACGGCGTGGGTTACGAGGTGCTGGTGCCGATGAGCACCTTCTACAACCTGCCCGAGATCGGCGCCAAGGTCACGCTGCTGACCCATTTTGTGGTGCGTGAAGATGCGCAAATTTTGTACGGCTTTGCCAACACGGCCGAGCGTGAGGCGTTTCGCCAGCTGATCAAGATCAGCGGTGTCGGGCCACGCACCGCACTCTCGGTGTTGTCGGGCATGAGTGTGACCGAACTCTCACAAGCCATCACCTTGCAAGAGGCGGGGCGCCTGATCAAGGTACCGGGTATCGGCAAAAAAACCGCTGAACGCCTGCTGTTGGAGCTCAAAGGCAAGCTCGGGCCGGACATCGGTGTGGTGGCCAGTGTGGCCAACGACGCCCAATCCGACATTTTGCAGGCCTTGCTGGCGCTGGGCTACAACGACAAGGAAGCCGCCGCGGCCCTGAAAGCCTTGCCGAACGACGTGGGCGTGAGTGAAGGCATCAAGCTGGCGCTGCGTGCGCTGGCGAAGTAGGTGCCGCCAGCACGTATCAAAGTTCAAAAATCGGTTGCAGCCGGGCCATGACGTCGTCCATCAAGTCAGAGCACGCCACAGACTCGACGAAGCGGCCGGATCGCGCCGCCATGTCGATGGTGCGCGGCTGGTTGCACATCACCACCCCCTGCGTTTCGCTGCCGCTGCCCATCAAGGTCACGGCAAAACCCGCAAAGCGTGACTGCAGACCGCCCTGCGTGATCGGGCAAACAACGCACAAACCCAGGTGATTGAAGGCTTTGTCTGACACCACCAGCACCGGTCGAAAACCTTGCTGTTCTTTGCCAAGCGTTGGGTCCAGGCTGACCAGCCAGACATCGCCACGTGATGGGGTGCGCATTAGCGGCTCACCTGCGGGCTCTCCAGGCCGACGGCAGGCGCATCCAGCCATTCACGCGCTTCCTGGTTGATGGGCAAGGAGGCATCACACTGCGCCAACAACTGGGTGAGCGTGTAACTTTTCTTTTTGATGGGGGCCACGATCAGTTTGCCTTGCTGCACGTCAATGTTGACCTGAGAGCCAACCTGTAAATGCACCAGTTCCAGCAAGCGTTTGGGTATGGCCATGACGACAGAGCCGCCAACGGTACGCAGGGTTGCGGTGGGCATGATGAACTCCAGGGTTAGGTGTTACACAGAAGTATAACTATTGGGCGCTGTTACGATAGCTATTTGGTCGCCCGTCCCCGTTCCCTTTATCCCTGATAGGAAGTTTTTTGATGAAGACCTTTGCTTCTAAAACCTTGCCGTTGACCCTGGCCGCCGCAGCGGCCCTTTCCCTGCTGGCTGGCGCAGCGCAAGCCGCCGACAAGGTCAAGGTGGGGCTGCTGAGCACGCTCTCAGGCCCCGGTGCCGGGTTGGGGATTGATATCCGCGACGGCTTCAACCTGGCGCTCAAACAGGCAGGCGGCAAGCTCGGTGGCTTGCCTGCCGAGGTGATCGTGGCGGACGACCAGGGCAAGCCTGATGCCGCCAAACAGACCGCTGACCGGCTGCTCAAGCGCGATCAGGTCGATTTCATGACCGGCGTGGTGTTTTCCAACGTGATGCTGGCGGTGGGCAAACCGATTTTTGACGCCAAAACCTTCTACATCAGCGCCAACGCGGGTCCGTCGCAGTACGCCGGGGCCGAGTGCAACCCATATTTCTTCAGCGCCTCGTACCAGAACGACAACCAGCACGAAGCCGTGGGCAAGACGGTGATGGACAAGGGCTTCAAAAAAGTCGCGCTGCTGGCGCCCAACTACCCGGCAGGCAAGGACGCGCTGGCTGGCTTCAAGCGGTTTTACAAGGGCGAGGTCGTCTCTGAAGCCTACACGCCCTTGAGCCAGCTGGATTACGGTGCCGAACTGTCCAAAATGCGCGCCTCGGGTGCCGATGCGGTGTACATCTTTCTGCCCGGTGGCCTGGGCGTGAACTTCATCAAGCAGTTTGTGGGGGCCGGGCTGTCCAAGGACATGACGCTATTTGGCCCGGGTTTCTCGGCTGACGAGGACGTGATCCGTGCGGTGGGTGAGCCGATGCTGGGCATGTTCAACACCAGTCAGTGGGCGCATGACCTGGACAACGCCGCCAACAAACGGTTTGTGGCCGATTTCCAGAAAGAGTTCGGCCGCCTGCCCACGCTGTACGCCAGCCAGGGTTATGACGCGGCGCGGCTGATGGACGCCGCCGTGCGCGATGTCAAGGGCAACCTGGCCGACAAGGCAGGTTTGCGCAAAGCCATTGCCGCGGCCAAGTTCGACTCGGTGCGTGGCGCCTTCAAGTTCAACAGCAACGGCTTCCCGGTGCAGGACTACTACCTGCGCGTGATCACCAAAGACGCGCAAGGCCGCATCACCAATCGCACGCTGAATACCGTGTTCAAGAACCACGTGGATGCCTACGTGGGGCAGTGCAAGATGCCTGCGCTGTAAACACGCCCGGTTCTGATGACGGGACTATTGGTTCTGGAGCAGTCGCTCAACGGGCTGCAGTTTGGCTTGATGCTGTTTTTGCTGGCCGCCGGGCTGACGCTGGTGTTTGGCATCATGGACATGATCAACCTGGCGCATGGCTCGTTGTACATGATTGGCGCCTATCTGGTGGCCAGCATTGCGCTGGCCAGCGGTTCCTTCTGGCTGGGGCTGGGGCTGGGCGTGCTGGCGGCTGCCGTGCTGGGCGCGCTGCTGGAGCTGACCGTGTTGCGCCGCCTCTATGCGCGTGACCACTTGTCGCAGGTGCTGGGCACCTTTGCCATTTTGTTGATCAGCAATGAGCTGGTGCGCATGGTCTGGGGCGCGCAGCCACTGGAACTGAATCCGCCTGCCGCGCTGGCCGGGCCGGTGGAACTGTTGCCGGGCCTGAGCTACCCGGCTTACCGGCTGTTCATCATTGGTGTCGGGCTGGCGGTGGCTTTGCTGCTGTATGTGCTGGTGACGCGCACACGCTATGGCATGCAGGTGCGCGCCGGTGCCTCCAATCGCGAGATGGCGCTGGCCATGGGGGTGGATGTGCGCAAGTTGTTCACCGCGGTGTTTGCCCTGGGCGCGGCTTTGTGTGCGGTGGCTGGCGGGCTGCTTGGGCCGCTGCTGGCGGTGCAGGTGGGCATGGGTGAGAGCATCCTGATCCTGGCGTTTGTGGTGATTGTGATCGGCGGTATTGGGTCGATTCGCGGCGCCTTGCTGGGCGCTTTGCTGGTGGGCGTGGTGGATACGGCCGGGCGCACGCTGCTGCCGCTGCTGTTTGACTGGCTGCTGGGGCCTGAAGCTGCGGCCAACGCGGGGCCTGCGGTGTCGTCGATCCTGATCTATCTATTGATGGCGGCGGTCCTGTTCTTCAGGCCGCAAGGGCTGTTTCCTGCCCATGGCTGACAGGCCCGATCACAGCTTGCCACAGGCGGCCCAGGCTATTCAGCCGCGACCGGGTTTGCTGGACCATCACCTGCCCGTGCTGCCTGCTTTGTTGCTGCTGGCGGTGCTGCTCCTGTTGCCGACGCTGGCTGAAGCAACGGGACACGGGTTTTACGTGGGCGTGGCCAGCCGCATCCTGATCTTTGCGCTGGCGGCCAGCAGCCTGAACCTGATCCTGGGTTTTGGTGGCATGGTCAGTTTTGGCCATGCGGCGTTTGTGGGCGTCGGGGCGTATGCGGTGGGCATCCTGATGCAGGAAGGGGTGGTGTCGGCGTGGTTGAGCTGGCCTGTGGCGGTGCTGGCCAGTGGTTTGTTTGCGCTGCTCATTGGCGCCATCAGCCTGCGCACCAAGGGCGTGTACTTCATCATGATCACGCTGGCGTTTGCGCAGATGTTGTATTACCTGATGATCTCGCTCAAGGCCTACGGCGGGGATGATGGGCTGTCGCTGGCGGGCCGCTCCAGCATCGGCCTGGGGCTGGACCTGAGCCAGGACGGCAGCTTTTATTACCTGGTGCTGGCACTTGCCGTGGCGGTTTTTGCGCTCTTGCACCGTTTGCTGAACTCGGATCTGGGCCACGCGCTGCAGGCCATCCGCGAGAACGAGCCGCGCATGGTGGCGCTCGGTTTTCCGGTGTATCGCATCAAGCTCATTGTCTTCACGCTGGCGGGCGCGCTGGCTGGTCTGGCGGGGGCATTGCTGGCCAACCAGGGTGGGTTTGTCAGTCCCTCGATGATGCAGTGGAGCGAATCCGGCATGTTGATGATCATGGTGATTCTGGGCGGCGTCGGGCGGCTGTATGGTGGGTTTGTCGGCGCGGTGGTGTTTCTGGTGCTGGAAGAAGTGTTGAGCAGCTTCACCATCCACTGGCAGCTGGGGCTGGGTATGGCGCTGCTGGTCGTGGTGCTGCTGGCGCCCAATGGCTTGCTCAGCCTGTGGCGAAAGCGGGGTGGGGCATGACGCACGCGACGCTGCTGCAGGTGGACCAACTGGTCAAGTCTTTTGGTGGCTTGCTGGCCACCGACCATGCGCAACTCAGTGTCACAGCGGGTGAAATCCATGCGCTGATCGGCCCCAACGGCGCCGGCAAAACCACGCTGATCCACCTGATCTCGGGTTCGATAGCACCAAGTGCCGGGCGCATCCACTTTGATGGCATCGACATCACCACCATGCCGATGCACGCGCGGGTGGCGCACGGTCTGGCGCGCTCCTACCAGATCACCAGCATCTTCCCGCGCCTGTCGGTGCTGGACAACGTGGCGCTGGCCGTGCAGGCGCATGCGGGCTTGAGCCTGAACCCGTGGCGCGCGGCGCGGCGCGATACCGAGCGTTACGAGGTGGCCGCCGAGGTGGTGGCACGCGTCGGGCTGGCGCACCAGTTGCAGCAACTGGCGGGCAACTTGTCGCACGGCGAGCAGCGCCAGCTGGAAGTGGGCTTGGCGCTGGCGACGCGGCCCAAGCTGTTGCTGCTGGACGAACCCATGGCCGGCATGGGGCCCGATGAATCGGAGCGCATGGTTGAACTGCTGCAAAGCCTGCGCGGCGAAACCACGCTGCTGCTGGTGGAGCACGACATGAACGCGGTGTTTCGCCTGGCCGACCGCATCTCGGCGCTGGTGTACGGCAAAGTCATCGCCTGCGGCACGCCGGACCACATCCGCGCCCACCCGGAAGTGCGGGCCGCCTACCTGGGTGACGACGACGAGGCCAGCACATGAGCGCCCTGCTTGAAGTGGAAGGTTTGCAAACCGCCTACGGCAGCAGCCAGGTGCTGTTTGGCCTGAGTTTGGCCATCCAGAGCGGCGAGGTGGCTACGCTGCTTGGGCGCAATGGCATGGGCAAAACCACCACCGTGCGCTCCATCCTGGGGCTGACACCCGCCCTGGCCGGTACGGTGCGCTTTCGTGGCGAGCGCATCGAGGCGCTGGCGCCGGACCGCATCGCCCGCATGGGGCTTGCCGTGGTGCCGGAGGGGCGGCAGATTTTTCCCAACCTGTCGGTGCTGGAAAACCTGCTGGCCTTTGCCGCCAACCGCCATGGCAGCGCCAACCCGTGGACGCTGGACGGCATCTTTGCGCTGTTTCCCCGGCTGGCCGAGCGCCGCCGCCACATGGGCAACCAGCTTTCGGGCGGTGAGCAGCAGATGCTGGCCATTGGCCGCGCACTGATGACCAACCCGCACCTGCTGATTCTGGACGAGGCCACCGAAGGCCTGGCCCCGCTGGTGCGCGAAGAAATCTGGCGCTGCCTGGACACCCTGCGCGCCGAGGGGCAAACCATTTTGGTGATCGACAAATATGTGCAGCGGTTGGTCAAGCTGGCCAACCACCACACCTTGATCGAGCGCGGCCAGGTGGTCTGGCAAGGCAATTCTGCCGAGTTGGCGGCCCAACCGGCGCTTTGGCAGCGGTATATTGGCGTGTGATGAACACGCTCTACCGCGACTTTGACACCCAGGCGCAGATCGACGCGCAGTACAACCCGGCGATCAAGTTGCCGGATGCCAGTGCGCCAGCCCGGCATTACGCGCAGCAGTCGGCCCTGGCCCGGGCGCGCTTGGCTTGCGTGCTGGATGTGCCTTACGGCCCCACCTTGGCCGAGACGCTGGACATTTTTCCGGCCGATGCGCCCAACGCGCCGGTGTTTGTGTTTTTGCACGGGGGCTATTGGCGTGCCCTGTCCAGCAAAGACTTCAGTGGCGTGGCACTGGGCTTGCAGCCGCTGGGCATCACCACCGTGGTGGTGAACTATGCCCTGTGCCCGTGGGTGACGATCGACGAAATCACGCGCCAGGCGCGTGCGGCGCTGGCCTGGGTCTTCAAAAACATCGCGCGTTACGGTGGTGACCCAGCTCGGGTCGCGCTGGGCGGTCATTCGGCCGGCGCCCATTTGACGGCCATGTGTCTGCAAACGCCTTGGGCGCGCGACTATGGCCTGCCGATGGATCCGCTAACCGCCGCTGTGTTGGTCAGCGGCATTTATGACATCGCCCCGCTGCGTTACAGCTACCTGCAGCCCATGATCCAGCTGGATGACGGCATCATCCGCCGCAACTCGCCTGCGTTTTCGGTGCGGCCTTGTGCGACGCCGCTATGGGTGAATTGGGGGGATCAGGAAACGCCCGAATTCGCGCGCCAGTCGGCGCTGTTTCATCAGGTCTGGGCCGCGGCGGGCAATGCCAGCCAGCTCAGCGCGCTGGCTCAGGCCGACCATTACACCGGCATCCACGGCTTTGAGTCACCCGAGCACGCGCTGTGTCAGTGGCTGGCCGAGCGGCTGAAAGGATGAACCATGTCGGATGCCGCGCCCCTGTCCCGTCCGGCAGAACACCCAGCCAGTACCGCCCAGCCGGTGGTGGTGATCAGCAAATTCACCATCGCCAACGGCATGGACGAGGCCGTGCACACCGCGTTTTGCCAGCGGGCGCATCTGGTCGATGACGCGCCGGGCTTTCTGGGGTTGGAAGTGATGCACCCGGTGGGCCAGCCTGCCGAGGTGTGGCTGGTGACCCGCTGGGCCGACGAGCAGAGTTACCGTACCTGGCACCGTGGCCACAGCTACCATGCCTCGCACAAAGGCATTCCGCGCGGCCTCAAGCTGGTGCGGGGCAGCACCGAGATCCAGGTCTTCAACGTGTTTGCCCATTAACGCCGGAATAACCCATGAAACATGCCGACCTCGCCACCCTGGACGCCACCGGGCTGCAGCAATTTCTGGCCCTGCAGGGCGACGCTGTCAAAGCGGTGACCGAGCGGTTTTATGCCACCCATGGCGATCTGTATGCGCGTTTTGGCGAGGCGGGCCGCCAAGCCTGCCAGGATGACCTGAGCTTTCACCTGGAGTTTTTGCGCCCGGTGCTGGAATTTGGCCTGCTGCAGCCGATGGTGGACTACCTGACTTGGCTGGACAGTGTGCTGGTCGCCCGGTCCATTCCGTCCAAGCACCTGGCCCAGTCGCTGGATTGGCTGGGCGATTTTTTTGCGGTGCAGATGCCCGTCGCATCTGGCGCGGTGGTAGTGCAGGCACTCAACGCGGCGCGCAACGGCTTTTTGCAGGCGGGTGGTGCGCCGGTGCCGCTTCCGGTGCAGCCACCCTGGCCAGAGGCCCAAGACTTTGAAGCCGCCCTGTTGCGTGGCGACCAGCGCGCGGCGTTGGACGTGATGAACCGCGCCATGGACGACGGCCACAGCCTGGTGGATGTGGAGATGCACATTATCCAGAGCGCGCTGTATCACATTGGTGAGAAATGGCAGGCCAACCAGATCTCGGTGGCGCAGGAGCACATGGCCACCGCCATCGTGCAGATGGTCATGCCGATGGGCCTGATGCGCTCGCCGCCGCCCGCGCCTATTGGCAAAAGTGTGCTGCTGGCCTGTGTGGAAGGCAACCAGCACGCGGTGGGCCTGTTGATGGTGTCTGACGCGTTCTCTTTGGCGGGCTGGCAGGTGCAGTACCTCGGGGCTGACGTGCCCACGCGTGCGCTGGTGGCGCAAGTTGCCGCCAGCCAGCCGGATCTGGTGGGCTTGTCGGTGTCGTTCCCGCAGCAGTTGCGCACGGCCAAGGCGGTGATCGGCCAGCTCACCGAGGCCATGGGCAGCCAGCGCCCGGCGGTGATGATTGGCGGGCTGGCGGTGAACCGCTTTGGCCGCCTGGCGGACGTGCTCGGGGCCGATGCCAGCAGCCTCGACGCCCAGGCGGCGGTGGCCCGCGCTGACCAAGTGCTGGCCACCCGACCTGCTGTGTCATGAGCTGGGGCGCGCCTGACCTGGCGCCGCTGCTGGCGGTGGTGACAGCGCGCATCAGCGAGACCGGCCTGCTGCTGGAGGCCAACGCCGGGTTTTTGCGCCTCATGGAGGTGCCCGCCCCTGTGCCCCAGCCCTGCCCGGTGGCCGGGTTTTTTATCCAGCCCGATTTTTCTGCGCTGCTGGCCATGACCGGTGAGGCCGGAGCCGAGCCCGCGCTGGTGTATGCCGGGCTGCTGACTTTTGGCGACTACGCGGGCAAAACCCGCACCCTCAAGGCACGCATCTGGCGCGAGGCGGGCGGGTTGCGCCTGCTGGCCGAGTTTGATGTGGCCGAGCTGGAGCACCTGACCGACACCGTGCTGGGTCTGAACCGCGCCTACGCCCAAGCGCAGACCGAGCTGGCGCAGACCAATTTCAAACTCAAACAAAGCACCCGGCAGCTGGCGCAGTCCAACGCCGACCTCCAGGCCGCCAACGCACAGCTGGTGCAGGCCCAGCGCCAGTTGCTGCAGTCTGAAAAACTCGCCTCCATCGGTTTGCTGGCGGCCGGGGTGGCGCACGAGATCAACAACCCGATTGGCTTTGTCAACGCCAACTTCAGCACGCTCAAGGGTTATGTGGCCAACTGTCTGGAGATCATCGCCGCCTACGAAGCCGCGCCAACCTTTGTTGACAACGTGCAGCTGAAGATGAATTCGATCGCCGTCCTGAAAAACAAGCTGGACTGGCCCTTCATCAAAGACGACGTGCTGCCGCTGCTCGATGAGTCGCAAGAGGGGCTGGACCGCGTCAAGCGCATTGTGTTGGCGCTCAACGACTTTGCCCGCACCGATGCGGCCGATACCTGGCGCGCTGAAGACCTCCATCAGGGCCTGGAGAGCACGCTGAGCGTGTTGGGGAGCCAGATCAGCCAGCGTTGCGAGCTGCGCAAGGTCTACGGTGACTTGCCCGCCGTGACCTGTGTGTTGTCCAAACTCAACCAGGTGTTTCTGAACCTGCTGCAAAACGCCGCGCAAGCCATGGCAGGGCAGGGCGTGATCACCTTGCGCACCGGCTGCCAGGGCGACGAGGTGTGGGTGGAGGTGGCTGACAACGGCCAGGGCATCGCAGCCGATGACTTGACGCACATTTTTGACCCGTTTTTCACCACCAAACCGGTCGGCCAAGGCACCGGGCTGGGCTTGTCGGTGTCTTACGGCATCGTGCAGCAGCACCATGGGCGCATCGAGGTCAGCAGTGAACCCGGGCGCGGGGCCACGTTCAGGGTCTGGCTGCCGGTGCAACAGTCCGCTTAGAGCGCCCGCACCGCCTACTGGGCGTTGCGGATCGGGCGGCTGTTGACGGCTTGGATCGGCCGGGCGTTGTTCGGGTACAGCTGCTGAAACAGCCGCAACTGCGCCTGGCTGATCTGGGAGGGGGTTTTCAACACCATCCACAACACGCCTTCCGTGCAGGGCGGCGTGGTCAGCGAGCCCATGAACTGGTAGTAGCGCTGGTCTTTGGGCAGCAGCTCATCCATGTCCAGCAGGCCCGCGGGCATGCGCACCTCGTCGTTGATGTCCAGCGGCATGTAGGTCCATACCTTGTCGATCAGTCCGTTGGCCTGGCCGGGGTCCAGCAGCACGGCCACCACGGCCAGTTGTCCCTGGTCATTTTTATGCACCAGATGCGCCACCATGGCAAAGCTGCGGAAGTTCACCTGCTCTTCCGACGGCGTGTGGAAGTGGAATTGCACCAGCGTGTAGGTCGTGCCGCGCACGGTCAGCGTGTTGTTGCCCTGGATGTTCACCTGGATGGTGTGGCCGTTGTTCACCACCACGCCGTTGGCGGGCTGGTAGTTGAACAGCAGCGGCTCGGCCGGGCCCTGCAAGGTGTAGGAATCTTCAATGTTGATCGGCGTCTGGCGTTTGCCGATGGCGCAGGTGGTGAACTCGGGCTTGAGCTGGCCCCAGGCTTGCGGGCCAGTGGGACCGGCATACGTCCAGTGCCCATCGCCATGGCGACTGTCGGTGGGGTTGGCCAGGGTGGTGGCATGCCCGGCCAGGGCGGCGGCCCGGGCCTGGAGGTACGCGCGGCTGGCTGTGGGCTTGACCACGGCGGGGACAACCCGTGGGCTGCGTGCCGCCATGGCCGGGCATGCCACCA
>Ga0209066_10002593_pt1 | contig 21747 bp, 16 predicted proteins | sample All_14_2_FD_187198 | JGI IMG/M metagenome (GOLD analysis project Ga0209066, IMG submission 187198) | Freshwater microbial communities in response to fracking from Pennsylvania, USA - Allegheny Zone_MetaG_DW_15 (SPAdes) (version 2) ... | reverse complement strand
TGGGCTCGCTGCTGATGCTGCCCGCCAGCTTTGATGCCCGCAGCATCGCCAATGTGCACCTGCGCAAGATCGCCGAAACGCTCAAGCGCCACGGGGCCTACGTGGTGGACCGCAACGTGGGCACGCCGTTTGTGATTTATGTGGAGTTAGGCAGTGGGTTCACGCTGCATACACCCAATGGCAAGTGGGACAGCGTCGCAGCCAGAGACCTGCACCGCATCAGAGAGCAGTTGCGCCCCGTCGTGTCAGCGTCAAGCTGGGTGAACGGCGATGGGCAGCGCATCACGCCACAGCAGCGCTTCAACCTGCTGTCCATGCGTGGTCCCTGGCAGCTCACCGGCGGCGACAGGGCTGGCCAATTCGACACCTGGCGCCAGGCCCTGGTCTTCGAGCCCGGCGAAGAACCCAGCAGCATGAGCAACACAGGGCGCAGTGTGTTCGGGCGGCTGACCTGGGCCTCGCCTCAGCCCGGCCAGGTCTACCAGCTGACCGCCCGCAACACGGGTGACGCGCAACTGCGCCTGGTCTTGCGCGACTGTGACAAGCCCGACGCCAGCATCGACAGCCAGGCCTTGCGCGACGGCCAGAGCTTTCGTTTCACGTGGCCCATCAGGCTGTGTGGCAGCAGGCTGATTGCCACCAGCGGCGTCAAAGGCCCCTCCAGCGTGGCGGGAGAACTGCTGCCCGTGGGTTCCGAGCGCCGCCCCGCCAAGCCAGACTGAGCAGCCATGGCATGGATGCTGGCCTGACAACCTTGGGCACGCAATGTGCTCGTTGTTTATCATGACTGCCAAGCATGCCCGCTCCCTGAGCCAGATCGCTCTGGCCGTCACATCTGTTCTGAGCGGGTGTGGCAGCGGAGGGGGTGGAGACAGCGCTGACAACAGCGCCGAAGCCAGTGCGTTGGCCTGCGTCAGCGCGTCTGCCGTTGAACCGGCGCAGGCACCGCCCCAGCCCGAAAGCACCCAATCCAAATGGGCCAGCTACGAGCGCTTGTTCGCGGTTGACTCACCCTGGAACAGTCGGCCCATTGACCCTGTGCTGGGAGACGCCCAAGTTCCCCTGTCGACCTATTACCCTGCGGTTCAAGAAGGCGCTTACTCAACGGGCGTTTTTCTGGCGAGCACGACAGACCCGCCCGTGACCGTCAAAGGCCTGCCCGGCAAACCCGGTGTCTGGGATCCCGATGCCGAGCAGTATCAAGACAGCATCACCATTCCCCATTGGCCCGCCAGCACGCTGCCAGCCACGGGCAGTGACGGGCACGCCGATATCGTCGACCCCCAATCCGGGATCGTCCACTCCTTCTTCAAGCTTCAGCTCATAGATGGCGAATGGCGCGCCCTTCAGTACGCCTGGAGCCGGCTTGATGGCCGAGGCTGGGGTGATCCGGCGCATCACCGTCAAGGAGCGCGCGCGGCCGGCGTGCCCAGTTCAGCGGGCTTGATCCGAACCCACGAGATCGATGACGGCGACACCATGTACCGCCATGCGTTGGCCATGTCCTTGACCTATAACGCCCTGTCAGCCTCACCCACTTACGTTTACCCGGCCACGTCTGCCGACACCAACGCGGCCACAACCAATACCGGCAGCATTCCCATGGGTTCCCTGATGATGCTGCCCGCCAGCTTTGACACGGATGGCATCCGCAGCCTGAAACTGCGCAAAGTGGCGGAGACACTCAAGCACTACGGTGCTTACGTGGTTGATCGCAATGTCGGCACGCCGTTTGTCATTTACGTTGAAATCGGCAGTGCTTACACCTTGCACGCTGGCGGTAAATGGGACAACGTGGTCGCGCGCGACCTGCACCGCATCCGTGAGCAACTCCGCCCCGTCGCGTCGGTGGGCGGTTGGGTCGATGGCGACGAGCAGCCCTTTGTGCCGTCGCAGCGTTTCAACATCTTGTCGATGCAGGGCCCGTGGCAACTGACAGGCGGCGCCCAGGCCGGCCGATACGACACCCTGAAACAAGCCTTGGTTTTTGAAGCCAACTGCCAGGTCACCACCATGACACGTACGAGTAGCCAAGCCGTTACGCGCGCCACTTGGGCATTGCCCACGCCAGGTCTGGCCTACAAGTTAACTGCGCGTGGCAGCGGCGGTGCCCGTTTGCGCATGGTTTTAAGTGACTGCGACAAACCCAATGAGGTCATTGACAGCCAGGCCCTGAGCGACGGCCAGTCCTACACCTTCATCTGGCCACGCCAACTGTGCAGTACACAATTGGTTGCCACCAGTGGCGGCAACCAGGCGTCGTCCCTCACCGCAGACCTGTTCCCGGTGACCACCAACTGACAACACGGGCTCACCAAAAGCGGGGTAACGCCACCCTGCCCGCCTCGGTGAAGGCGACAGCCCGGTGAAAGTCCTCCACGAAAGTGGTCAGCACCTGCTCGGCCTGTTCACGAGACTGCCCTGATTGCAGCGCCACCGAGACCCGGAACAGCGAACCGTCAATCAAACGCCCCTTGAGGCCTTCCCGGAGGATGATCCAGCGTGCATGAAAGCCTGAGTTGGTGCGGGTGTCGTCAATGCGTACCCAGTACAGCACCAGCTCTTCGCGCCCACCACCCCGGGTCGTCATGCGCACACCAGGTCCATCAGAAAAATGCATGGGCTGCAGTGATGTGACCGTGAAGCCCTGCGCGGGGTAACACACCTCAGGCCGGTGGATCTTCACGTCCTGCTGCTGCGCGCCGGCATAGGCCAGCGCCATCATCACATGCTGACCAGCCGGGTTGCGGTAGGTGCGCATCACCACCTGATCGTAAGGCTGGTCTTTGCTTTTGGCACCCGGGTCGTTCGTGGCCAGTGCAATCTGGTGCACGTTTTCGACCACCGTCCACTTGCCAAACTGCTTGGGCACAACAGAGGCCAGTTCAGGCGCCCGCACGGCACTGGCCGGGTCTGGCGTCATCCAATGGCCCAGGCCTGTCACGACCACGGCCAGCACCAGGGTCAGCGCAGCCGTCTGCAAGCCGATCACCGGCCAGGGGCTGTTGCCCATGGACAGCGGCGGCAAAACGTCAGGATCATCGTCCGGCACCGCGGGCGCATCAGACGACCTTGCCAGGCGACGCAGCAACCCATCCAGACCAATGATCAGCACCAACGCCGGGACAAACAGAATCAATCCGGACAGGCTGTGAAACAAGCCACCCGCCACCAGATCGCCATAGTAGTGCGTCACCAAAGCCAGCACCAGGATGCGGATCGCGTTGGCCGTGAACGAGATGGGCACGATCATCAAGGCCAGCGTCACGTTGCGCAAAGCCGAGGTGTGGTGCACCAGGTTGAGGTAGAGCAGGCCCACCGCCTCCAGCATGAACAGCGAGGTCACGCCCGAGCAGGCGTCGGCCACCAGCAACTGATAGGGCGGCAGGCTCAGGATCACGCCGCTGCGCGCCACCGGGTAGCCGGCCATCCAAAGCACGTGCTCCACCACCCAGGACACGGCCAGCTTCATGGGCTGCATCAGCCCGTCCACCATGGAGTCGGGCAAGGGCACCAGGAACAGCATGAACACATGGCAGAAAGCCAGCGAGCGCAGCAGGGGGCGCCCGCCCATGAACAGCACCAGCCCGGCTGAAACCGGGATCAGGGACAAGGTCTCCAGCGCCAAGAAGGACTGCGAGCGCCCCACCACATGCAGCGCCAGGCCAAGGAGCAGGCTCAGCCCGCCCAGTACCGGCTCAGGCCGCTCCAGGGCCAGGCGATCCGGGTCGCGCCGCGACAGGCTGTGCACGAATAGCCAGGCGGCGATCAGCGCCAACACCGAGCCGTGGGAATGCCGGTCGTCCTGCCAGGGCCCCTGCCACAGCGACACGAGCGTGGGCCCAAACAACAAGGCCAGCGCCAGCAGCACCAGCGCGCGGGAGAGCCACCACGGTCTGCTGCCGTGCTGCACCGCAATAGGCGAGGCCGCCTGGTCGATCATGAACGCGCCCTTTCATGGCGAGCAGCACTGCAGTGTCGTCACGCGGACATCGCAAGACGGCGCACCCACAAGGCTGCTGCACAGCGTAGCAGCCGCAGGGGAGCAAATTGCATGCGCGCAGGCGCTGCTTCAGGGCATTTTTACCAAACTTGCCGAGACGGTAGAGGCTTGATTAACACCATTAATGGCGTACACCGAGCTGTAACAGTAGCTGGCTGGCCATACAAACTGGTAGCTGGCCGCGTCATCCAACACACCGGTGTCGATGTTTTGGGTTTTGTCCGTACAGTGGTTCAACACGAAGCGGAACTGCCCACCACCCGTCGTTTTGGCCGTGATCTTGTAGGTCATGCCCGCTTGAAACGGCGCCCAGCTGACTTTGCTCAAGCCCGTGCCGTTGTTGTTGACCTGCACCACCTTGGTGGGCAAGGCCGGGAACTCGACGGCCTGCTTGAGCGTATTGAACACGCCCAGCACGGCGCCGGTCTGCAGGCGCCAGGGCCCACGCATGGACAGCATGTTCAGGTTCTTGTTAAACGATGTGGGCCGGCCATCGCCATCCACCCAGCTGCTCGCAGAGCCCACCATGCGCAGCGCCTGGCGAATACGCTCCAACTCAAGCCCCACAGCGTGGTTCCAGCCGCCTTCGTGCAGATCGAAGTCCGCACCGATTTCGGCATAGATCACAAAAGGCGTGCCGTAGTTGCGGTCCACCACGTAGGCCCCGTAGCGCTTGAGCGTCTCGGCCACGCGGCGCAACTTGGGCGAGGCGATGGTGCTGGTGTCGTAGGTCTGGGGCAGCATCATCAAGGCGCCTTCGGGCACGCTCCCCGTGTTGGTGGTCGCGGCCGTGGTGTCCGCCGACGTGGCCGGGAACACATGCGTCGTGGTCGCGGACAGCCCGTTGTAGGTCAGGGACATGGCCAAAGCGTGCCGGAACATGATGTCGCCATCACCCACTTCATGCGACCTGATCAGGCCGCCTGACGAGGGTACCGCAGCGGCACGTGCCCCCTGAAAGTAATGAGCAGGGTCACCCCAGCCGCGGCCCTTGAGCGAGGTCCAGGCGTACTGCCTGGCACGCCAGACGCCCGCATCGTTCTTCAGTTGCCAGAAGGAGTGGATCACCCCGGCGATCGGGTCCACGATGTCGCAGTGCCCGTCACTGCCCGTCGCAGGCAAGGCCGCTGACGGCCATCGGGGCAACGTCACACTGGGCTGGGTCTGCTGTGCATCGGGGTTCCAGACGCCCGATGAGCCCACATGCCCCACGACCTCCATCGGGCCATCCGTGGCGGCGGCGGTGAATACACCCGTGGAGTAGGCGCCCGCCTGCACAGCCGGGAAATACTGGGCGGACGGAATGCCGATGTCCGTCAGCGTGGGGTTGATCGGACGGCTGTTCCACGGCGAGTTGGCGGCGAAAGGCCTTGCGGCCGTTCCCCACTTGGACGAGGTTCTAGGCGTGGTCACCGCTGCAACCGTGGCAGCCGGCACGGTTGCCACGGTTGCGCTGGAAGCGGCGCTGGTCACCGTCCCGGCCGTGGTAACAGGTGCGATGACCGCTGCCGGCTGGGCAGGCGTCTCGACGGGCGTGGCAGTCTGATCAGTTGATCCAGAGCCTCCCCCGCAAGCACCCAACAAGAGCGGAAGACCCATCAAGGCAACGCCGCGAACTGCGCGCCAGGTACTGCTATACAACTTGGACATCAAACACCCACCTCATCGGCGAGGCGCAAACAACCTCGCGCCTACAGAGAGGGCATTATCAAAATACGCCTCACCGCCATGTGTTTCAAACACGGCGGCATTTGTAAGTACACGTATGGTTTGCCTCACAACGATGCAAAAGCACCGCCTGGAGGGATATGCCCCGTTTCAGAGCAGGTAGTCGGCGCAGTGCAGGCGCATGGCCTTGGCAAAGGCCTGGGCGGGCCGCTCAAAACGCAGGGTCAAGCCCAGACGCGCCTGGTGGCCACGCAGCCGGATGAGCTGCGCCACCACGGCCTGATCCACCCAAGCCAGCTCACTGGCGTCGATCACGATGTGACGAGGCTGCACCGTGATGGCGTTGAGCACATCACCCAGTTTCGCCACATCCTTGTCACGCCAGGTGCCCGCCATGCGCAAGGTGATGGCCGCGGCCCCGGCTTCGTCCTGCACCGCCGTGGACGCGGCACGGCCGCCTGGCAGCAATGGCGCCATGCACCGCCGGGCCATCAAAGGCAAGGTGCTGCGCACAAACAGGGCGGCCAGTCCCTTGGCATCGTCGTAATAACGGCGCCACAGATTGGGCTCTTCACGGATGCGCCACATCCACTCCATGCCGCTGACCTGCAGGAACCAGGGCGCACGGCGAATCGAGCCCGCCATGAAGTTCACGACCGCACCCAGGTGGCTGATCATGGGCGCCGACAGGTGCGGCTGGATCTGGTCGATCCAGGCCTGTCCTTTGACGGCACCGAGCGCCACCACAACGAAGTCCGGGTTGGCCGCGTTGAGCTTGGCTGCAACCTGCGCTGAAGCCATGTCCTCAATGGTGCCAAAGCCCGGGTAGTAGCCACCCACGCCACTCACCGCACCGCTGCCGCGGCTGAGCTTGCTGCTGGCCTGATCGGCAATGCCTTCTGGGCCCCCAAAAAAGAACACCTTGAGCAAGCCCGCGTCGCCGTCGTTGAGTCGCTCAAAAAAGTTGGACCCGGCCACGCGCGACGCCTGGATGCCCAGCAAACGTGCCACCCACACCAGCGGCATGCCGTCGGGCACCACCAGATCGCAACGCACCACGGAATCACGGAAGGCCGGGTTTTGCTGAATGGCCACGGCGTGGTTGACATTGGGTGTTGACAACACAACACGCGTGCGGTCCTTGAAAGCCTGCGCAGACAGTTTCAAGACCTCGTCCATCGTCAGGTGGTCAAAGGCCAGCCCGTAAACGCAAAACGCCGGCCGACGGAAGTCAGTCACCGCGCGCGCGGGGCAAACGTTGACCTGTGCATTCATTTCAATCCCCATCCCTTTTCGCCCGAACCCATTCCACTTGCCGCTTGACCAGAAACTTCAGGTATATCGGCAACTTGCCCACCAGGTAAAGAAACAAGGCCGGCACTTCTGCCGGCGACAGGATGTCTATGCCGAACCGCCACCAGGCCATCAAAACAGACAGCGACAGCGCCGACAGCAGAAACACACTGATACGAAGTACGATGGATGTTACGCAAATGGCATGCCAGATCGTAGCGAGCGCCGTGACGCCGGCTCAGCAACATCACGAGCATGAGCAGCGTGGCCGGAGTCATCTGGAGCATTTTACCCAAGCTGCCGCGCTCCTACCGGGTGCGCTGGGCGTCTGCGGCTTCCCGGCTCACCACAAAGACTCTGGAGACCAGGGCCTCAAGGCACAACATGGGCTGGTGGCCGAGCTGATGAAAAACGCCCTGAGCCGCCCGGGCATGTGCACCGGCCCACCTCAGCGTCGCACGCAGCATCCCGCACATCTCAAAAAGGCACCTAGACATGGACGGCTCATTGCGCGCCAACCGGCAAAAGGCCCACAATCAAGGATGAGTCACGCATGAGTTGGCGCTCAAAGGCGATGATGCAGGATCGGCTCCATTGACAAGTAGTCAATTCGACACACATGGCCTAAAACCCACCCCCGATGTACAGACAAACCAAATCACGCCACACCAGCATGAGCGCACATCGCCTATTACGCCCTATGTCGACGCTTGTGTTGGTCTGGTGCGCCTTGCCGGGCATCGCAGCCTCTGCTGCGTCCAGTGCGGCACAGGCTAGATTTGAGCACCCTTTCGCGGTTGACTCCCCCTGGAACCTCCGCCCCATTGCTCCAGTCCTGGGTCAATTGGTCGTGCCCGAGTCCAAGTATGTGCCCATGATCGAGAATACAACGCTGTCAACGGGTGTGTACCTAGCGCGCTCCAGCGACCCTCAGCAAGTGATTACGCCATGCCCGGGAAAGCCAGGTGTTTACGATGCCGATCGGGAAGCCATGCTGACTGAGTTGGTGATTCCACGGTGGCCGAATGACGCCTTTCCAGCCACAGGCGGTGATGGTCATGCTGAAATTGTAGACCCGGCAATGGACGTCATTCATTCGTTTTGGCAACTCCGGCGAACGGGCACAGGCTGGTGTGCCATACATTACGGCTGGTCAAAACTGTCAGGCCGTGGATGGGGTGACCCCGCCCACTATCACCAAGGTGCCCGTGCTGCAGGGGTCCCATCAATGGCGGGTTTGATCCGCAAACACGAGGTAGAAGATGAGTCTCCCTTCTATAGGCATGCGCTTGCGATGTCTCTGGACGTAGACACCGGCATGGGACACAAGCCCCTTTACGTATACCCCGCAACGTCAACTGACACTTCGGCCAAAGTCACACACAGGGGGGACATCCCGATGGGCACCCTCATGATGTTGCCCGCGACGTTCGACAGCACAAAGCTCAGAACGGCACCACTGCGAAAAATAGCAGAGACATTGAAGTTGTATGGCGCGTATGTTGTGGACTCCAACCGCGGCACCCCGTTTGTAATCTACGCGGAAATCGGTAGCAAGTTGGACCTGCACCAGGGCGGCTGGAACAACGCGGCGGCGAACGACCTGCAGGCCATCCGCGCCGGACTGCGCAACGTCGTCGCCACATCTGGCTGGACCGATGACAAGGGACGCAAAGTCAAACCGCAGGCCAGCGCTTTCAACCTGCTCTCTCTGCGTGGCCCCTGGTTCCTGACACGTGGGAGCAAGGCAGGCACTTACGATTCATTCGGCCAAGCCTTGACGTTTCCCAAAACCACGTCACCAGTGGAGATGCAGGCCATCTCACACAACGGCTTCCTCAGGGTTGACTGGGCTAAGCCACAGCCGGGCGATCGATATCGTTTTTCAGTCAAAGCACAAGGGGGGGCGACGCTGAAGATGCAGATCGATGGCTGCAATGGTAAAGCGGTGGAGTCCAACAAGCTAGGCAATCAGGCTTACTTTGACTTTGCTTGGCCAGATCAACTGTGCTCTATACGCCTGATCGCCAACTCCGGCGAAGACAGTTTGCCTTCGTCTATCGAGGCTACGCTCATCCAGCTTCCTTGAACCTGCACAACATGATTGAATCAGCTCATAACATCGCTGCCAATGAAATCATCCGTACCGATATTTGCATTGTCGGGGGCGGCGCTGCGGGCATTAGCATGGCCCTAGCGTTTACATCACAAAACTTGTCTGTAGTACTGCTTGAGTCTGGGGGGGACAAAGAAGACCCGCACACCCAAGCCTTGTACGCAGGCCGCGTTGTCGATGAGCGCCTCCACAGCCCCCCCGACAAATACCGGCAGCGTCGCTGGGGAGGCTCAACCACGATATGGGGCGGCCGTTGCATGCCCTTTGACCCTATCGACTTCGAAGCCCGGCCCCAGGTCGAAAACAGCGGCTGGCCTATTGCGTACGCTGACCTTGCCCGCTTCTACCCCAAGGCCAACGAGCTTGTGGAGGCTGGCGCCTTCAAATACCTGGCCGATGACGCAGACCCGGCCGGCTTTCCCAGCATGATCCGCGGCTTCAAGAGCGATGTGTTGCGCACAGATGGCCTGGAGCGATTCTCGCGCCCAACGAACATGGGGCAGCGGTACCGGCAAGAGCTGACACTGGCGAGAAACGTCAGGGTCATCCAACATGCCAATTGCACGGGCATCCGCCTCAACCCAGAGGGCTCCGCAGTGCAAGCGGTCGACGTCCGCACCTTGCAGGGCAGTCGCTTCAAAGTTCAAGCGCGCCACTTTGTGCTTGCCACTGGGGGCCTTGAAGTACCAAGGCTACTTTTGGCATCCAACGATGTGCATCTGCACGGCATTGGCAACGCACATGACAACGTTGGCAGGTATTACCAATGTCACATTGCAGCCAACGTCGGGAAGTTGGTCGTCCATGGAGATCCATCGCTCACCCACCATGGCTATCATGTATCACCCGATGGCATCTATTGTCGACGCCGACTTCAATTGACGGAAGCCTATCAGAAGGCCCATTTGTTGTGCAACTTAGTCGCCAGGTTGCACTTCCCCTCAATCAGCGACCCCCAACACCACAACGGCGTCCTTTCGGGGCTTTACCTGGCGCGCCACTTTATTGGCTACGAGTACGGAAAGAGGTTGCGAACGCCAGACAAAAAGGGGCTGGGCCACGAACTCAAGCATCTGATGAACGTGCTGGGCCACCCGGGTGACGTACTAGGTTTTTTGACCCACTGGCTCCGATTCAGAACATTTGCTGATCGCAAATTCCCATCCATCATCTTGCGCAACCGCAGCAACGAATTCAGTTTAGAAGTGCACGCGGAACAAACACCCCTCAGGGAAAGCCGGGTCACACTGACCAACCAAGTGGATCCACTGGGCATGCCACGCATCTGCGTAGATTGGCGATATGCCAGCGCCGACATCGACATGGTTTGTCGCACACTGACGCTGATGAATGACGAATTACAGCGTTCTGGCATAGCCACCCTGACATTCAATCGCAACGAACTGGAGTCAGACTTGACGCGCTATGGGGCCTACGGTGGGCACCACATCGGCACCGCTCGAATGGGCTTGGACCCGCGCACCAGCGTGGTCGATGCCAATTGCAAGGTACACGGAGTGAGCAACCTGCACATTTCAAGTGCCGCGACCTTCCCGACATCCAGCCAAGCCAACCCCACCTTGACGATCGTCGCCCTGAGCTTGCGACTGGCCGACCACTTGTCAATTCAGATGGCGGAGCCTCATTGACTTCAACTACTTGTCGAGAAGTGCTGCGCCAGTAGCTCTGCGGCAGAATTTGAGGCAATCCAATCCAACGGGCAAGACTCATTTTTCTTTGTGCTCGCCGGGCTTGCGCTCCGTTTTGACCCATTCGGTCTGGCGCGCCACGGCGAATTTGACATACAGCGGGATCTTCCAGGCCACATAGGCCGCGGCCTTAGCAAAGTCGGCACCGCTGATACTTTGACGACCGTACTGGTGCCAAGCAAGCACCAGAGCAGCCAGCAACAGCGCCAACATGGACAGCGCCAACTGGGCAGGAAGCCACTCCCCAGTGGCCAGCGACACAGCCAAGCCCAAGACGACACTCAACACCTGAACCATTAAGAGCAAGGTCAGTGGCGGAACGGCCGTATCCAGCGCCATGGCCAGCAACCTGAAGTCCAAGCCCGACACTGACCTCAAAAGCAATTTGGGTAGCATCTGCGTCATGATGGCCAAGCGCCCATGCTCCCAGCGCGTACGCTGCGTCTCTTGTGAGCGGTCGTCTTCTGGGAAAGTGCTGGTCACATAGCCCTCGGGGCAAAAAACAGGGGGCAGCCCTCGCTGAGCCAAAGTGAGCCCCAGTTGCATGTCTTCAACCAAATGGCCAGAAGCCAGGCTCACGTGCGACAACAAACTGCGTTGAAACATCATTCCGGAGCCCACCAAATTACATGGAAGGCCTAAGCGATGGAAACCAAGCGGTCTAGCATGGCTGTTGACGATATATGCGAACTCTGAAAGCTTTTGTCTTGGCGAAGGAGATGACATGCCGTTAAAGATCAGATACATCGCTTGTGCCGGTCTGCCGGTCTGCATGGCTTTGGTCGCCAGTGCGTCGATCGTGCCAGGATGAACCACACAGTCTGCGTCGACAAACAGGAACAAATCCCAGGCGGCACTCTCAGCACCCAACGCTTTCCAGCCATGGTCAAGTGCGAATCCCTTTCCCCGCTGGGCAAGATTATGTCGCTCAACCACTCGCGCGCCGTGCAATCGGGCCTGTTCTGCGGTGTCGTCGGTACAGTTGTCGGCCACAACCAGCAGCACGTCATCGGAGCGCAGTTGGGGTCGGATGCTCTCAAGGGTCGGGCCAATGCCTCTTGATTCGTTGTGCGCGGGTATCACCACCGCGATGGGTGGACGCGCATTGGGCCCAGCCACAAAGGGAACAACGTCCGCTCTGGCAGAAGGCCGCACAGCCATCGCCATTTGAAGCGCAAACACCCACACGGGCAGCCCCAAGAGCAGCACCAAACCACACACAACAACAGTCAACATACGTTCCCTCGTCTATGGGCATGATAACGACTCCTGCGACGGCAATGCAGCAATGAATCCCTTGCATCAGGGGTGCCGACGGCTGCGAAAGCCCGGGGTAAAACCAGTAACATTCGTTGGTCACTTCTGTGTTTCGCCATGACAGCCAACGCCATCCCAATGCCATCGAGCAATATCGTCGCCGTCACAGGTGCTTCTGGGTTCATCGGTCTGGCTGTGCTGGCCGCACTCGAACGCCAGGGGCTGGCCCCGCGGCCTCTGGTTCGCAAGCTAGATCGGTTGCCAACCTCACTGCAACAGCATGCACGAGTGGTTGATTTGCAAAATGCAGAACAAGTGGCCGCCGCGTTGCAAGGCGTGGCGGCCATCATTCATTTGGCCTTTGACATGCGCGCGCCGACCTCAGGCCAAGGGCACGATGTGATCACACGCAACGTTGTGGCAGCCGCCGCGCACGCTCAAGCTCGGCTGGTGCTCGCAAGCAGTTACTCTGTGATTGACTGGGTACGTGCTGGCCAAGCTGTAGACACACGCTCAGCCACCGTCAGCACGCATGGGCCACTCTGGTACGGAGCCTATGCCCATGCAAAGGCCGCCCAAGAGGCCTTGACGCGCCAGTTGTGCCGTGAGTTTGGCGTGCACGTGAGTATCCTGCGCCCCGGCAAGGTGTGGGACCAGGACCACCTGCCTAGTGATGTGATCGGACCCCGAATTGGTAAGCGCCAGTTAGTGGTCAGGCCCGGCCGACAAGCTCAAGTGATTGACGTCCAGACCTGCGCCGACGCTTTTGCAAAAGCCAGCCAGGCCAGCACAACAGAAGAGCTTTTGCACCTCGTTGACACCAGCCTCATCACGGTAGAGGCGCTGGCCGAGCGCCTGCCTGAAACAACTCATGTTTTGAAGGTGCCTGGCATCTTTGTTTTGCTGCTGCGCGCCGTCAGCCCCCTCGCCGCGCTGGCGTTCAAAGCAGGCCTGAAAGTGCCAGGCCTGCTGCTTTGGCCGCGCGTGGAGGCGCGCTACCCCTTGGCGCACGCGCCGGCCAGCCACAGCACCAGCAACCCCTAGCACCCGCCCCACCACAGCCATGAAACTTGCATATATAACCGGTCATTACGCACGCGCCAGTGATACGTTCATACGCAGTGAAGTGATTGGGCTGCGCTCACTTGGGCACGTGGTGCGCACCTTCTCGGTTCGCCGAGAGGCCAGCGCCAAAGACCTCAGCGATGAAGTGCGCAGCGAACAAGCCAGTACAACTTACATCCTTGAGCAGCCCAAGTCAGCCATTCTTGCTGCGGTGATTTGGTGTTGGCTGACACGCCCACGGGGACTGTGGAAAGCCGCAAGCCTGGCTTGGCGTACGCGTGTACCGGGCGTTCGCGGCACATTGATGCAGGTCATTTATGTGGTCGAAGCCTGCTTTTTGGCGCGCGCTCTGGTGCGCGAAGAGATTGAAATCATCCACAACCACATTGCAGAAAACTCTGCGACCGTGACGATGCTGGCGTCGACGATCTGCGGCGTACCGTACAGCATGACGGTTCATGGACCGGGCATTTTCTTTCACCCTCGGCAATGGGCGCTGGGCGAAAAAATCGCTCGCGCTGCGTTCACTGCGTCCATCACGGAGTTTTGCAAGAGTCAGTGCATGCTTTTTTCAGATCCCGTGCATTGGCCCCGCATCCATGTGGTGCGCTGCACCACGGGGCCCAACTTTGAACGCATTGAGCCAACACCTCTGCCAGAGGCGGCTCGCTTTTTGTTCGTGGGCCGGCTTTGCGCTGAAAAAGGACTCACCGTTTTGATAGATGCTTTTGCGCAAGCACAGCAAAGTGGCGTGCCCATGCAACTGGCGATCGTGGGCGATGGCCCGATGCGAGCAGAAACAGAAGCCAAGATCCGTGAACACGGCATGGCCGACAAGGTGAGCTTACTCGGGTGGCAAAATGCCGAGGCCATTCAGCGCGAGTTGCGCGCATGTCGCACATTTGTTTTGCCCAGCTTCGCCGAAGGGTTGCCTGTGGTGATCATGGAAGCATTCCAGATGGGACGCCCAGTCATCTCGACTCAAATCGCAGGCATTCCCGAACTGGTCAAACATGGCATCAATGGCTGGCTGGTCGCGCCTGGTGACGCCTCGCAACTTGCACAAGCCATCATTGAAGCGGCAAGCACCCCTTTGCCAACCTTGGCAGCCATGGGCACTGCGGCGGTGGCCAGCGTGAAGCTCAAGCACGATTTCAATCAACAACTCAGCAGCTTGGAGTCGCTTTTGACCCTTCACCGGCATCAAGCTTCGCGTTGAACCCTGTCGGCAAGATGTCTGCCAAGGCGGGCTGCCAAAGCCACCAACGTGAAGGTAGGGTTAGCATGACCATTGGTGGGGAACACTGAGGCGCTGCATATCCACAGGTTGGAAACCCCATGCACCCTCAGGTCGGTGTCCACCACGCTGTTTTTAGCGCTGCTGCCCATTCGTGTTGCGCCCATGTGATGACCGCCCACTGGCAGCGCTTTCTCCATGCTAGCGCGCAACTTGCCCTCGTCAAACAACAGTTCAACACCTTCTATGGTGGCCAACTTTTGGCGCAGCAGCCGAAAACTCCGCACGCCTGATTCAACGTCTTGGGCGGTCAATTGCCACGTGACATGGACTCTTGGCATGCCGTCAATGTCAAGCTCATTGGTCAACTCAATGCGGTTGGCCGCGCTTTGCACCTGCTCACTGTTAAACTCAATAGTATATGTATCGCCTTTGTTTATTAATGTGTAAGGCAGCTTACGTTTGGCTAACTTCATCTTGAACACCCAGTCCCAGCCGAAGCTCAAAATTGAAATGGGGTCCATCAACACGTTGAAAACGTGCTTGATACGACCTGCCCCTATTGGGTCGACAGAATGCCCATGGTTGAGAATGGCTTGATGTTCCGTGGGCAAAATAGATTTGACCAAGTAAATGAAGGACAACACCCCACTGCGATGCGCAGGGTCTGCGTAAGGCGGAAAGTGAAGGCGGAACGCCGCATTCAACAAAGCGTGCTTTGCCTGAAAAGACGCTGAGAACTGCAGTTTTCGACGGGCATACACACCATCGACAGTGCGTTCGAAGAGGAAGCATGGACGCTTGCCCTTGAAGCGAACTGTGGCAAAAATGGAGTCGTAGTGGCAAGCGTAGTATTTGCCGAGTGTCGAATCAAAAGCGGACCAAGCTGGCGTGGCCTGACGCGCAACGAGCATCAACCTGGCTGACTCAATGCCACCTGCAGAGATCACCACGCGCCGAACGGGCACGCTCACGGCCACACGATCACGCCCTAGGCGCACACCGAGTGAATCGACGCTCCGTCCGTCTGCGGCAACGTGCATGCTCACGACCCGGGCGCGCAACACAACGGTCGCCAAAGGGCTAGCGGTCAAAGCCTGGCGGTATTTGGCGCCAAAGTCTGTAGGAAGGCTGTAGCGCTCAACACGCTCAACCAGATCAGGAGCCAAAGCCTGAAGGCCCTCAAACATTGACCCAGCACGGCCCCCAAGAGCGTCCATGCCAAATTCAGCCTTGCCTGCATCGCAATGGCGGGCTGCCTCTGTCTCGAAAGCCCGCAACTCTTGGACTGGCAATGGCCAGCCGCTCTCAGGCACGTGGCCGCGAGCCTGCAAGTCATGATCGTCAAGCGGGACACATCGTCCACCCCAGAGGTGGCTGGTGCCGCCGAAGCGTTGTCTGCGGTACTCTGTAGTCCGCGCGTGTGGTGGCGTGGCCTGTCCCTCGTAGATGTCGTTGATGGAAGAGTCGTCTTTGAAATCGCCCCCCTCTAGCAAGAGCACCTTGACGCCTTTTTCTACCAAAGACACCGCCAATGTCAGGCCCGCTGGCCCGCTCCCGATAATGCACACATCGTGCGTCATGGCTTGAAAGCGCTGCTGCTCAACTTCAGTAAAGATCATCTCGTTGTCTCGTCACGGGTAATGTTGCTTGAGTCGTCAGGAACTTAGCCCGCAAATTTCACCAAGAAGTAGGCAGCAAGTGCTTTCTCGCGTTGTAACTGGTGTGTGACGCCAAACACCACCATCAACAGCGCCACAAGGAATCCTGCATATCCTACGGAACTGCTGATCAACGTCCTCTTCGTGCACACCCAGCATCTATCGTAGGTTTGAGCGTCGTGTTGACGATCAATCAGCCAGAATTCACGGTTTTGCACTTGGGTGACTGTATCGGACCTGTCTGATAAGCGCCTGCTGATTCCAGCATCACCCCTGCTCACCAATATGGCCCCGCGCCAAGGCAATGACCCGGGCTGCGGCTGTGGTCGTGGCATCGGAGGTCACTGATTTCCAAGTACCTTTAAAAAAATAGACCGACTGCAAATAGTCCACGAAGAATGCAATCTGCGCCGCCATCTGTGGATCAACCCCCTTTTTTGCCCGACTGAACACCTCATCAATCTGGTCCATCTCGTGCACGCAGAACGCTACTTCGTCACGCGAATAAAACGAGTCGCCGAACACGATGACAGGTTTTAGGCGCTTTACAGCCTGCAATCCTACTGAAGAATTGATCAGTACTACACAGCTGGCCAGATCAAGCAGTTTTTCTACGTCGAATTTCTTGAGCCAGAGGACATCAGGAAATTTTTTGCGGAAATCTTCATAACTGTATCGGCACAGGTCCTCCGGGTGCTCCTTGACGACGACCTTTGCTTGTTCACCGAAATTGCGCTTGATTGCGGCATATGCCACCTCGAAGAACTGCTCCACGGTATTGAAATGACGGCAATTAAGCAAGACCTGCGTATCATCATGGACCTGTAGTGGCACGAATATGAATTCGCTGGGCAAGTCCACGATATCCAAGGGAATGCGGCTGCGAGCTTTCTCCACCCTTTTCCTTTTGAGCCAGCTTGAACCGCGCTGCTCCGGAAAGCGATCATAGTAACCTCGGTCGAGGTTGCGCTTTGCCGAGCTCATAACAAGATGCAGTTTACTGAGCTTATTCAAAGGCAAAAACGGCTTCTCCGGCTCGACTGTGGCTGCCTCTTGTTTGGCTTGATCCAACTCCAGCTTCATTTGAGCGAAGTCCTTTCCCACCAACGAAGATGCGGCATTTATACCAGCCGCATCGCACTGCAGCGTCTGCGAAAAATAGCCATTCTCAAAGAACAGGGTTTTGATGCCGGCACGGCGAGCAAACAAGGTGAGCACACGACCGACAAAATCTTCGCCATTCCACATCACCACCACGCGGATATCGTTAGTGTCGAACAACCATTGGATGTAGCTTGCCACCTTATTCAGGCGATTCAGCCAGACCGCCTCCGTGCCGCCATGTTTGGCCCGCATGAATGCCAGCAGTTCGAGCGCCCCCTCGCGGTCGATCAGGTCCGAGCGCACAACCACATCGTCCAGCGTGTAGACATCACGGGGCAGCACGGTGGGCACCTGCTGCTTCAGCCAGGTATTGTCCCTAGGCAAAAAAGAAAGGTACAGCGGCTTCAAGCCCGCCTGGGCCTGCACGTGCTGACCCACCCTGAGAAAAAACGGCACAAAGATATCGGCCACGACAAAATAGAGTGCATTGCCCATATCAGGCACCTCTCTTGAGTTGCATCAAGGATTTCATGGACACGAACTGTTCGCGCTGCAAGCAGACAGAAAACAAGCCATAGACAGCGCCACCGCAAAGAAGAAATGCCAGAAGAAGGTGCAGCGCACTCCAGCCCGCAGGCGCAAAGTGCTTGATCGCCAAAATGGCCCCCACCAATAGCGCCGAGCCAAAAAGGGAGGGTCCGATGGCCCGCCAAACCACCATGTTAGACATCTGCAGCAGGCGGGTGGTCAGCCAAAAGGTGACCGGCGCCACCACACAACTTGCAATCAGGTAAGCCACAGCCACACCGACACCGCCGAACTTGGCCCCCCACCAAAAGCCCAGCAAATGGACGGCGGCACCAAAAATGGCCAACTTGAACAAAATATCTGTACGCCCCAAGGCCATCATGACCGGACCGGTGACGCCGACGATCACCTGCAAATAACCCACGACGGCCAGAAACGCCAGGATGTCCGCCATGGCGGCCCATTTGGGCGCGAATGCAACGGCGGTGAATTGCTCAGCGCAAGCAAGCAAGCCAAACATCAAGGGTGCCGTGACAAAAGACAGGAACGAGAGCACTTTCAGGAACAGCTTGCTGAGCTCTGGCAAATCATTTTGCATGCGGCTCATGACGGGCAATACAGCACGGCCAGCCACCCAGGATATGTTCTGCACCGGGAACAGCATCACCTTGTATGCCAACGAGTAAAGACCCAAGGCTGCCGCGCCCAAATACTTTCCGACGATGAACGCATCGGCATTTCTGAAAAGGTAGCTCGTGAGCTGGTACCCAGCCATGCTTGCGCTGAACTGATAGATGCCCTTGAGCTCACCCAACTGAACCTTGAAGTCTGGCCGCCACTGCGACTTGCGCCAGATCAGCGCACTGCTGATGACGCCCGTGACCAAAGCCTGAATCACCAGGCTGTAGACGCCCCAACCTGCCCACGCAGCCGCGAGCGCAGCCACCAGCGACAAAAACGACGCCACGGTTTCGATGTTGGCAATCGCCCGAAAATTGGAGTGCCGCTCCAGCATGGCCTGGTGAGCCGCTGCACTGCTCGCAATTGGAAAGGTCAGCGCCAGGAGCCACAAGACGGGGGTCAATCCAGGCGCGTTGAACATGTCCGACATCAAAGGCGCCACGCCAATGGTCAGCAAGCACAACGTGAAGCCCATGACCACGTTGAACCAGAAGATGGAAGACGCCGTCTCCTGCGACACCGTTTCCTTCTGGATGATGGCTGCGGCTGTACCCATGTCTCGCAACAACATGGCCAGGTTGGTCGCGATACCCGCCATGGCCATCAACCCGTATTCGGAAGGCGCGATCAAGCGCGTCAACACGAGCATGTTGACGAGCTGAGAGCCGATCTTCACGGCTTGCGTGACGGCGACCCATCTGGCATTGGATATGGCGCTCAAAGTATTCCTGTGATCAATGTGGCTTCAGTGCAGCGGCACCTGGCTCTGCACGAGCCGAATCAGACAGTCGAGCGAGGATGGCATCCATCTGCCGGAGCACCATGTCTGCCTTGCGCTTTGACGGGGGTATTGCTTTCTTAGAAAAGAGCAGGTGCGGCCCAGTGGCTATAGTTTTTTCGCATCCAACAATTTGAGCACGCCTGTCACTTCGCCAGACTCATCCGTCGCAAGCAGCGCCGTGATATTCCATTCCAGCATGGCCTTTTCAGCCACAGCAAACATTTCGGACTCGATGATCTTCTTGGGGTTGACCGACATGATCTCGGCCGCTTTCATCTCATAGATGTTCTTTTGCGCCAGCAAGGCGCGGCGCAGGTCACCGTCGGTGATCACGCCCACCATGCGCTCTGGCGCTCCATCGGCCGTGACCACGGTCAGCCCCAAGCCACCTCGGGTCATGCTCTCGATCACATCAACAACCCGTGCGGTTTCAGCCACCCTCGGTACGTTTTTGTGCATCACGTCCTTCACCCGCGTCAGCAAACGGCGGCCCAGGCTGCCACCGGGGTGGTACAGCGCAAAGTCCTGCGGCTTGAAATCCCGCTTGTTGATCAAGGCCACGGCCAATGCGTCGCCCATCACCAGCGTGGCGGTGGTCGAGGTGGTGGGGGCCAGGTTGTTGGGGCACACCTCCCGATCAACCGACACATCCAGCACGATGTCCGCATTGCGGCCCAGCGTGGAGTCGGGCTTGCCCACCATGGCGATGATGGGGGCGCCGAAATGGCGCAAAGAGGGAATCAGGCGGATCACCTCTTCGGTTTCGCCGCTGTAAGAAATCAGGATGGCGGTGTCAATGCCCTTGAACATGCCCAGGTCGCCGTGATAGGCCTCACCTGGGTGTACAAAAAAAGCCGACGTGCCGGTGGATGCCAGGGTTGCGGCCATCTTGCGGCCGATGATGCCCGACTTGCCCATGCCAGAAATCATCACGCGACCACGGGTGTTGAACATCAGATCAACCGCCTGCTCGAACTCCTGCCCCAGGCGCGCGCTGATCTTCAACAATGCCTGGGCCTGGTCCTCAAAAACACGCTTGCCGGTTTCATTCATGGTTTGCTTTCACTGCGCCATGTTGTGCATGGCTTTGACATAGCCTTCAGCTGTGCTGTAGAGGCCGTCTTGCTGGCGCGCAGCCAGCAGGGCGTCTGAAAACGCCCTGAATGCGCCCTGTCCGCCCGCCAAGGGCAGCACGATGGCCGCAGCGGCTTTCACGTAAGGCGCTGCGTCAGCCACGGCCACGGGCCATCCGCATACTGAAAACGCGGGCAGGTCGATGCTGTCGTCGCCCAGGCAAGCCGTCTGGCTGCGTGTGGCGCCGTGCTGAGCCATGAGGTTTTCACAGGCCTGCGCCTTGTCCTTCACACCGAGCAGGAAGCTGCTGATGCCCAGGTCCGCCAGACGCTTGCGCAGGGTGGCCGAGTCCCGGCCCGACACCACCGCCACCGCGACACCCGCCTCTTGCAGCATCTTGATGCCCATGCCGTCTCGCACATGGAAGCGCTTGAGGCATTCGCCTGTTTCGTCGTACCAGATGCCCCCATCGGTCAGCACGCCGTCCACGTCGGTGATCACCAGCGTCACGTCTGCCAGCGAGGCCCCAGGCGCGTCGGGCAACCCGGACATGAGGCGGCGCACCCGTTCGAGGCATGCTGGCGAATCAACACCCGGTGCCGCATGCTCAACGCGCACCATTTTGATGCGCACACCTGCGTCCATCAAGCGCAGTTGCTCCAACATCTCTGCCGCTTCCAGTTCGGACGCAGGCAGGCTGCTGAAGTTGGCCAGCACATCGGCACGGTAGGCGTAAACGCCCACGTGCTTGAGGTAGGTGGGCTGCACCTTTGCGTCACGCACATAGGGCACTTTGGCGCGGCTGAAATACAGGGCGTGTCCCGCCCGGTTAACCACCACCTTGACCGAATTGGGGTTGTCCGCCTCTTGCGGCGTGATCGGGTGACACAAGGTGGCCATGCCCACATCTGGTGCATCAGCCATGGCTTGCACCAAACTGGACAGGTGGGTGGGGTCCACCAAAGGCTCGTCACCTTGCACATTCAGGTAGACATCCGCCGGGATACTGCGCTGCACTTCGGCCAGGCGGTCCGTGCCCGACGGGTGATCGGGCGAGGTCATGAGGACGTCGCCACCGAAGGCCCGCACCACATCCACGATGCGCTGATCGTCCGTGGCGACCACCACGCGGTCCAGACCGGGTACCTGCAGGACACGCTCGTACACATGCTGGATCATGGGCTTGCCCAAGATGTCGGCCAGCGGCTTGCCAGGCAGGCGGCTGGAACCATAGCGGGCGGGGATAACGGCAACGCACTTCATGACGACATCAAACCCGGCTGGCTGCGTGTACGGCCTTGAGTTGCTCCAGCAACTTGGGCAGGTCCTTGAAAGGGATCATGTTGGGGCCGTCGCAAGGGGCCTTGTCTGGCGTGGGGTGGCTTTCCATGAACAGGCCGGACACCGCGCCCGTGGCCACAGCGGCACGCGCCAGAGCGGGCACGAACTCGCGCTGCCCGCCACTGCTGCCACCATTGGCACCAGGCAACTGCACGGAGTGGGTGGCATCGAACACCACAGGCACGCCGGTTGTTTCAGCCATGATTTGCAGACCGCGCATGTCGACGAT
>Ga0209066_10002592_pt1 | contig 21748 bp, 24 predicted proteins | sample All_14_2_FD_187198 | JGI IMG/M metagenome (GOLD analysis project Ga0209066, IMG submission 187198) | Freshwater microbial communities in response to fracking from Pennsylvania, USA - Allegheny Zone_MetaG_DW_15 (SPAdes) (version 2) ... | reverse complement strand
GGCTGCATCTGCACGCGTTCACCCCAGACGCTGCGCACAGGGGTCTGAAAGCCGTCTTGCTCGATGGCCCGTACCTTGACGGCGTGGGGCACGGCAAAAACCGGGTGCGACGAATGCGGCAGCACGGTGATGGGCGCGTCCAGCTTGGCCGCGACGGCGTACAAAGGCCCGTTGTGGCCAGTGTCGTGGTCGGTCAGGATGAAATGGGGCTGGGTGCCGCGCAAGGCGTCCATCAGGCCGTCGTAGTTGATGGCCTGCATGAAGCAGCGCTCGGCCAGCATGTCCACCTGCTTTTGCAGGCCGACATGCGTGATCAGCAGGTCGCCCAGGTGTGCGGCCAGAATGCGGCTGGCACGTTCACGGTACATGAAGGCGCGGTCGCGGATCTGATCGCGGCGCAGGCTGTCAATGCGTTTGAGCATGGGAGCCTGGCGGCGCACGGGCACGTCCCACAAGGCGCTGGGCAAGTCGATGTTGTGCGCAAAGCCGCGTTCGATGTCGGCGATGTAGCGGCGCCCGTTCTGGTAACTGGTCGGGATGTGCGTCACGGCCTGTGCCATGCCGTCTGAGGCCATTTGCGCGATGAGCCCGAAGTCGAACACAAACGAGGCGTGATCGGGTGCCCAGTCCAGCACCTTGTCGTAGTGTTCAACGACGCGCCAGCGCTCGGCATCGCCCATGAACAGATCGGTGGCCAGGAACGAGTCGAAGTAGCCCAACTGGGGCTTGCTGGGCCGCATCAGGCCAATGCGGGCTTCGGCCAGGTGGCGGTCACAGATGGCGCCCTGGTATTTGGCCACCAGCGCGCGGGTGAAGAACTGGCGGAAAGGGCCGTGGTCCCAGCCCTGGAATACGCCCGGGCCGAACAGCTCCTCGCGCTCCTTGGTCAGGGCCTGGTCGAGCAAGGTGGCCCTGGCGGTGGCCTCGGTCATGACACGCGTCTGGAAGTGCGGGTCAACAGGCAAGGGCCGGTAGCTGAAATGCGCCGGGTTCAGGCCCAGCTTGACGGCCTCGTCCACCATGCCCGGATCGATGAAGATGTGCGGGATGTCGCCCAGATTCATGCCGGCATCCCGGTAGTGCACCAGATCACTTCGTTGCAGGAATAAGAAGGCGTCGATGTTCATGGGGCGTGGCTCTGTGGTCGGGGCGCAGGGCGCTTCTATGGCACTGTGCTGACCATTTCACCCCGCCCAGGTGCCCCGACATGGTGTGAAAACCCAGGCGATAGGCCGGCAATTCGACGCTTGCCGGATGCGGTCAGTTGCTATACATACGCTGTGGTGCAACGCCCCGTTGTGCCGCGCTGCAGCCAGTACAGACAGGACAGAAGGATCGCGACAATGAGCTATCAAACGGACCAGGAACGCTTTTGGGCAGGCGATTTCGGCAACGACTACATCCAGCGCAACCAGGGCGAGCGTCTGATCACGTCCAATGTGGTCCTGTTCGGGCAAATGCTGCGCGCGGCGAACGTGACGTCGGCGGTGGAGCTGGGCTGCAATGTGGGCTTGAACCTGCAGGCCTTGAGCCGCATCAAGCCGGATATGGACCTGTGTGGCTACGAGATCAACGAAACCGCCGCCCGTGTGGCGCGCGACCTGAAGGTGGCCAAGGTGGTGGACGGCACCATCCTGAACAAGCTGCCTGACGACAAACAATATGACCTGGCCTTCACCAAGGGTGTGCTGATCCACATCCACCCCGACGAGCTGGGCAAGGTCTATGACAACCTGTACAACCTGTCCAGGCGCTATGTGCTGGTGTGCGAGTACTACAACCCCAGCCCCGTGACCGTGACCTACCGGGGTGTCGCCGACCGCTTGTTCAAGCGCGACTTCGCAGGCGAGTTGATGGACAGGTTCAACATGCGCCTGGTCGACTATGGTTTCGCCTACCACCGCGACCGGTACTTCGCGCAAGACGACCTGACCTGGTTCTTGCTGGAAAAGTAAAGCCCGGCCCCGACCAGGGGCACAAGGAGCAGCCCATGACGACGCCATCTTCCGCGCTGAAGTATTTCGATGTTCTGGCGGCCAAACAGGCCTATGCCGAAGGGCGCAATGTCACCGAGTTGCTCAGGGCCCAGTGCGGCTCGGACTGCAACACATCGGCCATCATCGAAACGGCTTACGACCTGCAGGCCGGCACCTACATCGCGGCCGTGGAGCGTGCACCGGCGCAGGCCCGGGCCTACGCCAGCGAGATGGCCGCCATCATTGATCACCACATCTGTGCCACCGACGCCGTGCTGGACATCGGCACCGGCGAGCTGACAACGCTCAGCCTCACGGTGTCTCACTTGCGCACCCAGCCGCAGACGGTGCTGGCCTTTGACGTGTCCTGGTCTCGGGTGTTCAAGGGCTTGTCGTATGCGCGCGCGCACATGGGCGCGGCCTTCGATTCGCTGCGTCCTTTTGTGGCCGACATTGCCGAGATCCCGCTGTGCGACCAGTCCGTTGACGTGACGATTTCCAGCCATGCCCTGGAGCCCAACGTTGGCAAATTGCCCGCTCTGATGGCGGAGCTGTTCAGGGTCACCAGAGACAAGCTGATCCTGTTCGAGCCTTGTTATGAGATCAACTCCGATGAAGGCAAGCAGCGCATGGACCGGCTGGGTTACATCAAGGGTGTGGACGAGGTGGTGGCCAGCCTGGGCGGCACCGTCATCGACAAGGTGCGCATGAGCCATGTCAGCAACCCGCTCAACCCCACGGTCTGCTTTGTGATCAAGCCGCCGCAGGCCTCTTCGCCGCTGCGCTCGCGCGGCCATGGTGGCCACGTGTTTTCCGTGCCGGGCAGCAACCTGGCCTTGATCGAGATGGACGGCTTTCATGTCTCGGCTGATACCGGCTTGTGCTTTCCCATTCTCAAGTCGATCCCGATCTTGAAGTCCAGTTCGGCCATCTTGGCTTCGGCCTTGTCCGAGGCTGTCTGATGCGGTTTGAGGGGCGCGTGACCGATCCCGCCAGCCTGCAACTGCGCCCGGCCTGCCTGGACGATGCCGACCTGCTTTTGGCCTGGCGCAACGACGCCACGACGCGCCAGGCCAGCCACGACACCTCGCCTGTCAGCCACGATGTGCACGTGGCCTGGTTACGCAAGACCTTGTCAGACCCCCATCGCCAGCTGTACGTCGCAGAACGTGATGGCCGGCCTGTGGGCACTGTCCGGGTTGACGCGCAGGGTGCCGGGCATCTGCTGTCCTGGACCGTTGCCCCAAAGGCCCGCGGCTCAGGCCTCGGCTCGGCCATGGTGGCGAAACTCGCCAGCAGCTTGCCGGGGCCCATATGGGCGGAGATCAAGGTGGGTAACACCGCGTCCATCCGCATTGCCCAGGCCGCTGGCATGGCGTTGGACCGCGAGCAGGATGGCGTCTTGTACTACCGGCGCTAGGCGCCGACCAAGTCCTGTTGCAAGCCGTAGCTGCGGCGATAGGGCAGGGCCTTGTCGGTTTGCCCCAGGCTCTCGTAGAACACGACCAGGTTGTGCGCCGCCAGATGGCTGCCACGCCCGCGCACGGCGCCTTCCAGTTCCGGCGCTTCACCCAGTTCCAGGCAGCGCAGCCAGCATGACTCGATCATGGGCAGCAGCGAGTCGGCTTCGGTCGGGTTGGCTGCTGCCTGACTCAGCAGCACATCACCGAGCGTGAAGAAGAAGTCCGGCGAGTCTTCCCAGTTCGGCATCTCGGCCTCGGCCAGTTGAATCGCATCGCTCAGTTGACCCGCCTGCTTGAGTGCATACAGGTAGCGGATCACCAGGTCATGCCGGTAGGTGGGGCCCGGGGCGCAGCGCGCATGGGCCTGTTCATAGGCGGCGCAGGCCAGCTCGAAACGGTCATGCACTTCGTGGTCCTTGCCCAACTGGTAGTGCAGATAGGGGTCGTCGGGGTGCTCGCGCACAGCGGCCTGCAACAGCAACAAATTGCGGTCGCCCTTGCGCTTCATGGGCTCGGGCGTGTAGCCGTCATGGTCGACATGAACGGCCAGGCGGCGAGTCGGCAAGCTGTGTTGAGGCTGCTCGTGGATGCGGCCCGTGTAGCGCACCCCTCTGGGGAGGACGCGTGGCAACCAGGTGGGGGCACTGCCTTGTTGCTGGCCAGCGCCAAACTGACTGTTGATTTCAATGATGCCGACATGATCAGGGTTGTGTTGTCGCAAGGCGGCCAGTACAGGCCCCCCGGCGGTGAGGTATTCATCGGCGTCCAGCACCACGCGCCAATCGCTCTGGGCCAGGGCCAGGGCGGCATTGCGCGCTGCAGCAAAGTCGTCGACCCAGGTGAAGTGGTGCACGGTGGCACCGGCTTGTGTGGCCAGGCGCACGGTGTCGTCGCTGGAGCCCGTGTCCAGCACAATCAACTCGTCCACCCACGGTCGCACGCTCGCCAGGCTGCGCGCAATGCAGCGCGCTTCGTTGCGGGCGATCATCACCAGGGCGACGGTGGGCATCAGGGCTCCTTAGTCTTGTTTTGTGTCTGACGTGAAATTGTGCGCAGACCTGCCTGATGGTGATTGCGTGAACTGGCCGGTTCCAAGGGATTTCCTGTGCCTTTCCCCCTTGAGAAAGGCATTGCCCAATAGCACAGTGGGCATATGCTGATCAGGCACGACGTCGGATCCGGCCATGCCCGTCGGATTCAGCCCGTGCAGGAGAGAACCATGCGCCACCGAGCCCTTGCCCTTGTTGTCAATCTGATCGCATGGGCCCCCGTGTGGGCGCAGGAAGCGGTGGACGAACCCGTTCAGCAGGTCAGCATCACGCAGGCCCACCTCAACGGCATGCGGCCGCCAGCGAGTGCGGCCAAGCCTGCCGGCACGCAGGTGCTGGTGCGTTTGCTGGGCAAGGTGCTGTCGCATCAATTCAAGGACGTGCGCATTGACCTGGACAGCACGCCAGCACCTGATCAGGTCACAGCCTTGTCGGAGCCCGGGGCGCTGCACTTCAATCGCCGGGCCGAAATCTGTTTTGACAACTACCGGGTGGGCTTTCGGCGCGACGGCATGACGCTGCGCTACGAGCTGAGCTTCTAGCGCTTCAAAACACCTTGGTGCCCGTCAGCCGCTCGTGCTCGCGCACCGCAAAGCGGTCTGTCATGCCGGCGATGTAGTCGGCCACCGATCGGTGCAGGTCACCGCGCCGGGCAAAGTCGGCCGGCATGGCGTCGGGTTGCGCCACATACGCTGCGAACAGCTCGGTCAGCACCCGCTTGGCCTGCAGGGTGGTGTCGTTGACCTGGCTGTGCCGGTACAGCTCCTTGAACAAGAAGCGCTTGAGTTGCGTGCTGGCCTCGCGCATGGGCTGGCTGAAGCGCACCAGCGGCGGGCACTGCCGCACGTGTTCCACCGTGACGGGGATGTGCTGGGCGATGTTGGCGCGGGTGGCGTCGATCACGTCATACACCTGCTGCGACAGCATGCGCCGGATGGTGTCGAACAAGAGGCGGCGACCGCTTGCATGCGGGTGCTCCAGCAAGGTCTCGTCACGAAAGCGCACGAAAAGGGGCACCGCCTCCAATTGGTCCATGGTGATCAGGCCTGAGCGCACACCGTCGTCGATGTCGTGTGCGTTGTAGGCGATCTCGTCGGCCAAGTTGCACAACTGCGCTTCCAGACTGGGCTGTGTGCCGTCCAGAAAGCGTTGCCCCACGCCACCGGGCTCTTGTGCCTCCAGTTGCTCGGCATGCAGACGCGAGCAATGTTTGAGGATGCCCTCGCGCGTCTCAAAACTCAGGTTCAGGCCATCGAAGGCGGGGTAGCGCTCTTCGAGCTTGTCGACCACGCGCAGCGATTGCAGGTTGTGCTCGAAGCCGCCGTGGCCCTTCATGCATTCGTTGAGCGCGTCCTGCCCCGCATGCCCAAATGGGGTGTGGCCCAGGTCATGCGCCAGCGCAATCGCCTCGACCAGGTCTTCGTTCAGGCCCAGAGAGCGCGAAATCGAACGCCCCAGTTGCGCAACTTCCAGCGAATGCGTCAAGCGCGTGCGGAAGAGGTCACCCTCGTGGTTCAGAAAGACCTGCGTCTTGTAGACCAGGCGCCGAAACGCCGTGCTGTGCACGATGCGGTCGCGGTCGCGCTGGAAGTCGCTGCGCGTCGGGGCAGGGGGCTCGGGGTGGCGGCGCCCCTTGGTTTGCTCAGGGTGACTGGCGTAAGGGGCTAACCACATGGGTGTCTGACGTGCCTGTCAGCGAGTGTGGGCCGCGATCACATCGCGTACCAGGGCATCGGGCGCGGGGCGCATGCTGGCTTGCCCCAGCGGCCCGACGACGACAAAACGGATCTCGCCGCCCTCGGCTTTTTTGTCCACCTGCATCAGCTCGATGTAACGGTCTGCACCCAGGTCGGGGCCGACCACGGGCAAGCCAGTGCGGCGGATCAGCTCGGTGATGCGCTGCGCGACGCTGGTGTCGATCAGGCCCAGGCGAGCCGACAGGTCGGTGGCCATGACCATGCCACAACCCACCGCCTCGCCGTGCAGCCAGGCGCCATAGCCCATGCCGGCCTCGATGGCGTGCCCAAAGGTGTGGCCGTAGTTGAGGATGGCGCGCAGGCCGGACTCCTTTTCATCCTGGCCCACCACCCAGGCCTTGATCTCGCACGAGCGCTTGACGGCGTGCATCAAGGCGGCGCGGTCACGGGCCAGCAGGGCGTCCAGGTTGTCTTCGAGCCAGCTCAGGAATTCGGCGTCGGCAATCGGGCCGTATTTGATGACCTCGGCCAGGCCGGCCAGCAGTTCACGCTGGGGCAGGGTGTCCAGGGTGTCCAGGTCGCAGACCACGCGTTGGGGCTGGTAGAAGGCCCCGATCATGTTCTTGCCGGCCGGGTGGTTGATGGCCGTCTTGCCGCCCACGCTCGAATCCACTTGCGCCAGCAGGGTCGTGGGCACCTGCACAAAGGGCACGCCACGCATGTAGCAGGCGGCGGCAAAGCCCGTCATGTCACCCACCACACCGCCGCCCAGCGCGTAAAGCACGGTCTTGCGGTCGGCGGCTTCTTCCAGCAGTTTGGTGAAGATCTGGTTGAGCGCCGGCCAGTCCTTGTACTGCTCGCCATCGGGCAGTTCCACGTCGATCACCGTCTTGTGAAAAGGGGCAATGGCCGCGCGCAGCCTGGCCGTGTAAAGCGGCCCTACCGTGGTGTTGGTGACGATCAGCGCCTTGGACGACTTGGCCAGGCCCGTGAACGACTCGGGCTGCAGCAGGCCGCCACCGATCAGGATGTCGTAACTGCGTTCGCCCAGGTCAATGGCGACCTGGGTGCGACCAGAAGTTGGGAAAGCGGCGGGCGGGAGAGGGGTCGATGCCATGAACGCGGTGGGTCGCTGAATCAACAGAGCTTGAAACGCACCCCGAACTTTCGCGACAAGTTCGGTCCCAGCCGCGACGCGTGGGGCATCAAAACAAGGAATAAGGTGACGAGCCTGAACCCCGGCACTGGAGGCATTCGGTTAGGGCTGCTTCGTTCCCGATCTGACCCGGTTGGCCGCGCCCCCATGCGGGGAGGCCCGTCACTGACGATTGTATGCGATGTCGGTGATGGGGCGAGCCTCTTTGCGCCAGCCGGTTGCCGCCACCTCAAGCTGGCACTTGTTCAGCCAGCCATGCATGCAGCCCGGCCATGTGTTGCCGCAGCGACTGCGTCACCGCCAGCAAGGCTGGGCCGATGAGGGCGGCATCCTGTGCCACCAAGGCATTTTCCAGTTCGCCGGCGTGGTGTGCCAGGCCGGGCAAGCCCAGATTGGCCGCGGTGCCTTTGAACATGTGCACGGCACGCTGCGCTTGCGCTGGGTCGTCGGCCAGCAAAAGCTGGCAACGCGCGCCAAAATCGACCTGTTCCTCGCAAAATCGCCTCACCAGTTTGCGCAGCAAGGCTTCTTTGCCGCCACACCGACGCAAGGCGCCCGCCAGGTCCATGGGCTGCTTGCCAGACTGGGCGAGTGCTGCCTGCGGGGCGGCGTCCGGTGACGCAGGCTGCTGTGCCGGATCCGGCGCGCGCCGGGCGTAGCGCAGAATCAGCCGCACCATGTCTTGCGCCTCGAAAGGCTTGGCGAGGTGGCCCACCATGCCGGCGTCTGCACAACGCTGCCGCTCCTCGGCCAGGGCGTGCGCCGTCAGGGCCACCACCGGTAGATCAGGTTCCACCATGTGGATTTGCTGCGTGGCCTGCAGGCCGTTCATGACGGGCATCTGAACGTCCATCAGGACAATGTCGAAATAGCCCGGGCCCTGTTGTTTGAGCATGTGGATGGCCTGCTGGCCATTCTCGGCACAGAACACGGTGGCCTGTTGCTGCGTCAGCAGGCCGGTGACGATGTCGCGGTTGGTCTCGACGTCGTCCGCTGCCAGGACGCGCAGACCCTGCAGGCGCGGCGTGGTGGCGTCAAGCAGATCGCCTGGTGCTGCCACGGCAGGCGAGGGCAGCAGCGCCGGATCAACCTCCCGCAAAGGCAACACCAGCGTGAAGGTGGCGCCTTCGCCTGGCGCGCTGTTGAGCCGGATGTCCCCGCCCATCAACATGGCCAGCTTGCGGCTGATGCTCAGGCCCAGGCCGGTGCCGCCAAAGCGGCGCGAGGTCGAGCCATCGGCCTGCTCGAATGGCGAGAACACGCGTTCCAGCATGTCCTGGTGCATGCCGATGCCCGTGTCTCTGATGGCAAAGTAAAGCTGCCCCTGGTGTGCCGACAGCGTGAGCGTGACGCTGCCCGCCTCCGTGAACTTCACCCCGTTGCTCAGCAGGTTGATCAGGATCTGGCGGATGCGCAATGGGTCGCCCAGCACGGCGCCGGGCATGGCTTCGCATTGCAGCTTCAGCGCCAGCCCCTTGATCCTGGCGCGGTCCTCGACCATCGCGACCGCGTCTTCGGCCACCTGACGCGGGTCCAGTGCGCATTGGTCGACGACCAGCTTGCCCGCATCGATTTTCGAAAAATCGAGGATGTCGTTGATCACGCCCAGCAGGTGGCGACCCGAGCGCGTGATGCGGTCCAGGATGTGTTGCACCTGGTGGTCTCCAGGCGGCAGTTTTTGCCCGACTTGCGCCAGGCCCAGCACCCCATGCAAGGGCGTGCGGATCTCGTGGCTCATGTTGGCCAGGAACTCGGCCTTGACCGTGGCCAGCCGTTCGGCTTCGTTCTTGGCTGCAGCCAGTTCACGCTGCATGTTCTTCTGATCAGAGATGTCCACGGCCAGCGTCAGGATGGCCTCAGGCTGGCCCTGTGTGTCCAGCAGCGGGACCTTGGTGACCAGGTGGTCCTTGCGCGTGCCATCGCGGCGCATGCGCGAGTTCTCGTACCTGACCATCCTGGTGCCGTTGAACAGCGAGACGTCGTGTTCACGGATCTGCTCGGCCATGGCGGGCGGGAACAACTCGTCAGCGGTGTGGCCTTGCAGCATGTCCTTGCTCAGCCCTGATGCATCTTCGAACAGCTTGTTGCTCAACTGGTAGCGGCCGGCGCGGTCCTTGATGGTCAGGCTCACGGGCAGGGCCTCGATCACGGCCTCCAGGCGATGCTGCTGAATCAGCACCTCGGCCGTGCGTGCGCGCACCTGTTCTTCCAGGTGCGCACGGTGGTCGATCAGGGCTTGTTCAGCGTCCAGGCGTTGGGTGATGTCATGGCCGAAAGACACCACATAGGGCGTGTCTTCGATGTGAAGCAGGTCCAGCTGGATGGACCACCAGATGGCGGTGCCACACACGGTCTGGCTGCGCCACTGAAAGGCCTGTGAACCGCTTTGCCTTGCCTCGTGAATGTGCCGGTGCAAGTCCGACGCGCAAAAGGGTGCCTGCGTGAACAGGCACTGTGCCTCCAATGCCACGGCGTCTTGAACGCCGTGGGACTGCAAGGCATGGCGGTTGGCATAGTGCAGACGCCCCGAGTCCCGGTCGAAAATCAGCACCGACATGGGTGCGTGGTCCAGCAGGGCCGTCATGCGCTGCTTGCTCTCGGTCAGCTCCCTTTGTGTCTTTTCATGGAGCTCGACCTTGGCCTGCAGTTCCAGGCGCGCGTTCTCGATGGCCTGCATCGCATTCCAGAACAGGCGGCTGTAGTGTGTGATGGTGGAGCCCACCACCAGAAAGACGAGGATCAGCACGACTGCGTAGGCGCCTGCCGGCGGTGTGTTGGCTGGCTGGATGCCGGGAATGAGTCCATACCATTGGGCGCCCAGCAGCAGCATCACGCCCGCGATGGCCATGCGCGTGGCCACCACCCCGGCGGCCGGGCCGATGACAAAGCCGATGGTGACGATCATCGCCGCGGGTATGGCGCCACCCGCCGTGGCGATGCCGGTGCCCGTCTTCAATGCAATGCCGTAGCAAATCACGGACGCGGCCGTGGCAAAAAAGACCGCTGCCGCGCGTGCGCTAGCCCTTTGGCGTATGACCATCGAGATCAGCGCCACCACGGTCAGCAGCAGCCCGCTCGCCATGCGCGCCTGACGCAGCGCCGGGTCCTGATCGGGCAGCACGCTCAACGCGGCGTACAGCAAGATGCCGCCGATGCCGGAGATGCGGATGCTCAGGTTCACGTTGCGCAGAATCGACTCATCGATCTGCGCCTTCACCTCTTGCAAGGTGACCGCGGGTGCCTTGGTTTCAGGCATTGAGCTTGCTGATCAAGCCGTTGAGGTGGGCCTCGATCTGGTTGCTGTGGTCAAAGACGCTCATGGCTTCGCTGACGTGGCGTTGCAGCGTGCTGGCCAGATGCTCTTCCTGCTGCTCGCTCAAGCCCAGGTGAATGAACGACTGCTCGACCTCGCTGCGCATGCGCTGGAACACCTGCCCCAGGTGCATGCGGTTGGCATGCTGCTGTGCGGAGATGTCCACCAGGGCGTCGCGCGTGGCCGAGATGAGCCGTTGGCTGAGCTCGAAGCTGGTCTTTTCAGTCTCGATGTCCAGCGCGCGCAGTCGCACCACCATGCCTTCGGCCATGAGCGCGATGTTGTCGCGCACGCGGGCCAGGCGATCCACTTCATCGTGGGTGTAGTGGCTGCCCTGCGGGTTCACCGGCAGGTTGCGAACCAGCATCAGCACCTTGCCGTAATTGAAGCTGGTGTTGTCGCCGACGGCCTGGAGCTTGGGTCCCTTGCTGGCTTCAAGGTGGTCCAGTATCGAATTGCCCAGGGCAGTGCATTCACCTTGCGCCGAACGTGATGTCACGCCCTGGCGGCCAGTCAGGCGCAGACAGCCCTCGAAGCCCATGTTGTTGAGTGCCTGGAAGAAGTTGTTGGCGATGTCGTCATAGGTTCGGCATTCCCCCAGGCTGCGCTGCAGCTGCAGCACCACGCCCACTTCGCCGTACAGGTCCGCCGTCACCTGCGCGGTGTTCAAGGCCTCTTCAAAACGCGAGCTGAGCGCCTTGTTGCGTGCGCGTTGTGCCACCACCAGTTCGATCTTGGCGGTCAGCTCAACCACATCGAAGGGCTTGGTCAGGTAGTCGCTGGCCCCCACGCGGTAACCGCGCAGCCGCTCTTCGAGGTTGATCCTTGCAGACAGGAAGATCACGGGCACGTCGGCCGTACGCTGATTCGACTTCAGTTCGGCGCACGTGGCGTAGCCATCCAGATCCGGCATGCTGACATCCAGCAGCACCAGGTCGAAGTCCTGTTTGCGCGCCCGTTCGATGGCCTCCCTGCCGCTGCGCGACGTCACGATCTGGTAGTGATCCTGCAATGCTGCATCCAGCATCTCCAGGGTCATGTCATCGTCATCAGTGATCAGTACGCGAGCCTGTCCCATTCCTGCGCTCCCTTTTGAGCAGGCGCATCAGAGACCGTCGCCGGTCCGCCATATCTTTGGCGTCGGGGGCGCCTGACACCCCGACAGTTCATCGGCGCGGCAGGCTGGAAGTTGAGGTGGCAGTCCGCCCTGTCAAGGCGGGCTGCTGGCGGGATATGCCCAATTCGTCACGGCTTGTCCGCCAAGCCAAGGCGGTGTCCGCCCGCGGGCCGGGCCTCAGCGCAGTTGCAGTTCGTCGGCGCCGTAAACCACGTTCAGGGGCTCGATGATGACCTGCTTGGGGCCTTCTTCGACACGCCCGGCGATCATGGCGGGCACGCCCAGGCCCTGGGCGATGTCCACCACGCGCTGAGCCTGGTCCGCTGCCACATACAGCGCAAAGCCCGCGCCCATGTTCAGCGTGCCGTAAGCCTCGTGGTCGTCCAGGCCGCATTCCTGCTGCATGAAGGCCAGTACAGGCGTCTTGTCGGGCACGGCGGTGATGCGGTAGGTCAGCGTCTTGGGGTGACGCAGCAGCTTGCGCCAGCCATGGCCTGTCACGTTGGCGCAGTAATGCGGGTGGATGCCGGCGGCGGCCAGGGCTTCGGTGACGGGCGAGTACAGGCTGGTGGGGGCCAGCAGGGCTTCGCCATAGGTCTGCCCGTTGCCGATGTCCGTCAGATAGCCCTTGGGCAGGCGCTCGGCCAGCTTGCGGGCCAGGGACAGGCCGTTGGCGTGGATGCCACTGGACGCCAGGAACACGATCGCGTCGCCCGCGCCCAGTTTGTCACCCACCGACAGGCGTGTCTTGGGGCTGATGATGCCGGTGCAGGACGCTGCCAGGTCGACACGGCCATCGGCCACGATGCCAGCCAGCGCAGGCGTCTCGCCACCGCCCCAGGCCACATTGCAGACCTCGCACGCCTTCTTCCAGCCAGCCACCAGGGCATTGGCGCGCACCTTGTCGCCAAACCAGTCCGAACCACCAGCGGCCCAGTAGGCCTGCACCACCAGGGGCGTGGCGCCCACGGTGATCAGGTCATTCACAGCCATGGCGATGGTGTCTTGCGCGATACCGTCGTAGTAGCTTTTGCCGGTCAGCTTGGCCATGTCGTCGGCCACCAGGGTCTTGGTGCCCAGGCATTCCACGATCGAGGCCAGGTACATTGGGCCCACATCGACCACATAAGCCGACTCACCACGCGAAGCCAGCACCTCTGAAAAGCCATGGCTGGCCAGGTGAGCGCCGGTTTCGGCTGCGGCACGCTGGGCGGCCACCTTCAGGGGGTCGATCAGGTCGTAGTTGACACCGGCCTGGTCGTAGGTGAGGGGCGCGTTGGAATTCGGGGGCGTGGCTGCTGTCATGGCGCGTCAAAGAGCTGGTCGCAAAAGCGCGATTATCCGGCACGGCGGGCAAGGCTGTTTCGCCAGGGCTTGGGTGGGGCGCGTCAGCTTGCATAGACTGTTGCCTATGAACGCCCTGATCCAATCCATGCCCATCACCTTGCAATCGGCTCTGCTGCTGGTGGCATCGAACATTTTCATGACCTTTGCCTGGTACGGGCACCTCAAGAACATGGCCAGCAAGCCGTGGCTTTTTGCGGCGTTGGTGAGTTGGGGCATTGCGCTGTTCGAGTACCTGCTGCAGGTGCCCGCCAACCGCATCGGCGCCCAGACCCTGAACGTGGGGCAACTCAAGGTCATGCAGGAGGTGATCAGCCTCAGCGTGTTCGTGCCCTTTGCGGTGTTCTACCTGGGGCAGCCCTTCAAGCTGGACTACATCTGGGCGGCCCTGTGCCTGGTTGGTGCAGCGTATTTCATGTTCCGCACCTGAGCCCGGGCGCCTCACTGGCTGATCTTGTGCGCCTCTTCAATCTGGTACTCGAAGTAGCGCTGGCCTGAAAACGCGATGGTCGACATCAGTACCGTGGCCCCCACCATCAAGGCCAAGCCCGCACCGATGACGGCCGCCCAGCCGCTCGCCCGGGTATCGGTGGCGCCCACCAGGTGAGGGTTGTAGCGGGCGTGCCATTTTTCGTCGGGCGTCAGGCCGTACAGGATGGCCTGCAGCATGGTGGCGGCCACCGTGAAGCCCAGGATGGGGATCAGCAGCCAGGCGAGTTGGTCGTCCTGGCCCAGGTCGGACACGCGTTGCAGGCCCCACAGCCCCAGCAGGGTGGGCAAGGTGTGCAGCCAGCCCCAGCCATCGCCCAGGCCATGCAGGTAAAAGCGGTGCAGCCCCACCGGCCCGCCCAGGAACGCGGCCCACGTGGCCAGGGTTTTGGACTTGTAAACAGGCTTGCTGTCAGGCAGGTTCATCAGGTGTTTACACAAGTGGGCAGAGTCAGACTATAATCTGCGGTTCTCCGGCTCGAGTCGGGTGGTTTCCATGGCGGAGCCCCCTGGTGCGTATCTAAACGAGCTGGTTGAAACGCCATACATTTTTTGGTCGGGCCCGAGTTCTTTTTTACTCAAACGTGCTTGGCCGACCCAGGCTGCCTGACCCCGAGTGTCTCCCGGGAACGGTGGTCGCCTACCAAATTGAAGGACACATCATGGTCGTGATTCGACTCTCTCGCGGTGGCTCCAAGAAGCGCCCTTTCTTCAACATCGTCGTTGCTGATTCGCGCAATCCCCGTGACGGCCGCTTCCTGGAGCGCGTGGGTTTCTACAACCCTCTGGCTTCCGGCAACGCTGAAACCCTGCGTCTGTCGTTTGACCGCCTGGACTACTGGGTCAAGAACGGCGCTCAGCCTTCCGACACCGTGACCCGTCTGGTTCGCGACGCCAAGTCCAAGGTCGCTGCGGCCTGATAGACAAGGTCTGCATGAACGACCGCGCGACGACTTTTTCCCCATTGCTGGACGACGGTGTTGTCTGGCCCGAAGATGCGGTAGAAGTCGGGCGCGTCGTTGACGCCTGGGGTGTGAAGGGCGGGATCAAGGTCCAGCCCTTCTCCTCTGACCCACAGGCGCTGTTCTGTACCAAAAAATGGTTTTTGCGCCCCGGCGAACCTGCCGTGGGTGCTTTGGCTCGTCCGTCTGCCACGACGGCGGCTGTGCCAGGCGCCAAGCCTGCACCCGTCAAGGCTGCTGCGGCGCCTGCTGGTGTGCCACGGCTGAAAGCACCGCGTTTCCTGCAAGTGCTGCAAGCGCGTGAGCAAGGTGACATCGTGGTGGCCACGGCCGAAGGCCTGGATGACCGCAATGCCGCCGAGGCACTCAAGGGCGCACGTGTCTACGTGTCGCGCAGTGCCTTCCCGACGCCTGATGAAGACGAGTTCTACTGGATCGACCTGATCGGGCTGGACGTGTTCACCCGAGAAGGCCAGGCCCTGGGCAAGGTGGTCGACCTGATCGAAACCGGCCCCAATTGCGTGCTGCGCTGTGTGGTCGACGTGCCCGCTGACACACCTGCTGATGGCGAGGCGCCAGCCGAGCCCGTCGAGCGCCTGATCCCCTTTGTGTCTGCCTACATCGTCAGCGTGAGCCTGGCCGATCGGCGCATCGTGGCCGACTGGGGCCTCGACTACTGAGCAAGGGCCAGCCATGGCCGTTCGCTTCGACGTCATCACCCTGTTCCCCGAGTTGTTCGCGCCGTTCCAGACGATCGGCGTGACCCGTCGCGCCTTCGAGACCAAGGCCGTGGATGTGCGTCTGTGGCCGCTGCGCGATTTCGCCGACGGCACCTACCGACGCGTGGACGACCGGCCCTTTGGTGGCGGTCCCGGCATGGTGATGCTGGTCGAGCCTTTGGTGCGTTGCCTGTCTGCCATCCGCGCTGATCAGGCTGCGGCCACATCGCCACGTCTGCCAGTGGTTTTGTTCAGCCCGGCCGGCAAGCCCTTGACCCAGCAGCGCGTGCAGCAGCTGGCCCAAGGCCCGGGCGCGGTGCTCGTCTGCGGGCGCTATGAAGGCATCGACCAGCGCTTCATCGACGCCCATGTGGACGCAGAAGTCAGCCTGGGTGACTACGTGCTGTCTGGTGGCGAATTGCCTGCCTTGACCTTGATCGATGCGGTGACCCGCCTGCAACCCGGTGTGCTGCACGACGCGGCCTCGCACGAGCAGGACAGCTTTTCTGATGGTCTGCTGGACTGCCCCCACTACAGCCGCCCCGAGGTCCTGAGTCTGCCGGCTGAAGGTGAGCGGTCCGGCGTGGATGCGGCGGTGCCGGCTACCCTGATGTCGGGTCACCATGCCCATATCGCGCGATGGCGCCGGGAGCAGCAATTGGCGATCACGGCCCGTCGCCGCCCCGATTTGATCGAGGAGGCCAGGGCGCGCGGCGCGCTGTCCAAACAGGACGAACACTTTTTGTCCAAACTCGCGCTATAATCTGCGGTTTTCCGATCCTCTACCCGGCCGTTTATTCATAAACCAGTCCGCCAGACACGCAAGTGATCACGAGGCAGCTGACTTTTGGCGCGGGCAAGATCAATTAGGAGCTATTGATGGCCAACATCATTGAAATGCTCGAGCAAGAAGAAATTGCTCGGCTGAACAAAACCATCCCCACGTTCGCCCCTGGCGACACCGTGATCGTCAGCGTCAACGTCGTTGAAGGCACCCGCAAGCGCGTGCAGGCATACGAAGGCGTCGTGATTGCCAAGCGCAACCGCGGTCTGAACTCCAGCTTCATCGTGCGCAAGATCTCCAGCGGCGAAGGCGTGGAACGTACGTTCCAGCTGTACAGCCCCCTGATCGCTGGCATCGAAGTCAAGCGCCGTGGCGACGTGCGCCGTGCCAAGCTGTACTACCTGCGTCAGCGCAGCGGCAAGTCGGCACGTATCAAAGAGAAGCTGGCTTAATCGCTCGCTTCGCGTGCCGGGCACCCATGCAGGGTGCCTGCCCACAAGCCGCCTGATGCGCAAGCACTGGCGGCTTTTGTTATGGTGGCAACATGGCTTTGAGCATTGACCCCCGCGTATCCGAGTTGTTGGGCCACGACGCGCACCTGCCCGCGCTGGACCCGGCGCGTTTGAGCCGCGCGTCCCTGATCCAGCGATTTCAGCAGCCGCCCATCTGGCAGCCTGATGTGGAAGTCGAGCGCTGGTACCGTGCGCCCAACCCGGTGGCGGCCTCGGTGCTGGTGCCGCTGGTGATGCGGGATCAGCCTACGGTCCTGCTCACGCAGCGCACCTCGCACCTGAGCAAACATGCGGGCCAGATCAGCTTCCCTGGCGGGCGCAGTGAGTCAAGCGACCCGGATGCCGTTTACACCGCTTTGCGCGAAGCCCATGAAGAAGTCGGGCTAGACCCTGCGCGTGTGAATGTGCTGGGCACCATGCCCACCTACACCACGGGTACGGGCTTCGTGGTCACCCCGGTCGTTGGCCTGATAGAGGCCTCGCCTGAAGAGATCCAGCGGCTGCACCTGCAAGCCGATCCAAGCGAGGTGGACGAAATTTTTGAAGTGCCGCTGCACTTTCTGATGAGCCCGCAGCACCACCAGCGGCGCGCCTTTGATGTGCCTGGGTCGCGGATCGAGTTTTTCTCGATGCCCTGGACGGCGCAAGGCGGCGACAAGGAGTACTTCATCTGGGGTGCAACGGCCGCGATGTTGCGAAATCTATACCGCTTCCTGTCAGCCTGAACCTTGCCATCAAATCGCGACCTTGTCAGAGCAGGGTGGCGGCTATGATCCAGCCATGAGCTTTTTTGCCGTGCTCTTCGCCTTGTTGGCGGAGCAGCTCAAACCCCTGTCCAACCTCAACCCGATCCACCATGGTCTGACGGGTTGGGTGCGCTGGGCCGGGCGCAACTTTGACGCGGGTGCCGATGTGCACGCGCGCGTGGTCTGGGCCATCACCGTGTTGGCCCCCGCAGCCCTGATTGCCATTGTTTATGTATTGACCAACCGCTACAGCACGGTGCTGGCCTTGTGCTGGGATGTGGGGGTCTTGTACCTGACGCTGGGCTTTCGGCAGTTCAGCCACCACTTCACAGACATACGTGACGCGCTGGAACAAGGTCGCGAAGACCGCGCGCGCGAGTTGCTGGCCCATTGGCAGAACCTGGACGCCAGCGAGTTGCCCCGCACCGAGATCTTGCGCCATGTGCTGGAGTACTCGCTGCTGGCGGCACACCGCCATGTGTTTGGTGTGTTCTTCTGGTTTGTGGCCTTGTCGTCTCTGGGCCTGGGGCCAGCCGGCGCCGTGCTCTACCGCATGGCCGAGTTCACCAGTCGCTATTGGTCTTACCGCAGCCAGGTCACGGGTGCGGCCACGCATGACCGCCTGATGGGTTTGTCGCAGACCCTGTTCGCGCTGGTGGACCATGTGCCTGCGCGCCTGACAGCGTTTGGCTTTGCCGTGGTGGGCAACTTCGAAGATGCCGTAGACGCCTGGCGCCGCCACGCGGTGCTGTGGGTGCGGCCCAACGAGGGCACCATCCTGTCGGCGGCGTCTGGTGCCTTGGGCGTTCGGCTGGGTGGCCAGGTGGCATCTGGCGCTCCGGAAGACACCCGTGATGTCAGCCGCACCATCAATGCGGGCGACACCCCTGATGTGATCGAGGCCGAGGGCAGCACCACGGGTGCCGTGCCGCAGATGGCCCACTTGCGCAGTGTGGTGGGCCTGATCTGGCGTTCGGTGGTGCTGTGGATGCTGCTGCTGTCACTGCTGTCACTGGCCAATCTGATCGGTTGATCAGCCGATTTTGGCAATCGTGCCTTGGGCGGTGGCGCAAATCTTCTCGACCCCCTCGGTACTCACGCTGAGCACGTCACAACGACAGGTGGCGGTGGTCTTGCCTGCATACACCACCGTTGCCCGCGCGATCAGGGCGACGCCCACAGCCGGTCTCAGGTAGTTGATCTTGTACTCGACCGTCAAGACAGCGGGGCCGAGTTGGGTGCCGCCTGCAAACGTCAAGGCGTTGTCAGCGAGGTAGCTGATCACGCCCCCGTGCACGAAGCCGTTTTGCTGCGTCAGGTCGTCGTTCAAGGGCAGGCGCAGTTCAACCACCTCGTCGTTGAATGAGGTCAGCTGGGTACCCAGCAAGCGGCTGAAGGCCTGTGAGGCCAGCACCTGCTGACCCATGGCGAGCATGTCGATCATGGTGTGCTTCCCGCGCGGCTCACGCCGCCTTGACGTTCATGGTGATGCGGGCGGCAAAAACCTTCTGCCCCGCTGTGTCGAACACGTCCACGGGCACGACCTGGTCGCCCGCCTGGGCCCAGTCGATGGCGGCGCCATCTGCCACGGCGCGGATATCGGTCTTGGCCTTGGCCAGGTATTCAACGGTCATGCCTTTGGGGATCCAGCGGTAGCCCTCGGGAATGGACGCGTCGGTCATGGTGCCGGCCACCAGTTCGGCCACGTTGCACAGCGCGATCGCATGCATGGTGCCCAGGTGGTTGGTGACCTCGCGGCGCAGGGGCACAGTGGCTTCGGCATAGCCCGGGCGCAGGGCGGTGACGCTGGGCTGGATGCTGCTGAAGTAGGGCGCGATCTGGCAGACGGTGGCGGTGAACTGCTCGGGGCCCACGCTGTTGAACAGGTTCAGGATCTGGCTCATGGTGATCTCCTCGTTGTCCTGGATGGACTTGTTGCTGATGCAGAATATTATTCCAGAACAATATTCGGTGTCAAATACGGGCTATGACGCAATCAGGCAAGACGAGTGAGGCAGCGCCCGCAGAGGGCGTACAGGTGGTACTGGAGCGGGCCTATCCAGGGGCGCGGGCGCAACTCAAGCGCCGCATCCTGCAGGGTGCGCTGGCTTGCTTCAATGAGCACGGCATCGAGGCCACGACGATCGAGATGATCCTGGCGCGCTGCGAAGCCAGTGTGGGCAACCTGTACCACCACTTCGGCAGCAAGGAAGGCCTGGTGGCCGCGCTGTTTTTCTGCACGCTGGACGACCAGGCCGCGCTGCTGGATGCGGAGCTGGCCACGGCGCAGACCATGCAGGAAGGCGTGGCGGCTTTGGTCCACAGCTATGTGGACTGGGTGACGGCGCAGCCGGAACTGGCGCGCTTTCTGTTTCAGGCGCGCTCGCCGGTGTCCAAGGGCCCGCACGCGGCCGAACTGCAGCAGCGCAACCGGGCGCGCGCCAAATTGGTCATGGGCTGGTTTGCCCAGCCTGGGCGAGTGGGGGCATTGAAGGACTGGCCGCCCGAGTTGCTGCCCTCGCTGGTCATCGGGCAGGCGGAGAACTACTGCCGAGCCTGGCTGTCAGGGCGCGTCAAGGCCGCGCCAAAGCAGTACAGGGAGATGTTGGCCGAGGCGGCCTGGGCGTCCGTGGCGGCTTGAGTGGCTTACAAGGCGCGCGCGCGCGCCAGCCAGTCCGCCAGCGCCCCGGCCATGTCTGCCTGGCTGAACGAGAAGCTTTCTTCGGTGAACAGGGCTGCGCTCTCAAGCTGATTGAGCAAGCGCTCCATCACGTCCAGGTAGCGCTGTGGCAAGGGCGGCTGGTGCGCGTAGGCCCCATCGCGCCAGTTGCGGGCGAGGTCGTCGATGGGCATGGCGCCCTGGGCAAAGTCATCCAGGGCTTCGGCGAGGGCGGCAAGTCGGTTGGTCATGGTGCTCTTTTACTGGCGCGGCGAACGGGGCGCTCACCAGCGCGGCTGGCTGAGTTCGTCAAACAGGGCGGTGTACAGGCTCAGGCGGATGGGGCTGACCTCACCGCGCTCAACGGCCGCCTGCACGGCGCAGCCGGGCTCTTGCCGGTGGGTGCAGTTGTGAAAGCGGCAGTCGTTCATGTTCTTGGCGATGTCGGGCATCCAGCGCGCCAGTTCGGTCGGCGGGATGTGGTGCATGCCGAACTCCTGAAAGCCGGGTGAGTCGATGACGGCGGTGGTGCGTGTGCCGTCCAGCCAATACCACAGGCTGGATGTGGTGGTGTGCTTGCCTGAGTTCAGCGCCTGGGAGATCTCTTGTGTCTCGGCGCGGGCGTTGGGCAGCAGGGTGTTGATCAGCGTGCTCTTGCCGGCGCCGGAGGGGCCCAGCACCAGCGTGGCCTTGCCATCGAGCAAAGGCCCGACCTGCGCGCGTGCGGCTTCGGTCTCTTGTTTGAGCGAGAGTTCGACCACCTTGTAGCCCATGGCGCTGTAGGGCGCGAGGCGCTCGCGGGCAGTGGGGGCCCCGGGTAGGTCGATCTTGTTGAGCACGATGGTGACGGGGATGCCCGCGGACTCGGCCGCGATCAGGGCGCGGGTGAGTTGCGATTCGCTGAAAACGGGCTCGACGGCGATCCACATCAGCAACTGGTCGAGGTTGGCGGCAAAGGACTTGCTGCGCCATTCGTCCTGCCGGTACAGCAGGTTGCGGCGCTCTTCGACGGCCACGATCACGCCTTCGTCCGAGCTTTCTTGCGTGGGTTGCCACAGCACACGGTCGCCGACCACCGCCTGGCTTTTCTTGCCACGCGGGTGGCAGATCAGGCGCGTGCCTTCGTCGGTCTCCACAACGATGTGCCGGCCGTGTGTGGCCACGACCAGACCGCTGTGGCAGTGGCTGGTGTCGGTCTCTTTGCCCTTGGCTTTGTGGCGGCCACCTGGGGCCGCGTTGCCTGCGCGCTTCATGCGGACAGTGCGTCTACGCGTGCGGCGCAGATGAAGTCATTGATCGACAGGCCGCCCACGGAATGGGTGGACCAGCGGATGGTGCAGGTTTGGTAGCTCACGGCCAGGTCAGGGTGGTGGTCTTGCTCATGGGCGATCCAGGCCACGGCATTGACGAAGGCCATGGTGCGGTGAAAGTCGGCCAGCGTGTGGGTCTTGCACAGCACGCCGCCGGGCACGGTGGTGTCCACGGACCAGCCTTGCAACTGGCTCAGCAGGATTTGCTGCCCGACAGTGGACAGGGCCGGCCCGCCTTGGTGACTACAGCGTTGCAGGTGCAAGGGCAGGGCTTGAGAGGTGCTCATGGTGGGATCCGGTGAATGCAGGCCATGAACTCAGTGCGCGGCCATCGCAGCCAGGCGCTCGGAGGCGGGTGGGTGCGAGTAATAAAAGCGCACGTACATGGGGTCGGGCGTGAGGGTGGACGAGTTGTCCTTGTACAGCTTGATCAGGGCCATGGACAGGTCCTG
>Ga0209066_10002591_pt1 | contig 21748 bp, 20 predicted proteins | sample All_14_2_FD_187198 | JGI IMG/M metagenome (GOLD analysis project Ga0209066, IMG submission 187198) | Freshwater microbial communities in response to fracking from Pennsylvania, USA - Allegheny Zone_MetaG_DW_15 (SPAdes) (version 2) ... | reverse complement strand
TCAGGTCAAGATCGACAGCTGGTGGCGCTATCCGGGCACCACGCTGCTGCTGGCGGAGGAGTTCAGCAAGACCGAGCTGGCCCGGCTGGCCAATTGGCTGATCCGGTTCATTCTGCGGCAAGGATGAGATGCTGATGGGAACGCTGCGGGCTCTGGCCTTCAACATCGGATTCTATGGCGCCACGGTGATTCTGGTGCTGCTGTGCCCGCCCTTGCTGCTGGCACCCTGGCGTTGGCTGGCCCGGGTCGGGCGCGTCTGGGCGCGCTTCATGCTGTTCTGGCTGAAGCTGACCTGCCGGCTGGATTACGAGCTGCGCAACTGGGACCGGCTGCCGAAGGACGGTCACTTCATTCTGGCGGCCAAGCATCAATCTGCCTGGGAGACCATCGCCCTATGGCTGCTATTGGTCGATCCCGCCATTGTGCTGAAAGTGGAACTGACGCGCATCCCGATCTGGGGCCGGGTGGCGGTGCATATCGGACAGGTACCGGTGGACCGCAAGGGCGGAGCGGGCGCGATGCGGGCCATGATCGACCTCTGCCGTCGACGCCTTGCCGAAGGGCGGCCGGTGGTGATCTTTCCCCAGGGCACGCGCGCGGCACCCGGGGTGCAACTGCCCTATCAACCCGGCGTGGCGGGGCTGTATCGCGAGCTGGGGGTGCCGGTCTATCCCGTGGCCCTGAATTCCGGCCTGTTCTGGGGCCGCAACAGCTTCGCCAAACAGCCCGGCACGATCGTGGTGGAGGTGCTGGACCCGATCGCACCCGGGCTGGAACGCAGGACCTTCCTGGTCGAGCTGGCAGGGCGGATCGAACCGGCCACCGCCGCGCTGGAAGCGGACGCAAGGCGAAAATTCCTACATCTTCAACAGGCTGAGACGTAATCCTCATCTGTGGATAAGTTTGTGGGTGTTTCAGTGCCGCATCATGAGCCTTAACCAAATTGATCTACGGTTACGGGAATTTGTTGCAGCGCAACCCACTCCGCTCCCCATCCCCGCCCCTGCGGTCATGGTCTGATCCTTGTGCAGGACCCCATTACAACACACTGTAATAAATATGTTTTATCCAATCTCCAAAGACCGCTTTTTCGTGCCGCTTTCCGGCCAAGCGACAGGTCAGCGATTAGCAAGTATCTGCAAATCCATTAAAAGTAGTCGTAAATTTCCTGTGGATAAGTTCGGTGGGCTGTCGTACCGCTTGCCTTCTGCGTCGCGAATTCCGACATTAGCCCCATGACCCGATCAGCCGGGGCCCGCGGTGCCGTCTATGCGGTTCTAGGCCCCACGAATACCGGCAAGACCCATCTGGCCATCGAGCGCATGCTGGCATGTCGCAGCGGCGTAATCGGCTTTCCGCTGCGTCTGCTGGCGCGGGAGAATTACGACCGCATTTCGCAACGCGTGGGCAAAGCGCGGGTGGCCCTGGTAACGGGCGAGGAGAAAATCGTCCCGCCCAATGCCCAATATTTCATCTGCACCGTGGAAGCCATGCCGGCGGAGTTCCGGGCGGAATTTCTGGGCGTGGATGAAATCCAGCTCTGCGCCGATCCCGAGCGCGGCCATGTCTTCACCGAACGCCTGCTGGGTGCGCGCGGCACGGTGGAAACGCTGTTCCTGGGCGCCGACAGCATGGCGGGGATGATCCGCAGGCTGGTGCCAGAAGCTGTGATCCAAACCAGGCCGCGCCTGTCCACCCTGACCCATGTCGGGCGCAAGAAGCTGACCAAGCTGCCGCGCCGCACGGCCGTGGTCGCCTTCTCCTCCGGCGAGGTCTATGAGGCGGCCGAACTGCTGCGCCGCCAGCGCGGCGGGGCTGCGGTGGTGCTGGGCGCGCTCAGCCCCCGCACCCGCAACGCGCAGGTTGCGATGTATGAGGCGGGCGAGGTCGATTTCCTGGTGGCGACCGATGCCATCGGCATGGGGCTGAACATGGATGTCGACCATGTCGCCTTCGCCGCCCTGTCGAAATTCGACGGCCGCCGCCGTCGCCCGCTGACCGCCCAGGAAGCCGCCCAGATCGCCGGGCGGGCCGGTCGGCATATGAATGACGGCAGTTTCGGGGTCACCGGCCGCTCGCCCGAATTCGAAGAGCTGATGGTGGAGCAGATCGAGAACCACCGTTTCGACCCGATCGACGCGGTGATGTGGCGCTCCCGCGATCTCGATTTCCGCTCGCCACGCCTGCTGCTGCGCTCGCTGGATGCCGACGCCCCGATGCAAGGCCTGGTGCGCCAGCGCGAGGCCGACGACCAGCAGACCCTGTTCCATCTGGTGCGCGACGATACCGTGGCGTCCCGGGCCGATACGCCAGAGCGCGTGCGGCTGCTTTGGGAAGTCTGCCGCATTCCCGATTTCCGCAAGATCGCGCCTGACCAGCATGCGGAGCTGGTGGGCGGCATCTTCACCCGCCTGCTGGACCATGATCTGCGCCTGCCGATGGATTGGGCTTTGTCCTCGCTGGAACGGCTGGACCGGGTTGATGGGGATATCGACAGCATTACCCAGCGCATCGCCCATGTGCGCAGCTGGGCCTATATCGCCCATCGTGGCGAATGGCTGGCGGATGCGCGCGGCCTGCAGGATAAGGCGCGCGCAATCGAAGACCGACTGTCGGACGCGCTGCACCAGACCCTGCTGAACCGCTTCGTGGATACGACCCAGGCGGCGGTGGGACGCCGGCGCAAGGACGGCGATTCGCCCCTGTTGGCCGGGGTGGATTCCGAAGGCCGGGTAACCGTGGAAGGTCATCCGGTAGGATATGTCCGCGGCTTGGCCTTCGTGCCCGACGATCCGGAAGGCCTGAAGCGCGCCAAGGCCGTGTCAGGCGCGGCGACCAGGGCGGTACAGCAGCACATGCCCCAGGTGCTGCGCGCCTTGGAAGACGCGCCGGAGGCCGAGCTGCGCCTGGACGGCAATGGCCGCATCTATTGGCGCGACGTGCCCCTGGCCGATCTGGTCAAGGGTACCGACCCGCTCTATCCCGGGCTGCGCCTGCTGCCCCACGATCTGCCCGACGGGGCGATGAAAGCCCGCGCCAGCGCGCGACTGCTGATCGCCGTCAGCCGGCAGATCGAAGCCCGGCTGGGTCCGCTGTTCCGCTTTCTGGCCGGCTGTGGCGACACGGCATCGCTACGCGGTCTGGCCCATGTGCTGCGCGAAGGCCTTGGCGCCATTCCGCGCAGCCTGGCCGATCCGCTGCTGGCCGGGCTGGATGAAGCCGGGCGGACCAAACTGGCTGCGCTGGGGCTGCGGCTGGGGCTGGAGAGCGTCTACCTGGCCCCCCTGCTCAATGGCCGGACCATGCGGCTGAAAGCATTGCTGCTGGGTATCTGGCAGGGCGGGAAAGGTCCGCTCCACGCCCTGTCCGGCAAGGCGCCGGAGCTGGAACCGGCCGGGGCGCTGTCGGCCGATGCCTGGCTCGCCCTCGGCTTCCGCAGGCTGGGCGGGTATGCCCTGCGCGTGGACCGGGCGGAGGCGTTGGCCGCCCAGGCCCGCAAGGCGGCCGGCAAAGGGGCCTTCCTGCTGGGACCGGATTTCGTGACGGCGGTAGGCCTGCCCGGTGACATTCTGCCTGATCTGTTGGCGGGGCTTGGTTTCGTCCGCGCCCGGGAGGATGAGACCGGCCTGTGGTTCCGCCGCCGCTCGCCCAAGGAACGCAGACCGAAGCCGGCCGCCACGGCCCAGGCCAAATCGCGCAGCGCCCCGGGCCTGAAGCCGGAGCATTCACCCTTTGCCGGGCTGCGCGATTGGGGGCGGGGTAGCTGATGAACGAAGAGACGACGGAGAAGCTGCGCATCGACAAATGGCTGTGGCAGGCCCGCTTTTTCAAGACGCGCAGCCTGGCGGCGGAGATGGTGGGCACCGGCCATCTCAGGCTCAACAGCCGGCCGATCCACAAGCCGGGGCAAACGGTAAAACCCGGCGACGTCCTGGTCTTTCCGCAGGGTCCCTGGATTCGGGTGATCGAGATCGCCGCCCTGGGTACGCGTCGCGGCCCGGCGGAAGAGGCCAGAACGCTCTACACCGATCTCGACCCACCGCAGGCCAAACCGAAGGAAGACCAGCCGCCCCCGGTCGCCCTGCGGGAACGCGGCGCGGGCCGTCCGACCAAGAAGGAACGCCGTGCCATGGATGCCTGGACCGGCGAGGAATGATCTGCCGGATTTGTCTTGCATGGCTTTGTCTTGGTCTGATGCGGTTGCGATACCCCTGCAGGGTGACCATCTTGCCTGTCATCGGGACAGGGCGCGGGTGGATCGCGCCCACAATCTGACGAGCCGGCGGATTTTCAAGGCCCCCTGGAGCGGAGCAAGGATACATGTGGGATAGAATCAAGGCATTCCTGGCCGATGGCGGCATGGGCAGCAGCCGGACCGGTCGGACGGAACAGGGCGAACTTGCCGTGGCCTGTGCCGCGCTGCTGGTGGATGCCGCCCTGGCCGACGGCAATTTCGATGCCCGGGAACGCCGGGCCCTGCATGCCGCCCTGCTGCGCCCGCCGCTCAACATTGCGGCAGAAGATGCCGATCAGGTGATCGCGGAAGCGGAAAAGGACCATGCCCAATCGGTCGATCTGTTCCGCTATCTGAAAGTCATCGGCCCGCGCTTCACGGAATCCGACCGCGAGGCACTGATCGAAATGATGTGGGAAATCGCCTTTGCCGATGGCCAGCTGAGCCCCTATGAGGCGCAGCTTCTGCGTAGAATCGCTGGGCTTCTGGGCGTTCCGGACGCGGTTTCAGGGGATTTGCGCAAGCAGGTGATGCAGCGCCTGAATATCTCCGGCTAAGTCCCCGATTCTCCTGCTTGACGTTCTGGCACGCCTCCTGCATCCTAACGCCAGGGAGACCATTGCAACCAGGGTTCGAGCAGGATGCTCCGACGACGCCGACAAGACGCCGCCGCTGCCAGCTTCGCTGAGACCCGCAGACTGACCTTCTCCCTCATGCGCCTCTCGTTCATGATGCTTGGTGGGTTGCTGGCGACGCAGGGCTGCGCGTTTGCGCTGCTGCCCGACGAGCCCAGGCCGCCCCAGATCGCCGCCGCGCCGTTGCAGATGGCGCCAGTGCCGGTGCTGTTCCGCGCACCCGACCCGGATGTGATCGCGACGGCCAACCGCAAGCAGAACTGGACCTGCGTATCCTATGTGAAGGAATATTCCTCCATTGATCTGCGCGGCGATGGCTGGCAGTGGTGGAACGCCGCCCAGGGCCTTTATGAACGCGGATCTATACCAAAGGTCGGCTCCGTTCTCGTGCTCAAGCGCACCAAGCAGATGCGCAGCGGCCATGTCGCCATCGTTTCCTCCGTCATCGATAGCCGCACCATCCTGGTCGACCATGCCAATTGGGGCTGGAGCCGTGCCACGCGCGGCAAGATCCATGTCGGCATGAAGGTGATCGACGTCAGCAAGAACAATGACTGGTCCCAGACACGCTTCTGGTACGAGCCCGGCGATACGCTGGGCGGCCGGGTCTATCCAACGAATGGTTTCATTTACCCGCCCACGCCCAAGGCGATCACCCGCATCTCGCGTCGCGTCACTACAGGCTGACGGTGGCACCCCGTTTTTATCGACATCGTTTCCTTGAAAAAACAACGGCCGGAAGGGGCACCCCTCCCGGCCGTATCCGTTCGATGCGTGGATGATCAGGCCGCGTCGGAGGCAGCCATGGCGGGTACCTTGCGCACCTCCGCATCATAGGCATCCATCAGCGTGCGGCAAACCTGACCCGGGGTGAACATCTTGCCGGCGATTTCACGTACCGGGGTCACTTCCACGGCCGTGCCACAGATGAAGACTTCCTGCGCCTTATCCAGCTCTTCCGGCAGGATATGACGCTCAATCACCTCGATCTTGTTGCGCTTGGCAAGGTCGATTACCGTGCGGCGGGTGATGCCGTCCAGGAAGCAGTCCGGCGTCGGGGTATGCAGCTTGCCATCAATCACCAGGAACAGATTGGCCCCCGTACCTTCGGCCAGATAGCCGCGATAATCCTTGAACAGTGCGTCGCTGAAGCCCGCCGCTTCCGCCTTGTGCTTCGACAGGGTGCAGATCATGTACAGCCCGGCGGCCTTGGCCGCGGTCGGCGCCGTCCTAGGATTGGGACGGTCATACATCGCCCAATCCATGCGGATACCCTGCATGCGCGCATCCGCCGAGAAATAGGCCGGCCATTCCCAGCAGGCGATGGCCAGCTTAGGCAGCGCGCCCTGGCCCGACACCCCCATCATCTCCGAACCGCGCCAGGCGATCGGGCGGACATAGCCGTCGACAATGTTGTTCCTGGCGATCACGTCACGGCAGGCCTGGTCGATTTCCGCCACCGACCACGGAATCTGGAAGTCCAGAATATTGGCGGAGTTGTGCAGACGCTCCGTATGCTCCGTCAGCTTGAAGATCTGCCCGCCATAGACGCGCTCGCCCTCAAACACGGCCGAGGCATAGTGCAGGGCATGGGTCAGGACATGCAGCTTGGCGTCGCGCCACGGCAGCATCTCGCCGTTCATCCAGATAAAGCCGTCACGATCATCAAACGGAATCATGGCCATGGGTCGCACCCCTCCATAGGGCGCCCGCTGGTCCTGCCAGGCGGGCTTGGTTATGCCGGGTAACGTAAAACCGGTAATTCGCCATGTTTTGGAAAACTTCTTTCCTTTCACATGGTTTTCCGGTCATAAAATAACCCAGCGAATGGTTGCGCGGTTTAGCAAAGCACGGCATATATGTCAACATGGCTGACGTAAATTCCCGACCGAAGAATCCGATCCCACCCCCCGCCTCGGCCCCCAAGGGTCCGGCCAATCCGCTATTCCTGCGCGAGGAGGAATTACGCCAGGCGATCGAGATGCTGTTCTTCGGCTATCGCGACTTCACCTCCGAGCCGGACCGCATTCTGGCCGAGCGCGATATGGGCCGGGCGCATCACCGCGCCATCTATTTCATCGGGCGCTATCCCGGCATCACGGTGTCGGACCTGCTGGCCATTCTGAAGATCACCAAACAGAGCCTGAGCCGGGTGCTGAGCCAACTGCTGGAACAGGGCTATGTTGCTCAGAAACCTGGGGAAACGGATCGCCGGCAGCGCCTGTTGACCCTCACTCCCACCGGTGAGGCGCTGGAAGCGGCGCTGACGGAAACCCAGCGCGCCCGCATCGCGCGCGCCTTCAAGGCGGCCGGAGCGGAAGCGGTCGAAGGCTTCCGCGCCGTCATGCTGGGAATCATGAGCGACGATGTCGACCGGGCCCGCTTCAGGCGCGACTGATTTTCCTCCCCATCATGCCTTCTCAAGCCTACCGCGCTCATGGCAGAGTTGGGATGGGTCAGGCATCCCTGTGGTGCCGACACCGCAGTGTTTTTCCGCCACGGCACAGAAATCGCGGTGGTTTCCGGTCTCGCTGCTTCAACGGCGATCCGCTACAGATGCGCAGGTAAGCGATGGATGAAGCCCATATCCTTGTAGTGGATGACGATGCCAAGCTGCGCGATCTGCTGGCACGCTTCCTGACGAAGGAGGGATTTCGTGTCACCGCGGCGGAAGATGCCGATGCCGCGCGCGAACGGATGCGGGCGCTCGCCTTCGACCTGATCGTGATGGATGTGATGATGCCCGGCGAATCAGGCGTGGAGCTGACGCGCGCGCTGCGCCGCAATGGCGACGTTCCGATCCTGATGCTGACCGCGCTCGGCGACGCCGATGGCCGTATCGAAGGGCTGGAAGCCGGTGCCGATGACTACCTGTCCAAGCCGTTCGAGCCGCGCGAGCTGGTCTTACGCATCCAATCCATATTACGGCGCAGCAACGCTGCCGCTCCGCGTCAGATTTCCGCCTCCGTCTCGCTGGGATTGCTGCGGTTCGAACCGGACCGGCTGCTGCTGCTGGAAAAGGCCGAGGATCGGCCGGTTCGGCTGACAACGACCGAGCAGCAATTGCTGGCAGCCCTCGCCCGCCAGCCGGGCCGGGTACTGACCCGGGAATCCCTGGCCGAGGCGGCATCGGTCGAAGGTGGGGACCGGGCAGTGGATGTGCAGGTCACGCGGTTGCGCCGCAAGCTGGAGCCCGATGCCAGGCTGCCCCGCTATCTGCAGACAGTGCGGGGACGCGGCTATGTCCTGCGGCCGGACTGATTGAAGGCGCCCCGGAATGTCGATCCCGCCACTGCATGTGATCTTCAAGTCATTGCTGCCCCGCTCGCTGTTCGGCCGGTCGCTGCTGATCATCGTGATGCCATTGGTGCTGCTGCAGTTGGTTTCCGCCTGGATTTTCTATGATCGCCACTGGGAGGCCATCACCTGGCGGCTATCGGCAGTGATCGCGGGGTCCATCTCCAATGTGATGACACAGATGCGCCGCGAACCCGATGCGATGGATCGGGTCTTCCTCGACGCGGAAACCAGTCTGGAGCTGAACTTCCGGTTCGAACCGAATGCGATCCTGCCGAATGAGGAGGTGTATCCGAGCGGCCTGCTGGACCGCACCCTGAAAGCCGCGCTCAATACCTATGTCGGCCGCCCGACCCGGATCGATTCCTCGCAGTATCGCAGCGTGGTGCGTATCGATGTGCAGTTGAAGGACGGCGTGCTGACCGTGCTGGTGCCGGGCAATCGCCTGTTCTCCTCCTCCACCTACATCTTCCTGATGTGGATGGCGGGCACTTCGCTGATCCTGTTCGCCATCGCCTCCGTCTTCATGCGCAACCAGATCCGCCCGATCCGCCGGCTGGCACGCGCGGCCGACCGCTTCGGCAAGGGCCGCCAGGACGAGCGCGAGATCGAGGAATACAAGCCCGAAGGCTCGACGGAGGTGCGTCAGGCCGCCCATGCCTTCAACCTGATGCGCCGGCGCATCCTGCGCCAGATCCGCCAGCGCACCGACATGCTTTCGGGCGTCAGCCACGATCTGCGCACCCCGCTGACGCGCATGCGCCTACAGGTTGCCCTGCTGGATGATGGGCCGGAGAAGGACGCGCTGGCAGAAGAGCTGACCGAGATGGAGCGCATGATCGAAGGCTATCTCGACTTCGCGCGCGGCGAAGGCGGAGAGCCACCGGCGGAAACCGATATCGGCGAGTTGCTGGGCGAGGTGGTCGGCGCCTTCAACCGGGCCGGGTCCCGCATCGACAGCCATATCGAAGGGCGCGTCCGTCTGGTCATCAAGCCGAATGCAATGCGCAGGCTTCTGACCAATCTGGTGGCCAATGCCCGGAAATACGCCGAGCATGTCTGGCTGAAGGCCGGGCTGCGCCAGGGCGCGGTCGAAATCCTGGTGGATGACGACGGCCCCGGCATTCCCGAGGAAGAGCGCGAGCGGGTCTTCCGCCCCTTCTATCGCCTGGACCGCTCACGCAACAGCGAAACGGGCGGGACGGGGTTGGGTCTTGCCATCGCCCGCGACATCGCGCGCGCCCATGGTGGCGACATCTATCTGGAAGAATCGCCCTATGGCGGGCTAAGGGCGCGGGTGCGCATCCCGCTTTAGAGCGGGTTTCGACCAATATGAACTGGTTCCGTTTCTCGATTGGCGAGATGGGCCGGAGCGTGAACCGGGCGCAGAGCGATGCGGGCCATCGCGCAAGACCGGTTTGCCACCGGACATCCGCCAATCGGAAACCCGAAGGGACGGGCGGATTTGCTCGGTTTGCGAGCCGTTCGTCCTCGAATATGCACAGGCATGTCCTTCGTCCTCACAACTCGAAACCCAACCAAATCCGCTCCGTCGGAACGATTCATATTGGTCGAAAGCCGCTCTAATTCCATCACCCCCGCTTCAGCCTCATCCTCAGCCGCGGCACTAGGTTGAACCCCAGCACCAGAATGCACATCGCCAGGGCCGAGCGGATGGCAAGCGCGGTCGGGTCGCTGCCCGTTCCCAGGAACAGGGTCGCCAGCCCCAGAACCGCCAGCGCAACCCGTTCCATCAGCGCCAGGGTCCGCCCCCAGTAAGCCAGCGCTGCGGAGGTGACGGCAACCACCCCCACAAGCGCCAGGGCCGTTTCCAGCGCGATCCCTTCCCAGGGACCGCTGAACAGCAGGGCTGGGGAATGCACGAACAGGAAGGGGATGACGAAAGCCGGCCAGCCCAGCCCCATCGCGACGATGGCCGTCTGCATAGGCGGAGCCTTGGCAATGGTGGCTCCGGCAAAGGCCGCCATCGCCACCGGCGGTGTCACCATCGACAGCATGCCGAAATAGAAGATGAACATGTGGGCGGCCAGCGGCGGGATACCCAGATTGATCAGCGCCGGCGCAATCACGGTCGCCAGCAGCACATACACGCCCGTGGTCGGCATACCCATGCCCAGCACGATGGACGCCATCGCGGTCAGGATCAGCAGGGCGACCACGCTGCCGCCGGCCAGGTCGACCAGAAACAACGACAGGGTGAAGGACAGGCCGGAAATGTTCAGCAGGCCGATCACCGCGCCCGCGATGGCCGATACCAGCAGGATTTCCACCGATACCCGCCCGGCCAGCGGTAGCGCCCCGACCAGGTCTTTCACCGACGCCTTCGCCCCGCCATAGCCGATCACGGCGGCGCAGACTGCAAAGAACAGCGCAGTCAACAGCGCGATGGCTTCCGGCCGGAAGGACCCGTCGATCAGCAGGGCCAGCAGGCCGGCCAGACCCAGCAGGAAGAACCAGCCCTGCCGCAGCGTGGCGGCGGTACTTGCCCCGCTGGGCTGCAGCCCCACGATGCCGCGCTTCCTGGCCAAGAGGTGGGTCGCATAGAAAATGGCGATGTAATAGAGCAAGGCGGGAATGATCGCGGCCAGCACCACCTCCCCATAGGGGATCTGCAGGAATTCCGCCATCAGGAAGGCGGTCGCCCCCATCACCGGCGGCAGCAATTGGCCCCCGGTCGACGCCACCGCCTCGATCGCGCCGGCCTGGGTCGGGGTATAGCCGCTATCCTTCATCAAGGGGATGGAGATCACCCCGGTGGAGGTTACATTGGCGACCGCGCTGCCGGAGATCGAGCCGAACAGGGCGGACGACACCACCGCGATCTTGGCCGAGCCGCCGGTCGAACGCCCAACCAGCGCGGTGGCGATTTCCGTGAAAAAGGCGCTACCACCCGACAGGCGCAACACCTCGCCCAGCAGGATGAAGGGGATGACGATATAGATCGCCACCGCCACCGGCGCACCCAGGATCGAATTCACATCCACGACCAGATAGGTCACTGCCTCGCTCACCGTCAGCGGTGGCGGCGCATAGGCATCCGGCAGGATGCCGTTCGACAGGGCATACAGGAAGATCGCCAGCACCACGATCACCAGCGCCATGCCGGCGACCCGGCGCACCGCTTCCAGCAGGGCCAGCAGAATCACGATCCCGCCCGCCACGATTTCCGGCGGGGTGAAGACAACCGCATTGGCATAGGCTTCGAAGCGCCAGGCAAAGCCCAGGGTGATCAGCAGCAACAGCCAGGCGAACAGGAATTCGACCCGGCCGAACAGCATGCCCAGCCGGCCACGTCCCGCCACATCGCGCGGTGCCCGGTGATAGAACAGAAACAGCGCCAACCCCAGAGCCAGGGCGTAGAGCTGTTCCTGGTAATAGAGAATGCCCAGCGCCGGTCCGACATCGAAGGCCAGCGCTATGGATAAAAGCGCAAGAGCGGCACCGACGGCGCGCTTCCAGAACCCGAACCAGAACGGTGCGAAACCGGTATCGGCCATGATGGCAGCCCCTTTCGTGTAATACCGGAATGCGATGCGCGGAAATCATCGCATTCCGGTTAAGCCTGTGCGGCGCATGAGCAAAACCCAGACAGGATCGGGCAAAGACCGAGCATGCTGGTACAAGACGCGCCACAGCGCCAGGCCGAGCAAGACTGGCGCCATGACGGATGCGCAAGCCCACCCCGTTACCGGGGCGGGATTACGGCATGCTCAGGGAAGCTTGGCATACACCCCGGCGGCGGCATCATGATAGGGAATGTTCGGCACTCCCTTCATCTGCTCAACCGTCAGGCTGCGGAACATGGGAAGCGCGGCGATCAGCTTGTCCTTCTGCGTGGCCAGCGTGGTGATCACCGCCTCCACGATCTTCGGATCGGCATCCTTATGCGCCACCACGGCAACGTCATAGCTCAGCAGATAGGTGTCATCGCCCACACCCGGACGGTTCGCCGCCGGTGCGATCTTTCCCGCGAAACCCTGTGGCATGATCGCCTGCATCCGGGTCTGCGCCGCCGGTTCCGGCGACAGGGACAGGAAGCGCACGCCACCCAGCGTCGCATCCAGCTCCGACACCGCGCCCGACCCCAGCGACAGAAAGGCTACATCCAGACGCCCGCCCTTCATCAGATCGCCCGCCCGTACCGTATTGGGCACCGGCACCAGTTCCACCGCGCTGTCGGCCACATCGCCATTCGCCATGATGGCCTTGCGCATCAGCTCGATGATCGGAGCGGAGGAGAACTGCGCCGCCACCGTATGGCCCTTGATATCGGCCAGGGTCTTGATCTCGGACTTGGCCGGGACCAGGAAACCGACGGAAGACTGGAACAGGCTGGACACCACGCGCAGGTCAGGATGCGCCTCGGTGGAGGGGGTCTCGCCCTTCATCGCCTGCGACATCTCGAACACATTGACGATGGCGAGGTCGAGGCGCTTCTGCTCGATCAGCGACATCAACGGGCCGGACCCCGCGAAAGGCTGTACGCGGGCATTCACCCCGGCCGTTTCCGACATCACCGAAGCCAGCGCCGAACCGGCACTGTTGAAGATCGTGCCAGCCGGGTTGGTCCCGATGGTCACGACGGACTGGGCCAGGGCAGCGCCACCCAGACCAATGGAAAGAAGCGCCGTGGCGGCGATTCCGAAAAACTTGCTCATTGCGACATTCCCCTTGCCGTTGCGGGGCGAAGGCATTTTGGCACTTCGTTCCCCCGGTTTCGAAAGACTCCCCTTTCGCGATCCGGTTCTTGTGACGTCGCGGGACCCGGACCCTGTCCCGAAACCTGACCCCGGCCGCCTGCGTTTTCGCATATTCGGCCGGGGGTAATGGGCAGGCATCAGGCGACCGGCTGGCGCGTGCCTTCCACCTGGATGCGATAACCGGATCGCACCGCCGGCCAGTAATCCCACACGGCTTTGTGCTGGGTGCAGCGATTGTCCCAGAAGGCGATGGAATGCGGCTGCCAGCGGAAGCGGCAGCACCATTCCGGCTTGATCGCATGGTCGATCAGGAAGTCCAGAATGCGGCGGCCTTCCAGCTCCGACAATTCGTTGATCTTCGCGGTGAAGTCGACATTCACATACAACGCCTTGCGGCCGCTTTCCGGATGGGTGATCACCACCGGATGCGAATTGACCGGCGTGCCCGGTCCGAAGACCCGGGTACCGTCATGCGTCGCCGTCAACCCTTCCAGGAAGCGCTTCATGCGGTCCGACAGCGCCTCATAGGCGTTGTACATGCTGGCGAACATGGTATCGCCGCCGCCATCGGGCGGAACCGTGTGGTTATAGAGGATGGAGCCCAGCGGCGGGATTTCCGCGCAGGACTGGTCGGAATGGAAATTCTCGCCCGACACCTTCCTGGAGGTCTCGTCATAATGGAATTTCCGGACATAGGGATTGTCCGTCTTCTTCGAGATCGTCTGCTTGCCGACATGCTCGCCCAGCGGGCCGAAATAGCGGCCAAGCCGGATATGATCGTCGAAGGAAATCTGCTGGTCGCGAAAGAACAGGACCTGGTGGTCGATGAAGCCCTGCTTCAACTCATCCACCTGGGAATTCGACAGGGGTTTCGTCAGGTCGATATTGAAAACCTCCGCGCCGATATGCGGGGTGACCTTACGAAACTCCAACGCTTCGTTCATCATCCGTGCCTCCTGGATGCCCAATCGGGACCCGCTGCCGGTTTGCCCGGGCAGGTCTTCATCATTCCTTGATTGGGAGGCTACGGTGGTATACCAGGACCCACAAATATGATTGCGTGAAGATACGATATTCATATGATATCGAAATGGACATTCGCTATCTACGCCATTTCCTGGCGGTGGCCGAGGAACTGCATTTCGGCCATGCCGCCAACCGGCTGAACATGGAACAGGCGCCGCTCAGCCAGTCGATCAAGCGGCTGGAAACCTTTCTGGGCGTCACCCTGTTCGACCGGTCCCCGCGCGGCGGCACCAAGCTGACCGGGGCGGGCCAGGTGCTGAAGGCGGAGGCGGAGAAGACGGTTGCCCAGTTCGACCGTGCCATTTCCCTGACCCGGCGCTTTGCCGGCTCGACCCTGGAACCGATCAAGGTCGGCTTCGTCACCGCAGGCGTGCTGGATATTCTGCCCAATGCGGTGAAGAGCTTTTCCAACAGCTTTCCGGAAATCCGCATCCAGCTGCAGGAAGGATCGACCTCCGACATGCTGGCGGCGGTGGATGCCGACCGCATCCAGCTGGCCCTGGTTCACCCGATCGACACCCCACCCCCGGGCGTGGTGCTGGAGGAAATCCGGCGCGAGCGCACCATGGTGGCCCTGCCGCGCTCCCACCCTTTTGCCGGGCGCAAACAGATTCCGCTGCGCGATCTGGCCGATGAACCGCTGGTGTTCTTTCCGCGTACCGCCAGCCCCGATCTGTACAAGCGCTTCATGAGCTATTTCCAGGACCAGGGCGTCACCCCGCATATCGAGCAGGAGGCACGGTTGACGCCCACCATCCTGTTGCTGGTATCCGCCGGGCTGGGCTATGGGCTGGTGCAGGAAAGCGCGCGCAAGCTGCCCTTTCCCAATATCGTCTTCCTGCCCTTGAGCGATCTGCCCTTCGATCTGCACTGGTCGCTGTCATTGGCCTGGAAGCCGCGCGTGGCCTCCAAGGCGGTGCAGGATTTCGCCGCCACCATCAAGCGGATCGCCGGCGCGTAGAGCAGGCTAGGTCACGGTCGCAATAGAGCCGCCCCCATAATCTTGCCCGCCTCCAGATCCACATGGGCGGCGCGCACCTGATCCAGGCGGTACACTGTGCCCGGATCGCCCGCCATGCCCTGGTCCAGCATGGCAAGGGCCGCACGCATCGCTATCGGATAGCCCGCGCGCTCGCCGGAATAGGCCATGACGCTAGGCCTGGACAACGACAGGGACCGTATCGGGCCAAGCTCCTCCACCCGCAGGGGCGGAATGGGTCCGGCCACCTGACCCACGCTGGCCACCGTGCCGAAGCGGCGTGTCGCCGCGATGGATTTAACGAGCATATCACCCCCCACCCCATCCAGGGTGAAATCAACGCCCTGCCCTTGCGTCAGGCGCATTACCTCGTCCACCAGATCGGCGTCGCGGCCTACGATCACATGCTCCGCGCCATTGCCTTTGGCCAACTCGGCCTTGGCCGGTGATCCCGCCGTACCAATGACATGGGCCCCCTGATGCACAGCCCAACGCGTCAGCATCCCGCCCAGGCCACCCGCAGCCGCATGGACCAGCAACAGATCGCCGGCCTGGACCGGATAGACGCGCGTCACCAGCATATGCACCGTCAAGGCGCGCAACACGAATGCGCCGGCACGTTCGGCGGAAATGGAGGCGGGCAAGGGAACCGCACGCCAAGCCGGAAGAATGCGGGTCGCCGCATAGGCCCCAGGCTGGCCGGCATAGACCACCCGCTGGCCAATATGCAGGCCCATCACATCGCTACCCAACGCCTCCACCACCCCTGCCCCGGCAACACCGGGAATGCAAGGTTCAGGAAGCCGGTAAAGGCCTGTGCGAAAATAGATGTCGATATAATCCAATCCAATCGCCTCGTGCCGGATTCGTATCTCTCCTATGCCGGGCTGAAGAGCAGGCCAATCGATCAGGGAAAGCCCTTGCACAGGGCCGGGGCTCGTCAGTCGTACTGCCTTGTCCATGGGATCAACTCTTTGTCTGTTCCATGCGCCGAAGGGCACGCACCCGGCGCCGGGCCATAGCGAAATCACGTGCCGGCCCCAGCGATACGCCCTCGCTTTCCGTTCGAAAATTCCCTAAATCTTGACACCTGATGGGAGGTTTTTGACAGGTGGATTGGGAGAATCTGCGCCATTTTGCGGCATTCGCGACCGAGGGAAGCCTGTCGGGCGCAGCGCGACGCCTGTCTGTCGAGCATGCGACGGTCGCGCGCCGCATAGCCGCCCTGGAGCAAGAATTAGGGCTGAAGCTGGTTGACCGGCGCGGGCGCAGGCTGGTCCTTACCACCGACGGCGCAAATGTGTCGGAAACCGCGCGACGCATGGAGCAGGAGGGCGAGGCCATTGCCCGTCTTGCCCGGGCGATGCGGACAAATCTGACGGGTGAAGTGACGCTCAGCGCGCCATCCGCCTTCACGGCGACACGGTTGGCCGGCCCCTTGGCGGCATTGAGTATGCGCCATCCAGGCCTGTATATCCGCCTTCTGGGGGAAGCCCGCATGGCAGCGCTGGAAAAGCGCGAAGCTGATATCGCGATCCGCCTGAGCCGCCCGCAGGGGGATGGGCTGGTAGCCGTCAGACTTGGTCAGATGCCCTTTCACCTTTATGCTGCCCCAAGCTATCTGGACAGCACCGCGGAAGCGGATTGGTGCTTCATCGGTTCGGCCGGGGCCGTCGCCCAAGCGCCGCAGCAAATCTGGCTGGAAAGCCAACTCCGGGGCCGCCGGATAAGTCTTGCATCCGACCACACAGAAATTCAGCGCGCGTTCGCCGTGAAAGGTAGCGGCGTCGCCATCCTGCCGGAATTCGAAGGCGACGCAGCCGGGGCCGCACTGCTCCGCGCCCGCCCGCAGGATGGCGCGCCGCTGTCGCGCGACATCTGGCTGGTCTATCACGGCGATATGAAAAGCGCCGCGCCTGTGCAGGCTGTGCTGGAGGTTCTGCGCCTTGGCATCCTCGGCACCTGAACCACAGTCGGTTACAGAATAAACTTCGACAGATCGGTGTTCTTCGCCAGCGGGGCGACGCGGTCATCGACATAGGCGGCATCGATCAGCACGGTTTCGCCGCCACGGTCGGATGCGGTGAAGGATACCTCCTCCAGCAGCTTCTCCAGCACCGTATGCAGGCGCCTTGCGCCGATATTCTCCACCGTCTGGTTGATATCGGCCGACAGCGCCGCCAGCCTTTCGATAGCATCGTCGGAGAATTCCAGCGTCACCTGTTCGGTACCCAACAGCGCGGTATACTGGCGGATCAGCGAGTTTTCCGGCTCGCGCAGAATGCGCACGAAATCCTCGCGCGTCAGCGGGTTCAGCGTGACGCGGATCGGCAGGCGGCCCTGCAATTCCGGCAGCAGATCGGACGGCTTGGCCAGATGGAAGGCGCCCGAGGCGATGAACAGGATATGGTCGGTCTTCACCGTGCCATGCTTGGTCGCCACCGTGGTGCCTTCGATCAGTGGCAACAGATCGCGCTGCACGCCTTCGCGGCTGACATCGGCCCCGCCCCGGTCGGAACGCGCGGTGATCTTGTCGATCTCGTCCAGAAACACGATGCCGTCATTCTGGACCAGATGCAGGGCTTCCTGGCGGATTTTTTCCTTGTCGACGAGGCGGTCCGCCTCCTCCGCCACCAGCACGATATAGCTTTCCGCGACGCGGAGCTTGCGCTTGCTGCGCTTCTGGCCCAGCGCGCCGCCCAGCATTTCGCCCAGATTGATCATGCCCATGCTGGCACCGGGCATGCCCGGAAGTTCGAACATCGGCATGCCGCCCTGGGACGGGCTGTCTGAGACCTCAATCTCGATCTCGCGATCATCCAGCTCGCCCGAGCGCAGCTTCTTGCGGAAGGCTTCGCGCGTGTGCTCGCCCGCCGTCGGGCCGGTCAGCGCTTCGATCACGCGGTTTTCCGCCGCCAGCTCGGCCTGCGGGATCATCGCCTTGCGATGCTTTTCCGAGGTCATGGCAAGGCCGACCTCGACCAGATCGCGGACGATGGATTCCACATCGCGCCCGACATAGCCGACCTCGGTAAACTTGGTCGCCTCCACCTTCAGGAAGGGGGCGTTGGCCAGCTTCGCCAGACGGCGCGCGATCTCGGTCTTGCCGCAGCCGGTCGGCCCGATCATCAGGATATTCTTGGGCAACACCTCCTCGCGCAGCGCATCGGGAAGCTGCTGGCGGCGCCAGCGATTGCGCAGGGCAACCGCCACGGCGCGCTTGGCATCGTCCTGGCCGACAATGAAGCGGTCGAGTTCGGAGACGATCTCGCGGGGGGAAAAGTCGCTCATATGGTTTCCAGCGTGATGTTGCCGTTGGTGTAGATGCAGATATCGGCGGCGATGCCCATCGCCTTGCGGGCCACCGCTTCGGCATCCATATCGTCGCGATCCACCAAAGCGCGGGCTGCCGCCAGCGCATAGGCCCCGCCGGAACCGATGCCGATCAGCCCGTCGACCGGCTCGATCACATCGCCGGTGCCCGACAGGATCAGGGACACATCGCGGTCCACCACGGCCATCATGGCTTCCAGCCGGCGCAGATAGCGATCCGTGCGCCAGTCCTTCGCCAGTTCGACGCAGGCGCGGGTCAACTGGCCCGGATGCTGTTCCAGCTTGGCTTCCAGCCGTTCGACCAGGGTGAAGGCATCGGCCGTCGCCCCGGCGAAACCCACCAGCACCTTGCCTTCCGACAGGCGGCGCACCTTGCGGGCGTTGGGCTTGAACACGGTGGCGCCCAGCGTCACCTGACCATCGCCGGCGATCACCACCTTATCGCCCTTGCGGACCGACAGGATGGTGGTGCCGTGCATTTCGAAGGGGGAGTTATGTTCGCTCATGTGCCCCGATATGAGGCTTCGCGCGGCAAATATCAACCAGCCACATTTCCTGGCCGCCGAGGACGAACAGTTGTTGATTTGTTCGAGGGAATTCCTACAATCGCCCAATATGTTTGGTTGCATATTATGGAATGCGGCCCGGGGTTTGGGGGGGGGAATCTCATGACGATGATCCGTTCAATGCTGGCTGGTGGCTTTGCCCTGGCGACGCTGGCGGCCTGCAACACCACCGGCCCCATGACGGTGAAGCGTATTCAGGTGGCGGAACCCGTCGCCGTTACCGCCGAGGAACTGGAACCCATCGCCTTCCAGCGCGGAATCGTGAGCATCCGACACGGCACGCCGATCGCCCATTTCCCAGGTCAGTTCGCGGCGAATTCCCCGGTTCGCGGCCAGTTATGCAACAGCGAGATGCGCGCCCCGGCCACGCTGGACTGGACCTCCTCCTCGCGCGAATTGAGCGGTTGGGATGACGAAATCGGCGTGATCTTTCACGACGTGATGAGAGGGCGCGGCTATAACCTGGCCGGCGACCCCAATCAGCTGTTCGATGCCCAGCGCGATCTTGGCAAGGCCCGGTTCGCCGTGGGTGCGCGGATCGAGGAAATCACCGGCAATTTCTGCAATGAACATGACCTGTGGTACGGCCTGCCGCTAAACCGCTACAGCGGGGAAATGTATATGCGCGTCCGTTGGGAGCTGTTCGATACGCTGCAGCAGCGGTCGATCGCGAATTATGAGACGGAAGGCTATTATCTGCATGCGCGCGTCACCAATTCCGGCATAACCGATACCTTCCTGGGCGCCTTTGGTTCCGCTACCGAGGCGCTGGCCACCAATCCCGGCTTTGCCGAGGCGATCCGCAAAGGCAAATCGGCAACCATCCAGCAGGTCGCCGCGCCAGTGGGCGACCGCCTGAGCATCCCGGCGATCAGGAAATCCGAGGGCAGCTTCGCCGACCACACGGACAGGATCGTTGATGCCGTGGTGGTTTTACGAGGGCAGGGATGGCATGGATCGGGCTTTGTGATCAGCAAGGACGGTCTGATCATGACCAATGCCCATGTCGTGGGCGATCTGGACAAGATCGTGGTACGTCTCAGCACCGGCGTGGAAATCGAAGGCACGGTTTTGCGACGGAATGCCGTGCGCGATATCGCCCTGGTGAAGCTTCCCATTGGCCATCCTCATCCCCTGCCACTGGATATTCGCAGCGCCCGCGTACCGGAACGTGTCTATGCAGTCGGGGCGCCGATTGACGCGGATCGGCTACAATCGACCGTCAGCAGCGGCGTCGTCAGCGCGGTGCGCTACAAAAACGAAGCCGGTTATGAGGACATCCAGGCCGATGTTGATATCCATGGCGGCAATAGCGGCGGCCCCTTGCTGGATGACAAGGGCAACGTCATTGGCGTTACCTATGCGGGGATTGGCGACAGCACGTTTTCCACGGGCCTGAACCTGTTCATCCCCATCGGCCAGGCGCTGGAAAGCGTGAATCTGCAACTGGGGCCGGAGGGGAAGTAAGCCCATCGGTCAATCAGGCATGGAACGCAGCCATTCCCGCTTTGCCTTGCCCGGTCTTGCCTGCTAGACACCGCGTAACGATGTAATCCAGCGGCAAGGCGAACGGAGATGGCGGCCATGCGCAAGGCCCAGGTGGAGCGGATCACCAAGGAAACCCGGATCGAGGCGACACTGACCCTCGACGGCAAGGGGATGTATGACGTCTCCACCGGGATTGGCTTTCTGGACCATATGCTGGAACAGCTGGCCAAGCATTCGCTGATGGATCTGACGCTGAAGGCCGAGGGCGATCTGCATATCGACTATCACCACACGACGGAGGATTCCGGCTATGTGGTGGGCGAAGCCGTGGCCCAGGCCCTGGGCGACAAGGCCGGGATCGAACGCTTCGGCCATGCCTATGTGCCGATGGACGAGACGCTGACCCGCGTCGCCATCGATTTTTCCGGCCGGCCCTTCCTGGTCTGGCGGGTGGAATTCACCCGCGACAAGCTGGGCACGATGGATACCGAGCTGTTCAAGGAATGGTTCCAGGCCTTTGCCCAATCGGCCGGCTGCACGCTGCATGTGGAAAATCTGTATGGGCAGAACAACCACCATATCGTGGAAAGCTGCTACAAGGCCCTGGCCCGCGCGCTGAAGACAGCCATGGCGCTGGACCCGCGCAAAGCAGGCCAGATCCCGTCCACCAAGGGCGTGCTGGGCGGTTCGCTCTGATTGCTGAGGTAGCAAGGCCATGACCACGGCCATTGTCGACTATGGCTCGGGCAATCTGCGTTCCGCCGCCAAGGCGTTCGAACGCATGGCCCCGGAATCGGAAACCATCCTGGTGACCGATGATCCGGCACAGGTCGCGGCGGCCGACCGCATCGTGCTGCCGGGTGTAGGCGCCTTCGCCGATTGCCGTCGCGGGTTGCAGGCCGTTCCCGGCATGGAAGAGGCGCTGGTACGTGCGGTGATCGAACAGGGTCGCCCCTTCTTCGGCATCTGTGTCGGCATGCAGCTGATGGCGAAGGCCGGGCTGGAACATGGCCGGCATGACGGGCTTGCCTGGCTGGATGGCGAGGTGCGCTTCATCGAGCCGGGCGATCCCTCCCTCAAAGTCCCGCATATGGGTTGGAACCAGCTTGTCTTCGACCGACCCCATCCGATGACGGCCGGGCTGGAAGACGGCGCTTTCGCCTATTTCGTGCATTCCTATCACATGGTGCTGAACGACCCGGCGCTGCGCGTGGCCCATACCGATTATGGCCATGCGTTGACCGCCATCGTCGCGCGCGACAATCTGATCGGCACCCAGTTTCACCCTGAGAAAAGCCAGAAGACGGGCCTCGCCATGATCGCCCGCTTCCTGGAGTGGCGCCCATGATCATCTATCCCGCCATCGACCTGAAGGACGGCGCCTGTGTGCGCCTGGAAAAAGGGCTGATGGACAAGGCCACCACCTTCAATGCCGACCCGGCCGATCAGGCGGGCCAGTTCCTGGCCGC